>Ga0207422_1001848_pt1 | contig 34815 bp, 29 predicted proteins | sample MarCyaLeptolynsp_FD_187757 | JGI IMG/M metagenome (GOLD analysis project Ga0207422, IMG submission 187757) | Marine cyanobacterial communities from Panama - species 1 Leptolyngbya sp. (SPAdes) | ecosystem: Environmental > Aquatic > Marine > Unclassified | place: Panama: Panama City | collected... | reverse complement strand
TTGCCAATGATCGCTGCTGCTGGACCGGAATTGACGGTATTCTTCGGGTTCGTCAACGAAAGGGGTCGACGACCCGTGTTCACCAGCTGCACTGCCGTGGCTGACTGGAGCTCTCATGCGCCTGCTTGCTGTCACTTTTGCCCTCGTCCTTTTTGCCCAACCGGCTCTGGCTGATCTTAAAGGCAAGATATCCGCGGCCGCGCCATCGGGTGTCGTGCTCGTGCTGGATGAAGAAGGCAATGAACTGGTGGCGCAAAACGCAGACCGGAACTTCGTGCCGGCTTCTGTTGCCAAGATCGTCACCGCGTGGCTGGCGCTGGAGGTTCTGGGGAGCGATTACCGGTTTGAAACCAGCTTTTACCTGGACAACGACAGGGTGCTCCATGTTCGCGGCGGTGGCGATCCCTTCCTTGTGTCCGAAGAGCTCGAGTTACTGGCTTCCGACCTCGTCGCCGCGACCGGCAAGGAGCCGTTTAAAGGGCTCGTTCTTGATGCAAGCTATTACCCTTCCGACCTGCGTATTCCCGGTATCGAAGACACAAACAAGTCATATGACGCCCTGAACTCCGCCTTCGCCGCGAATTTCAATACGATCCATGCCGTGCGCAAGGGAAACTCGGTGCGTTCCGCAGAGAAGCAGACCCCGATCACGCCGTTGGCAATCAGCCAATTCCGCGAGCGTGGTCCCAACGGACGCGGGCGCATCAATCTTGCTCCAAAAGATCCTGCCGTGGGCGTGCGGTATGCCGGTGAGCTTCTCGCCGCCTTTATCGAAAAGGCCGGCGGGAGCGTTGAAGGCGACATCAAAGTCGGGTCCATTCCCGCGAACCTGGAGCCCGTTCATGTGCACCGCCAGTCGCGCCCCCTGTCAGAGGTCCTTACCTTGCTGCTGCTGGGGTCGAACAACTACATTGCCAACCAGATCTTTCTGGAGATTGGTGCACATCGTCTCGGTGGGCCCGTCAGCCTCGAGAAATCACTCAAAGTTGCCTCGGAGATCTTTGCAGAGCACGGGATCGACGGTGCTATCGAGCTCAAGGAAGGCTCCGGCATCAGTCCCGAAAACCGCTTCTCCACTTACGGCTTGGCCAAGGTTCTGAAGGAGTTTGCGCCTTATGCCGAGCTGCTTCCAAAAACCCGGGCGGGGTCCCGGTACAAGACAGGCACGATCCCCGGTGAGCGTACGCTGGCGGGATACGTGAACACGACCAAGTACGGCCTGGTGCCTTTCGTGATCTCGCTCGGCGGCAACACCGGAAAGACCCGGTTCCGTCTGCTCCGGACCATGGAGAAAGATCTCTAGCAGGATTGTTTCTCGAACCAGGGACCTGGCTGGTTGCCGTTTAGACCTTCGTGCCGGGTCTCCTCCACATCGAAATGAGAACCGCCGCAAAGATGACGGCGCCGCCGGTCAATGTTGCGGCAGGTGGTATCTCCGACAGGACCAACAGTGCGAGCAAAGGGGCAAGCGGTGTCTCCAAAGCTCCGATAAGCGCGGTCTGTCCCGCAGGAACACGTTTTGCGCCTTCTGCAAGCGTGACAGATGCGATCGCAAAGAGAATTCCAAAGGCTGCGAGTATCGCGACTTCCTGGGGGGCTGTCTGAAACGGCGTGCCGAACACAATTGCCAGCGGCAGCAGCAAGGCTGACTGCATGACCGATGGCCCGGCGCTCGGCGTCTCGGGTCGTGCCCGGTAGACGACCATGATCAATGCCATGACCAGTGTCATCAAGAGAGCCAGGAAGTCTCCCCAAACGTTCAGGCTTCCGACGGACCCCCAAACGACGATCCCGACGCCGGCAAAGGCAGCCGCGGCGCAGAACATGGTTCTTCGTTCCATGCGTTCTCCGATTGCCACCCACGCCATGAGAGCTGCAATGAGTGGGGCGATCGCATAAATCAGCGCGACATTGGCAATCGATGTCGACTTGAAGGCGGAAATGAAGGCCACCTGGCCAGCGGCGCCGACCAATGCGACTGTAAGCCCCGCGGCGCCCATGCCGAGGAACTCTCGTCTCAACGAGCTTCGTGCAGCCGCCCAGGCGGTTGTCGCCAGCACAGCAAAGACGCCCCGCCAAAAAATCACGGCCCAGGCCCCGGCCTCCACGCCCTTGGTGAAAAGACCCGCCGTACTGAATGTAACAGCCGACGCGACAAGGAGACCGACGCCGAGGGCGTAATCCGTTCGCAATCGCGGGGCCGATGATCCGTCTGCAGTCATTTGATGATTTCTTGCGTGAGATGAGAGACAAAATCTGTGCTTTGTTCAATTTCGAGTTTGACCATTCGGCACCGCGAGCCCTGTGACAAAGGAATTGATTTCACCGCATGAATTAGCTTTTCTAATGCATGATATGCGTCGAGATTTACCGCCACTCCGTTCCTTGAGAGCGTTTGAAGCCGCTGCGCGGCATTTGAGTTTTGCGAAGGCCGCCAATGAGTTGGGCGTGACCCCGGGCGCGATCAGTCACCAGATCAAGGCTCTTGAGGAGTGGCTCGGGACACCGGTCTTTCATCGGTTGACCCGCGCGCTCAGGCTCACCGACACGGGTGCTGCTGCTCTACCGCTCCTGACGGAGGGCTTTGACAGCCTTTCGGCGGGCGTGGCCCGCATGCGAAACCCGCGAAATGACAACACGCTGGCCATCAGCGTCAGCCCGGGCTTCGGCTCGCTTTGGCTTGTTCCTCGCCTCGACACGTTTCGGCAGAAACATCCGGAGGTCGAATTGCGGATCGACGGCACGGATCGTCTCATCGACCTTGCCCGGGGCGAAGCCGATATCGCCATCCGCTACGGGCCGGGCGGTTACGAAGGCGTCCTGAGCGACCGTCTCTTTTCGATGCGCGCCACACCGGTGTGCAGCCCAGGTCTACTGAGTGCCGGGCCGGCATTGCGATCGCCGCAAGACCTGAAGTATCACACGTTGCTGCACGTCGAGTGGAAGGAAGTTGAAGGCAGTTGGCGCATGTGGCTTCTGGCAGCAGGCGCGCAAAATGTGGATCCCTTTGACGGCCCGCGTTTTACCAAGGAAGAAATGGCTGTACGCGCTGCGCTTGACGGGGAGGGTATCGCACTGGTCGGTGACCGGATGGCGGCAGACCATATCGCGTCGGGCCGCCTGGTGCGTCCCTTTAAAGCCGAACTGAGCACGCCTCTTGTCTATGCATATTATTTGCTGCGGCCGAGAGCTTTGGCCGATCCACCGAAAGTGGCGAAGTTCCGAGACTGGCTTATGGAACAGGCCGCCGGTGACGAAGCCGGATAAGGCGACCGTCAGGTCGCCCGCGCTGCATCGGGTCTTTTGGGTTCCTGGTTTCGCATTACTCCGCATGAGACGGAGAACATCTTATCTTGTGAAACCACCACCCAACGACATTCAGACAAAGACTGTTGTCAGGCCGCAAAAAAGACCCATGTGAATGAGCGCATGAACAAGGGGCACAGCGACAATGGGAATGTTGGTCGACGGTAAGTGGGACGATGCTGCGGATCAGTCTATGGTCTCCGGAACCTACCGCCGCGAAACAAGCAGCCTTCCGGACGCAATCGACGATGAGGTCCTGCGGCTGATCGGCGAGGAGCGCGACAGGTTCTATCTCGTGGCCTCCGCAAGCTGTCCGTGGTCACACGGTGCGGTCATTGCGCTTGCGCTTTCTGAATTGGGCGAAACGATCCGGGTCCAATGGGCTGGTGGCCGGAGAATTGAGGGGTACGGCCTGTTGCCGGTCGGGCCGATTCCGGGTCGTGCTGATGTCCAGCATGTTCACCAGTTTTATACCAGGACGGTTCCGAACTTTACCGGACGTGCAACAGTTCCGATCCTTTGGGACGCGAAGGCAGGAAAAATTCTGTCCAACTCTTCCGTCAACATCATTGCGGCCATCGACGCAGTTGCCACCAATATCAATCTGCGTCCGGCCGGCAGACACGCTGAGCTCGAGGACCTGACACAATTCATTTTTGACGGGCTTTCAAATGCGGTCTACCGCGCCGGAAAGTCAGAACGGCAAGACGAATATGACGAGGCGGTCGATACCGTGTTCAAGACGATGGACGCGCTCGAGGCCCGCTTGGCGGATCAGAAATATCTCCTGGGCGATGAAATGACCCTGGCAGATGTCCGCCTGTTCGCGACGCTAGTGCGTTTCGATACGGTATATGCAACGCATTTTCGCTGTACTCGAAAGCGTCTCGTCGACTATCCGCTGCTGTGGCGTTTCACGCGCCGCATCTACCAGTTGCCGGGCATCAAGGGGACTGTGGACTTCGATGAGATCCGGTTCGGTTACTACATCAATGACGGAAGCCATAATCCGCATGGCATCATTGGTCAGCAGCCCGAAATTGATTGGGAGAGCCGTGAAGGGCTCGAGGACTGACAGCCATTCCGTGAATTTGCAGAGACAAAAAGACGGCCTGTTACGGTCCCGCGTTTTCCAGCGTTAGCGAAGTCGCTCGCGTCCAGTTGCGCATCATCAACGACACCGCCGGACTTGCTTCGGCCATTCACCGTCATCCGGGCGGACAGCCGCTGTCATTCTGAAACGGAAAGCGTCAGGTCCGTCAGCATGTCCGCCGTGTCTTCAAGATCGAGCGGCACAGACCGTCCGGTGATCGAGTAGCCTTCAAAAAACGGGATCAGCAGGGACTGGACACGCGCGCGGCCGGTATCATCCAGGCCATCCGGGAATGCAAAATTGACCATTACATCGGCGAAAGTCCGGTAGTAGTCGATCAGACACTGGTCGATCATCTCGTTCCTGCTGGAAATCGCCCAAATCTCGCGAAATGCGCGGCACATATCGGAGATCTCCTGGCCATGGGCCAGACCGGAAAGTGCAAGAAAGCGAACACGTTCCCGAGTGCCTGCAGCTTCGCTCTGCTGCGTCAGCTTCACGAGTGTTGCGGTACATTCCTCGAAGTAGCGGGCCACCATGGCCACGAGCACGTCGTCTTTCGATTTGAAGTAATATTGCAAATTGCTGAGCCGCATGCCGGCACGCTCCGCGAGCTTGCGAAGGGTGAGCCCGGCATCCCCCGTTTCGATGAGCAGCTTCAATGCGCAATCAAGGATGAGAATTTCCTTGGGCGATCGGGTTTGGGCGGTAATCGCTTGTTCCTCTTCGATTTTTCTGATGCGAGGCGATTATGCCCCGCCGGTTTCCCAACAACAATCAGAATATAGGCTTGACGATTTTGGTCAAGTGACCTAATTATTGGTCAGTTGACCTAATTTCAGTAGAGATACACCCATGATCGATGCGCTACGCACCCCGGACTCGCGCTTTGAGGCGCTGCCCGATTACCCTTTTCTCCCGAATTACATCGATGATCTGAAAGGCTATGAAGGACTTCGCGGACATTATCTCGATGAAGGCAACCCGACCGCCGACGAGGTGTTTCTGCTCCTGCACGGAGAACCTAGTTGGAGCTTTTTGTACCGGAAAATGATCCCGGTCTTCGCAGGCGCGGGCGTGCGCGTGATTGCGCCTGACTGGCTGGGTTTCGGCAAGTCCGACAAGCCTGTCGACGACGAAACCTACTCCTTTCATTTTCACCGGAACTACATGCTGGCGCTGATCGAGCGTCTGGACCTGCAGAACATCACGCTCGTCGTGCAGGACTGGGGCGGTGTTCTCGGCCTGACGCTGCCGATGGAAATGAAAACCCGCTTCAAGCGCTTGTTGATCATGAACACAGGCCTGATGGCCGGCCCGGTCAACAGTCCGGCGTTCGACGCTTGGAAGGCCGATATCGATTCAAGTCCAGACGTTCCGGTCCGGTTCATCATGCAGAAGAACGAGCCGGTGATCACTGACCTGGAGGCCGAAGCCTATGAAGCCCCGTTTCCCGATCAGCGCTACAAGGCAGGTGTCCGGAAGTTCCCGCATCTGATCGCGACAACGATGGACGCTCCTGGAGTCGCAACGTCGCAGCGCGCGGCACAGTTCTGGTCAAACGAATGGACCGGCGAAAGCTTCATGGCGATCGGCATGAAAGACAAGATGCTTGGGCCCGACGTCATGAATTTCATGCGCACCATCATTAAGGGCTGTCCGGATCCGCTGGAGATCGCGAACGGCGGTCATTTCGTCCAGGAATCCGGCGGGATCCTGATAGCGCAAAAGACTCTGACGCATTTCGGCCTGACGACAAACTGAGATCGCCAGCGCCACGTTCCAAATGAAGAAGACACCAGGAAATCATCATGTCATCTGAGATGCTTGTCATCGGTGCGTCCGGAAAAACGGGCAAAAGAGTGGTCCAGCGTCTTGAAGCGCGTGGATTGGGCGTGCGTTACGGGACCCGCCGAAGTGAGATCCCCTTTGATTGGGAGAAGCCCGAAACCTGGCAGGCGTCTCTTGCAGGAATGAGAACGGCGTATGTCGCCTATTCTCCGGATCTTGCGGTACCCTCCGCGCACGCCGTAATTGCGGCATTCGTGGAGAAAGCGGAGCAGGCTGGTTTGCGGCGCGTTGTGCTGCTTTCTGAACGCAATGAAGCACGCGCGCAAGCCTGCGAAAAGCTGGTCATTGAGTCCTCCCTGGAATGGACGATCCTGCGGCCCAGCTGGTTCATGCAAAACTTCAACGAGGGCGGCTTCCTTGATGGCGTTATGAGCGGCGAAGTGTCTGCCCCGGACTCCGGTGCCCCCGAGCCCTGGGTTGATCTCGATGATGTTGCTGACGTGGCGGTGGCCGCGCTCCTGGATGACAGTCACGTTGGAAAGATATACGAAATCACCGGCCCCGAACTGCTGACCTGGAGCGAAGCGGTGGACTGCATTGCCGAGGTCAGCGGGCGGGAGGTGTCCTACAGAACCGTCACGCCGCAAGAATTCGAAGGCACACTGATTGCCGAAGGCTTTCCGAAGGATGACGCGAGTTTTGTTGCCACGCTTGTTGCCGAGATTCTCGACGGCAAGAACGCAAGCACTTCGGACGGTCTGCAACGCGCCCTTGGCCGCGAACCAAGAAGCTTTGCCCGGTTTGCAGCAGATGCGTATGCCACGGGCAGCTGGAAGTAGGTCAAATCCATCGCCGCTCGCTGAGCGAACACCGAAGCACGAGCAGATCCCCATTTTGGCGTGATTGTTCAAGAACGGGCACCTGAAGGCTCCTAGTTGCCTACCAGCAACAGCAAACCGGAGCCTGCCATGTCCTTCACGCTTAATGGTCAAACACATGACATTCCCGATGACTGGCGCGAGGAGACCTTGTTGGTCCTCTTGCGCGAGCATTTCAATCTTGTGGGCGCGAAGTTCGGCTGCGGGGTTGGCCTTTGTGGCGCATGCACGGTGATCGTCGATGGCGTTGCAACGCGGTCCTGTATCACGCTTGCACGCGACGTTGACGGCGGCACCGTCCGAACCGTCGAAGGTCTTGCCGGTGAAGGCGATCTGCATCCTGTCCAACAGGCCTGGCTCGATCTGTCCGTTCCGCAATGCGGATTTTGTCAGGCGGGTCAAATCATGTCCGCCGTCGCACTGCTGGAAAACCGATCGCGACCGAGCGACGCCGAAATTGAAGAAGCGATGGACGGTAATCTCTGCCGATGCGGCACATACCCGCGCATTCGTGCCGCGATCGCCCGCCTGATGGAGGCGAGCATATGAAGCGGAGAACGTTTTTGGCTGGCGTTGGGGGCGGGATTTTCGCGCTGATAGGCGCTGGAACACTTGTTTATTCTCAGATCCCCGTCATCCCCAAACGCCCTGAGCCGGATGCCAAAACCGCAATCGGCTGGATCTCTTTCAATGACAACCGCTTCAGCCTGACGCTGCCGCGTGTCGAGATGGGGCAGAACATTGCGACCGGCCTCAAACAGATCGCTTGCACCGAACTCGGTGTTGACTGGGATAGGGTTGACGTTGCGTTTCACGACACCGGTATGGATCGGGTCAAGGCAACGGTTGGCAGCGAAAGCATGATGTTGTTCGCCGAACCTCTTGCGCAGGCTTGTGCGTCTCTCAGAGACGCTTTGGAAGCGGGGCGGGACAGCGGCGAGATTGCTGTCACGCCCCGAGCGGTGTCAGAGCTTCGGGTGATGAAAAAAGGTGGCTACATCGGCAGGTCACCTGAAATCGTTCAGGGGCGGCACATCGTGACAGGCCGGCCGCTTTATGCAGGTGACGTCATGCGAGCAGGCCAGCTGTTCGGCCGGGTCTTGAGGGCGCCAGAATCTGTCGAGCGTTCCACACGTCCGCTTTCCTGGAACGTGGATGCTGCACAGACGGTTCCAGGCTTTGTTGCAATCGTGGAAGATTGCGGACCGGCGATAGGCAAGGCCCAGGGCCTAGGCATCGTTGCAGAGCGGTCGGGCGCTTTGGACGCGATTGCTGAGGCCCTTGCTGTCAGCTGGGACGTCACCGGGACGCCAGAGAATGTCGACATTCGGGAGGCGATAGACATCGATGCCAACCTTGCTGCCGGTGGCCTGCCACATAGCGTGCTGGATGGTGTGGCGGAAGACGGGAAATATGACGTGGATCTGCGCCTTGATGTGCCGCTTGCCGCGCACAGTCCCATAGAGCCACGGGTTGCCGTTGCGGAGTGGCAAGGCGGGGCCCTGACGGTCTGGTCCGGGACACAGGACGCCTTTTATGTGCGCGACGTGCTTCTGGATGCATTTGGCGCGGATGGTGTGACCTTGCAATCCATGCGTGTCGGCGGCGGCTTTGGAGGCAAAGTCAGTGCGACGATCGAACTGGAAGCGGCGGCGCTGGCCCGCGGGGTAGGGGCACCGGTCAAGGTCCAGTGGACCCGCGCCCAGGAGTTCACCTTGGGCTATCATCGCCCACCGGCCTCTCACCGGGTCAGGGCGCGCGTCTCCGACGGCAAGGTAACCGACTGGGATCACGGACAAGTCTCGTCGCACATATTCTTCACCTCTGCGGTCGCGCCAAAATGGATGCAGCGCGCGACCGATGCGCTGATTGGCGATGACGGCGTTGCCCGCGGGATGGTTCCGCCCTACGCGCTGGGCCGCGCGCGAGCGGCATATGACGTGAAGCGCCTGGCCGTGCACACGGCAGCATGGAGAGGTCTCGGTGCAGGGCCGAATGGTCTTGCCGTCGAGTGCGCCATGGATGAGGCCGCGCGTGTGGCGAACGAGGATCCGCTTGGGTTTCGTTTGAAACACATTGACGACCGGCTTTTGAGAGCGGTTTTGCAGCGGGTGGCTGAGATTTCGGATTGGGAATACCCTCCCCGTTACGAAGATGGCCTTCGAAAGGGGCGCGGCATAGCGTGCGGGATATACAAAGGCACGAGTTATGCCGCCGTCGTCGCCGATGTCGCGGTTGAACGCAACGGCGCGACCAAGGTTGAAAAGCTCTGGTGCGCCCACGACTGCGGCATGGTGGTGAACCCCGATCAGGTGCGCGCCCAGTGTGAAGGCAATCTTGCCTGGAGCATCGGCATGATCCTCACCGACAATTTGCCGACCGACAAAGGCGTTGTAACGGCCCAGACTTTCATAGATGCCCCGATCCCCCGCAACAGCGATGTCCCGGACATGGTGATCGAGCTTGTCGAAAGTGCGCGAGCACCGCAAGGTGCCGGAGAAACCGCGATTGTTGCCGGTCCCGCCGCCATTGCCAATGCGATCCGGGCGGCGACAGGGGTGAGAATTGAGCAGCTTCCACTCAAACAAGGGGACCTGGCCGTTTGACTTCAGCCGACGAAGATTTTGCCTCTGCTGCGATGATGCGCCTCGTCGCGATGGGTCTTGCGAACCAGGGAATTTCTGTCCCCATGGCTGCGCCTACAGGTGCACATGTCCGGCGCGGAACCAAGCGAGATCTTCTGGACCGCGTCTTGCAGGACCACGGCCTGAAGGCAATCCTCGCCATCTCGGACGCCGTGCCACAGATGCCGCCCGAACCCGTTGTCCTCGTGTTGCGAAAAGCGGTAAGTCTCGCAGACCTTCTCGACCGATGGGCCCGGCTGGAAACCTTCAGTCACGGACGTCATCGCGTGGACACAGTCCAGGTCAGTCCGGGCAGTTTTCAACTCCATCATGTCGCCAGAGACAACGGGCCTCCGCCATCCGCGGTCGAAAGTTTGCTGGTCTTTGGGCTGATCACACGACTTTGCGAAGACCTTGGTGCCGAGCCCGTGACACTCAAAGATGAAGGTGGCAACTTCTGGCGCCAGGACGGTGTCTGGTCGGAACATGTGCTCAATCAATCCGTTGGTCGTGCCACGCTCAGTGCCCGGTTCCCGGATCGGCTGGATGATTTCTCGAAAACCGATCATCAGGACCCCAACGCGCTGCGGCAAGCCATTGCAGAAGATCCACTCAGGCGCTGGACGTTAAAGTCGCTGGCTCAACACGCGGCAACCTCCGAACGGACTTTGCAACGGCGCATGGCCAGCCAATCGACCAGCTTTTCCAGGATCCTTTTCGAAGCCCGCCTCCAGATTGCAGCCGATCACCTGTGCGCTGAAGACGGGCCCGGACTTGCCGAAATCGGATTTCTTTCCGGCTACGCCGACCAGGCTCACTTTGCCCGGTCGTTCAAGCAAGGTGTTGGAACAACGCCGAAAAAATACCGGGAAGCGTTTCAGCAGAAATCGTAAAAAGACCATCTGCAGGCATGGCGTTTTGGACCAACGCCCGATCGGCGGGTTCGCCCGTGGTCTCAGTTCTTTTTGCTGCTGGTCGCTTCGCCGGACCTGTCTGCACCTGCGCGTCCCTGCACGCAAATATCAGTGTGTCTGCTTGAGAAAATCGCTGACAGTCTCTTCCCAGAGGTTCGGAACGAAGAGGGCCCAGTGGCCGTTTCCATGACCCGGGACTTTGACGACGTGAAGTCGATGGTCGGTGCCAAGCTCTTCCATTTCAGCAAGGTATATTTTCGAATAGGCGACGCTGTAGAAAGGATCATCTTCGCCGTAGATCGACAAGACAGGTCCGTCAAAGGCCCCAATTCGCCTGAAGAGTGTCGGATTGATCTCCGGATCCCCCCAGTTTTCGCTGACCCAGCCACCAACAAAGTTGAGCACGCCCGAAAAGGCCTGCGGCTTATGGCCGGCCTGCAAAATGGCGACGACCCCGCCACGGGACATTCCGCCAAGCAGGGTCTTGCCATCGTTGACATCCGCGCGCCGCTTCAGTGCAGTTAGCGCGGCATCGGCATCTATCAACGCTCTGTCGGCTCCGGGCAATGACACTGCAGCTTCAGGTGAATAGCCCTTTGAACGGTCTTCGGCGAAACCTTCATCGTAGAGGCCGTCAGAGCCACCTCGGCCGCGTCTTTGAGGGAAGGCGACCAGCCAGCCTTTCTCGTTCAAGATGTCGGCAAGCCAGTCCGCAGACCAAACCTGGTCAAATGCCCTGGGGTTCTTGCCGGATCCCGTGGACCCGTGATGGATCATCGCGAGCGGAAAAGGGCCCGGCCCATCCGGGCGAAAGAGGACAGTGGCAAGGCGCACGTTCCGACCGTCTTCGACCAAATCGGTTTTCAGGAATTCAACACTGCCGATCGTAAACCAGTCGCTTTTCGGAGACGCAAGAAGCTCTGCGAGGTCCTGGCGCTGCAACACCGCAAAACCCTTGTTGCCGTCGAACACACCGCGAATGCGGCCCGACGCAGACAGCGAGTAGCGCGCGGGAAAACCGCCGTCGTCAAACTGGAGCGTGTCTCCTTCAACTTGCGCTTTCCGTCTGAACCAGCGGCCGGAATTGTGCGGGTCCCGGCCGACGGCATAGACAACGTCCGCGCGCCCGTCGTCGCCGACGTTTTCGACGATAAGAATATGGTTCTTGCGCTCGTCCCACTTTCCAGCCCAGGTTCCCAGGAAAGGGCTCTTGGCCGAGGACGGTGAAACAACATCGTCCGGCAGGGGAACATCGCCAACGAACACCTTGTCCTGCGCGTTGGACTGAACGACGAGCAGGAGCAGAGCTGCGCAGACCAGCAGCGCGCTTCTCAGCATCCCAAAACACAGTCTCGCTTCGTGTTGTCCCATAGGCGCAGCCAGATCAAGTTGGAGACAAATTTCCCAGAAATCGGTTCTTGATCTTTCTACCACAGGCTGCGTTTGCGAAGACAGATATGTGCCGGCAATGCTCCGCAGAGGAGGGCACTACGTGTTCGGAATGGCCTTTATGCTGTTTTGCGCACGCACCAGGCTTTGAACCTGATCAGGATCTGCTGCCTTGAGTTGGCGCTCAGGCCGTCCTTCCAGAATGGCCGTCACATCATGAAGTATCATGTCACCGATCAGTTGCCGTCCTTCTGGCACTGCGGCTGCCCTGTGCGGTGACAGGATAACGTTTCGTGCCTGACGTATTGGATCGTTGGCGGAAAGAGGTTCCTCGGGGAAAACGTCCGTTGCCACGCAGATGCGCCCCTTTTGGGCCGCACGGACAAGAGCGTCGAAATCGGCGCACCAGGCCCGGCTGACCAAAACGACTAGGGCGCCGGGCCGGAGGCGCGCGATCAGGTCCGCACTCAAGAGACCGCGCGTGTCTTCCGAAGGAACTGCGGCAACCACAACCACCCGGCTTTCGGAGACCAGCGTTTCCAGGTCGCAAAACGTGACGCCTTCAGCGCTGTGATCGGCATAAGGATCGAACGCAAGAACCCGCGGGGCAAAAGGCGCCATCAGCCGGTGGGTTTCGCGCGAGATCTGACCATATCCCAGGAAGCCGATGGTCTGGCCGAACAACGAAAAATCACTCTCTTCGCGGTCGTCCAGCCAACGTTCGGCACCACGCCGGAATGCTTCATGTTCAGCAACCAGACCCCGCCCACCTGCAAGGATCATCGCCAGCGTCATCTCGGCAACGGATGAGCGAAAGCCGGGTGAACTTGAGAGAATTTCGACACCGCGGGCAAAGCAGGCTTCGTAGTCGAGACCGTCCCGGAAGGCGCCGGACACCTCGATTGTCGCTCGTAGCCTGGTGGCCGCTGTTACCTGCGTCGCTGTCAATTCCGGTCTGGCGGCGACGTAAAAGGCAGCGTCCGGCAGCAGATCGTCGATGTTTTGGCGCGGCATCGGCCAGTTCCGGCCCCCTTTGACGTCGCAAAGGCCGCAAAGGGCGTCGAAGGTCTGCGGTCGAAACAGTTCTTCCACTTTGCGGAAATGCTGATCCAGTATGAGCAAGGGTTTCATTGCTAGGCTGCGTTCCTGGTGGCTTCTGCATCAAGGGCAAACAGATGCGCCCGGGCCGGGTCGAAGCCGAGTTCAACGGGTTGGCCCGGTTCGAACACACGATCTTCGGGAAGAGAGACAAGCAGTCGGCTGCCGTCCTTCAAGGTTATGTCCACCACGGTCTCGATCCCGAGCCGTTCGGCGATGGCAACGTTGCCCTGCAAAATGCCACCGGTGTCGACAGTTCGCAGATCCTGCGGCCTGATGCCGAGAGTCGCCCGGCCGGAAAACGGTACGCCTTCGCGCCAGGCAGGTACCGTAATTTCAGAGACCAGGTCCGAGTGTATCCGGGCACTGTCGCCTTCGCGCGAGACAATCTCGACATCCAGAAAATTCATAGATGGAGCTCCGATGAAGCCTGCAACGAACCGGTTTGCGGGGTTGTGGTAGAGATCCATGGGTGCGCCGATCTGCTGTACGTAGCCGTCCTTCAGCACCACGATCTTGTCGGCAAGGGTCATGGCCTCAACCTGATCGTGGGTCACGTAGACCATGGTTGCGCCGAGCGACTTATGGAGTTTTCCGATTTCGATGCGCATATCGAGTCGCAGAGCCGCATCAAGGTTTGAAAGCGGCTCGTCGAAGAGAAAGACTTCAGGTTTTCGGACGATCGCACGACCGATCGCCACACGCTGACGCTGCCCGCCCGAGAGTTGGCTTGGGCGGCGGTCGAGCAAGTGTTCCATCTGCAGAATACGCGCCGCCTCGGCGACCTTGGCTTCCTTTTCAGCCTTGGACGCTCCAGCGATCGTGAGGCCGAAGGCCACGTTCTCGCGCACGGTCATATGCGGAAAGATCGCGTAGGACTGAAACACCATGGCGATGCCGCGTTCGGATGCCTGGATGTCGTTGACGACTCTTCCCGCAATTTCCAGCGTCCCGCCGCTGATGTCCTCCAGTCCGGCGATCATCCTGAGCAATGTCGATTTTCCGCAGCCGGATGGGCCGACAAAGACCACGAACTCGCCGTCGTTGATGTCGATGTCGACGCCCTTGATCACCTGGACCGGTCCGTAACTTTTCTTGATGGCTTTCAGCAACACGTCTGCCATTGGTTCGTTCCCCTTAAACAGTTTCGGTGAGAGACAGGCGGTGGTCCGTCGTGATGAAGATATCGGCGGGATCGTCGATGACGCCCCGGAATTCGCCGGTGTCAGGATGCTCCATAAGGAAGCCCATGAGTTTCATCGTTCCACCGTCGTTCACGATCCGGGCGGCATAGCGGGCACCCACTTCGGCCCCATCCAGCATCGGGCCTGAAGCAACATGCCAAGGTCCCCTCGGATCTTCCCCGATCAGGTAATGACTTCCCGTCATGGGCGTGCCGATCAGACTTTTGGCGGCAGGTGTCCAGAAACGCGCCGCCGTGCAGAACAGGCAATACCAGCGGCCCCCGTGCTCGAAGACCTGGGGGACTTCAAGCTCCCCGAACCCGCCGGTAAAAACAGGGTCCTGCAAAGTCCACTCATAAAGATCCTTGGAGGTTGCAAACCCGATCGCACCGGCGGCCTGGCTGTCCGCGACCCTGGCATTCCTGGCTGTAAAGTACATCAGCCAACCGTCGCCTTGCGGGTCCCTTATGACCCATGGGTCTCTGAAGGCGCGGTCGTGCCATCGGCCGTCTTCGTATTCTTCGTATCTGTCGTCCCGGTCGAGAATGAGACCCGAGCCGATGCGCTGCCATGTGTGGAGATCGTTGGAGACAGCATGGCCCAGCTTCTGGTGCTTGCCATCGCCCTCTCTGCTGGTCCCGGTATAGAAGAGGTGCCAGGTGCCATCGTCTTCCTTGATTACCGAACCGGTCCAGACAGTGTAGTCGTCCCAGGCAGGACCTTTTGAGGGCTCGAAGCAGGTTCCGAGATACCTCCAGTTTGTCAGGTCACGGCTCGTTGCATGTCCGTAAGAGACATGCCAGTGACGCTGTTCGGGATCGCCGATGGACCTTGGCGCCTGCAGGAAGAAGCAGTGCCAAAGATCATCGGATCGAACGTACCAACTGTCCCAGACCCATTTGTCCTTGAGAGCCAGAACCATCAGCCCTTGACCCCCGTGGATGCGACAGAGGCGATGAACACGCGTTGCAGTGACAGATAAAACGCCAGAACGGGTATTGTAATGATGGTGAGGTAGGCCATGACCTCACCCCAAGGCACGTTGAGCTGGTCCGTGAAGTAGCCGAGCCCGACCATGACGGGCCGGATTTCCTCGGCCTGAACAACCATCAGCGGCCAAAGGTACTGGTTGTACATGAAGAGAAACTTCAGGATTGCCGCCGTGGCAATCACCGGGCCTGAAAGAGGCATAACGACACGGCGGTAGATAAACCACCAGCTCGCCCCCTCGACACGGCTGGCCTCGATCAACTCACGCGGCAGATCTTTGAAGAACTGCACGAACAGGAAGATCGACAGACCGTCGGCGATGAAAGGAATAATCTGGACCCGGTAGGTATTCAGCCAACCGATCTCGATTCCTTCCGTTCCGATCCAGGGCAGTTGCGATGCCATCAAAAGCAACGGGATGAAAATGGTCTCGTAGGGAATGATCAGTGTTGCCAACAGGATGGAGAACACCACTCCGCGCCCGGTCCAATCGAGAAAGACGAACGCAAATCCCGCAAGCGAGCAGACCAGGATTGTCAGGACGACAGTGATCCCCGTTACCAGCACCGAGTTGAAGACAAAGACGCCAATGGGCGCACGTTCAAAGGCGGCGAAGTAGTTGTTGAACGAAATATCGCCGACCGGGAGAAACGCCCGCAGACTGTCGGTGTCGCTCAACAATTGCTGATCAGGTTTCAGGGACGACATCGCCATGAAGAGAAGCGGAAAGACAAAGATGATCGCGACCAGGAGGAGCACGGCATAGCGCGTGGCCAGCCTCAGACCGCGATTGTCAGCAGAAACGGCAGCCATCATTTTTTCTCCCGCGTGAGCCAGCGTTGCAGAAGCGAAACGCTGAGAACGATGATGAACAGGATGACCGAAATCGTGGAGCCGCCCGAGATGTCCTGCTTGCCGTAACCACGCTCAAAGGCCTGGAAGACAAGAACCTGGGTGCTGTCGAGCGGGCCGCCCTGGGTCATCACCTCGATCTGGGCGAAAAGGGCAAATGCCTGCATGGTGATAACGATCAGGATAAGGATCGCCGTGTTGCGCAAACCGGGCCAGGTCACATACCGGAAGGTCTGCCATTTTGACGACCCTTCGATCTGCGCGGCCTCGTAAAGAGTTGGTGAGATCGTCTGCAACCCGGACAGCCAGATGACCATGTGGAAGCCGACACCCTGCCAGATGGACATCGCAATGATGGAACCGAGTGCCGTCGACGGGTTGCCGAGCCAGTCCTGGGGTGTGAATGCACCGAATGTCAGCGCCGACAGGAGATTGTTCAGCAAGCCGTCGCCCGGTGAATAGATGAAGCGCCAGAGCAGCGAAACAACCACGATCGAAACGACGACGGGCATGAAATAGACCGCGCGGAACAGGCTGATCCCGCGGAGTTTCTGGTTGATCAGAAGTGCCAGAATGAGGGCAAGGCCAGCCTGGACAGGTGCCACGACGACGACGAATGTGATGGTGTTGACCAGCGCCTTCATGAAGACGACGTCGGAGGCAAGGACAACTTTCCGGTTTTCACCCGACTGCCAGCTGAACCATTCCCGCTTGCCCTGAAGGTTCGGGTAGTCGGGATTGTTGCGGGTAAAGTTTCTGAGGCGCGGATACTTGATATCCCCATCCGCACTGCGCACAACCGCGCCCGCGTCGTCCCGCTCCGGCTCAAGCGTGAAATAAGCGAGGCCCAGCAAGTCCTGATAATTCTCGAAACCGACATATTTCGTCGGGTTTGGCGAGGCAAGACGCTGGTTTGTCAGCGAAAACGTGAACGCCAGGAAGAACGGGAGGATGATGAAGGCGGCAATAAGGGCAATACCGGGGGATGCCATCAGCCAGCCGGCGCGGTTCGACCGCGTCAGTTTCGACGCCATGAGGCAGTCTCCTTACACTGGAAGAACCGCCCGGCTTTCGCCGGACGGCCCAGGGAGGATCGGTTTAGTGGCCGTAACCGCCGTTGTTTTCGATGTCTTCGTTGATTTCGTCCGCGGCCGCGTCGAGCGTATCGGCGACGTCAGCGCCGTTCGCGATATCGGCCAGCGCCTTTTCAAACACCTTTGCCTGGACGATGTATCCTGGTGTTACCGGGCGCAGGAGTGCCTGTTCCTTCGAGAGGCCGTAGAACACTTCCAATGGTCCGCCGGGCTTGTAGTTTTCGGTCGCTTCGGCCGCGCTGGCCGTAACCGGTATCAGGCCCGTGCCGTCGGAGAAGGCGGCAAACCATTTGTCCTGCAGTGCAAATTCGATGAAGGCGCGGGCACCTTCTGGATGCTCGGAGGTTCCGGAGATGCCGAATTGCCAGGACGCGGCACCGATCTTTGAACCGTTGCCGAAATCCGGCGCCGGCAGGAACAGGACATCGTCGCCGAACGCTTCGACAACCGGCAAGGCGGCCCAGTTGCCGTTCCAGGACATTGCATATTTGCCTTCAAGCAGTCCGGTTTCGCGGTCAGCAGAATCCTGACTGGTGCCAGGCACATACCCATTTGTGAAGAGAGACTGCCACCATTCGCCAAAGGCGAGTGCCTCGTCGCCATTCAAAATGCCTTCAGCGCTCTGATAGCTGTCCCGGTCCACGATGTCGCCGCCGAAGCTCTGCAGGAAGGGCGAAAACGCGTAAGGATACCATTCGCCTTTCCAGGCCATGCCCAGATCGAGCGGGTACTCGAAGTCGCCGGAGGCCTTGATCGTTTCCAGGGCGCTGTTGAATTCGTCCAGCGTCCAGGGTGTTTCAAGCGTCGGTATTCTGATGCCGTATTTTTCAAGGGTCGAGCGCCGTGTCGTCAGTGCGACCGCTGCGTCCCACAGGCCGACCGAATAGACTTCCCCGTTCCAGCGGCCGATCGGTCCCGGCAAATAGCCTTCAAGCGTGCTTTCGTCGATGCCAAGAGGCTGCATGTAGTTCGCCCAGGCCCAGTTCGGCATGACCGGCCCGTCCACGTCCAAAATATCTGGCAGTTTTCCGGCGAGCGCAGCGGCTCCGACTGCGTCGTTGTAGGCAAGCTGTGGAAACGTTTCGATGACAACTGTCCAGTCGGACTGGCTGGCATTGAATTCCTCGACGAGCTGGTTGACCAGCGCCTCTTCTGCATTGGCGCTTCCGGCGCCGTGGTACCAAAGGCTCAGTTCTGTCTGGGCCAGGGCGGAGCCCGTCAGGCTTCCCGCGATCAATGCGCTCAGGATCAGCGTTTTATTCATTTCTCGTTCCTCCCATTCAGGTTGATTACGTTGCCCTGCATCTGGCCCGGCCGAACAAGCGAACCGCGGCGCTGAACCTGTCCGCTGATGCGGATAGGCGCGGCGGGCAAGGGCTTGGCCGGGTCGGACAAAAGGTCCAAAAGCAGTTGGGCGGCGCGCGCTCCCATCGCGCTGTAAGGCAACTCCGCCGTGGTCAATGCAGGGAAAAGCGTTTCAGATATCAGGCGGTGATCGTCGTATCCGACGACGGAGACTTCTTCCGGCACCGCGATGCCGCGCTTGCGCAGAATTCCGTAAACGGCCATGGCAAGGCGGTCGTTGCCGCAACAGATTGCGGTGGGGGGATTGTCGAGTGCAAAAAACTTTTCAATCGCATCCCAGATCAGCTGGTGCTCTCCCGGCGAACCAAACAGGTCGGTCGCCATCACCAGCTCCGGATCATGCTCAATGCCGGCTTCTTCAAGCGCTGCCCGGAAGCCGGCGAGCCTCAACTTCGTCGCAACCATTCCCGGTGCGAGGGTCAGATAGGCGATCCGGCGATGGCCGGCGGCAACAACTTCGCGCGTCAGATCATACTGACCGCCTTCATCGTCGGGAACGACGGCAGGTGTGCTGCTGTCGTCGAAGCAATTGATCAGCACTTTTTGGATGTTCTCGCCGGGTAGCGCAAAATCCAGCGGTTTGTGGAAGTCGGCAACATACAAGATGCCTTCCACGCGATGCTCCTGAAAGGTTCTGATGAGGGCAGGGACACGGTCCGCTCTGCCACCGGTATCTGAAATCAGCAGCGTCTTGCCGGAGGTCTCTATGATGGCCTGAGCCCCTTGAACAATGAAAAGTTCCGGCAGACCGGCGGGCGAGACGGCTTCGTCGGCGTTGCTGATGGCGCCGGTGACGAGACCGATGAGCCCGGACTTTGAGGATTTCATCGACCGGGCGGCATGGGAGGGAACATATCCGAGCGCATTCATGGCGGCCGTAACCGCTTCACGTGTCTTCTGGGACACGGGAGCATCCTGGTTCAGGACGCGGCTTACCGTTTTCGGTGATACGCCTGCCTTTTTTGCAACGTCATAAATGGTAGCCACTGGTTGCCCTCAGATTTTCCTATGACATCGATGTCATGACACCGGTGTCATAGTCAAGCAAATATTTCCCTTCAGGCGGCTTCTGTTGGCGTCAACTTGGAGTTTTTCGCAGCCTGGAGGAGGGATTTAGGTCTATTTTTCTGTGCATTAGGCAGAGTTTTGTATGAGGTGCGCGCAAACGGAGTTAGTGCGTCTCGGGACGACGCTGCCGCGATGGAGACGTGCCGATCAATTCGAGCACCGGAGTGTGCCCACCGAGGCGAAACCAGGGTCCGCGACGGCAAAGACCGCGGGCAATTCGGGTACGATCCGAATATGACTGAAATTGATTCATTTAATTCCGCTCTTTTTTGAATTGGTTTTGACGGTCTCTTCGATGACACTCCGCTGAAGAGAGTGATTGCGGAAAGGCATCGATGCGCCGGTCAAGACTGAAACGCAAGGCAAGCGGTGCGGAACCAACACCACTGCAGCCGCCAATTGGCGGGCGCTTCGCCCCGCTGACAGACGAAAAGCTGAGGGACATTACCAACTCGGCGTTCGCAATCCTGGAGCAGATCGGTGTCGGCGGTGCGCCCTCCGATATTCGGTCGCTGGCTCTTGACAACGGCGCCAATGAACGCAGCGACGGAAGGATCACCTTTTCAAGGCCGCTCGTTGAGGACATGATCGCGCGCGCATGCAAACGCGTCGAACTGCCCGGCTTCGTGCAGGAGCGCGGGATAGAAGTCGGCGGCGGCCGCGTTCACATCGGCACAGGCGGGGCAGCAGTCCAGGTTCTTGAGGCGGCGACGCAGACCTTCCGCGACAGCACGCTTGAAGATCTTTATTCCCTGATGCGTGTCGTCGATGCATGCGACAACATTCACTATTCGCTGCGCCCCGTTGTCGCCCGGGACATGACCGACCCGTTCGTGCTGGACATCAACACGGCCTTTGCCGGGTTGAAGGCAACCTCCAAGCCCATCGGAACAAGCTTCTTTGAACCGGCCAATGTTGCACCGGTGGTCGGCATGCTGGATGCGGCACTCGGAGAAACATCCTTTGCCGCGCAGCCCTTCTGCTTTGCCTCTGTCTGCCACGTGGTGCCGCCGCTGACGCTCGCAGAAGAGGCTTGCGGGGTGATGCAGGAATGTGTCCGGCTGGGAATGCCCTTGCAGATCTGTTCGGCGGCACAGGCCGGGGCGACAAGCCCGGCTGCCCTTGCAGGTGCACTGGCACAAGGGCTCGCCGAATCTCTGGCAGGGCTGGTGCTGGTCAACATGATGAAACCGGGCTTCCCCTGCATTCTTGCGTTTCTGGCGTTTATCTCCGACTTACGGACAGGGGCAATGACAGGTGGCTCCGGGGAGGCGGCTGTGGCCAATGCGGCAGCGGCTCAACTGCTGTTGAACCTCGGCATTCCTTCCACGGTCTCTGCCGGCATGACCGATGCCAAGACCGCAGATGCGCAGTCGGGCTACGAAAAAGGCTATACGATTGCGCTGTCTGCGCAGGCAGGCGCGGACATGATCAACCTTAGCGTCGGCATGCTCGGCTCGATCATGGTCGCCAGCAAGGAAGCGCTTGTCATCGACAATGACATGTGCGGCGCCATCATGCGCACGGTGCGCGGGGTCGAACTGTTCGACGGGTCGATTGACCTGGATATGATTGAACAGGTCGTGACGGGCGAGGGGCACTTTCTTGGAACCGCCCAGACCCTGGATCTCATGACCAAGGAATATCTATATCCAAGCCTCGGCGACCGGCAGAGCGTCAGCGACTGGCTGGAGGCGGGAGCCCTGACGGTCTGGGACAAGGCGATCGCACGGGTTTCGGAGATCGAGGCGCTGCCGGTGCCGACGCATTTGCCTGCGGACATCGAGGCCGTTTTGCGCGAGCGTCTACCCATTCACCTTTCAGAAGGGCTCTAGTCGATGAAGAGCCACGCTCAGGTTGTCATTATCGGGGGCGGCGCCGTCGGCGTTTCAATCCTCTACCATCTTGCGAAAGCCGGGGTGAAAGACACCCTGTTGATCGAGAAGAACGAACTCACCAGCGGGTCCACGTGGCACGCGGCCGGTAACATTCCGACCTATGCCAACAGTTGGGGCGGCATGCGGGCCGGGAACTATGCCTGGCGCCTTTACAAGGATCTCGGTGCCGAGGTCGACTATCCGATCACCTACCGCCATACAGGAGCCTTTTGGCCCGCCCATACGCTCGAGCGCATGGGTTTTTTCCGGCACCTGGTCGGTATCTCCAAGGGCCTCGGCTATGATCTCGCAATGCTGTCACCCACCGAGATGGATGCCATGCATCCCTATTTCAGGTCTGGCGAAAGCGTCCTTGGCGGCATCTATGACCCTTATGAAGGCGACGTCGATCCGAGCCAGTTGACGCAGGCACTTGCCAAGGGCGCGCGCGATCTCGGAGCGGTAATCGCGCGTTTCACGCAAGTCACCGGTATCACCCGCCAGCCGGGTGGCGCGTGGCTTGTTGCGACCGACAAGGGCGATGTGGTCTGTGAAACTGTCGTCAACGCCAGTGGCTACTATGGCCGGATGGTTGGTGAAATGGTCGGGCAAAGCCTGCCGGTGGTGACACTCGAGCACCAGTACCTTGTGACGGAAAGCCTGCCGGAGCTGGAGGCGGACCCGAAGAATTTCCCGCTCGTGCGTGACCCGGACATCATGTACTACCTCCGCCGCGAACGGAACGGCCTCCTGCTCGGATCCTACGGCCACGAGGGGCGTCCGGCCTGGCTGGATGGCACGCCTGACTGTTTCGCCAACCAGTTGTTCCCGGACAGCGTCGATGACATCGCCGAAGTGCTTGAGGCGGCGCTCAGCCATGTGCCGATCCTGGGCGAGGCCGGCGTCAGCCGGTTTATCAACGGACCCATTCCCTACAGTCCGGACGGAGCGCCGTTGTGCGGACCGGCCTTCGGGCTGCCGAACTTTTATCATGCCTGCTGTTTTCCGGTTGGCATCACCCATTCGGCTGCAGCGGGCAAGACCCTGACGGAATGGATCACGGAGGGCGAGCCGGAATGGGATATGTCCATGTGGGATCCGCGCCGCTTCGGTGACTGGGCAACCTTCGACTACACCGCGAAGCGCGCCAGCGAGCTCTATGAGCATCAATACGCAATTCCTTATCCGCACCGGATCTGGAAATCGGCACGCCCGGTCCAGCGAACACCGCTCTATGAGACCCTGAAGAACCAGGGCGCCGTTTTCGGTCAGGTCGCGGGCTGGGAGCGTGCGTTCTGGTTCGAGACAGATGCAGCCAAAGACAACGGCGAACTCTCCTTCCATCACGAGGCTTGGCAGAAGGCGGTTTGTGCGGAATGCGAAGGTATTCGCGATCGGGCCGGCGTCATGGACCATGGAGGTTTCACCCGCTACGAGGTGGAAGGACCAGGCGCCACCGAATTCCTGGATCATGTCTTTTGCGGTGCAATGCCGGCCGTTGGACGCGTCAAGCTGAGCTACATGCTGACACCAAAAGGCAAGGTCTGGTCCGAAGCGACAATCGCGCGTCTGGCGGATGACAGGTACCTGCTGTGCGGACCGACGCTTGCCGATCAGCGTGATCATGACTGGATGGTCCAATTCCTTCCGGAGGCAGGGGTGACATTGCAACGCGGGTCGGCTTTCGACGCAGCGCTGATGGTCATGGGACCGAAATCGCGCCAGATTCTGCAGCCCTTGACCGATGCTGATCTTTCAAAGCACGAAGCACCGTGGATGTCGGTGCGCGAGATCACGATCGCCGGTGCGAATGTGATTGCCCTTCGCATTTCCTATGTCGGCGAACTCGGCTGGGAGCTTCACATGCGCAGCGCAGATCTTGAGACCGTTTACGGCGCGATCATGCGCGAAGGAGCAACTGACGAGATCGTCCAGTTTGGCTCCTACGCCCTCAACGCACTGCGGCTTGAAAAGGGCTACCACGGCTGGGGCGCCGATTTCGGTATTGAGTATACGGCCTTCGACGCCGGGCTCGACCGATTCGTCAGCAAGAAGAAAGACAGGTTCGTCGGGCGTGAAGCGTTTTATGACCAAGCCAAACAGCCCAAGGACTATCATTTCACCGGCTTTGTTCTGGACGGCGACGGGCCCGATCCGCTGTCATCCGATCCGATTTTGCGGGACGGCAAACCGGTTGGATATGTGAGTTCCGGCGGGACCGGCTTTCGCATCGGCAAACGCATCGCGCTTGGCTACCTGACGGTCGCGGCCGCGCCTGGTGACGATTTTGACATCGAAATTCTGGGAAACCCTCAGCGCGCAACGGTGACCGAATTGCCTTTCTATGATCCTGAAAACAGCCGCCTGAAGAGCTAACCCAGAATGACGAAGCCTCTTCTATCGGACGTCCAGGTTGCCGTTGTCGGCGGAGGGATCGTCGGCTGTGCGACAGCTTATCATCTGGCGAGAGCGGGCTGGTCCGTTGCGCTTTTTGAACGCAAGAAACTGACCAGTGGCACGACCTGGCATGCGGCCGGTCTTGTGAGTGAATCCCAGGCCGTTCCGGTCATGAGTGCGCTTGCCAGATATGGTCTCGATCTCATGGAGCGCCTTGAGAGCGAGACAGGTCAGAACACTGGCTTTAAACGCAACGGTTCGATCACGCTCGCCCTGACCGAGGCGCGCACCGAAGAATTGCGGCGCAAGGTTGACTACGCGCATGGCTGCGGTATCCGGGCGGCTGAAATCGCCATTTCAGAGGCCGTGGAAAGATGGCCGTTGTTGTCGGCGCATGGCGCGGAGAGCGCGTTCTGGTTTCCCGGAGATGGTTACACCAATCCGATCGACACGACGATGGCGCTTGCCAAAGGGGCAAGAGCCGGCGGGGCACTGATATTTGAAGATTGCAAGGTCGACAGGGTCGTTGTGGAACGAGGCAAGGTTGCCGGTGTCGAGACGGAACGGGGGCTGGTGCGCGCCGAACATGTTGTCAACGCAACCGGAATGTGGGCACGGGACTTTGGTCTGTCGCATGGCGTTCATGTGCCGCTGAACAGCACCAACCATTATTATGTCGTCACGGATCCGATCGAGGGTGTTTCCGGTGATCTGCCGGTCCTCAGGGTCATGGACGAGTACGCTTATTACAAGGAAGACGCCGGCAAGCTGTTGATTGGTTGCTCCGAACCGAACGCAACGCCCTGGTTGCCTGAAGGCGGAATTCCCGACCGGTTCGAGTTTGACGAACTGCCCTGCGACGAGGAACATCTTTATCCGGTTCTGGAAGCCGCAATGGAACGGGTTCCTTCACTTGCAAACTCCGGGATCAGGAAATTCTTCAATGGTCCGGAAAGCTTCACACCCGACGCCAAACACTATCTCGGGCCGTTTGCTGAGGTAAAAGGTCTTTGGGTCGCAGCCGGGTTCAATTCCACCGGCATTCAAAACGGGCCAGGCGCCGGTAAGGCACTGGCCGAGTGGATCATGGCAGGCCACATGACCATGGACCTGACCGACGTCGATAGCCGCCGAATCGTACCGGGTCTGAACGCGGCGCGTTACACTGCGGTCAAGGCGGCCGAAACGCTGTCCCACGCCTACGCCATGCATTGGCCATACCTGCGCAAGGAACAGGCGCGCGGTTTGCGCCGGACGCCCTATTTTGCGCATCTGAAAGCGGCTGGCGCGCAATTCGGCAGTGCAAACGGTTGGGAGAGGCCGCTTGTTTACGGTGCCGAATTCACCGACGGGTTTGGCCGTCAGCCGTGGTTCGATGCATGGCGCGGTGAACATGAGGCGCTGCGAACCGATCTTGGCATGATCGACCTGACCTTCGGACGGTTTCTGGTCGAGGGCGCTGATGCAGAACGACAAATGCAGCGCCTGTGCGGAGCGGATATGACATCACCGCCCGGTTCGCTGATCTATACGCACATGTTCAACCATCAGGGCGGGATCGAAGCCGATGTAACAGTCGCGCGCCTTTCAGCGAACCAGTATCTGGTCATGGCGTCTGCGGGAGCTGAACCTCAGACAGGATACTGGTTGAAGACCTCTTTGCGCGAGACCGGTGTCAGTGTCGCCAACATCACGTCCTCGGAAGCAACGCTTGCCGTTATGGGGCCGCGATCACGAGACTTCCTTCAGAAACTGACAGATACGGACCTTGCCGGCGACGCGTTTCCGTTTGCCACCTGGCAGAACATTCATGTGGGTCATGCACCCGTTCGCGCACAGCGGATAACCTTTGTCGGGGAGCTTGGCTGGGAATTGCATGTTCCCTCCGAATTTGCGCAGCACGTCTTTGAGACGCTGGCCGCTTCACCTGAAGCCCCGAGGCTGTGTGGCGGCATGGCGGTCGACTCCTGCAGGATCGAAAAAGGCTTTCGGCATTGGGGACACGATGTTGGTCCCTTTGACAGTCCGGTAGATGCCGGGCTGACCTTCGCCTGCGACTTTGAAACGGATTTTGTTGGCAAGGAAGCAATCCTGGAGAGACGAGAAGCCGGCCCGGACACCCGGCTGTTGTTGTTCCGGCTTGCTGACCCGAACGCGCTGGTCTTCGGCAAGGAACCGATCCTGAGAGATGCTGAAATCGTCGGCCGCCTGACGTCCGCAAGCTACGGATGGTCAACAGAAACCGCGATCGGTATGGGCTACGTGACCTGGCCCGAGGGTGTTTCGCTGAAGCAACTGGCAGACGCTGAATATCAAGTCACGGTGGCGGGACGTCCGGTCGAAGCATTCGCAAGTGTGCGCGGGCTTTATGATCCGTCCAACTCCAAAATGCGCGACTGAGACCCAGCACCGTTATCTTACGTGGAACCCTGCATCCGGTTCCTGGCACCAGTCGGCCAGAAGTTTGGCAACGGAGTGGATGGGATCATCTTCGTCCATGTCTTCTGTGCGCATGACCGCACACCAGGGCACGGTCACACCTTCCTCGGTGACGCGTGCACCGACAATGCGCCCTTCATCGAGTGCGGTCTGAAGCGCCCAGCTCGAAAGCACGCTTGTTCCAAGGTCCGAGGCGACCAATTCGACAATGGCTTCGGGCAGTTCGACTGTCGCTGCCCATTGAGGATAGCTGTCGGTGGGGCGGAACAGACGTGCAAACTCCCGGTCGGGTTCGGGCACCTTCGTGTAGGTGATGAAGGGTTCTCCGACGATATCGTATCCCTCGACGAAGGCCCGGTCTGCAAGCCTGTGTATTGGTGACATGATGTAGAGAAGCGGGTCTTCAAAGAGCGGTATCGTGGACAGTCCAGCCTGGGCAACGTTGCCGGAGACAACCGCAATGTCGATATGCCGGTTCTGCACCCCGGCAAGCGGATTGCTCCTTGCGCCGGCCATGATCTGAAGATCGATCCCATCGGTTCGCGCCTTGAGATACCGGATGAAGGAGGGCAGCCAGCGATAGTTGCTGTAGGCTTCAACCGACAGGCGCACGACGTGCTGGATGCCGGCATTCATGCGCCTGACGTCCTGTTCGGCGCGGCTGAGGTCGCTCAGGATCCGTTCGGCAACGACGGCCATGTGTTCGGCCGCTGGTGTCTTGCGCAGGCGTTTGTGCATCCGCGTGAACAGCGGCACGTCCAGCCGGCGTTCCGCCTCGCGCAAGCGGTGCGACAGGGCCGACGGGGTCACTCCGAGTTTTTCTGCTGCATCGGTTATGCGCCCGGTTTCGATGATGGCCTGAATCAGTTGGAGATGTCGCAGATCGAGCAGTGGTTTCATTGTGTAGCCTGAAATTGATTCACAAAAGTGAGAAAACTTCGAGATTGGATTTCAGTCAAGGTGGGTGCGAAATCGAAGCGGTGAATTCGATTGGAGCCCGACATGAACGCCGACGCCAAGCACTCGATCAAAGCGGACATCGCCCACCACGTGCACCCTCAGTCGAACTTGCGCCAGCATGCAGAACACGGTCCGACCATGATCACGCATGGCAAAGGCGTTTTCATCTACGACAGCGAGGGACGGGAGATCATCGACGGGTTTTCCGGCCTCGGTTGCGTCAGTCTCGGCTATCACAACGAGCGGCTGGCCGATGCAGCAATGCGCCAAATGAACATGCTGCCTTTCGCACCGACCTTCTACAACAGGTCTCATCCACGGGTGGCGGAGCTGGGTGAGCGTCTCATAGGATTGGCTCCGGGCGGCATGAACCGCGTCATGTTCCAGTGCTCGGGCTCTGAGGCGAACGACACGGCAATCAAGCTGCTCTGGTACACCAACACTGCCAACGGCATGCCGAACCGGCGGAAGATCATTGGGCGGGTGCGCGGGTACCACGGCAATACCGTTGCGACGGTGTCGCTGTCCGGACAGCCGCATATGCATGCCAAGTTCGGGCTTCCGCTGCCGGAGTTCAAACACACCGAGCTGCCGAATTACTACCGCTTCCACATCGACGGCGAAAGTGAAGTGGAGTTCTCGGCGCGCATGGCGGCGCGGTTCGAGGATCTGATTTTGTCCGAAGGCCCGGAAACCGTTGCGGCCTTTTTTGCAGAGCCTGCCATCTCGGGCGGCGGCGCGCTGATGCCGCCGGAAGGATACTGGAACGCCATGCAGGCGGTCTTGCGCAAATACGACATCAAGTTCGTTGCCGATGAAGTGGTTTGCGGATTTGGCCGCACCGGCAACCTGTGGGGTTCGCAGACCTGGGGGCTTGAGCCTGACATGGTGTCTTGTGCAAAGGCGCTTTCAGCGGCGTTTTTTCCAATCTCGGCCCTGATGTTCAAGGACGGGATGTACAGCGACATGATGAAGAATTCCGACGAGGTCGGCGTTTTCGGACATGGTTATACCTATGCCGGTCATCCAGTAGGCGCCGCCGTCGCCCTGGAAGCGCTCGACATCTACGATGAAATCGACCTGGTCGGCCATGTGCGCAAGGTGAGCGAAACCTTCCTGGCCCGGTGTCACTCGCTTTCTGATCACCCGCTAGTTGGCGAGGTGCGCGGCGTCGGCCTGTTCTGCGGTTTCGAGCTGATGAAGGATGCCAGAACGCGCGAACCGTTCGACCCGTCCTGGAAAGTCGGTGAGCTGGTTCAGAATTTCGCGCACGATCGGGGGCTCTACCTCAGAGCCATCGGTGACCGGATGAGTTTCATGCCGCCGCTGGTCATCAAGGAAGACGAAATCGAGATCGCCGCAGACCGCTTCCAGGCCGCACTTGATGATGCCTGGGCCGTTGTACGGGGCAGGATCTGATCCAAGGGCAGGGGGTCGGCAATGGACAGTTTGCAGCTGGATCTCAAAGCACTGAGAGCCGAAATCAGGGCTGGTCGGTTTCAACAATCGACGGCCGGGTGCGCGCCCGGTCGCATGCAGGCAAACATCGTCATCTTGCCACGAGAGCATTCCGCCGATTTTCGAACCTTCTGCGAGCTAAATCCCAAACCATGCCCGTTGCTCGCTGTTTCAGAGCCAGGCAGCTCGCGACTTCCGATGCTTGGCAGCGAAATCGATGTAAGGAGCGACTTGCCGGGTTACCGTATCTGGCGCGACGGAAAACCGTTGGAGGAATCAAAAGACATTTTTTCTTTCTGGAGAGATGATCTGGTTACCTTTGCAATCGGATGTTCGTACGGTTTCGAGGCTTCCCTGATTGCAGCCGGCATATCGCTGCCCCATGTGGACGCAGGCCGTAAGGTTGCGATGTACGATACCAATTTACCGTTGCTTCAGTCGGGTCCTTTTGGCGGACGCATGGTCGTCTCAATGCGGCGCATACCCGAACATCGCCTTGAAGATGTGGTCGAGATTTCAGGCAATTTCCCACAGTGTCACGGGACACCGGTTCATATCGGCGACCCTGGCGAGATCGGCATCGAAGCGCTCGGCCAACCCGACTACGGCGATCCCCCAGGCGACGCTGGCGTGCCGGTGTTCTGGGCTTGTGGTGTGACGCCGCAAGCCGTGCTGCGACGCGCTTGTTTAGCCTTTGCGATAACTCACAGCCCAGGAAAAATGCTTGTCTGTGACGTGCCTGACACCTGGAACCAACTCTTGAATTCAGTGTCATGAAGCGGGTCACACTGGAAACGTTTATCGCTCTGGCGCATTTGCGCCACTTTGGAAAAGTTGCCCGTCAACTCAACACAACTCAGTCTACGGTTTCTGCGCGTATCGCTGGGCTCGAACGGGACTTGGGGGCATCCCTTTTCATTCGGGCGCCGAACTCTGTTTCCCTGACGCCAAAGGGGCGCGCGTTGCTCGATCATGCCGCTGAAATCGTTGCGGGCATGGATCGCATGGCCCGTGCTGTCGGCAAGGAACCCAAACGTGAGGGCAGGCTGCGTTTGGGGGTCTCAGAAACACTCACCTTGACGATTTTGCCTCCGTTTTTCGAGGCATTTTCGCGAACGTTTCCCGATTCCACGATTGAGATCAACGTTGAGAACACTGACTACCAAAGAGATCACCTGATTGACCGTGGCCTGGACCTGGCTTTCCTGATGGGTCCTGTGTCAAATGCACGGGTTGCCAACATACCCTTAATCGAATTCCCGATGATTTGGGTTTCAGCGCCCGATCATCCTTTGGCAAGACTGCGTGAGATATCTCTCTCGGACCTCGCAGATTATCCAATCCTGAGCTATGCAACCAACTCGCGCCCCTATATCGAACTCACCGAAAAACTACGGAGTGCGGGTCTGGCGGCGCCGCGATTGTTTTCTTCGAACGCCCTGGGCGCGAGTGTTGCCATTGCGCAGGCCGGCTTGGCGATCTGCACCACGCCGAAGGTCTATGCGCAGCAGTTCATTTCGGCGGGCAACATGGTAGAGCTGGATACTCCGGTGATGCTGAATCCTCTTTCATTCACAGCATCTTATCGCACGGAGCCCGGCAACGATCTGGCGCGTGAGGCTGCGGAGATTGCAGCGGGCGTTGCAAAAGAATGGGTCAAAGCGCAATCGGAAAATTCGATGGCCATAAACAAAAAACGACAATTGGATTCGATCTAATTCGCTCGCTTAACCTGAAGGCGTATCTTTCAGGGAGTGTATAAGATGAAGCTGCCAATCTTGTCCGCATGTGCTCTTGCAATCTCGTCTGTGTCTGTTGTCGCGCAAGATCTTCCCAAAACCAAGCTGAACGTTGTCGGGTCGTGGGGAATGGTGTCGATGTACACCGATTTCACCCAACCATTTTTCACTTCCAAGCTGCCCGAAGCTTCGGGAGGAGCGATTACCTCGGAGATCCGGCCCTTTAACGAACTCGGAATGAATGGGTCGGAGATCATGCGCCTAATCCAGGATGGTGCGCTTCAATTTGCCGAAACCCCCATGGGCTATCTGATCGGTGACAACGCACTGAACGGAGGAAATGATCTGCCAGGTTTGGCACCCGACATCGAGACCGCACGGGCGATCTCCGATGCTTGGCAACCAGTCATGGCGGAAGAGTATCGCAAGGCTTACGGAGCGGAACTGCTCGGCGTTTATCCTTATTCTGCGCAGGTGGTTTATTGCCGCGATGCCATGACGGGATTGTCCGATCTTGAAGGGCGCAAAATTCGCGCCTCCGGGTCAGCAATTGGTGACTTCGTCGAAGCCCTTGGTGCAACGGCCGTGTCCATGAGTTTCGGTGAAGTTGTGCAGGGACTTCAGACCGGCGTGATCGATTGTGCGATAACCGGCTCCATGTCGGGGTTTAACGCCCGTTGGAGCGAAGTTGCCACCCACATCTACGAACTTCCGATTGCCTGGTCGCCGGTCGTGCTGGTCGCCAACGGGGACGTTTGGGATGGCTTGGACTCACAGGTGCAAGAGTTCCTGATCGACCAGATCGCCGCATTTCAGGACGAAGTCTGGAACGGTGCGGGCAGCGAAACGGTTGAGGGTTTTGCATGTAACGCGGGCGAGCCAGCCTGCACGCGGGATAACCCCGGGTCGATGACGCGCGTACCGGTGTCCGACGAAGACATCGCGCTGCGCGACAAGATACTTCGAGACGTCGTGCTGGCGAATTGGGGAGAACAATGCGGCACGGAATGCGTCTCCACCTGGAACTCAACGGTCGGCAAGGTCGTCGGCGTCGAAATCAAGTGATCGCGTAAACGATAAACTGTTCTGCGCGCGTTTTCCGGATGCGCGCAGTGCGCCCAATGCTCACTCTGAAAATGGCAATCCGATGTATCTTTTTGCAGATCGTATTGCGACCTGGATGGCTCGTTTGTGCGGCTTTGCGCTCTTGGCCGCCGTTGCGGTGATCACGACAGAGGTTTTGGCGCGCAAATTTGTCGGCATTAGCGTCGTCGGCGTGGATGAGCTTGGCGGCTATGTCTTGGCTGTCACCGTAACCTGGGGCTGTTCGCTCGCTATCATCCGGCGCGCCCACGTTCGCATCGACATTCTGCAGTCTCGCTTACCCAACAAATTGCAAGCAGTGCTGGATTCGCTCGCGCTTGTTTCGATGTTCTTGTTCGCTGTGTTTTTGGCGTGGTTCGCGACAGGACTTCTGCAGGATTCCTGGCAGACGGGAGCTGTTTCGAACAGCCAAATGCGGATACCAAGGTGGATCCCTCATGGATTGTGGGCCATCGGCTTTTGGGTCTTCGGCGCAGTCACCTTGTTGCTGATTGTCGAGCATGCCCGTGCGGTTTTGCGTCAAAACTGGGTGCTTGCGCACGAAATCGCGGGTGTGCGGGGCGCCGAAGAAGAAGCTGGAGACGAAACACGAGACGCGCAGGAAAGGGCATAAGTCATGTTGCTGACGGCGCTTGTCCTGCTGATTGTCTTGATCGGGCTAAGCTTACCGATTGCAGCAGCACTTGGGGTCATGGCGATAACACTCGATCGGGTGTACGGCTTCCTGCCGCTCTATCTGGCATCGGGTGAAGTCGCCTGGACCGCGTCTTCCGGGTTTCTGCTCATGGCGATCCCGTTGTTTGTGTTGCTTGGCGAGATCATGCTGAGGTCAGGCGTTGCAGATGCCATGTATGACGCGCTTGCAAAATGGCTCGGTTGGCTGCCGGGAGGGGTTATGCATGCCAATGTTGGTGCTTGCGCGCTCTTTTCAGCGACTTCCGGTTCTTCCGTTGCAACGGCAGCGACCATTGGCACGGTGGCGGTGCCGCAAATTGATCGCCACGGATATGGGCCGCAACTCTTTCTGGGGACCCTGGCGGCCGGCGGCACGCTGGGGATCCTTATTCCGCCATCTGTAAATCTGATCATTTATGGCATCCTGACCAACACTTCCGTTCCTCAGCTTTATCTCGCCGGGATCATCCCGGGATTGATGTTGGCGGGCTTGTTCATGCTGATGATCATCACGATTGTCCTTCTGAGGCCGAAGACGGCCGGTCATCGAGTGCATTACACCTTGGCGGAGCGGTTCTCCGGGACGCTGGGGGTGCTGCCTCCGATTTTTGTTTTCATCGTCGTGATCGGTTCGATTTATGCAGGTTTTGCGACCCCGACCGAGGCTGCGGCCCTCGGTGTTGTTGCCGCATTGATCATTGCGGCGAGCCGTGGACGGCTAAACTGGAAGATGCTGAATGAAGCGCTTGAAGGTACCGTCGTTACAACGGCCATGATCGTTCTCATCATCATCGCGGCCTATATTTTGAATATGATCCTTTCGGGGATCGGCCTTACCAGACAACTCAATGAATTCGTCACGGCGCTTGGTCTCACACCGATGCAAATGTTGCTCGTGGTCGTAATATTCTACATTGTCCTTGGCTGCTTCATGGAAACGTTGTCGATGATGATAACGACGATCCCGATCATAGCTCCACTGATGTTTAGCCTCGGTTTCGACCCTGTCTGGTACGGAATCGTCATGATGATCCTCATAGAGACGGCTTTGATCACGCCACCAATCGGGCTGAACTTGTATGTGGTTCAAGGCGTCCGCGGGCGAGGCGCAATGACCGACGTCATGGTGGGTGCTCTTCCATTCGTCGGCGCCATGGCGATTATGGTGGTTCTCCTCTCGGTGTTTCCAGGGCTCGCCACATGGTTACCGGCGTTGTTACTTCGATAAGAGTTTGTCTAGAGGAAAAGCGATGAAAATAGCCTTCGTCGGACTGGGTACTATGGGTCGACCGATGGCACGCACGTTACGTGCAGCCGACCACAACGTGCTTGGCATGGATATCAGTTCGGAAATGCGTCAGCACTTCGAAGGCGCGATTGCTCCAGATGCTTCTGCTCTGCATGATGCGCAGGTGATCATAACAATGCTGCCCGAGGCGGAGCATGTCTCTGACGTTTATCGGCAAACGGTGTTGCACGGCGCCTCTGCCGGTGCCTTGTTGATCGATTGCTCGACAATCGATGTCGAGGTCGCCAGGACGCTGAACAATCTCGCATTGGAAAAGGGATTTGCGCAGATCGATGCGCCGGTCTCCGGCGGACCGGAAGCAGCCGGGTCGGGTGGGTTGAGTTTCATGGTCGGCGGCGATGCGGACCACGTTGCAAGGGCCCGTCCCCTGCTGGAAAACCTGGGCAAGAAGATTACGCATTTTGGAGCCGCCGGGTCCGGCCAGGCGGCAAAGGCCTGCCACAACATGATTTGCGGCATCACTGCGATGGCCGTTTTCGAAGGTTTCGCACTGGCAGACGCCCTCAAGCTTGATGCCACGCAGTTCTACGAGTTGTGCGCGGGCGCAGCCGCGCAAAGCTGGACCCTTGAAAACCGGTGTCCAATCCCCGGTGTGGTTCCGGCTGCACCTTCCTCGAACGGATACGCACCGGGTTTTGCCGCGCGCCTCATGGCCAAGGATCTCCGGCTTGCCCAGGCTGCCGCGGAAATGAGCGGGCAAGTCACGCCTTTCGGAGCGGAAGCCGCGCGCGCCTTCACGCGTTTTGCCGAAGCGACCGGAGGGGATCTCGACTTTTCTTCCTATTTTACCGCGCTGAAACAGCAGACAAAAACGACAGGGACCAACTGACCATGGCGCTGCTTGACTACAAACTGCCTGATGCGGGCCTTGCCGGTAGCTATATCGACGGCGCCTGGCACTGGCCGGCAGACGGGCGCAAGCTCACCATCGAGAACCCCTCGCGGCGGGCGCCGATCTGCGATGTTGGACGCGGGACTTCGGTTGAGATCGATCTTGCCGTTCAGGCCGCCCGCAAGGCTCTGCCGGGCTGGCGGGCGCTTGCTGCGAGCGAGCGCGGCAAGTTGCTTGCGGAACTCGGGCGCCGGCTTGAAGAAAATGCGGAAGAAGTTGCCCGGGTCCTTGCTGCGGAAAGCGGCAATGCAATCAAGACCCAATCGCGCGGAGAAGCCATGGGCGCTGCTGGCGTCCTGAAATACTACGGCGGGGTTGC
>Ga0207422_1001844_pt1 | contig 34943 bp, 27 predicted proteins | sample MarCyaLeptolynsp_FD_187757 | JGI IMG/M metagenome (GOLD analysis project Ga0207422, IMG submission 187757) | Marine cyanobacterial communities from Panama - species 1 Leptolyngbya sp. (SPAdes) | ecosystem: Environmental > Aquatic > Marine > Unclassified | place: Panama: Panama City | collected... | reverse complement strand
GATGTTGAAGCAATTGTTGCTATTGCGGAAAGACATAAGCTTAAAGTAATTTTTGACGCCGCGCATGCCTTTGATGTAGAATACAACAACACTTCGGTTCTTAATTATGGGGACATCTCAACCCTTAGTTTTCATGCGACAAAAATTTTTCACACTGCCGAAGGTGGCGCAGTAGTGACCAATAATGATGAATTAGCCCATAAAATTTCATACCTAAGAAATTTTGGACACAATGGCCAAGAAAAGTTTTTTGGTTTAGGGATTAATGGTAAGAATTCTGAGTTTCATGCAGCGATGGGATTATGTAACCTGAAATACGCTTCTGAAATCATAAAGGACCGGGAAAGAATTTATAATTTGTACAAAGAATATTTAAATCATCCTGGAATACGCTTTCAATCTTTAAATGCGGCTTCAACTTATAATTATGCCTATTTCCCAATAGTATTTGAAACAAGCGAAATGCTAATGAATGTGCTTCAAGGATTAAGAGAAGAAAACATATTTCCTAGAAGATATTTTTATCCTTCATTAAATCAATTGCCATACACTTCTGGAGTACCTATGAAAAATTCAGAATTTATCGCAAATAAAGTAATGTGCTTACCTTCATACTATCAATTAGAAGAAGAAAGCATTCTTAGAATTTGTGAAATTGTAAATAAACAATGATTGTAATTGGAGCAGGCGGCTTGGCCAAGCAATTAATTGATGACCTGGAATCTGCGTTCCAAGCTGACAAAATTGTCTTTTATGATGGAATTAATGATCATATGACAGATTTTCTAGGCCGATATGCGGTTATTAATTCTATAGAAGAAGTCAAGTTACAACTCAAGAAATACGATGGTACATATTTACTTGCTATTGGGAATCCTACAATAAAACAGAAAGTAGATAAAGAATTCATGGAATATGGAGGAAAAATTACTTCTGTTATTTCTAAGCGAGCCCAAATAAGTAATCATGTTGGCATTATTGAAGAAGGCGTTAATATCCTAGCTGGAACTGTAATTGAATGTGGTGTGCATATTAAAAGAGGCACCAATGTGAATGTGAATTGCTCCATAACCCATGATTCGCAAATTGGAACTTATTGTGAGATTGGTCCAGGAGTGCAAATTTGTGGTGAAGCAAAAATTGGAAACAACTGTAGCATTGGTGCTGGGGCTATAATTCTTCCTAAGATTCAAATAGCTGATAATTGTACAATTGGTGCTGGGGCGGTTATCAATAAAAATGTTGAAGCCAATAGTGTGATGGTTGGTAATCCTGCGAAAAGGATACAATGAGCCTCAAATTAAGTATATCGCTAATAACTTATAACCATGAGGCGTTTATTGGTCAAGCACTGGATAGCATTCTTTCTCAAGAAGTTGATTTCGATTATGAAATTGTTATAGGTGAAGACTTCTCCACAGATAATACCCAAATAATAGTTCAAGAATACCAAAAGAAAAATCCCCAAATAATCAAATTGGTAGCAAGAAATGGAAATGTTGGCTCAACAATTAATTTCTCCGACACCTTATTACATTGTAAGGGAGAATACATTGCCAACATGGATGGTGATGACTTAATGCTTCCGGGCAAATTGCAAAAACAAGTAGAGTTCCTAGATAATAACAAAGATTTTGTCATGGTTGCTCATACTCAAAGAGCATTTGAAAGCAGTACTAATAAGACAATCAGAGTAGTGCGACCTAAAAAACTAAAAGATCATTATACCATTGAAGACATCATAACTAAAGGTAGCATATTTGGCAACTCGTCCAAAATGTTTAGAGCAGTTGCACTACCTAAAGTACCTGTCAGTCCTAAAATTAACCTCATTGCTGATCTATACTTAACCCTTCATGTAACCGCAGAATCTAAAATCGGATTTATTGATGAAGTGCTTGGAGAGTATAGGGTTCATTCTGGAGGTATGATGAGAAATTTAAGGGGTCAAGAAGTTTTTGAAGACATTCAAACCACATTTGATTCAATTGATGATCGTTTTGGTGAAAAATACCAGAATCTCTACAATAGGCGATTGGCATATGGTTATTTAATGCTTGGAATGGATAACCTTAGGCAAAACAATTTAACCTCTGCAAGAAAGAACCTAATCCAAAGCATGAAGAAAAAACCATTCTATACTAGGGCGCAGATTATTTATTTAATTCTTTCTTATTTGCCTATGCCAATTAGAAACTGGTTTATTCAAATTAAACATACGTTTGCTTCTTAGTTTAGAAAAATAACTGAATTCTATGCTTGTTTCTAAGGATTGAAATAAAGCGGGATACTTGAGTTAAATTTGTGATAATGCTTAACAATCTCTTTAAGAGCAATAGAGGATGATAGTTTACGACATATCCATAATAGACTTATTCATAAGTCTGATGTATATTATCCTCATCTTAATAGGTGCAAACTTTTTAAAACCAAATAAGAAATTTGCCTATGCAAGGTTTTTCATGCCCTATTTGTATACTAAGATTGGTTTTGCAGTGCTATTCGTACTTATACATTCCTACTATTATAAAGGTGGAGATACATATCTATATTTCAATGGAGGTAAATTCATTGCAGAACAAATTATTAATAGGCCTGATTTGGCACTAAAATATTTGTTTAGCTCCTATATGAATTTTCAGGAATTACCGCTTTCCAGTGGATTCGATGTTAACTTTTTCAAATCAACAGATGTATTCTTGATGAGTAAACTCACAAGTATATTCAGTTTGATATGTTTTAATCAATTCATGGCATCAAGTATTTTATTCTCAATTTTTTCCGCCTTTGGAATATGGAAATTGTTTAAGACTTTATGTTCCTTATACCCTTCTATAGATAAGTATTTTGCAATTGGCATATTGTTTTATCCAACCATTGGAATTTGGGGTTCTGGAATACTTAAAGATCCACTTGCACTTTCTGCGGTGGGGTATATTTTTAATGCCATTTATTTATTGTTTCAAAAAAGAAAAATCGTCACTTCGACCATTTACATTCTCATTTCAATCTATATCTGCGTTATTTTAAAACCCTATATACTTTACACCTTTATACCTGTAATGTTACTTTGGTTCCAGGGCAACCTGAGCAAAAGACTTAAAAATAGGTTCGTTCGTTTTGTAATAACACCATTAGTAATTGTACTTTTTTTCACAGCAGGATATTTTACCATTCAATCTATTTCAGAAAGTGCAGGTAAGTATTCTTTAGACAATGTACAAAGCGTTGCGGAGGGATTTCACAGTTGGCATACCTACCTTGCAGAAACACGGAATCAATCTGGATACAATTTAGGTGAAGTTGAATTTACCTTTACAGGTATTCTTGAAAAGTCTCCTGCAGCGATTGTAGTTACCTTCTTCAGACCTTTCATATTTACAGATGTAAGGAATGTAGCCACAGGATTCGAAGCTATACAATCCTTTATATTATTGTTAATTACAATATATGTGATTATTAAAGTGAAGATCTGGAATTTCTTTAAAATTTTATTCACTAACAATGATTGTAGAGCATTTATGCTTTTTGCACTAATATTTGGAATTTCTGTTGGATTAACCTCTTATAATTTTGGAGCACTTTCCAGATATAAAATTCCTTGCTTGCCCTTTTTTACCTCCTCATTAGCAATAATTTACTTTCAAGGAGTCCGAAAACTTAGTCCAAAGTTTTTATAAGAATTCTAATTGTTCATTGCTGTTAAAAAAAAAATGCAGTAAGTAATTATCCTTCTAAAAAAGCCCCTTACATTTGTGTTAACATTAATTTAATAAACGAAAAGTATAAATCTTATACACCTCTCTTTTCGGATTAAAAATCAAAAACCTTTTTTATGAACGAGTATGGAAGAAAAGCAGCAAATGCTTCTATTTCAACATTAGGACTAAGTAATGTGTCGACTGCTTACTGGAATCTTGAGCCGGCTCAACTAATTGAAGATAATATTATTCGTGGCGAAGGAATTTTAGCCAATAATGGAGCACTAGCCATTGATACTGGAGAATTCACAGGAAGATCTCCAAAGGATCGATTTATTGTTGAAGATGATATAACAAGAGATTCGGTATGGTGGGGAAACATCAATATCAAATTTGATGCTGAAAAATTTGATCGATTATACGATAGAGTTACCTCCTATCTTTCTGGTAAAGATGTATACGTTAGAGATGCATTTGCTTGCTCCAAAGACAAATACAGATTAAATTTAAGATTGGTTTCCGAATTCCCTTATTCCAATCTATTTGCATACAATATGTTTTTAAGACCAACTGCTGAAGAGTTGGAAAACTTTGAAGCAGAGTGGAATATCGTTTGTGCCCCAGGATTTAAAGCTGATCCAGAAGTTGATGGAACACGCCAGCACAATTTTGCGGTTATGAATTTCACCAAAAAGATTTTATTGATTGGTGGTACAGGTTATACTGGAGAAATTAAAAAAGGAATATTTTCCGCACTTAATTTCATTTTACCTCATCAAAAGAATGTATTGTCTATGCATTGTTCCGCTAATGTTGGAGAACAAGGTGATACTGCTATATTTTTTGGTCTATCTGGTACAGGTAAAACTACTTTATCTTCTGATCCAAATCGGAAATTGATAGGCGATGATGAACATGGGTGGGATGAAGACTCTGTATTTAATTTTGAAGGTGGGTGTTATGCTAAATGCATAGACCTCAGTAGAGAAAAAGAACCTCAAATATATGATGCCATTAAATTTGGAGCCTTATTGGAAAATATCAATTTCAAGGATGGCACAACCGAAGTTGATTTCGAGGATAGTGAAAAAACTGAAAACACTAGAGTTAGTTATCCAATTTATCACATTGATAACGTTCAAGATGGATTGACTGGAAATATTCCAGAAAACATATTCTTCTTGACTTGTGATGCCTATGGTGTATTGCCTCCAATCTCTAAGTTAACCAAGGGTCAGGCCATGTACCACTTCATTTCTGGTTATACAGCGAAAGTAGCAGGAACTGAAGCAGGAATTACAGAACCACAAACCGCTTTTTCTGCTGGATTTGGAGCGCCATTTCTTCCACTACACCCTACTAAATATGCTGAAATGTTGGGAGAAAAAATGGACAAACACAATGTGAATGTTTGGTTACTAAATACAGGATGGTCCGGAGGAGAATATGGTGAAGGATCTAGAATAAAGTTATCCTACACTAGAGCAATGATTACTGCTGCGCTTAATGGGGATTTAAATAACGTAGCTTATAATAAGCATGAAGTGTTTGGATTATCTATGCCTACTGAATGTAAAGATGTTCCGGCGGAAATTTTAAGTCCAAAGAATACCTGGAATGATAAAACCGCATATGATCAGAAAGCAAATAAATTGGCTGAAGCATTTATTGCAAACTTCAAACAATTTGAAGAGTTTGCCAATGATGAAATTCTGAATGCTGCACCGAAAATATCAGTTACTGCCTAGAAAAAATAAAAACCGCCCTCGAGGCGGTTTTTTTATATTCCTAAAAATTATACCAATGCTTTGCATCAACCATATTTCTACTGATCCATATTTCAATATAGCTACAGACGAATATATCTTTAAGCATATTGAAGAAGATTGTTTTATGCTTTGGAGAAACGATAATGCCATCATTGTGGGCAAACATCAAAACACCTTGGCTGAGATTAATGTTGATTATGTCAAAGAGAAAGATATTAAGGTCGTAAGAAGATTATCTGGTGGTGGTGCCGTATATCATGATTTAGGGAATTTAAACTTTTCTTTTACCAAAACTGGAGAAAATACAGAAGTTGTAGATTTTCAGAAATACACCAAACCAATCTTAGAAGTATTGCAAAATTTAGGTGTTGATGCAAAGTTCGAAGGCCGGAATGATCTGACCATCGATGGTAAAAAATTCTCCGGTAATGCTGAACATGTTTTTAAAAACAAGGTCCTACATCATGGTACCATATTATATTCTTCAGAAATGAAGGATGTTAGTGGAGCATTAAAGATCAACCCACTTAAATATAAGGATAGAGCTGTAAAATCTATTCCTAAGCGCGTAACCAATGTGAGTGAACATCTTAAGTCACCATTAGCACTAGAGGATTTTACTCAGATGATCATGGATCATATATTGGCAACACATGAGAATTGTAAATTGTATGAATTTACTACTGAGGATATCCATGAAATTGAAAAGATTCGAGATAAAAAGTATGCTACTTGGGAATGGAATTTTGGCCATTCACCCAAATACAATTTTCAACAAGGAGTAAGGAGCAAAGGAGGTACCATTGAAATGAACCTTAAGGTTGCTAAAGGCATAATAGAGAATGCCAAGATTTATGGCGACTTTTTTGGATCAAAAGATATTAGTGAAATTGAAAACGCCCTAATTGGAAAGCGTCATGATCAAGATGAATTAAGGAAAGTATTATCTGCATTTGATATTCCATCTTATTTTCACCAAATGACTTTAGAAGACCTCTTGAGCGTACTATTTTAGTAGCGCAGAAGATCTTCAATAGTTGCATCTAATCTTGCTTCTGGAAGAAACTGATTTTCAAGATTCGGTGCAAAAGGAACGGCAGTATCTAAAGAGGCTAATCGTTTTACTGGAGCATCCAAGAAATCAAAACAATGTTCATTGATCCCAGCCGAAATTTCCCCACCAATGCCTCCAAAAAGGGTGTCTTCATGAAGAATTAATGCCCTTCCACATTTCTTTACAGATTCGAAAATGGTTTCCCAATCTAAAGGGTTCAAAGTTCGTAGATCAACAATTTCTATATTTTCAGCTCTTTTCTCTGCTGCTGTTTTAGCCCAATGCAAACCCATACCATAAGTAATAATGGTTAATGCATTACCTTCTCTTACAACAGTCGCCTTCCCTATTGGAAGATTATAATATCCAGTATTAACTTCTTCTTTGATGCTTCTGTACAATGCCTTATGTTCGAAAAAGAGAACTGGGTTTGGATCTTCAAAGGCAGTTAATAATAATCCTTTGGCATCTGCAGGGTTAGATGGATAAACTACCTTAAGTCCTGGTATATGCGTAAACCAGGCTTCATTGCTCTGTGAATGAAAAGGGCCTGCAGCTACTCCAGCTCCTGCTGGCATACGAATCACTACATCTGCATTTTGACCCCATCGCCAATGAATTTTTGCCAAATTATTTACAATTTGGTTGAAGCCTTCGGATACAAAATCAGCAAATTGCATTTCAACCATGCTTTTATATCCGTTTATAGATAAACCTAATGATGAACCTAATATCGCTGCTTCACACAGTGGCGTATTCCTGACACGATCTTTGCCATACTTTTCCAATAAACCTTCTGTAGCCTTAAATACTCCTCCATATTCGGCTATATCTTGTCCCATCAATATGAGCTTATCATGCTTTTGCATGGCCAAGTCCAAAGTATGGTGTATTGCGTCAATAAGACGCATTTCTTCCGATTCTCCTTTTTCTTCTGTTGCTTCATAATTGGTTACGGCAAATATGTCCAACAACTCTTCTTGTTCATTGGCAATAATATCTTCTTCACCAAAAGCAACATCAACTGCTTCATCTATTTCAGCTTTGATTTCAGCTTTCCATGTATCCAATTGATCTAACTGAAGCACTGCATTATTCAAAAGAAACTGCTCAAAGTTTACAACTGGATCCCTAGCTGCCCAATACTCCATCAATTCCTGGGGTACGTATTTGGTTCCAGAAGCTTCTTCATGACCACGCATTCGGAAGGTCATGCATTCTACAAAGTATGGTCGTGGATATTCTCGAATTGAATTGGATATTGCTTGTATATTTTGGTGAACCTCCAATATATTATTGCCATCTAAAACCACACTTTCAATACCGTAACCTGCTGCTCTTTCTGATAATTGTGCACATTTAAATTGTTCAGCAGAGGGAGTAGAAAGTCCATATCCATTGTTTTCTATCACAAAAATTACAGGCAAATTCCATACAGATGCTACATTCATCGCTTCATGAAAATCTCCTTGGCTTGTACCTCCATCTCCACTAAAAACTAAGGTTACTTCATTGTTCTTTGACAATAAATTACCCAATGCTATGCCATCCGCAACACCCATTTGAGAGCCAAGATGGGATATCATCCCAACAATATGGTGTTCTTGACTACCAAAATGAAAAGAACGATCTCTTCCTTTAGTGAAACCAGATTTTTTGCCCTGAAACTGGGCAAAAAGTTTTTGCAATGGAATATTTCTACTGGTAAAAACTCCCAAATTTCTATGCATTGGTAGAATATACTCCTCTGCATTTAGAGCTTCCGCGCTTCCTACAGAAACCGCTTCCTGACCAATGCCAGCAAACCACTTTGAGATCTTACCCTGTCGAAGTAAAATCAGCATCTTTTCTTCTATCATTCTGGGCTTTAGTATAGCCTTGTATAAATGAATCAATTGTTCGTTGCTATAATTACTTCTGTCGTAAACTATACTCATCTGCTGGCTTCAATTTTAAAGCGAACAAAGGTATTTTAAATTGCTAACTTTGAATCTATAGAATTGGAATATTTCATGAACTTTCAGGGCATAGTTGTTGCTTCTCTTATTATCATTGCTACCGCATACTTAATCAGGCATTTCATTAAAAGTTCGCAGAATCATAAATGTGATGATTGCGCCATTTCGGATCCAAAGAATTCTAACCCATAAAGCAATTCACGGAAGTCTATAATGAAATCCGTTTAAATGAAAAACAAATTATTCTATTAGGCTAATGAAGGAGCTTTATCGTATTTATCTCACCTATTTTAAAAAGCTGTTGATTGCCTTTGCCTTATATTCTATTTGCAGAATCCTATTTTATCTTTTTAACGCCTCTTATTTTTCAGAAATAACGGTTATCAATTTTCTTGGTGGGATCCGATTCGATTGGGTAGTAATCAGTTATTTGTATGGGCCTTTTTCATTGCTATTCATTTTTAGTGGAGGCAAAAAATGGAAGATAACTTCTTTCTTTTTTCATTTGGCATCATTAATTGGTATTGTTTTCAATGCCATAGATTTTGAATATTTCAAGTTTACATTTAAAAGAACAACTGCCGATCTCTTTCACACAGCTGGATTAGAAAATGACATTCTAAACCTTCTTCCTACTTTCATCTTGGATTATTGGTATGTATTAATCATTGCAATTTTATTGGTTTTCCTTTCCATTTTTCTTTACAAAAAGAGTGATGATAGAGAAGAAATTGCCTTGAGATTTATTCCACGACTTGCACTTATTATTCCGATACTATTTATCAATGTAATTGGTGCTCGAGGAGGAGTACAATTAAAACCATTAAATGTTATTCAAGCTGGACAATACGCAACTGCTCAGAATATTCCAATTGCCTTGAATACACCTTTTACAATAATGAAGTCTTTTTCTGAATCCAATTTAGAACCATTGGATTATTATCAAGAGACTGAATTAAATTCTATATATAATCCGATCCAAAGATTCCAGAGCAAGGATAGTACAACTGGCATTGATAATGTTGTAATTATTATTCTCGAAAGTTTTGCGCATGAATTTATTGGAAGTTTAAGTGGTGATAAATCATTTACACCTTATTTAGATGAAATTGCTGATAATGCATTGGTTTTTGAAAATGCCTTCGCAAACGGCAAGAAATCAATTGAGGCTTTGCCAGCCATATTAGCTGGAATACCTACCCTAATGAATACCTCATACATTTCCAGTAAATATGCTTCTAACAACATAAACGCCATCGGTACCTTTTTAGACAATAACCACTTTGAAACTACTTTCTATCACGGTGGTGAAAATGGAACCATGGGGTTTAATTCATTTGCACAGATTGCAGGCATTAAGGAGTATATAGGGAAAAATGAATACCCATACCAAGGTGATTATGACGGCAATTGGGGAATTTTTGATGAACCCTTTTTGCAATTTTGTTTAGAAGACCTCAATCGTAAAAATGAACCATTCTTTGCCAGCATTTTTACCTTGTCTTCACACCATCCTTTCACTATCCCTAATGAACATCAGGATAAATTCAATAAGTCAGAAAATCCATTTTTAAATAGTATTCTTTATGCAGACTATGCCTTGAAATCATTCTTTGAAAAAACGCAAAATGAAGAGTGGTTTGATCGAACTCTGTTTGTAATTACTGCTGACCATACTTCCCAAAGTTTCACGACCAAATACAATAATCGATTGGGAATGTATAAGATTCCATTGATATTTTATGCTCCTAATGCGATTATACCTTACAGAGATCAAAGGGTTTGCCAACAAAGTGATATATACCCAACAATAATTGATTTTTTGGGAATACAAGGTACAAGTATTGGATTTGGACAGTCCTTAATGGATAAAGACTCTCCATCCTTTGCGATTAATTTCATCAACGATTCATACCAATATATCGAGGGAAATTATTGTATACATTTTGATGGTGAAAAAACTTATGCACTGTATGACCGAATCCAAGATCCAGCCCTACTAAACAATCTCATAGAACAGAAAAAAGAGGAAGCCACCAAATTGGAATTGAAATTGAAAGCCATATTGCAGCAGTACAACAATCGATTGATTAATAACAATTTAACCCCTTGATTAATCCGTCTAAAAATAATAGCCACTTTCAATTCATCGTAAATCCCATTTCTGGTATAAAAGCCAAAAATGAAATTGTTAGTTTAATTGAAGAAAACTTTAAAGAGAGCTCCAATTATGATGTGGCATATTCTGAATACAAGGGACATGCTACAGAAATCGCAAGAGATGCTGTTCAAGATGGAGCCAAAGCAGTAATTGCAATTGGAGGAGATGGATCGATTAATGAAATTGGAAAGGCATTGGTTAATAAGCAAACTCCTTTGGGTATAATTCCTGCTGGATCTGGAAATGGATTTGCAAGGCATTTACAGATACCATTAAATCCTCAACTTGCAATTCAAAGAATAAAACAATTTAATCCGATTGAAATTGATTCTGCTTCTGTTAATGGTGATCCCTATTTTGCCACTTTAGGGATTGGTTTTGATGCCTATATCAGTTATAAATTCGATGAAGCGGAAAAGCGTGGATTTAAAACTTATGCAATGGCTTCCTTGCAAGGGTTTATGAAATACCAGTACAAATCCTATCAAATAGAAATAGACGGTAAGAAGTTGAATCCAGAAGCATTTATCATCAATATCGCAAATGTTGGTCAGTATGGCAATAATGCTTGGATTGCTCCTACTGCCTCAGTTGAAGATGGGTTGCTGAACATCGGTATAATAAGACCTTTTCCAAAAAGAAAAGTCTTTGATGTGGTGAAAAGGTTATTCAATAAATCATTGGAGCAATCCCCATATTATGAAAAATACCTGGGCAGAGAAATTCTAATTCAACAACCAACCTTCTACCATCTAGATGGTGAACCTAAAAAAGCTTCTTCTGATCTGCGAATTTCAGTACAACCCAAGAGTTTGCATTTGCTATAATATATTCTACCGCTAATCACAATTTTCTTTTCTTCTGAACGTATTGGAAATAGATTTGAAAGGATATGCGGAAATTTTTTCTTTGGTGTGCAGGTACTGATCAAGAATTATTAGGATTTTGTCCTGAAAGGGAAAAAATAAAACATATGGGATATGGAATGTTGGTACTTATTCCAGCTATTCTAGCCTTCGTTTCCATGTCCTTTGCACTATCAACCATTGAAGAAATAAAAAACCAACCGATCATTTATTTTGCTGGAGGATTGATTTGGTCCTTAATCATTTTCTCCTTTGATCGATTTATAGTCTCTACACACAGAAGAAAACGAAATGATAGTGAGGAAATTAAAACCCCTTCTTTCTTTTTGAGATTGGCTTTTGCCATTTTGTTAGGCATTGTGATTTCGCATCCATTGGTGATGTTATATTTTAATGGTAGTATAGAAGATCAGATAGAAAAGAACAAAGTAAATCATCAAACAGAGATCGCGAATAAGTTCGAACAAAAGATATTGCTTATTGACAATCAATTGGCTGCAATGGATAGTTTGATCCTTGAAAAAGAGAATGAGCGAAATAAACAAGCCAATATCGTGGCCAAAGAAATAGATGGAGAGGTTGTAAGAAATAGGCATGGAGAGATGGAAACTACAGGATTGGCTGGCAAAGGGCCTTCGGCTGAGAATAAGATCAATCATCTTACTCTACTTCAGAATGAACTACAGCAATTAAAAACAGAACAAGCAGAAACTAAAAGTCGATTGAATAAAAATCGAGCTGATTTGGAATTTAGAAAAGACAGTACCATTCAAGCATATACCATTAGTTCTGATTATTTAAGAAAAGAACTTGCTTTAGAGCAACTGAAAGACGAACACAGTATAGTGTCTCTGACTCAATGGTTGTTAATCATTTTGTTTATAATCATCGATATACTCCCTTTAATCTTCAAAACATTCGCTCCATTTGGAATGTATGATAAAATTCTTTGGGACGATGATCAATTATTGCATCAAACAGATACAGAAAGTAGAAAAATATACTTGCAGAAGCTCTACAATGAGATCAATGAGTTAAGTTGATTTAATAAGGATCAACATCAATATTGACTCGAACACTTTTGTGAATATCTTGCGATAAAACCTCAACCAATAAAATTTGAATCATTTCTTTCAGTTTAGATATGGATAGATTTTTCTCGGCCTTTATCAAGATGTTCTGATGATATTGATTTCTAATGCGTTCAATTGTAGGTGCTTCAGGCCCAAGAATTCTTGTTCCTAATTTGTCTTTTAAAAGAGATGCAATTCTATTTGCAGTGTTTACCGTTTTATTTCTATCCCGATGCTTTAGATTTAATTGAATCAATCGATAATAAGGTGGATAATGTAGCTTCATTCTATCCTTTAATTCAATACTTTTCATAGAAGCGAAGTCTTGCTGCACTACTTGTTGAATTATTCGATGGTCTGGATTAAAGGTTTGAATCAAAACCTTACCTCGTTTACCTTTTCTACCAGCCCTACCTGATACTTGAGACATCAATTGGTAAGAACGTTCAAATGCTCTAAAATCTGGGAAATAAAGTAGATTGTCCGCATTAAGAATACCTACCAATCCTACATGATCGAAATCAAGTCCTTTGGTAACCATTTGGGTTCCTACTAAAACGTCTATTTCCTTTTCCTGGAATGAATTAATGATTTGATGATAGGCTTTCTTTGCTCGTGTAGTATCTAAATCCATTCTGGCAACCTTAGCTTCCGGGAAAAATATAGAAATCTCCTCTTCTATCTTTTCGGTTCCAAATCCTTTTAAATGAAGGTTATTATCACCGCAAGAATCACATTCTTTTGGCAGTGGAATACTGTATCCACAATAATGGCAATTTAATCGCTGCTTGAATTTGTGATATGTCAAACTTACATCGCAATGGATACATTGAGGAGCGTGTCCACATGTCTCACACAACAAATAAGGGGAATAACCCCTTCTATTCTGAAAGAGTATAATTTGTTTCTTATCCGCTAGGCACTCTCCCATCAAATCAAGTAATTGTGGAGAAAAGTGAGATTTCATCTTCTTTCTTTTGGTTGCTTCTTTAATATCGGCTACAATAATTTCGGGCAAAGAAATATTACCATATCGTTTATCTAGGCGCACATAAGCATACTTGCCAGTTTCAACATTATGCATGCTCTCCAGAGAAGGAGTAGCGGAGCCCAACAAAACTTTAGCGTCATACCTCTTAGCAAGCACAATTGCTGCATCCCTTGCATGGTATCTTGGTGCAGGGTCAATCTGTTTAAAGGTGCGCTCATGCTCCTCATCAACAATAACTAATCCTAATTCCTGAAATGGCAAAAACAGTGCTGATCGAGCCCCCAGAATTATTTGAAATTGTTCAAATTTATTTGCCTCGAATGCCATTACATTATTCCAAACCTCTACCCTTTCGTTTTCATTAAACTTCGAATGATAAACCCCTACCTTCTCACCAAAGACATTTTGCAAGCGCATAACAATTTGTGTGGTTAAAGCAATCTCTGGTAAAAGATATAATACCTGTTTCCCTTTTTTGATTGCATCTCGAATCAACTGCATGTATATTTCAGTCTTGCCCGAAGAAGTTACCCCATGGAATAAAACAACATCGCTTTTCTTGAAGTAATCTTGAATGCTTTGCAAGGCTTGATTCTGATCATCACTTAATTTGCTAATTTTTCTAGAGGCTTCAGATAATTGTATTCGACCTGCCTCTCTCTGATGAATTTCAAATATGCCCTTATTGACCAATTGATTAATAGTGGCAGATGTAGCATTACTCCTCTTTTGGAGCTCCAATTTTCTCACCTCTTGAATCTCTGCATCAAAGCTTTTATTCAATTGAATGAAATTCATCAATACTTCCAATTGCTTTGGAGCGGCTTCCAAATTATTAAAGGCCGCCTTGAGCTTACTCTCCTTTTGCATTTCATTAGTCAATTGGACGATATCAATCATTTTTGGAGCATATCTTCTTTTGATCTCTTCTTCGACCATTATTGCCTTCTTCTCAATCATCTGCTTTATAAGCAATTGCACATTTTTAAGCCCTAATATTTCTCCAATTTGCTTGAGGTCGAGCTCATTTCTTAACTCCAATGCTTCAACAATAAGGTATTCTTGATCACTCAGTTCTTCAACTATAAATCGATAATCGGGATGCAAAAAGACTTTTGTCTCACTAGCTAATCTTAATCCAGCTGGTAAAGCAGAATTCATTACTTCCCCAATTGTGGCCATATAATACGATGCCAGCCATTTCCAAAAATCAATCTGTTTATCGCTGACTATTGGTAGTTCATCCAATATGGATTCTAGGTACTTTGCCTCATAATGTTTAGGAGGCTGAGTGTGGATATTTTCTACAACTGCAGAATACTGTTTTCTTCCTTTGCCAAATTGAACGATTACCCTTACGCCTACTTTTAAATCATCATTCCAATCATGCGGAACCCTATAAGTATAGGTTTTTGGAATTGCCAATGGCAGAATAACATCAACAAATTTAGTTTCTCGTGCTGCCATCAATTTTTTGCCAGGATATGTTCCTTCCTTTTTCCTTTGAAAAGTTGATACGACCTAAATTCACATTCTAATTTGCCATTTAAAAGTTGCACTTTTTTAGCAGCTTTTAATCCGATCCTTTTCAATGCATCTAATTCAGAACTAATGATCCAAGCAATAGATCCATTGTATTGGTGTTTTAGTGTTGATCCTAACTGTTCATAGAACTCTATTAATCCATCCCCCAATTTTAATCTCTGGTCATAAGGTGGGTTGATGATGATCATTAGCTCTTTTTCTATTTCAGCTTTGGCATCAAAAAAATCTAAGTGCTTAACCTCGATGTACTTTCGCAAATTAGCTGCATCAATATTTATTCTTGCCATGCGTATTGATCTCATATCTTTATCTGAAGCAGAAATCTTTATCTTCAATGGCACATACTCTTGTTTGGCGGCATTTAACACCCTAGAAAATAATGCTTGGTCGTAATTATTCCAATTTTCAAAAGCAAAATGAACCCTGTTTAAATTGGGTGGAATATTGCAAGCTATCATAGCTGCTTCAATGGCTATTGTAGCAGAACCACACATAGGATCCAATAAGTCTTTCTCTCCTTTCCAATTGGAAAATTTGACCAATGCAGCAGCTAAACATTCATTTAATGGAGCGTAATGATTCTCAGACCGATAGCCTCTTTTAAATAAAGGATCGCCTGAACTGTCTATAGATATATTTACACGTTCTCTATCGATGTGTAGATGAATTTTTACATCAGCTTGAACCCTATCTACATTCGGCCGATCTATGCCTTGTGAGCGAAAACGATCTACGATAGCATCTTTTAGTTTTAAAGCAGCAAATTGTCCATGTTTGAAATGTTTAGAATTCACAGCCTGATCAATAACAAAAGTTTGATCTCTATTCAAGAACTTTTCCCAAGGTATCTTTTTTGCCTTATCATATAATTCTTCCGCATCAAAAGCTTTAAAATATCGGATAGATTTCAAAACTCTTATTGCGGTCCTTAACCAAATATTAGCCTTGTAAATCAATTCTAAGTCGCCCTCAAATTCTACAGCCCTGTTTCTTTTCACAATGGATGTGGCACCTAATTCTTCCAATTCTTGAACTAAGAGGTCCTCCAAGTTTTTAAAACATGTGGCAGTGAGTTTATACCGTGAATCTTTTTTGTAATTATTAGATTTTGAAGGATTGTTGCGCTTGTAATTAAAGGACATCTTGCAAACTTAATCATTCCCTAACCTCATGTTAATCGTACTGTTTATAAATAATAGAATCACCTAAAGAATTCAATCAATTATTCTTTTCCTTTATTGCTTTATAGATGGGATGGAATTAGCACCTATAGATTGGATAATAATTATAGCATACTTAGTTCTTGCATTGGGTATTGGTCTATATTTCAAGAATCAAGCCAGCAAAAGTTTAAGTGATTTTTTTCTTGGCGGCAGGAAACTACCCTGGTATATCGCAGGAATTTCTATGGTAGCTACCACATTTGCAGCCGATACACCACTTTGGGTTACTGAGAAAATAGCACAGCATGGTATATCTGGTAATTGGCTATGGTGGAATATGTTAATCGGTGGAATGTTGACCACTTTTTTCTTTGCTAGGCTTTGGCGAAGGGCTAATGTGGTGACCGAACTTGAATTTGTCGAATTGAGATACAGCGGTAAAGCAGCTGCCTTTTTAAGGGGATTTAAATCCGTCTATATGGGAGTCTTTTTAAACGCTGTAGTAATCGCTTGGGTTAATAAGGCTTTAGCTTCCATCATTGAGGTATTTTTTGAAATACCCGCTTCTGAAACCATTTATTATGTAGCTATAGCAATGGCCATTGTTGTTATTTATTCAACCTTGTCAGGATTAATTGGTGTTGCAATAACTGACTTTGTTCAATTCTTTATTGCCATGGCAGGATGTATAATTTTAGCGATAGTCGTTTTATATAGTGACAAAGTTGGAGGTATAAGTGGGTTAAAATCTCAATTACCTGCCTGGAGATTTGACTTCTTTCCAAAAATAAATTCTACTTCAGTTGGAGACACAATAGGAACCTATAGTGTAACTATTGGGGCTTTTTTGACATTTAGCTTGGTGCAATGGTGGGCAAGTTGGTATCCAGGAGCAGAACCTGGTGGTGGTGGATATATAGCGCAACGCATGATGAGTGCCAAAAATGAAAAACATGCGGTAATGGCTACTTTATTTTTTCAAATTGCACACTACTGTCTTAGACCTTGGCCTTGGATAATAGTTGGTTTATGTGCATTGGTATTATATCCTGAATTAAGCATAGAAAACTCTTCACATGGTTTTGTACTTGCTATGAGAGACTATTTACCAGCTGGGCTGAAAGGATTGTTATTGGTGGCTTTTCTATCGGCCTATATGAGCACCATTTCTACCCAATTAAATTGGGGAGCATCCTATCTCACAAATGATTTATACAAAAGATTCATAAGAAAATCTAAAGCGGGAGAAAGTGAAAAAGACGTTCAAAAAGATTATGTTCTTAAAGCAAGATTATTTACCCTCTTAATCGTATTAATTTCTTTGATTGCTACCACACAAATAACAACGATCGATTCGGCAGCGACCTTTTTAATTGAGTGCGGTGCAGGACTAGGCATGGTGCTCATATTAAGATGGTATTGGTGGAGAATAAACGCATGGAGTGAAATTGTAGCCAGTTTAGCTCCTTTTATCGGATATATTATCTCCAATTATTTGCTTGAACTTCCCTATCCTAACAACTTCTTATTTACTGTTGTATTTAGTACAATTTGCTGGTTATTAATTACCTTTTTGAGTAAGCCTACAAATCAAGAAACGCTAAGCAATTTTTATTCAGTTGTAAGACCAGATGGTTGGTGGAAGCCATTTAATCAAAAAGAGAATAACAAGTCAAATTTGTTGGGTCTAAGCTTGTGTTGGATTAGTTCAGTTATCATGATTTATTCGACTTTATTTTTGATAGGAGATCTGATATTTCTCAATTTTCAAGATGCTTTGGTAGAAGCAATCATAGTTTTATCGACCTATTTAATCTTAAGATCACAAATGAAAAAAACTAGGATTTTTGAGATTTAGTTATCTTTACCACCATTAGGAATATAAACTACTGTTAAGCAAGTTATAATATGTCAAAATCAAATACATTAATCTTTAGGACTTCCTTGTACTCTCTTCTTATTGCGGGTGTCATATTGATTCAATCTTCTTGTGCAGAAACACAGAATCGAGATAAAAAGGAGGAGAATAAAGAAGAAGAAAGCAAACCAAAGAATACCAACTTATTGAAGTTGAGTGGCAAAGTGTTTAGCATACCATCTCCTATTCAGACTGCCTTTTTGATTAAAGAGTCTGGAGCTAGTTTTCAAGCAGATGTTTTAAACGCTACCGATTTAGTAACTAATTATGCTACAACCAATAAAAAGGCTTTAAATCTGGGAGTTTATGGAGCTGATCTTGGGTATTCAACCATTTATGATCAAACCCAAGAAGCTATTTCTTACATGGCTGTTACCAAGAGATTATCCAATGAACTTGGAATTTCAAATCTTTTTGATGAGAAAATGTTGAAACGTTTTGAGTCTAATCTTGGCAACCAAGATTCTCTTCTCGGACTTGTTTCTGATGCTTTCAAATTTGCAGATCGATATTTAAAGGAAAACAAGCAAAATGATTTAAGTGTAATGATACTTGCTGGAGGATGGGTAGAGACTTTATATTTTGCGTGTAAGCTTAACGAAACCAATGGTAGCGATGTTATTAAGAAAAGAATTGGCGAGCAAAAAATCACGATTAAGAACTTGATTAACCTGCTTAAACCTTTTCAAGAAGACGAAAGCATGAGCGAATTAATTGTTGAATTAGAAGCTTTGAAAGAAATTTATGATGGTATTGGTTATAGCTATCAATTCAATGAACCTATAACAGATAGTGAAAATAAAGTAACCAAAATAACGAGTGTATCTGAAGTTGATATCAATGATGAACAATTGGCTTCAATAAGCAAGCATATTACAGACCTAAGAAATAGTATCATAAACTAAACAAAAGATGAAAAAGAGATTATTTTTCCTTCCCATATTTATCTGTTTATACTTCATGTCATTTGATGTAAATGCGCAGTGTGATACTATAGCTACAATTTGTAGTAAAAATTTCACCAAAGATTATTTATCAGATGGACAGGAATACCGTGCTTTATTAATCGAAGAACAAACTGCAGAATTTCACCTTACATTGTATGGTGGGAGTGTTTATAGATTTGGTGCATGTAGTGGTTTATCAGATGGCAATTTGGTTTTTCGATTGTATGACGAAGAACGAAATGAGATTTTCTCTAATAAAGACCATGAATTATCCCCCTATTGGGATTTCGAAGTACAATCCACTTTGGATATAATTGTGGAAGCCAATTTGAACTTGGATAAGGTAAACTCGGGATGCGCAGTGCTCCTGGTGGGATTCAAACCATAAAAACTAAAGAAGGCGAGAAAATTTTCTCGCCTTTTTTATTTTCTTATTTTCATGGTCGAATAATTCAAAGCTTCTACCTACTAAATGAGTGAAAGGATTCTCAAAGCCCTGATGCAATTGTTTGCAATCGTAGCGAATGTTGGTCGTGATGATTCGAACAGTCGAAATTTTGTTGAACAATTTCTTGATGAACAACTTAACAAAGATTTAGTACTTGAATACTTGCTTGTTTATGATAAGTTTTATAACGAACAAAACAAAAAACGCGAAGGACTAAAAGCAAGAAAAAGGACTTCATTAAACTCTGTCAAGGTCTTAAAGATTTGCATGGAAATCAACAAGGAGTTGACCCAAAAGCAAAAAATATATGTTCTTGTACAACTATTAGAGTTTATATTTCAGAATAACAATGACACTGAACAGGCGATTGAGTTTGTACAAACGGTTTCTGACTCTTTTAATATTTCTAATGATGAATACAGTTTAGCCAAGGATTTTGTAAGTGCAGAGGTCAATGAATTACCTAGAACTGAACATGTGCTTTTGATTAATAATCATGAAAAGCATTCTGGAGACCATAAGCATATACAATCTGAGAACCTCAATGGTCAGGCTCGAATATTGAACATCAGCAGTGTCAATATGCTATTCATAAAATATTTTGGCATAACTGAATTGCAGCTTAATGGCCAACTTATTAATCCGAAAAAAACTTATGTTTTTACCCAAGGTTCGTCTTTAAGAGGATCTAAGGTTTCTCCTATCTACTATAGCGATGTCATAAATAGATTCCTAGTAGACGAGAATAAGGAACGAACTACTTTTTCTGTTGAAAAGATTACCTACAAGTTTAAGAATGGCAATATTGGATTGCATCCAATGACTATAGAAGAAGAATCGGGTAACTTGATTGGAATTATGGGTGCTAGTGGAGCAGGAAAATCTACTCTATTAAATGTTCTGAATGGGAATTACCAACCGACAACTGGTGCGGTTAAGATCAATAGTTTTGATATACACAAAGCGGAGAATCACGATAAAATCGAGGGTGTTATTGGTTACGTTTCCCAAGATGATTTATTGATTGAAGAACTTACCGTATTTCAAAACATCTTTTACAATGCTAAATTATGTTTTGGAGATCTGAGTGACACCCAAATTATCCGACTAACTTTTAAGGTATTACACAATCTCGGATTGTTTGAGATTAAACACCTAAAAGTTGGCAGCCCTTTAGATAAGACGATAAGTGGTGGACAAAGAAAGAGAGTGAACATTGCTTTGGAGTTAATCAGAGAGCCTTCCATTATGTTTGTTGATGAACCTACTTCTGGTTTATCTTCAAGAGATTCAGAAAATATCATGGATCTATTGAAGGAACTAACACTTAGGGGTAAATTGATATTTGTGGTTATACACCAACCATCTTCCGAGATCTTCAAGATGTTTGACAAACTGGTGATTTTGGATACTGGAGGTTATATGATTTATAATGGCAATCCGGTAGATGCAATCCTTTACTTCAAGGAGCAAATCCAACAAGCAAATGCTGTAGAAAGCGAATGTCCGACCTGTGGAAACGTAAACCCAGAACAAATCTTCAATATCATAGAGTCAAAGATATTGGACGAATATGGTAATCAGACAGATAATAGAAGAGTAAACCCTAAAGATTGGTATAAGAAATATCGCCTCAACCTATTACAGAAAAGCGGCAAATCAAAAGAAGAGTCTCAGGGACCACCGGAGAAAAGTTTAAAAATTCCAACTACTTGGAAGCAATTTATGGTTTTCTTAAAACGAGATGTTCTTTCCAAACTGACTAACAAGCAATATCTATTGATAAATTTCTTGGAGGCGCCGGTTCTTGCTTTTATACTATCCTTCATTATTAAATACCACAATAGAGACAGTTCCAATACATTGGGATATATCTTTAGAGAGAATGAGAACTTGACAGCATATATCTTCATGAGTGTTATCGTTGCATTATTCCTCGGTCTTACCGTAAGTGCAGAAGAAATAATACGGGATCGAAAGATTTTAAAACGGGAAAAGTTTTTGAACCTCAGCAAGGGTAGTTATCTCTTCTCCAAGATTTCTATCATGTTCATCGTTTCCGCAATCCAAATTTTAACGTTTGTTTTGGTTGGAAATACCATTCTTGAAATTAGAGGCATGTACCTAGAATACTGGCTAATCTTATTCTCTGCGGCATGTTTTGCCAATATGCTTGGCCTGAACATTTCCGCGAGTTTCGATTCAGCGGTAACCATTTATATATTAATACCATTCTTAATTATTCCACAATTAATTCTAAGTGGTGTAATTGTAAAATTCGAAAAACTAAACCCTGTTATTACTATACAGAAAAAGGTTCCTATGGCAGGTGAAATCATGGCTTCAAAATGGGCATTTGAAGCATTGACCGTAAATCAGTTCAAAAACAACAAATTCAACAAGCAGTTTTATTATATTGATAAGGACATAAAAACGGCGAGTTATAGAAAGAACTTTTGGCTTGGAAGATTAAAAGACCGCTTAAACTTTTTGGAAAGAAGTTTAAAATCTGAATCCCAAGAACGCAATGAAGAATTTACCAATGCAGTAAACCTTCTTCGCAATGAAATCAGGAAAGAGAATGAAAGAAATTATGACATTCAATATGAGCTAGTAGATTCATTAAATGAAAATATTAACAAAGAACAGCTTTCCTCATTACATGATTACCTAAGCGAATTGAATGATCATTATATAGAATCCTACAATAATTTCAATAAAGAAAAAGACTTAAAACTAATAGAACTAAATAAGACTGAAGAGGATAAAGAGGCATTTATCGAAATGAAAAACAAGTACACCAATGAGTCTATTGAGAACTTGGTTACCAATAAAAATGATTTAGATAAGATCATAGAATGGAACAATGAATTGATTCAAAGATCAGATCCAATTTACAAGGACCCTATTGGCTTTAGAGCTCATTTCCTTGCTCCGACTAAAAAATTATTTGGCATTTATTTGACGACTTTCTCTGCCAATTTGATTGTTTTGTGGTTGTTTTCTATTGGTCTTGCGGTTACTTTATATTATGATGGACTTAGGAAACTACTGACATTCTTTGGAAATATAGTAAAGGTGAAAAGACGATAATTCTTGTTTTTACAAGGAAGACCAGCGTTTATAAATTTCCCTGCCTATCATCATATAACCTTTCCCTCTCATATGATCATCATAATCCCAATAGAGGTGATTACCATTTGATTCTTTAGACTTTATCATTGGTGTAAAGTCATAAAACGGAATGCCTAGAATATTACAGTCCGATTGAAGTATTGCTGCATGTTTCTGATAAAGTGGTAGGGTAAGATCAATATTATCTGGACAATTTACCAAGCATGCTTGTTTCTCAAATTGATAATAATAATTGCTTACCTGGCTCCTACTTGGAACATAATATACATTCAATTTAGTATTGTACTTGGCCAAATAACTTTTTAAAAAGCTCAATTTATCCCTAAGGTTAATATCTGCTTTCAAGAATTTTTCTTCTTCGAGAATCCAATTGGTCCTAAAGTAATTGAAATCCCCTTTTTTCATAGCGACTGCAATTTCTGGGGTAACATGTTTACTTAAGTCAGTAGAATTTGTAGTCCAAGGATTTCCAGGGTCTGGAACTGCTTTGTAAAAAGGTCTATTTTCTTTGGCAAAACGAAAAGGAATAGGATCATCACTTTGAATATGCTCAATCAATGTCATTATTCTGGGAGTCCAAAAGGAATACTTCTCTTCTATTAATCGGTTCTGCGGTACATATTGTCTCTGAAAAGGAGCATCATTGGAATACAATACCAAGAAAACTTCATCGGGATTAAATATAGGTACTGCATCCTTCAATAGCTTGATGTATTCATTCAACCCTATACCCATCATACCGCAATTGAAAAGTTCGTATTCTTCTTTATTTTGAAGGGCAGCTTTCGCAAAACCATTCGGAATGGTCTGATCGGCTGTACTCATCATTCCCTCAACAAAACTGTCACCAACAAAAAAGAATCTTTTTTTATTTCCCTTTTCTACCTTCCATTCATTGGCATCCCGATAGCCATAGGTATTTAATTCATGAACGAAGGTATGTGAGGTATCTAATACAGACTTCCATTGCATTTTAATATTCCTTAAATAACCTTGTTGATTGTCTACTCGATCAAGTATTTGATAGTTAATTCGATTAAAGTTCCTGAGTTCCGGTAAAGGGAAACAAATCCGCAAACTAATTTCTACGAATATTAGACAAATTAGAATTGAGATTATTGCGAATCCTAGATTACGTTTTTTAGCCAATGGATTAAAAATAAGTTGAAACGAAATTAACTTTTATTCCTTTTTACCCAAGGTATACCTTGCACCTACATATATGTTTCTACCAAAAATTGGCCCCCATACCATAGATGCATCAAAATAGCGATTATAAGGATTATCCGCATTAATTATGGGATCTTTTTGGCGAAAATCCAATAAGTTCTCTACACCCAAATAAACAACCCAGTTATTCTTAAAATACCTACTGATTTGAGCATTCATTTGAATAAAATTTGGAGACATTGATCTTCTTTGAAATTCTTCTGGATTAGTTGTTGTAATAGGAATCCTTTGCGCACCAGTCCATACAAAAGTGTAATCAAAAGACCAATAGGTTCCTTCATTGGATTTCTTGGTTGTATAAGCCAAATTTGCAAAAGCCCGATTCTTAGCATATAATGGTTGTAGCCTCAATCCATCTCGATAAGTAGTCATTACTTCACTCCAACGATACGCAATTCTCAAATCCAAAAACTTGATCAACTCATAACTAATGTCGATTTGAAAATTGTTGGCATAGGAAGGGCCATTTAAATTATCCACATAAGCGAAATCTGGGCTTTCATCCAAATCTACTACTGCTTGTTGGAGAAATTCCGTTCGATAAAAATCCATTGAAATCAAACCATCACGATAGTCCAATCGAAACTCTCTACTTAAATTAAGCCCATATGTCCATGCTTTCTCTGCTTGCAAACCATAAGGCAAATTGCGATTAGCTGCTAAAACAATATTTCTAGATGTAGCAAATAGGGATTGCCTCTCTGTAAGGATATTTGGTGTTCTCTGACCGCTACCTATAGCCCATCTCATTACTGTACTTTCATCAATGGCCCATCTGAAATGTACTCTTGGTGTAATAATTGAACCATAGAGATTATGATAATCATATCGAATGCCATTGACCAAAGTGATATTCGCATTTGGCTTGTAGGTGTATTCAAAAAATGTTCCTGGCACATTCTCTATCCTATTTAGGCTTGATAACCCAATTTGTTCTTGATAATCATCATGAAAAAAAGAAACCCCAGTCTTAAAGGTGTGATTTGAGTTCCCAATGATAGACTGATAGATTAGATTGGCATAAGCATATCTTTCCTTCACATCATAATTAATAATTCCATAATTGGATTGCTGGTTCTGAATTTTCCACAAGGTTTGCAGCGCTATATTCTTATATCTCAACTTCGGAAAAACATAGGCTGTTTTAGTAAAGATTTCAAGGTTTTCAGATTCTATCTTCAAGGTGTATGGACTAAAGTTAGGATCCTCTTCTCTTGAATCAATTCTTTCCTCCGTTTGACCACCATCCTTAGTCTCTTTATGATATTGTAGTCCTATCTGAGCAAGCACACCTTTTTGGTTATTAAATTTCCATCGGTTACCAACACTTATATGATTCAATCTAGGAAAATCCATAAAGCCATCCTTATTTCTATCGTGTTCTAAAGGCCTTACTGCAGCATGCAGTAATATTGCATTGGACCAGTATTTTGATACTTCTTGAGTGTTCACAAAATTTATCTCACTCCTACCTCCTTGATTGGCATACATGTTTAAAAACAAGCGTTCTGTATAATCTGGTTTCTTGAGTTCCACATTAATTTGTCCACTTATGCTTTCATAACCATTTACTACCGATCCTACTCCTTTGGATAATTGAATTGAATTTATCCAGGCACCAGGAATGAAAGACAAACCAAAGGCATTTCCTAGTCCTCTTATTCCTGGCATATTTTCAACACTAATCATCGAGTAATTTCCAGCCAGTCCTAACATATTAATGTGTCTTGCTCCACTTATGGCATCAGAGAAACTGACGTCTACAGATGGGTTGGTTTCAAAACTTTCTGATAAATTACAACAAGCTGCTTTAAACAACTCTCTCTCACTTATATTCTCCGTAGTTATTGGATTAATAAATGACATTTGAGAAGTACGCTTCCTCGCTTCAATACTCACCTCTTTAAGATTAATATCTCTTTTGATTTCAACGGTTATGGGCTGATTATAATCGTTTACAGCTAAAGTATCTGATTGATATCCAACATAACTTACGACCAACTGCCTTGCGTTAGATGGAATTGCCAATTGAAAAACGCCATTAGAATCAGTGGAAGTTCCATAATTGCTATTTAACCAATAAACATTAGCGAAGGGAACAGACTCTATTTCCCCTTTCTGATTAATGGTGACTACTACCCCTTTTACAGACTCTTGAGCAATCAATGTGAATGACCATTGCATCAGCAAGGCCAATAAAACAAAAGTTCTCATTTGTATTATCTAATGGGTTTTAGGCCCACATTCTGCACCATGTTTATACTTGCAACAGTCTGGCAATTTGCCATAGCTTATAGAGTCAGCTTCAAATTTTGGTGTTTGGTGTCCATCCATTGCAATTGCCTTCTGAATAGTAGAATCGTCTGTTTTTACATTGTTGTAAATAACTTTCAATTGCTTATTGGATTTTGTCCATTCCGCCAGTTTTACTCCTTTAATACGAAGTGCGGAAGCTTCAATACGATCTTTACATTGTTCACAGACTCCTTCTACCTTGAAGGTTTTTTCAGTCATTTTGGAACTCTCTTTTTTTTGTGCATAAATGGTTAAAGAAGAGCAAAAAACCAGAAATAAAAATATTTTTTTCATGATAATTGAATTAAAAATTTCGGTTATTAATTGTTGGATTACCGAATTCAATTATCCATAGTAGAGAAGCCTTTGAAATTTTTTATATGCAGGAACTTCCGATATCAGTGGAGGGCCTCTTTCTTGATTATTCTGAAAGTCAATTTGAGTTACCTTCTTGGATACCGCAATCAATGCATAATCACGATCCAATTCATACAACTTAAATTTTAAGTTTTGGTTCGATTCTGACTTTAAATCTATATCCAAAAAATGGGTGTCTGTTTTATCAGAGCAACAATCCATTTTCTTGGATTTTCTTTCATCGTCACAAGAACCGTGAGCCATTTCACAGCTGGCATCAGAAAATAGGCTAATATCAGCCAAATAAGTCCCGCAGAAGTGTTTATTCACACTTATGGAGGTATTAGTCATTAATACCGCTATAAGTGAAATTAGTGCAAATGTCTTTTTCAGTAATTGCATTCGTGCAAAGTTAGGGAAGTATATTTTTTATGAAGAAATTTTTAACAGACCTTAACCCAAAAAAAAAGGGAAAGATTTCTCCTCCCCTCTTTTCAACCCTAACCTTTATTTCTTAATTCTCTGATAAATAAGAAGAAACACCTTCATGAGTAGCATTCATTCCACTCTTTCCTTCACTCCAGTTCGCAGGACAAACTTCACCATGCTCTTCTAAAAATTGCAATGCATCAACCATTCTCATTGCTTCATCTACATTTCTACCAAGAGGTAAATCATTTACCAATTGATGACGCACTACCCCATTTCTATCTATTAAAAACAATCCTCTATAAGCGATCATCTCATTGGTTGCAATTAGTTCACCTTCATCATTGTAATCGTACTCTCCTACTAATACATCATAATTAGACGAAATAGTCTTATTGGTATCGGCAACTATAGGATAATTTACACCAGCTATTCCACCTTCTGCTTTTGCCATTTGTAGCCAGCCCCAATGGGATTGTTCTGTATCTGTCGATACTGCAACAACTTCAACATTCTTGTTTCTAAAATCTTCTAATCTCTCCTGAAAAGCGTGCAATTCGGTTGGGCACACAAATGTAAAATCCTTTGGATAAAAGAATAGAATTACATATTTCTCGCCCAAATATTGATTAAGAGAAAAATTATCTACGATTTCGCCGCCATTTATAACAGCATTTGCTTCGAATGAAGGGGCCTTTCGACCTACTAATACTCCCATTATTAATATTTTAGATTATTTATTGATCAATTTATTTAATAGAACAAAGATATATCAAAGTTGTTCGCAACAAACCGTATAAGTGCTAAAGAATTATGCTATTTTTTTTGCAATTACAATTAATCGATCGGAGTCATTAAGATCAAACGAATTAAGCCCATAATCCCCAAAGATATCTACTACTTCAAAGCCCGTATTTTGGATTAGATATTGGAATTGATTCAAATCAATTCTTTTTACATATTCATAATAGTTATACTCCTTGAAATCAACAGTAAAGTTTATTGACTTCTCAATAAAACCTCCTTGTATACGCTTACTTATATTAAATTGAATTTCATCCCTAATAAGAACTTCCGAATCTGGTAAATGGGCTTCTACCTTTGCAACGTTTAGGTAATCTATAACCAGCATGCCGTTTTCTTTCAAAGCATTTCCAATAGAACTAAGTGTTCTCTCGTCTTCATTGTTATCCTCAAAGTAGCCAAAACTTGTAAAAAGATTGAAAACCACATCAAATTCATTCCGATGGCTTAGCTCTCTCATATCTCCTTGGGCAAAAGTCAAACCCTCAGACTCATAATTTTTTGCTGAGATTATGTTAGTTTCACTCAGATCAACCCCCAACACATCAAAACCGACATCATGTAGATATAAAGCATGCCTACCATTACCACAGGCAAGATCTAGTGCTTTTTTATCTTTTACAGTTCCCAGGTAATTTGCGAGATTCCGAATAAATAACTCAGCTTCCTCTTTATCACGATGTTGGTACAATACATGATAATATTTGGAGTCAAACCATTCTACAAACCAATCTTCAGAATAAGGCATTTAAATTAAATGCCTGTAAAAGTAATAATTCAACTAAATCGTGAATTTGTCGTCGGTTTAAAACCGACAAATAATTGATAAAAAAATTGTAATATCCAATGATTTTGACGTATTTCGTAAACGTCAAAAGGAAATATATCAAATGATATAGTATTTTTGGGCTGATTTCAAGATTTAAATGGCGATAAACATTTTTGACTTCTACCAAAAAATGGAAAAAGATAACATCATGTTATCTTTCAAGGGTAATGTTACTTCTGAGCTCTTAACCTCGGTACTTCAAATTATTGAGGCCAAGATGGAGAAGTTAAACGAACCCAATAAAATCAAAAGGAAAGTTTACAACATTCTAGTGGAAGCATTGCAGAATCTTTATCATCACATGGATGCTGATGAAAAAGAAAGTAATGAGCACAATACGGTTATTTTCATGATTGGGAAAGATCAAAATGCTTACTCCATTTTTACAGGAAATTATATCAAAAATGAAAATGCGGATAAATTGAGAGCCAAATTGGAAAAAATCAACTCTCTAGATCCGGAAGAATTGAAAGCTTATTATAAGGAAGTACTCAACAATGGCATGATGTCCGAGAAAGGCGGCGGAGGTCTTGGGATGATAGACATCGCTAGAAAATCAGGTCAGAAATTAGATTTTGATTTTCAAAAAGTCGATGATGAGTTTTCATTTTACAGCCTAAATATTAATATCGCAAAACAGTAAATACATTCAAAAGTTAAAGAGATGGAAAATATAGACATAGAAGGAACCCCAAAAACCCCAACGATTAAATTCTCCCCTGAGGATGGAAAGTTGACTATTCAAGGAAGATCAATTCCAGAGAATTCAATTGAATTTTACAAACCTTTGGTTGATGCTCTTGAGGCCTATGCTGGAAGTCCGAAATCAGCTACTGATGTGGATATAATCTTGGAATACTTTAATACTAGTTCTTCCAAATGTATACTAGATGTATTTAAGAAATTAGAGAAAATTAATGCGGATAGTAGTGGTGTTACCATAAACTGGCATTATGAAGAGGATGATGAAGATATGCTTGAAGCTGGGGAAGATTATCAAGCCATTATCAATATCCCTTTCAAAATGATAGAAATAGAAGAATAGTATTTATTGGAAATTTTATAGAAAGCTCCACAATTTGTGGGGCTTTTTTTATTCGTCATCGTATCTAAGATGCTTTACGGATTCACCCGATTCCTTTAGTTCTAATAATGAATCGATGCCAATTGTCAGATGGGTTTCTACATATTTCTTGCTAATGATCTTATCCGATTTAGAAGATTTGACACCCTCTGGTACCATTGGATTGTCAGAAACTAATAATAAGGCACCATGTGGTAATTCATTTATAAAACCTACAGCAAACAAGGTTGCAGTTTCCATATCTATGGCAATCGCCCTTATCTCTCTTAAATAATCTTTAAAGTCATCATCGTGTTCCCACACTCTTCTATTAGTGGTATAAACAGTACCAGTCCAATAATCTACTTTGTGCTTCTTAATCATGGAAGAAACGGAACGCTGTAATCTAAAAGAAGGTAAAGCAGGTACTTCAGCAGGTAAATAATCGTCACTGGTACCTTCGCCTCGAATGGCTGCGATTGGTAAGATCATATCCCCTAATTGAGTCTTCTTTTTTAGTCCTCCACATTTGCCTAGAAATAAAATCGCTTTCGGCTTGATAGCAGTTAATAAATCCATAACAGTTGCTGCCATGGCACTTCCCATACCAAAATTGATTATTGTGATACCATCAGCTGAAGCAGATTGCATCGGACGATCCTGCCCAATTACCTCTGTCTTAAAACGATCGGCAAATAGATTTACGTAATTGGAGAAATTGGTAAGTAATATATACTGGCCAAAATCTGCTAATTCCCTACCAGTATATCTTGGCAACCAATCATTTACTATTTCGGCTTTAGTTTTCATTCAATTGACTAGATTCTTTTTTATCAACGATTTGCATTTCATCAATAAGTCTTTGTGCACCGGCAAATTTATCTACCACAAAAAGTACATAACGTATATCAACAGATATATTCCGACAAAGGTCAATATCATAATTAATATCACTCATTGTACCTTCCCAATTTCGATCAAAATTTAGTCCAATTAATTCTCCATCGGCATTGATTACAGGGCTTCCTGAATTGCCACCTGTTGTATGGTTTGAAGCAATAAAACAAACATTCATGCTACCATCTGCATTCTGATAAGGTCCATAATCACCATTTTCTATTAATTCTATCAACCGGTCTGGAAGATCAAAGTCTCTGTGGCCAGCCACATATTTTTCCAATATGCCAGCTGTATTGGTTCTAAAATCATAATTAACAGCATCTTTAGGCTTAAAGTCTTCTACCTTTCCATAGGCTAATCTCAAAGTAGAATTTGCATCTGGATAATATTTGGATGGAATAAACTCTCGAAGACCTTCCATGTATAATTTATTCAAAGATTGAATCTCTGTAGAATATTTTAAATATTCTGGACTAATTCGCTTAGCATAAATTTCATTAAAGTTCTGCATCAACATATAAGCAGGGTCCTTGCTAATTTTCTTCGCCGATTTCATGCTGAAATTTTCCAGCATGCTCAATAGAAGTTCCTGATCCTTCATGATGGACTTCTCAAACATGGCATTTAAGTATACCTGAAGTTGATCATCAGTTTTTTGAATAATCTCTGGAACATATTCTTTGTCTAAATCATTTTTATACTTCTTAATTAGAGCGGAAGATATTTCAAAGTCCGTATCCAGATCGTAATCTTTGAAATGGGCATTAATCTGCCTTTTAAGTCGATTTATTTTTTCCTCTGAAGCTTCAGTGCCATTCATCGCATCATTAACTATTGATCTGAATCTGCCTGATAGTCCTATTAATTCTAACTTTCGATTTGGGATTTCAAAAAAGTATGCTCTAGCAAGGGCATATTTTTCTATCGCTTTATAGTTTTCTTCTAAGCTTTTTAAAAGTCCTACGTATTTGGAATTACCACTTACTTTTTGTTGGAATATATCCTCTTTTTGTCTTTTCTGATTAATCGCATCTGTTTTCTGTAGTCCTTTATTTTCTCCTATCCATTTCTTCCAATAATTGCTAATACGTGCATTTTTAGAAGCATACTTTATCCTCACTTCATCATCGGCCTGCATGTGCCTATTCATTATTTCTAAAGCTTTTTCTCGAATATCGATCATGGCCGGATTTAATACTTCCTTAGTTTGGTGAATAGCAAATGAGGTTAAATATTCTTGGGTTCTACCAGGGAATCCATAAACCATTGTAAAGTCACCCTCTTCCACTCCATCAATAGAGATGGGGAAGTACTTTCTAGGCTTAAAGGGCACATTATTTTCAGAATATTCTGCTGGCAAGTTGTTGGTGTCGGCATAAATTCTAAACATGGAAAAATCTCCAGTATGTCTGGGCCACATCCAATTATCAGTATCTCCTCCGAATTTACCAATGGAAGATGGTGGAGCTCCGACTAGCCTCACATCTTTAAAAGTCTCTGTGATAAACATGTAATATTCCATTCCATAATAGAATGGTCTGATGTATGCACCATAATGTGAATCTTTTGTATTTAATTCTATCAATGAATCAATCCTTTGCTTGATAGTTTTTGAGTTATCTTTCTCTTGATCATCCATGTCAAGACCTGCTAAGACGGCATCTGTAACATCTTCCATTCTAATGATAAAAGTTGCAGTCAAGCCTGGATTTGGAAGTTCTTCTTTAAAGTCATTGGCCCAAAATCCATCGGTTAAGTAATCATTCTCTAGAGAACTATGTCTTTGAATCTGACCGTAACCACAATGGTGATTCGTTAAGATTAATCCCTGATCAGAAATAATTTCACCAGTACAAAAGCCACCAAATGATATAACTGCATCTTTTAAGCTCGATTGATTTACACTGTATATATCTTCTGCGCTAAGATTCAAACCCATGGCTTTCATATCACCTTCATTTAAACTTTTGAGAAGCATTGGAAGCCACATTCCTTCCTTCGCAATTACCAGTGAATTCAATAGAAAAATAGAAAGTATAAGAGAAACTAACTTTTGCATAGTATTATTTTTTGAGCTTTGCTAAGCTACGGATAAAGGCTTGTATTTCGAATTTATAATTCTAAATCAAATTGTTGGAACTGATAATTGGCGAAAGATGGTAAAATTGGTATTGGCTGACTTGATAAAGCATAAAAGGTAGAACCACTTCCACTCATTGTAACATAAAATGTATCTAAACTCAGGAGTTCTTTTTTGAGTTTTGAAAGCATTGGATATTTTGATAGAATTGGTGCTTCAAAATCATTAACCATTAATTCACTCCAAGAATTTGGGTTCCCGCAATAAGCTTCTATTAAAGAAACATTGCTTTTTTTAGGAGACAATAAAGCGTATGCTTCCGCTGTATTTATGTGAATATTAGGATTAATTACTAAACAATGAAACTTTCGGTTCTGTGGTTTTAAAGGTTCTAATTTATCACCAACTCCACTTACAAAAGCAGTTTGATTTCGAATAAAGAAAGTACAATCGCTTCCAATCTTTGCTGCTAACGCTTCCATTTCCTGAATAGAAATCTTCAAATCAAACAATTCATTAATTGCTTTAATAATGAATGCAGCATTCGATGAACCACCTCCCAATCCTGCTCCCATTGGAATATTTTTCTCTAGGGTAATACTTATGGCCGGAATCTGGAATCGATCTTTGATGATCTGATAAGCCTTTACACAAGTATTGTCCGCATTATCTCCTTCAATTGCTAAACCATTTACCTTAAATTGAAACTCATCTGAAGTATTTATCTGGATTTTATCATACCATGGAATAGGTATAAATAGACTTTCGATGTTATGAAATCCGTCTGATCTTTTTTCAATTACAGATAATCCAAGGTTCAATTTGGCATTTGAAAGCATTTCCATAAAGCAAAAATAGGCCTATTCATGCATCATAATGTCCACTTTGCTAGCTGTAAGAAATTTGTACTTTTGACTCCCATTAAATCTTTTAACATGGCTAATTATCTAGAATTTGAAGAACCAATTAAAGAGGTTGTAGAACAATTGGATCAAGCAATGGAACTTGAAGAAAAAAGTAAGGTTGATGTATCTAAAACTACCAAAGCACTAGAGAAAAAGTTAAAAGATGTACGTAAAGAAATTTACGATCAATTGACAGCCTGGCAAAGAGTACAAGTAAGTCGACATCCAGATAGACCGTATACATTAAGTTATATAGAATCCTTAACAGGAGGAGATTTTATTGAATTGCATGGCGATCGAAATGTGAAGGATGACAAAGCCATGGTAGGTGGAATTGGCAATGTAGACGGACAATCAGTAATGTTTATAGGTCAGCAAAAGGGAATAAACACCAAAATGCGCCAATACCGAAACTTTGGAATGGCCAATCCGGAAGGGTACAGAAAAGCTTTACGTTTGATGAAGTTGGCCGAAAAGTTTAATATTCCCGTAGTGACATTTATAGATACTCCTGGAGCTTATCCTGGCCTTGAAGCAGAAGAAAGAGGACAAGGTGAAGCTATCGCGAAGAATTTGATGGAGATGACAACATTGAAAGTTCCGATCATTTGTATTGTAATCGGAGAAGGAGCTTCTGGTGGTGCTTTGGGAATTGGAATAGGAGATAAAGTTTTAATGCTAGAAAATACATGGTATTCAGTTATTTCTCCTGAAAGTTGCTCTTCTATTTTATGGAGAAGTTGGGAACATAAAGAAAAAGCTGCTGAAGCGCTGAAGCTAACTGCATCTGATATGCTAGAGAATAAACTTGTGGATGGCGTTATAAAAGAACCTACTGGAGGTGCTCATGCAGACCCTGATGATATGTACATAAGGGTAAAGAAAGAGATCTTAAAGATTTTACCTAAGCTTATTGAATTGGGTGCAGAAAAAAGAATTGCGAATCGCATTCGCAAATTTTCCAATATGGGAGTGGTACAAGAAGTGATTAAGTAACCAAAGGGTCTTATTGCATGCTTAATCTTTAGTATTAATTGCCAAAGAATCTTAACCCTATGAAAGAAGTTATTTTCTCCTTCATCACCTTAATCCTCTTACATCTTAATTCAAATTCACAAGAAAACCACCAAAGCTCTCAAAAAGGAGAAATGTTAGTTGGCGTGGGTCTTGGATTATCATATGGTGGTCTTGGATTGAGAGTAGGAACGAATGTGGAGGAAGGATTATTTCTGTTTGGAGGTGTTGGATATATGGTTATTGATTTAGGATATAACATAGGTATTATCAAAGATTTTAAAAGTTCGCGAGCCACTCAATTTTAT
>Ga0207422_1001843_pt1 | contig 34974 bp, 36 predicted proteins | sample MarCyaLeptolynsp_FD_187757 | JGI IMG/M metagenome (GOLD analysis project Ga0207422, IMG submission 187757) | Marine cyanobacterial communities from Panama - species 1 Leptolyngbya sp. (SPAdes) | ecosystem: Environmental > Aquatic > Marine > Unclassified | place: Panama: Panama City | collected... | reverse complement strand
GCTTCCTTGATCTCTTTCAGGATCGTGTCGACACTATTGGCGCGGGCGAGGTCCTGGCTGATCACGATCGTCGCGATCTGGTATTTCTCTTCCAGATCCCGGGCCAGTTTCTCTAGCCGGTCAGCCCGCCGTGCAGTCAGCGCAAGATCCCAGCCCAGCTCGGCATATTGCTTGGCGAATTCCTCCCCAATGCCAGCCGAGGCACCGGTGATGAGCATGAGTTTTCGGTCAGACATGAGTTCCTACCCTTCCTTGCGCCAGACCCGGACCTTGGTCAGGAAGGCGAGTTGTTGGCGTTCGCCGGCAAAGCCAGCCTTGTTCATATGTGGATCAAAGGCCCATTTCAGATAGCCCTTGTAATACGGCTCGTGGAAGCCTTCGGGGAAGTACTCCAGGAATCCATCTAGGCCTGCATCATCCCCGAATTGCAGGCTGTCAGCGATAATGAACGCGCCGCCGGGCTTCAGGACGCGAGCGGCTTCGGCGATGACTTTCGGGCGCACGCGCGGCGGCAATTCGTGGAACAGATAGATCGAGATCAGGTGGTCAAAGCTCTCATCCTCGAACGGCAAGGCCTCGGCCATGCCTTGCACCACGTCTGCCTGCGGCCAGCGTTTCACCGCGCTCCGCGCTGCCTCTGCATAAGGCGGGGACAGATCGATGCCAGTGAGGTTGAGTTTGGGCATCGCCCGCAAAGTCTGCGCCATGAACCTGCCCGTGCCACAAGCGAGATCCAGCACATTTGTCTCACGCTGATCGCCGCCGCGCACCTCGCGCACCAACTCGGCCAGCGCGGCGCGCCGCATCGCATCTGCGGCGCCGGTAAACAGAGCCTCGACCTGATGGTCATAAATCTCGGCGCTGTCTTCGCTCAGCCAGCCATCGGTCTGATAGTGGAAATTCTGCCGGTAATAGGTCGGAAATTGTTTCGGATCTGCCGCCCCATGGGCGCGCACTTCCGTGCCGTTGCGGTCCAGGCGGCGGCGATCCACCTCCGCCACATCCTTCAGGAAGGCCTGCGCTCGGCGCACCGATTTCGGCAGATCGCGCAGGCGCATGTCGCGGCCGACCGGGTCCGGGTAAAGCCCCGCTTCGACATTGGCGCGGTCGCGTCGGAACAGCGCCAGATAGGCGGCGCGCAGAGCCTTCGTTTCGGGCTTGTTTTCGGGCTTGAAAACCGGTTCTCCCGGGCGGTTGAAGCCGGCTGAGCGCCGCCGCGCCAGCGCGTACTGACCGCCATACCAGGCCGCACGCAGGCCCTGCGCCGCAGTATATCGGGCGCGACCGGCAGTCCGCATGGCGTTTTTCAACACTCCCATGGGCCTAACATGGGCGTCGTACACCGCAACGTCCAGTGTACATTGCGCCTTATTCCTTCAGCTTCCGTTCAGACAGGTTCGGGCAGCTTGGCCAAAGAATGGGCGGGTGCGTCTCGCGAAACAGGAGATCTTGAATGATCCGAACCAGTCTTATCACCGCCGCGGCCGCGCTTTGCTTTGCGCCGGCAGCGTTTGCGGATCACAATTATAACGGCGGTTATGGCAGTTATCATGGCCCCCAACCGACTGTCGCGAGCGTCGCCTGCGAAAAGCAAAAAGACAGTGATCGCCTAGCGGGCGGTCTAGTTGGCGCCGTGGCTGGCGGTCTGATCGGCGTGGCGATTGGCGGCGAGCTTGAGCCAGACAATGGCTTCCATCGCTATCGTGGCTATCGAGGTTATCGCGGATATCGAGGCTATCGCGGCCGGCGTGGATATCGCCGCGGCTATTATCATGATCGCGGTGATGACGGGGCAGAGATTGCCGGCGGCGTCATCGGAGCGATCGCTGGCGCCGCGATAGGCAGTGAACTGGCCGGCAGCTCAACTGATTGCGCGCGCACCTATTCCACCGGCTATTATGATACCGGCCGTTCCTATTCCGGGACGAATTATGGCTCGGGCATGTCAGATGTGCATGCACCAACCCGGTCGCCGACCGGTCCGGCCTGGGAAAATCCGCAGCAACAGCAATCCGCTGGCCCAGCTTTCCCGCAGCCCGTGAGTGTGCCGACGCCAGGCCCGGCCTATCCGGACTATCCAAGTGATGGCGAGGACGACCTGTACGGCGCGCCGGAAGCTCAGCCGACCGAGCGCGAATGCACCACGGTACGCCGCGAGACCCGCATGCCTGACGGCACGGTGATCCGTGAACCGGTTGAAGTGTGCCAGACCGAAGATGGTCGCTGGCAAATGCCAGAGCCCTTCCCGGCCTACTGATCCGGTCGATCAGACCTATCAAAAACACCCATAGGGGAAGTTCCGCACTTCCCCTCTTTTTTTGCTGGGCGTATGAGGGGGCATGACTGACTATTTTACCCCCATTTCCTTCAAGCAATGGCCGGACGATAAAGCCGCCTTTGCTGAAGCGCTCGGCCGCTCTTTTCGTGAGACTGGGTTCGCGGTGATCTCCGATCATCCGATCCAGCAGGGAATCATCGATCGCGCGGTCAATGCGTCCAAGGCCTTCTTCGAACTGCCTGAGGCGGTCAAAGAGAAGTACCACGACGCTGAAGGCGGACGGCAGCGCGGCTACACGCCGTTCGGCACCGAGAACGCCAAGGGCAATGCCGCCGCGGACCTGAAAGAGTTCTGGCATACCGGGCGCGATCTGCCCGAAGGCAGTCCTTATCGCGCGACCATGAAAGACACACCAACCGTGCCGGAAGTCGCCGAGTTCGATGCAGCGACCCGCGATTTCTATGCGGCGATGGATGCGTTTGGCGCGCAGCTGCTGCGGGCCGTCGCGCTGCATCTCGGCCTGCCGGAGAGCTGGTTCGACGACAAGGTCGAGAATGGCAATTCCATCCTGCGCCTGCTGCACTACCCGCCACAACAGGACCCGCCACCCCAAGGCACGGTACGCGCGGGCGCACATGAGGATATCAATGTCATCACACTGCTGCTCGGCGCCGAAGAAGCGGGCCTGCAAGCCCTGCATCGCTCCGGCGAGTGGCTGGACGTGAACCCACCGGCCGGATCGCTGGTGATCAATTGCGGTGACATGCTGCAACGCCTGACCGGCGGCGTCCTGCCCTCGACCACGCACAGGGTGCTCAATCCAGCGCCCGAACGGTCAAGGTTCCCGCGTTATTCAACGCCCTTCTTCCTGCACTTCAATCAGGACGTCCTGATTGAGGCTTTGCCGCAATGTATCGAAGAAGGTGGCAAAGCGGAGACGCCGATCACGGCGCAGGACTATTTGATGGAACGGTTGCGCGAGATTGGTTTGATCAAGACCTAGCGTATCGCCGGATGCGCGCGTCGCCAGGCGGCGCGCGTCACTTCCCAGACCAGGGATTGTCGGCTCGAACCGTCCGCGCGCGTGCTGGTGATCTCGCCCAAACGCTTGAAACCAAGCCGGTCGAGCAGGCGCGCGGTTCGGACATTGTCGAGGGCCCCCGTCGCCACGATCAGCTCCAGGCGGAGGCCTTCGAACATCCACTCAAACGTGCGTTTGGCGCCGTCAATACCCGCCCTCTGGCCTTGCACGTCCTGGCGCAGCGCCCCGCCCAGATCCCCGGCCCCCCATTCCGGCCAGATCTCGAATTCGGAATAGCCAAGCACCTCGCCCGCCTCGTCAAAGCGCAGGAACAGCATCCCCTCGCCTGCCTTCTGCGCCGCCAGATTGCGCGCAATCATGCTGGCGACCGACTCCAATGTGAGCGGGCGCGGTAAGTTGTAGATCGGGGCGTGGATCTCCGGAGCGGCGAGGAAGCGATAAAGCGCCTCTGTATCCTCCTGGGTCGCAACTCGGCTCGGTGATGTGTTGAATTCGATGCCGCGTGCCGCGCGCACCGCGTCGCGGATTTCGTCCTGTCGCGTCTCAGGCAGGCGATTTCGGGTCAGCGGCAGGTCGCCCAATCACTCGTCTTTCAGCAAGGCTTCGACCTGTTCGCGCTTTGGCAGGCTCGGTTGCGCCCCGGCTCGCGTGACAGCGAGCGCCGCTGCTGCCGACGCGAAACGTAGCGCTTGTTCGGGGACTTGTCCTTCAGCGAGAGCCACAGCCAGTGCGCCGCAAAACGTATCGCCCGCGCCCGTCGTGTCGACCACGTCCACGGCGAAGGCAGGCACGCGCGCGATTTCCTTGCCCATCTTGAACAGGGCAGCGCCATTCCCGCCCAGAGTCAGTGCGACCAAGCCGCCACGCTCGTGCAGCGCATCGCCATAGAATTCGGCCTCGATCTCGTTGACGATGAGCAGATCCGCATCTTTCAGCAATTGCGGCGGCACGCCCATGGCCGGGGCGAGATTGATCGCCATCAGCGCGCCTGTTTCGGCGGCCACACGGCTCGCTGCCTCGACGGCGGTGACCGGCACTTCGAGCTGGGTCAGGATGACATTGCATTTGGGCAGACCGGCAACATCGCTTGGCCCTACGCGGCTATTGGCGCCGCTTGCCACGGTGATCTGGTTTTCGCCTTCTGGCGAGACGGCGATTAAGGCGACACCCGTCGCGGTCCCGAGTTCGCTCATGACGTTCGACACGTCGACGCCATCCCGGCGGAGCAGCGTGAGCGCCGCCTCCGCCAGCGCGTCATCGCCGACGCATCCAATCATGTGCACCTCAGCACCCAGCCGCCGGGCCGCGAGCGCCTGATTGGCGCCTTTACCGCCCGGATGTTGCGCGAAGCGCGCGCCCGTGACGGTTTCTCCGGCTTGCGGCAACGGCGCGCCGCTCGCCACCAGATCCAGATTAACCGAGCCGACGACGCCAATGGTGACACTCATTCAAATTCTCCCAACAGGCGCGCCAGCTCGTCGAACACGCCCTCACTATCAGCCTGTTCGTACCACAGGACGGGACCATCTTCAGCAAAGTGCGGGATGGTCCGCCCGAATTGTTCACCCACCTCGGTCACGACCTCGACATGGGCGCGGCGACCAGTGAACAGATCAGGTCGCGTCACCGCGATGATCGTGCTCGGATCATGCAGCGGCGCGTCGCGGGATCCATTAGCGGAGAATTCCAGTTTGCACGACGCTTCGAGGAATTGCGCGGCAACATTCGCTTGAGGATTTCCGACAGCGCGAATGAGCTCGAGCCGATCCGGCGTCGCGCGGACGCCGTGCGTGACATCCAGGCTGAGACACCGGATTGGCAGTCCCGACCCGAACACGGCCGCCGCCGCATGGGGGTCCGCATAGACGTTGAACTCTGAGAATGGCGTGATATTGCCGCCCTCACTGTCGGCGCCGCCCATCAGCACGATTTCCTTGATGCCGTCTGCAATCTCCGGCGCCATGGTCAGCGCCAGTGCGACATTGGTCATCGGGCCAGTAATGATCAGGGTCAGCGGATCGCCCGCTGCAGCCTTGCAGGTCTCGATGATCATGTTCACGGCATGCGTGTCCGACAATGGGTGTTCTGGCTGAGGGAATGGAATATCGCCAAGGCCAGTACTGCCGTGGAAATCCTCGGCGGTGACTGGATCGCGCAGCAATGGCCGCGGCGCCCCGGCGCAGACAGGGAGACTTGTGTCGAACCCGGCAAGCTCACGCACGATGCGGGCATTCTCCGCAGTCTGAGGCCCTTTCACGTTGCCCGCGACCGTCGTGATCGCCTTCACATCCAGCGCTTTGCCGCCAAAGGCCGCCAATAGAGCGACGGCGTCATCCAGCCCCGGATCACAATCTATGATTACGCAGTTCATGCATCGTCTGTGCGACGGGCCTTTCCCCTTGGCAAGTCTTGAAACGCGGGCCCCGTTCGCTAAACCACTCTGAAGCTTCGAGCCAGCAAGGAGAGAGAAAGATGACCGTGACCACTCGTACCGTAGATTATCAGCAGGACGGCCAGACCTATGAAGGCTTTCTCGCTATGCCCGAAGGCACCCCGAAAGGTGTGGTCGTGGTCGCGCATGCCTGGGGCGGTCAGTCTGAGTTCGAACAGGGCAAAGCCGAACTGCTGGCCGAGTGGGGCTATGCCGCGTTCGCTATGGATGTGTACGGCAAGGGCCAGCGCGGCGAGACCAATGAAGAGTGCGAAGCACTGATGACGCCGCTAGCCAGCAATCGACCGGAACTTCAGTCGCGCCTCGCGCATGCGCTGGGCGTGGCCAAGACAGAGGCTGGCACCGACAATGCGGCGGCGATCGGATTTTGCTTTGGCGGCCTGAGCGTGCTCGATATGGCGCGAACGAACATGGCGCTGAAGGGCGTGGTCAGCTTTCACGGCCTGTTTGGTGCGCCGGAAAACACCGCCGAAAAGATCGAGCCGAAAGTCCTCGCCCTGCATGGCTGGGAAGACCCGATGGCGACGCCGGACGATGTCATGGATTTCTCCAAGGAAATGACCAAGGCGAGCGCCGACTGGCAGCTGCACGCCTATGGCGACACCATGCATGCATTCACCAATCCGGGCGCGAACAACCCGGATTTCGGTACGGTCTATGATGCCGGCGCTGATCGCCGCAGCTTTGCCGCGTGCAAGGATTTCCTGGCGGAAGTTCTGGGCTAAGCCGCGAGGCCTGCCAGCAAGTACAATCCAGTCGCCAGCACGCCCCCAAACAGCGCGTAGGGCAGCTGCGTGCGCACGTGTTCCATATGGTCACAGCCGGACGCCAGCGAGGCAATGATCGTGGTGTCGGAGATGGGTGAGCAATGGTCGCCAAACACGCCGCCGCCCATCACTGCAGCAACCGCGAGCGGCAACGGCACCCCTGCCCCCACCGCCAGCGGCACCGCGACGGGCACAAGAATACCATAAGTGCCCCAGCTGGTGCCTGCGGTGAATGAAGTAATGCCAGCGGCGATGAACAGAATGGCCGGGATCGTCCAGGGCGCCGGGAAGCTGGACGCCATGCTGGCAATAAACTCGCGCATGCCGACGGCGTTCAGGCTCGCGCCGAGGACGAGCGCCATATAGATCATGGTCACCGCAGGCAGCAGATCGCCCATGCCCTTGAACCCGATATCCAGGAGCTCTCCCTTGGCCCGTCGTGAATGCGCGAGGCAGAAGAACGCGACCACGGTTCCTAGAATGACCGACCAGAGGATCGCCTGAGAACCAGAGCCTTCGCGGATATCGCCATTGCCGGTCCACAGCATGAAGCCAATTGTGCCGCCAATCATGACCAGCAGAGGCAGCGCCATATAGATCGCTTTCGAGGCCGGTGCCGGCGCTTCATTGAACATGCCGGTGCCAGATGCGGCCACGGTTTTCAAACCGGCTTGCTCCACTGCTGCCATCGGCCCGAACGTCTTGTTCGAGAACACGGTGAAGAAGACCACGACCAGGGTGATCCAGGCATAGAAATTGAGCCCGATCGTCGCCATCAGGACCCCCGTCGCACCGTCCACGCCATTCTCGTTCAACAGGCCCAGCAAGTACGCGCCCCAGCCATTGAACAGGATCAGCACGCTGACTGGCGCACAGGTCGAGTCGATAATATAGGCCAGGCGCTCGCGGCTGATCTTCAGCTTGTCGAACAGTGGACGCCCGAGAATGCCGGTGGTCAGCAGGCTGATATTGGTCTCGACAAAGATCAGCACGCCGCAAATCGCTGTGACCAGACTGGCGCGGCGCGGGGTCGAGGCAAAACCGGAATTCTGCAAGCGCTCAACCATGGCGCTGATCCCGCCGGACCGGTGCATGTAGACGATCAGCGCACCAATGATCAGGCAGAAGAGCAGGACGCGCGTATTGTAGGGGCTGTCAAACACGCCCACAGCACGGTCAATGCCGCCAAGCGCGCCCATGAACGGATTGAACCCGGCAATCAGGGTCTCGCTCAGCCAGATGGCCAGTCCCAGCGCCCAGAACACATTACGGGTCCAGATCGCGATAATGATCGCGACAATGGGCGGCGTGATCGTCAGCCAGTCCATGGTCGGTTAGTTCAAGACATCCGGCGAAATCAGCTCTGAGGTACGCGCCTCATCGGCAGCCCGCACCAGGCGCAGCATGTTGCCGCCCCAGATCTTCTCGACGTCCTCGTGCGTGTAGCCCGCGGCCAACAGGTCGCGTGTGATCTTTTGCAACATCGAGACATCGCTCATGCCATCGACGCCGCCGCCGCCATCCCAGTCGCCGCTGATGCCGACATGATCCGGACCGATCAGCTCCAGCACGTGGAAGGTGTGCTGCATGAACTTCTCATAAGTCGAACGCGGGCGCGGAAAATCCCGGTCCAACTCCTGACGGGCAGCGAACCAGGCCGCGAGCGCTTCGTCTTCAAGGCCGCTTGGATTGGCGCCATAGGTGGCATTGAACACGTCCAGCGCGGCCTGACGCTCAGGCGACGGAATCAATTCTTCCAGATAGCCGCTAAAGATATTCATCTGAATGACGCCGCCGGCCGCAGCGAGTTCGAGCAACAGGGCATCATCAATATTGCGCGGATGGTCATAAATGGCTTTGGCGCCGGTATGGGAGAGAATGAGCGGCGTTGTCGACAAGGCGATCATGTCCCGCACAGTCTCATCATGGGCATGGCTACCATCCAGGACCAGGCCGAGGCGATTGGCTTCGCGCACCAAATCCTCACCGAGCGGGCTGAGACCGTCATGGATCTGGTTGATGTCCGTGGCGCTGTCCGCAAACTGATTATTGGCAAAGTGAACCGGCGCGATCATGCGCAGGCCGCCAATGTAGAAATGCTCCATCAAGGACACATCAAGGCCGAGCGGATAAGAGTTTTCCATGCTCTGGAACACCACTTTCTTGCCCTCGCCGAGAATGCGTTCCGCATCGTCTGCACTGAAGGCAAGCGCGACCTCGTCATGGTACTTGGCAGCAAACTCCCGGATCGCGGTCTGGCGCATCAGACCGTGCGTGCGTGCCGCGGCATAAGATGCCTCATCCAGCGGTCCCTGGCGGGTAAAGATAACCCAGAAACCGCCATCGAGCCCGCCTTCATTCATGCGTGGCAAGTCGACATGCGTGCCGTCTTCTTCCCAGGTGCCGCGCGCCGTGAACACATAATCCTCTGTGTGGAACAGAGCCGGCGTGTCGAGGTGACTGTCAAACACGGCGATCGACTCATGAAACGCGTCGGCGTCATCATGCGTGTGGGCGGCGGCATCCGCTGCTTCCTGTTCCGAAACGACACTGCCTGCGCCGTCCATTTGCGGCGCGCAACTCACCAAGGCGAGTGCGGTCAAACTTGCCAATCCAATACGGATCATTCTGCAACTCCTTCAATCTGCGAACAGACCTAATGGAGACAGGCCTCAAAGCAAGTCTGCCGCTGCCTGATCCGCCCAGATCACTTGCTCCAGCCCCACAAAGCGCGCGAGGCGGGCGAGTTCAGCCTCGAGCTTCTCCGCACGCGCCGCGGTCCAGCGCACATTCGGTTCTTTCCAGAGGCGCAGCACATTGAGCTGGCGCGCCTTGCGGTCGGCCTTGATCTCGATCCGGCCCACGAACCGGTCGCCTTCCAGCAAGGGATAGACATAATAGCCCCATTGCCGCTTGGCCGCCGGGACAAACATCTCGACCGTATAGTCAAATCCAAACAGACGCTTCAGCCGGTTGCGATCCCGAATGACCGGATCGAACGGGTTGAGGATACGCAGGCGCGAGGTCGGCGCCTGCACCTCTGCCAAACGCTGTTCAATGTCCGGCGGCGCCAGGACGCAGACCACCGATTTGTCGGCGCAGATGATCTCGACCGGCACCAGGTCAGCCTCATTCTGCGCCGCCCAGGACTTGGCCTCGGCGTTGGTGACCGCATCCCAGAAGCGCTGAATGTCGCCTTCACTGCCAAACGCCATCCGGTCGAGAGCGTTCCGGCAGAGCCAGTCGATCTGGTTTTCGTCGGACGGCACTTGCGCGCGCAAATCGTCCGGAATGACGCGCTCGCTCAAGTCATAGAACTTGGTGAAATTCTCCCGATGCGAGGTCGAGAGCTCGCCCGCATACCACATATAATCCAGCGCCAGCTTGTGCGGCGGGCGCGCCCACATCTTCTTCTCGCCTTTGACTTTTGTGTCGAAGGCTTTGGTGCAGAGCGGGCCCTCTTCGCGGATCCGATCCTTGATCGCATTGCGGCCATCGGCGTCCAGCATGCCACGATGCCATTCCCAGCGCCTGACTTTCTCTTCCAAACGCCGGAACTGCCTTTGCCACATCGGATAGAAGGCCATCGGGATCACCGAGGCGTCATGCGTAAAGTGTTCAAAAACAAGGCGATGGCTCGCCAAGTGCTTGTTGAGCATCCGCTCGCGATAATTCTGATTGCGGCTCCACAGGATGTGGTGGTGCGCGCGCGAGACGACCTGGATTGTATCCAGCTGGACGAAGCCGAGCTTCTGGATCATGCCATCAAGATCGAGCTTGCCTGTCGGCGTCGCGCCGAGCCCTTGCGCGTCCAGCCAGAGCCGCCGCGCCTCGCGATTGGTGAGTTTCAGCGGTTCCCGTTCAGGCATCTCTAGTCCGCCGCCGGACAGCCGGCGCCTTCGACATCCGTCTGCTTCAGCACCCAGTCAAATGCGTCGTTCAGGATCGCGCGATAGACCTCGACTTCATAAGCGAGATCGGAATGGCCGAGTGCGGAGTAGAAGGTCCGCCCCTCCCCCAGGCACCCAACCCACATCACCGGATGGTCAGCCGGACGGTCGCCCATGGCCCAGTCAGCCAGCTTGCCGACGTCCTCACCTTCCGGATTGAAGTCCGGCTCGTGGATCCCGGCCAGCGGCAATAAGCCATAGTCGCCGGGGCGCGTATCGAAGAAATACCATTCTTCATCATGACTCCACACTTGCGGGGCGCGCGCCATGATCGGGTGTTCCGCGTTCAGGGTCTCGACCCGAACCTGATTGAAATGCGGCGTCTGCGGGTGGCCGATGAATGTCGGACCGATGACGACCTGGGAATACCACTCCCAGTCTCCATGCGTATTGTCGCCAGAGCCGTGCAGACCGATCCAGGCACCGCCCGATTCCAGCCAATTCTGGAAGACTTGCTCCTGGTCCGGGCTGAGCGCGTCGCCAGTCGTGTTGTTGAACACGACCAGGTCGAAGCGCGCCAGGTCATCCGGATTGAAGACGGCCGCGTTCACTGTCGTGAAGATGCCATAGCCGCGCTCGCGCGCGAGTTCGACAAAGAATTGGTCGGCCCCGGCAATGCCTTCATTGTGGCGCCAGCCCAAAGTCTTTGAAAAGACCAGTATGGCGGGTTGCTGCATCCATTTCGTGATATGCGGCGGAACGCGATCATGTTCGACCAGCGCAACATCGTCCGCTGCTTCCTGCGCCGTCCCCGCGGGCTGGCACGCAGATGCGAACGCGATGAGAGCGGCACCCGCGAGCGTTTGGCCAACGCGCCTGAATAGTGAGATCATTTGCCCTCTCCCTTCGATCGCCGGATCGCGCGCCACTTGGCCAGTCGTTCGGCGATCGGCCCTTCCCGGCCTAGGCCCTTGGGCGTGTAGAACTCCACCCGGTCCATGCCATCGGGAAAATAGTTTTGGCCAGAGAAGCTGTCCTCAGCATCGTGATCATATTCATAGCCATCGCCATAGCCCTGATCCTTCATCATGCTGGTCGGCGCATTGAGGATATGTTTGGGCGGCATCAGCGACCCGGTCTCGCGCGCCGCGGCCCGGGCCCGCTTCAAGCCCATATAAGAGGCATTGGATTTCGGCGCCGTGGCCAGGTGCACCACCGCATGAGCGAGCGGGATCAAGCCTTCGGGGTCGCCAAGTCGTTCAAACGCTCGCGCCGCCTCTCCGGCGACCATCATTGCGGTCGGATCGGCGAGGCTGATATCTTCGCTCGCCATGACGATGAGCCGCCGCGCGATGAAGAGCGGATCTTCGCCGCCTTCCAGCATGCGTGCAAACCAGTAGAGCGCCGCATCCGGATCTGAGCCGCGCACCGATTTGTGCAAAGCCGAGATCAGATTGTAATGCTCCTCGCGATTCTTGTCATAGGCGGGCGCGCGCTTCTGTAGCGCATGCGAGAGCTGCGCGACGCTGAGTTGCGTGCCGGCTTCAGCAAGCGTGAAGGCCTGCTCGGCAAGGTTGAGCAAATATCGTCCATCGCCGTCCGCCATGTCGATCAAAGCCTGCCGCGCCCGATCTTCAAGCGGTAATGGACGACCTAACTCCTGCTCGGCGCGTTGCAGCAGGATCTCTGCGCCCTCTGCCTCAATGCGATTGAGCACCAGCACAGCACAGCGCGATAGCAGCGCGCCATTGAGTTCAAAGCTCGGATTCTCGGTCGTCGCCCCGACCAGCGTCACGGTGCCGGCCTCGACATAAGGCAGGAAGCCATCCTGCTGGGCGCGATTGAAGCGATGGATCTCATCGACGAAAAGCAGCGTGCCCTGCCCGAGATCGCGGCGATGCTGCGCCGCTTCGAACACGGCCCGCAAGTCCTTCACGCCAGAAAAGATGGCCGAGATGGCTTCGAAGTGCAGATCCGTTTCCTGCGCCAGAAGGCGTGCGATCGTCGTCTTGCCGACGCCCGGCGGGCCCCACAGAATGATCGATGACAATTGCCCTTTTGAGAGCATCCGTCCGAGCGCGCCGTCGGCGCCGAGCAGGTGATCCTGACCCACCACGTCGGCCAGCGTGGCCGGCCTCAACTTGTCGGCCAGGGGACGCGGCGCGTCCTGCGACAGGTCGGAGGCGGCAAACAAATCGGTCATCGTCTCTGCCATAGCTCCGCATTCCCCGTTTGATAAGAACAGGATTGCCATCCTTCGTCAGGAAGCACAAGAACATTTCAGGAACATAGGCAGCCGTTGACCGACGGGGATCCGTCATGAGGTCCTATATGCACATTATCGACCAGGCGCCGACCTAGATCGTGACGCTGCCGCTGATCTTGCGACCATTACGCTCGATCTCGATATCCCACTGGCCGGGGTCACGATCGAGGGCGTCATTCAGATCTTCCATCGTCTCGATCCGGCGGCCATCGATTTCGGTAATGATGTCACGGGGTTGAACAATCCGCATGCGATAGGCGCGGCGCGACATACGCGTCACCAGAATGCCGCTGGCAAAGGAATCCTGATACCCGATCTCTTCAGCGAGACGGGGTGAGAGTTCGACCACCTCGACGCCGGCAAAGGGATGACGACCATCGAGCAAGACGCGCTCTGCTTCGCTCGCTCCAGGCGGCGGCGCGAGGCGCGTCAGGATCGTCTGTTCATTGCCGCCACGCAGCACTTTCAGCGCCACGTCCTCTCCGGGAGACTTGGTCGCGGCAAGGAATTTCAGGCCGCGCTCATCGAACACTTCGCGATCATCAATGGTCAGAACCAGATCACCGCGGCGCAGGCCTGCCAGATCTGCCGGACCGTCTTCATAGACTTCAGACACAATCACGCCGAGCGGACGATCAAGGCCCTGTGCCTTGGCGATATCGAATGTCACGGACTGACCTTTCAGGCCCAGCCAGGGGCGTACAATCGTGCCTTCATTCACCGCTGCATCGACCACACGCCGGACCATTTCTGACGGGATCGCAAACCCAATCCCGTTCGAACCGCCGGAGCGCGAGAAGATGGCCGTGTTGATCCCCACCAGCTCGCCCCGCGTATTGACCAGCGCGCCGCCCGAGTTACCGGGATTCACGGCCGCATCCGTCTGCAGGAAGAAGGCATAATCCGAGACGCCGACATCGGTCCGCGCCGTCGCCGAGATGATGCCCGTGGTCACCGTCTGGCCGACTCCGAAAGGGTTGCCCACGGCCAAAACGAGATCACCAACTTCGACCGCGCGCGTATCGGCATAGTCCAGCGTCGGTAGCTCTGCCCCTTCAACATCGGCGCGAAGGACGGCGAGGTCAGTGCGCTCGTCGGCCAGGATCAGTTCCGCGGGATACTCACGGCGATCGGCCAGCACGACGACGATTTCGTCGGCGCCATCAATGACGTGATTATTGGTGACGATAATGCCGTCATCCCCCATGATCACACCAGATCCGAGCGAGCTTTGCGTGCGCGGTCCGCCAAAGCGGTTGCCGAACATCATCTCCTGAATGGAGGCGCGGCGCTGCACCGTCTTCCTGGTATAGACATTGACCACAGCGGGCGAGACGTCCTTGACCAGCGGCGCATAGGACAGCTCGATCTGGGCCTGGCTTTCCGGGACCATCTTTTCCCAGAAGCTCTGCGCCTTTGCCGAGCCATACATCGGGCTCACAAGCAACAGGACCAGGGCCACCAGGACGAAGACCACGGCGACCAGAAACTTCGAAACATGTTTTGTCATAGGCTGAGAGTAGATCATGAATATGGCTCTATTCCGGCGCAGGCACGGAGGCAATTGGGCAGAGATGACATTTCAGTTAGGTGCTTGTTTTCACGTCAGAAACAGCTGCTTCACTCGGTATTCTGATTGGCCAGAGCGGCCAGATTCCGGGCATGATCCTCGCGACTGATGCGATAGAAGGAAATGGCCAGCAGCATCAGCATCCAGACCGTGAGCAGCGTCGCGGCATATCCGAAGCCCAGCTTGGCAACAGACTCGGCGCTTGCATCTTCTGGCCGGATCCCAGGCGCGATGCTGGCAAAGGCCAGGATCAGAGAGGCCGTCATCACGCCAATCCCTTGCGACAGTTTGCGGATGAAGGTGATGCCAGCGAAGAAGGTGCCTTCGGAGCGGCGCCCGGTCTTCAATTCGCTTTCTTCGACGATGTCCGTCACCATCGCCGCGGCGAGCATCTGATAGGCAATGATCAGCGCGATATCGAAGACGGTGACGACGAGGATGATGTAGAACAACTCCGGCGTGCCATTCTCCGGCAACAGCCCGAGCAGGCGCGCAAAGACGGGGGCCGGCGCCAGGGTGAACGCCATCAGACCGATAATGATCGCCGCGCGCTTCTTGCCCAGCGTCCGACCGGCCAGTGGCGCGAGGACCAGCGCCATTATCGCTGAGAGATAGACCGCAAAGGTCAGCACCGCGATCTGGTCGCCAGTAAAGTTCCAGAAAAAGCCATTGATATACTGGTTGAGCGTCGCCGAGATGCCCGTGGCGAGCAGCCCGAACAGCGTCGCCACGAACAGGGCGCGGAAGGATGGATTGGACAAGGTCTCCCAGATCTCGCCGAATATCTTGCCGATCGTCAGGTCGCGCTCAGGCGGCGGGCTTTTAAGATGCGGGATACGATGATGCGTGCCGAGCGCCGTGACCAGGATCGCTGCCAGCATGGCGGAGGCCCCGACCAGGCCGTATATGTTCCATCCAGGAATGTGAAAGAAACCCTGGGCGTCGCCTTCGCTCGGTTCCAGGAACACGGCGAACAGCATCACTTGCAGCGTCAGCCCGCCGACCCAGGCGAAAAAATAGCGAAATGACATCAAGGACGTACGCACATCATAGTCTTGCGACAGCTCCGCCGACAGGCTGAGGCTCGGCACTTCGAACAGAGTGTAGCCGACGCGCACAATGATGGTCAGGGTCAATAGCCAGGCAAAAAGCGGCTGGCCTTCTAATCCTGAAGGCGGGTTCCAGACGAAGAAATAGGCGAGCGTCGCAGGAATAGCGGCGGCATAAAGAAACGGATGACGTCGCCCCATGCGGGAGCGAAGATTGTCAGACCAGTAGCCGACAATCGGATCAGAAACCGCATCAACAATCAAAGCAATCCAGATCGCAGCAGCGACCCAGAGGCCCGGCAATCCCAGGATCTGGCTATAGAACAGCAACAGGACGTAATCGAACCCGTTATTCTTGATTCCACCTGCGGCGCCCCCAACGCCATAAGCAATTCGCGTGAGCAGGCCGAGCTTTGGCCCGGTCGCAGTCGCCGTATTGGTCATCTAAACTCCGCTTGTGATGCGAAGGCCCATCAGCAGCCTCGCCTTACAGCCATAACAGGCCTTGGGTTTTACTCAATATTTCCGCCCGCTTCCCGGCTTTCCTTCAACGCAGCGAGATTGGCTTCATGGTCTTCTCTTGTGATCTGATAGCGGAACAGGAAAGCGATCGCGCTTCCCCATAAGGCAAGCAGCCCGAACGCATATCCGGCGCCGAGCATTTGCAAAGTCGCTGGCGACAGGTCACCGGGTTGGACATTTCTCGAGATTTCGGCAGCCGCCAGAACCAAGGAGGCCAGGAACAGCCCGCTGCCGCGCGCCAGCTTGCGCATGAAACTGATCCCGGCAAAGAAGATGCCCTCTGACCGTCGACCCGTTTTCAGCTCCGCCTGCTCGACAATGTCGGCAATCATCGAGGCGGAGAGGATCTGATAGGCGATGATCAGCGCCACATCGAAAATGGTAATCGTCAGCACCAGCCAGAACAGCGTGTCGCTGCCATTTGGCGGCATCAGGCCGATCAGCCTGAGCAGCACGGGAGTCGGCGCGACCGAGAACGCAATTGCACCGACAATGATGGCGCCCCGCTTCTTTCCAAGCGCCTTCGACACGATCGGGGCGAGGACCAGCGCGATCGCCGCCGAGGCAAACACCGACATAGTGAGATAGGAGGTCTGGGTCGTCGTAAACTCCCAGAAAAACCCGTTTATGTAGTAATTGAGCGAGGCCGCCACGCCTGCCGCCATGAACCCGAACAGCGCCGCGAAGAACAGGCCCTGAAAGGACTTGTTTGAGAGTGTCTCGCCAATCTCGCCGAAGACCCGGCCCAGCGTCATCTTGCGCGCTGGCGGCGGCGCTCGAAGGTTTGGAATATGCGAGTGCGTTCCGACCGCGCAGATCAGGATGGACGCCACGATGACCACTGCGGCGACGCCGCCATAAGCCTTGTACCCGTCCACATTGAGAAACCCGCTGCCATAGGTTTCGGTTTCGACCAGCAAAAACATCAGCGTATAAGACGCCATGGCCACGCCGCCGACCCAGCCAAAGACATAGCGGAATGACAGGAACGACGTACGCTCGTCATAATCATCGGTGAGCTCGGCCACCAAAGCGCTGCTCGGCACCTCGTAGAATGTATAGGCTACGCGCGTCGCAATGGTGACGAAAAGCAAGTAAGGAAACAACGCGTTTCCGGTCAGTCCCGCGGGCGGGTTCCACGCCATGACATAAATCAATCCGACCGGTAAGGCGGCCAGATACATGAATGGATGCCGTCGCCCAAACCTGGTTTTGATATTGTCTGACCAGTAGCCAACCAGCGGGTCGGTAAAGCCATCGACAAACATGGCAATCATCAGGGCGGCGCCGACCAGTGCGAAATCCACGCCGAGCACCTGGCTGTAATAGAATAGCAGGAAATATTCGAACCCGTTATTCTTGATGCCATTCGCGGCCGCCCCGGAACCGTAAGCGAGTTTGGTCCAGAAACCGGGTTTGCGCGCAGACGCCTCTGCCATGTATCCTCCTATCGGGCGGCAGGCTTCTGTTCGGCCCGCTCGCCAATTTGGTCTGGCTTAAAGCCCGAGCACCATTTTCGACATGATATTGCGCTGGATCTCGTTCGAGCCCGCATAAATCGACGCCTTGCGATAATTGAAATATCGCGGCGCCGCGGTCGCAGACATTTCCGGCGTCGGCAGATCACTATTTGTGCCGGCGCGGGCGATTGCAAACATGTCCTGGACAAAGGGTGCGGAATATCCGCCGACCGCTTCCAGAGAGAGCTCAGTAATCGCTTGCTGAACTTCGGAGCCGGCGCATTTCAGCATCGAACTTTCGGGTCCTACACCCTGCCCTGCAGCCAGGGCCGAGAAGATTCGCAATTCGGTCGCGTTCAGCGACTCAATCTTGATTTCCATTTCCGCGACCTTGCGGGCGAAATCCGGATCCTTGATCAGAGGTTCGCCATTGGACTGTTCGACACTGGCCAGCTTCTTGGTCTTGGCCAGCATGCTTTTCAGACCCGGCGCATAGGCATTGCCGCGTTCGAATTGCAGCAAGTATTTGGCATAGGTCCAGCCCTTGTTCTCTTCGCCGATCAGCGCGTCGTCGATCTTGACGCGGACATCCTCGAAGAAGACCTGGTTGATTTCCTGCTGGTTCTCGGTCGGTCCGTCCAGAGTTGGCAGCGGCGAGATGGAAATGCCGGGCAGGTCCATCGGGAAGATCAGGAAACTGATCCCCTCTTGCGGCTTGCCTTCCTTGGAGGTCCGCACGAGGCAGAAGATCCAGTCGGCCCATTGCGCATGCGTGGTCCAGATCTTCGAACCATTGAGCACGTATTCATCGCCATCCCGCACGGCGCTCATTTGCAGCGAAGCGAGGTCGGAGCCTGAGCCCGGCTCGGAATAGCCCTGACACCACCAGATGTCGGTGCGCTTGATCTTCGGCAGATGCTCAGCCTTTTGCTTGTCATTCCCGAACGCCATGATCACGGGCGCGACCATGGACTTGCCCATTGGCGTCGTCGCAGGTGTGCCAGCCGCCGACATTTCCATGTTCAGAATGTAGCGCTGGCTCGCGGTCAGTCCCGGGCCACCATATTCCTCAGGCCAGTTGACGACGAACCAGCCGCGATCATCGAGTTTGCGTTGCCACTCGACCATGCCTTCCTTGTCCAGATAATTGGTCTTGGACAAGGCATTGCGGCGGCGCAGGTCGTCGGAATAATTCTCCGCGATCCAGTCGCGAACTTCCTTCTGGAAGGCGAGTTCCTCAGGGGTGAAGGCGAGATCCATGACCGGCTCCTATTCGACGATATCGTACATGTCGATTTTCGGCGCGCCGGCGAGGCAGGCGCCGAGGCTAGGCTGTGCAGCCTTGAAATAATCGGTCTGGCCATGCGCCGCGAGGGCTTCGCCAGAGGCATACTGTTCCATGAAGATGTAGGTCGTGTCGGAACCTTTGGCCTTATAGAGCTGATAGGTCAGGCAACCGGGCTCATTGGCTTTGACCTTTGCCATAAGGTCCTTGGCGGTGGCTTCGAAATCAGCCTGCTTTCCGTCCTGGATTTCCAGGGTTGCAACGACACCAATCATGGCAGTCTCCTTGTCCGATACAGATATGAGACTGACAGTATGGACGTTTACGCGAACGGCAAGCCCTCACCCGGGGATAGGCCTTTTTGATCAGGCCACCTCGCGGCGATCAACCGCGTCGAGCGCTTCATCCAGGACCTCGAGGCCAGCGCCCGGCCGAGGCCCCTTCTCGCTCAGCGTGCGGCGCCACAAGCGTGCCCCCGGTTGGCCGTTGAACAGGCCGAGCATATGCCGCGTGATCGATGACAGTCGCGCGCCCTGTTCCAGACACGCGGCGATATAGGGACGATAGCGCGCGACGGCCTCGACCGGGTCCAGCCCTTCTGCACTCGCGTCGAACAGGGTCTGGTCTACCTGGCCGAGCAGCGCCGGGGTCTGATAGGCGGCGCGCCCAAGCATGACCCCATCAAATCGCTGCAGATGATCCCGGCACTCGTCCAGCGTCTTGATGCCGCCATTGAGGATGATAGTGAGCTCCGGCCGGTTCTGTTTCAGCTCTGCCACCAAGCCATAATCGAGTGGCGGAATTTCCCGATTTTCCTTCGGGCTGAGGCCTTTCAGCCAGGCTTTGCGCGCATGCACGGTAAACACTTCGCAGCCAGCATCGGCGACGCGGTCGACAAAGCCGAACAGCGTCTCGCGCGGCGGGTCCTCGTCGATGGCGATGCGGCATTTCACGGTCACGGGAATGGCAACGGCAGCCTTCATCGCAGCGACACATGCGGCGACCGTCTCGGGCTCGCGTATCAGACACGCCCCGAACGCGCCCGACTGCACCCGGTCAGACGGGCAGCCGCAATTGATATTGACCTCGTCATAGCCAAACTCTTCCGCCACACGGGCCGCCTCGGCCATCTTGTCCGGTTCATTTCCGCCAAGCTGCAGCACCACAGGATGTTCGTCATCAGAGAAGCCGATCAGCCGCTCACGATTGCCATGGATGACGGCGTCTGCAGTGACCATCTCCGTCCAGAGCAGCGCCCGCTTGGACAGGACACGATGAAACGCCCGGCAATGCCGGTCCGTCCAATCCATCATCGGGGCGACTGAAAACGTGTAATCCAGGTCTTGCTTCATTGAGCTCATGGCCGTGGGCGCTACTCTAGGCGACCAGTCTTTGCAACTCGCTTTGGTAGTCTCGCATGGCATCCCGCCCTTTTGGTGTCGTCGCATATATTCCGGTGCTGACCCGTTCGAACCAGCCATAATGGTCATCCGCCATTATCCGTCGCGCGGTCTGGACGCCCGTACCGGCCGCCACCAAAGCCGCCTTAGTCGGTCCGTTCTCATTCAGGTGGTGCAAACACCGCAACGCGTCCTGACGGTAGGCCGTGATCAGGCCGTGGCGCGTCGCACCGCCGCGGGTCGGATCACCGACGCGCTTGGCAAACTCTCTGAGCAGTCGCTCGGTTTTCGCAGGCGATGTGCGTGGCCGATAAGGACCAGGATCAAGATGCACATACACCGATCCATCTTTCAGGCGAATGGTGATCAACCCGATACCAAGGCGACGACACAGCAACATGTTGCGCTTCAAAGATCTGGTGAACAATTTCCCCGATTTATGTGGCACCGCTATGTAGACGGTTTCTGAAACCGCAAGTCGATCGATCGCTTGATGAATCAGGGATAGCGAAAACGATGTCTTGAGCTCGACAAGAACGGGAGGCTCGTCGCCTCTGCAGGCTACGACATCGACCTTGCCGATTTCGCCTTTGACCGAATACCCTTGTCCCTCCAGAAACAGCTTAATGGGGGCATAGAGGTCGGTTTCACGTATCTGAATTCTCGCCATTTCCCAGTCCGTTTTCACTTCAGGCAAATTCTAGCGCGCGAATGGTAAACCTCAGGTTCGCGGCAAAAGTTGGCGCGATGGACGCCTTTGGCGGCATAAGTGTGCTTGTTCAGCTGCAATCGACGACAGAAATGTCCGCGCATCGATATTGTGTTCGGCCAAATCGACGTCTATCCCGGGGCCAGATGAAATTCTGGTCCAAAAGGACACCCCGCCATGACTGTGCCCTACCCCACGCTCCAATTTGGCCTCTCCGAAGAAGCCGAGATGATCCGCGACACCGTACACCGGTTCGCCCAGGACGAGATCGCCCCGATCGCCGCCGAGGTGGATGAGACCAATCAGTTCCCGCGGCATCTCTGGCCCAAAATGGGCGAGCTTGGCTTGCACGGGATCACGGTCAGCGAAGAGGATGGCGGCACGGGCCTCGGCTATCTCGAACACACGATCGCGGTCGAAGAGATCAGCCGCGCCTCCGCCTCGATTGGACTGTCTTATGGGGCGCATTCAAATCTCTGCATCAACCAGCTGCGGCGCTGGGGCAATGAAGAGCAGAAAGCCAAACACTTGCCGGGCTTGGTCTCGGGCGAACATCTCGGCTCGCTGGCCATGAGTGAACCAAATGCCGGATCCGACGTCGTCTCGATGAAACTCAACGCGCAAGCGGTTCAGGGCGGCTATTTGCTGAATGGCAACAAGATGTGGATCACCAACGCGCCGACCGCCGACACATTGCTGGTCTATGCCAAGACCGATCCGAATGGCGGCTCGAAAGGCATCTCGGCCTTCCTGATCACGCCAGACATGGAAGGCTTCACCACTGCACAGAAGCTCGACAAGCTCGGCATGCGCGGGTCTGACACGTGCGAGCTGGTCTTCGAAGACTGTGTCGTGCCGGAAGAGAACCTGGTCGGAAAGCTTGGCCAGGGCGCCGAGATCCTGATGAGCGGCCTGGACTATGAGCGCGTGGTCCTGTCGGGCGTCTCGCTCGGCATTATGCAGGCCGTCCTCGATGCGGTGCTGCCTTACATCCATGAGCGCGAGCAGTTCGGCAAACCGATTGGCACCTTCCAGCTGATGCAGGGCAAGCTTGCCGACATGTATGTCACGCTCTCGACGGCTCGGGCCTATTCTTATGCTGTGGCCGCGGCCTGCGATCGCGGCGAGACGACGCGCAAGGATGCAGCTGGTTGCATCCTCTATGCGGCCGAAAAAGCGACCCAGATGGCGCTTGAAGGCATTCAGATGCTGGGCGGCAATGGCTATGTGAACGAGTACCCGACCGGGCGCCTGTTGCGCGATGCCAAACTGATGGAAATCGGCGCCGGCACGTCCGAGATCCGGCGTTGGTTGATCGGGCGCGAGCTGTTTGCCGAAACCTCGTAACGGCCATTGCGCCCATGCGCGATCTGTGATGGACAACGCGCATGAACCTGAATGATTGCTACAATTTCGCCGATTTCCGGCGCCTGGCCAAGAAACGCCTGCCGAGCCCGATCTTTCATTACATTGATGGCGCGGCCGATGATGAAGTGACCTATCGGCGCAATACTGAGGCCTATGAAGAGGTCGATCTGGTGCCCAGCGTCCTGGCCGGTGTTGAAGAGGTCGACCTGTCGGTCGAGGTGATGGGCCAGAAACTGGACATGCCGCTTTATTGTGCGCCGACCGCCTTGCAGCGCCTGTTCCATCATGAAGGCGAACGCGCTGTGGCGCGGGCCGCGACCAAATTTGGCACCATGTTCGGCATCTCCTCGCTCGCCACCGTCTCAGCTGAAGAGATTGCCGAGATCGCGCCGGGCCCGAAAATGTTCCAATTCTACTTCCACAAGGACAAGGGCGTGAACGCGGCGCTGCTGGAGCGCGCCCGCGCGGCCAAGTTCAATGTCATGGCGCTGACCGTCGACACAATCACAGGCGGCAATCGCGAGCGCGACTTGCGCAATGGCTTCACCGCGCCGCCCGCCTTGACGCCGGCTTCGATCCTGAGCTTTGCCACGCATCCGGGCTGGGCCTGGAACTTCCTCACCAGGGACAAGTTCGACATGCCTCACCTTGCCGAAGCGACGCGCGGCGGCGGCAATACGGTGAGCTTTGTCAGCCACTATTTCTCCAACCTGCTGGACCAGTCGATGAATTGGAAGGATGCAGAAAAGCTCTGCGCCGACTGGAATGGTCAATTCGCCCTGAAGGGAATCATGAGCGTCGAGGACGCCAAGCGTGCAGTCGATATTGGCTGCACCGGGATCATGGTCTCGAACCATGGCGGACGCCAGCTCGACGGTTCACGCGCGCCGTTCGATCAGCTGGCCGAGATTTGCGATGCGGTCGGCGACAAGATCGATGTCATCTGCGAAGGCGGCATCCAGCGCGGCACGCACGTCTTGAAAGCGCTCTCTGTCGGCGCCAAGGCGGTGTCCGGAGGTCGCCTGTATCTCTACGCCCTCGCCGCCGCCGGTCAGGCCGGGGTCGAGCGCGCGCTCGGCAATCTGCGCACCGAGATTGAGCGCGATATGAAGCTGATGGGGGCGAAGCGGATCAGCGATCTGACCCGCGACAATCTTCGCTGGCGCTGATTAAGGCGACAGGCGATAGCCGCCAGCCTCGGTCAGCAGCAGACGCGCATTGCCAGGATCGGGCTCAATCTTCTGGCGCAGACGATAAATGTGGGTTTCCAGCGTGTGCGTGGTGACCGCCGCATTATAGCCCCAGACTTCCGAAAGCAGCTCTTCGCGGGCCACAGGCTTGCCGCCAGCGCGGTAGAGATATTTCAGGATATTGGTCTCTTTCTCGGTCAGGCGGATCTTGCGATCATCCTCTTTCACGAGCAGTTTCATGCTCGGCCGGAACTCGTAAGGACCGACATCGAAGGTCGCATCCTCGCTTTGCTCGAAGCTACGCAGATGCGCACGCACCCGGGCCAGCAAGACCGAAAACTTGAACGGCTTGGTGACATAATCATTGGCGCCGCTATCGAGGCCAAGAATGGTATCTGCGTCGCTGTCCTGACCAGTCAGCATGATGATTGGCGCACGAACCCCCCGGCTGCGCATCACCTTGCAGGCCTCGCGGCCATCCATGTCCGGCATGTCGACATCCAGCAGGATGATATCGGTGCGTTCGGCTTCCGCCATTTTCACGCCCTGTGTGGCATTCGGGGCCTGCAGGACGGTGAAGCCCTCATACAGTTCAAATTGCTCGGCCAGCGCCTCGCGCAGCTCATTGTCATCGTCCACGAGCAGGATGGTTTTTGTCACAGCCATGACTTTCTCCCTTGTCTTGTGGCCAGCAAATAGAGAATGAGACCTACAGTTTCATTACACGCTTCTTCAGCTGATGTCACAAAAAGGAGAGCAGCGCGTGACCGTCTTGACATATACTGCCACTGCACGCGGCAAATTCTCTGGCAATGGCCTCACCTGCCAATGCGCACTGGGGCGCGGCGGCGTTGTTGCTGCGGCGCAAAAACGCGAAGGCGACGGCACATCCCCGCAAGGCGTCTGGCGCATGAAGCGGGTCTTCTACCGCCCGGACCGGCTAGCGCGACCAGAGACCGGTTTGCCCGTGGTGCCTCTGCGCGAGAATGATGGCTGGTGCGATGCGCCGGATCATAGGCTTTACAATCGCCCGGTCACGCGGCCTTTTGCGGCCAGCCACGAGAAATTGTGGCGCGAAGATCATGTCTATGACCTGATTGTCGAGCTCAGCCACAATAGCGATCCGGTGGTTCCGGCGCTGGGGAGCGCCGTTTTCTTCCACCTCGCGCACGAAGATTATCGCCCGACAGAGGGCTGCGTCGCCATTTTGCGCGATCACATGCTCCAGGCCTTGAAAGATTCCGGCCCGGAAACCTCAATAGAAATAGGCTTTTAGGCCGCAAATCCTCAGGCAAAACCTACGACACATTCCTGCCACACGAATCACCGAAACCTTTACGTGGGGCGGGCTTCGTAAGGAGGCTGCGTATGTTTCAGCTGACTGAGTATTCGCCAGAGCGCCCGGAACTGGGCCATTTCTATCTTGTCACACAAACCGGTGAGCACGGACCGTACGAGACGTACGATGATGCCGTCGATGCGGCCGAGCACCCGCCAGCCGACATGATCGGCTTCAATCCGCGCCGCGGCTATTATGTGATTGATCGCAGCGAGCCCGACGAGCTCTAGGCCTTACGCAACTTCCGCAACATATTGCTGAAGCTTCATGACAGACGGCACCGCAAACTCGCGCAGCCGTTTCATGATGGCGAGTTTTTCTGTCTCGCCTTCTTCAATGCCCGCCGCCAGCTGGCTGTAGCCATCCAGACGGTTGTTCAGCAACCATTGGCGCAGATCCTTTTCCTGCGACCAGTTATACTGGTTCATCATGAAAGCGGCCTGCATACGGATCCAGTCCGTATCGTGATTGGGCAGCGGCACAACGGCGCAGAGCCGGTTCTTCTCTTCTTCACTGTCCCGCGTCAGCTCGACATGAGCGATGAAGGCGGCGCTGAACACCGGTTGGACGGTGCGCACGGTTTGCAGGCGAATCGTGTCGCCAGCGAAAACTGTGGTCTCTTCTGAATTCCCGACCGCGCAAGCTGAACAATCGACAAAGAGTGTATCCGGATCGCTGTCCAGCACATCGCCATTCTCGAAGATGATCTTGTCCGTTTCGATCCGGCTGATGCGGCCATTGCGGATGACATTCTTCACTCGCCGCAGCTCGGCAAGCTCGGGATCGGAAATCGTCGCGCCATGGAACATGCTGGGGCGAATGTCAGGATCGATCCGCGTGAAAATGCCAGCCGCCTCGACACGATCAAACATGTCCGCGATCGATTCCGAAGTGGCGATCGCCTCCATCTGCGCCGCCTGTGCGCCCATCGTAACTTCAAAGAACTGGCTGTCAGGCTGCGTTGTTTCGCGGCGCATGAGCCAGGCATCGCGGGGGCGCACCCAGTGGATCTGGTCCGGGTCGACATGATTTTCGAGCAGCCAGACTACGGCATCAATGCCGGTCTTGCCGCCGCCGACAACGACATAGCGCGAGGGCTGATCCATCACTTTCGGCAAGTCGTTGAGCGGCATGAACTTGACGCCCTCCGCGACTTCGAAATTCGGGGTGTGGGTGCTCGGCACAGTCGTTTTCAGCCAGGTGGCGTCGACAATCTTCTCACGCGCCTTGACCTGATAAGTCTTGTTCGAGGTCAGCGCCGAGATTTTGCCGTCACCTTCATATTTGCACATGGGCAGATAGGTGACCCGTCCGGTCGGCAGGAATTGATAGCGCATCACTTCATCGAAATAGGCCATGATCTCAGGCCCTGAGGCGAGATCCTGGAGCCCCTTATTGAGGCCGATCGAGTCGATGATCCCCTTGGAAAGCTCCTTCGAGCTGACGCCATAATAGGCCGATGGCTGATGCAGCGTCACGAATGGATAGGCGTCATTCCAATGGCCACCCGGCTTCTGGTGCATGTCGACAATGAGGACGGTCTTGTCGCTCTCGGTCAGGATGATATCGGCAAAGGCCATGCCCATCGCCCCTGCCCCGATGATGAGATAGTCAACTTCAATTGCGTCTGACGCCATGGTCCCCTCCGGATTCAATGAAAGGCTTGATAACAGTGTTATGGTCTGATAATAACACTGTTATCGAAAGTCAAGCCAAGAGTGTTCATGTCCGACAGTAAGAGCAAAATCCTAACAGCCGCTTCTGAACTGTTCGCCAAGAATGGCGCCGGCGGCCTGAGCGTCCGCGCAATTTCCGGGCGGGCCGGCCTGTCGACGATTGGCATTTACAATCATTTCAACGGCAAACAGGGCATTCTCGACGCGCTTTACATTGAAGGCTTCGAGCTGGTCATGGACGCAATTGATGTCCTGGATCAGGGCCTTAGCCCGCGCGATGCGGTGCTGAAAGGCCTGTCGAATTATATCGATCTCGCCGCCCGGCATCGCGGTCATTATCAACTCATATTTGGGGTCGGGGATTCGGCTTATACCCCTTCGTCTGCGGCCATCGCGGTAGGTGAGGAAGCGTTCAACCGACTCACCCATATGGTGTCGCGGGCCATTCCCGCAGAGCTGAGTGGCCGTCAGAAGCGTGAGGCGGCCTTGCAATTATGGGCGCTGTCCCACGGCTATGTCAGCCTGCAGGATCATGAAGCCACGGATCTGATCCCGTCGACCGCCTGGCGCGATCTGATCATGAATGCCGTGACGCTGCATCTGGACGCGATCATCGCCAAATACGGCGCTTAAGTCTCGCGCGCGCCAAACAAGGCTGTGCCGACACGCACATGTGTCGCCCCGAGGCGGGCGGCCAGAGCATAGTCGCCGCTCATCCCCATGCTGACCTGGGCCAGCGCGTGAGCGTCGGCAAGCTGTTTGAGCAAGGCAAAATGCGGCGCAGCCGGTTCATCCGCAGGCGGAATGCACATCAAGCCGACGAGGCGTCCGGGATAGGTATCTTGGGTGGCCGCGATCAAGTCTGCGAGGTCGGTAATGCTCACCCCACCCTTTTGCGGTTCATCGCCCGTATTCACCTGAATGTAGAGATCCGGCGGCGGCGCGCCTGTCTTCTCGACAGCCTTGATCAGAGCGTGAAGCAGTTTCTCACGATCGAGGGTTTCGATGGCCTGAAACAGCTGCACGGCATCTTCGGCTTTGTTTGTCTGCAACGGCCCGATCAGGCGGAGCTGAAGATCAGCATACTGCCCTGACCGGTCTGTCCATCGCTGCTGTGCTTCCTGGACCCGGTTTTCCCCGAACACACGTTGCCCGGCTGCCAAGGCCGCTTCGATTCGCGCATCTGGCTGACGCTTGGACGCGGCGACCAGAGTCACACCCTCACCAATTTCGGCGAGAATGCTGTTTCGGGCTTCGCGGATAGAAACGGGCTGTGTATCAGAACTCATCATGGCGTTGAAACACCAAGCTGCCGCCGCCCGCAAGTGGCGTTCCGCGATCCGCCGGGTCCAGCAGCATTTTCCGCCGCATCTGCCGCCCGCTTTGTTTCTGACTGACCCAAAGCGCACGCCGGACCCTGTCGCCGTAGCTGAGGCCTTGCCCGCTGGCATGGGGGTCATCTATCGCCATTTTGGCGCTACCGATCGCGAGACGACTGCCCATGTCCTTGCCGAGACCTGCGCGAAGCGAGGGCTTCAGTTGCTGATCGCGGCGGATCCCGAGCTCGCCCTGACGACCGGCGCGGACGGCGTGCATTGGCCCGAGGCCTTGCTGGCGTCGGCGACGAAGTGGCACGGCAAGTTCGCGCTTCAAACTGCGAGTGCGCACAGCCCGGCTGCTATTCGGGCGGCTTACCGGGCCGGATTGGACGCAGCTCTGGTATCGTCTGTGTTCGCGTCGAACAGTCCAAGCGCGTCCGCCCCAATTGGCCTCTCTCGCTTTCGGAGCTGGATCGGTGCCACGCCTTTGCCCGTCTATGCCCTGGGCGGCGTCAATGCGGACAATGCCGGCTCGGTCGCCGCCATTGCCGGACTCGCGGCGATTGAAGGCTTCCTGCCTTAGCGTTCGGCCGTTTGTTTAGCGCGCCGCAATTGCGTGTGGATGCTCCAGATCGCGAAAGCCGCAATGCCCAGCCAGATCAGGTTCAATGCCAGAGATGGAATGGCGCCATGATAGCCACTATTGATGATCAATCCCGTCGCGCCCAGCAGGTTCATCCATTGGAACGCAAAGGATTGCCCTGTGAGCTTATTGTGAGAGACAAGAAAATAAGCGGCCAGGATCAGTCCTGCGCCGATCCAACCGACGGTTTCAACGAAAATCAGTTCAAGTGAGGGCATGGCTCAGCTCACCGCCCGCACCGCGTCAGCGACGGACTCCACGGCATCATCCATGAGTTTCGCATCGGTGGCTTCCGCCATCACGCGGATCAGCGGCTCGGTGCCGGATTTGCGAATCACCAGACGCCCTTTCTTGCCGAGGGCTTTCTCGGCTGACGCAATCGCGTCCTTGACCGATTCCTCCTCTAGCGGTGCGCCAGACTTGAACCGGACATTGACCAGCTTTTGCGGCACAGGATCAAAGACGTGCGCAATCTTGGAGAGTGGTTCATCCTTCTCGACCATGACTGCCAGCACCTGCAAGGCCGCCATCAGGCCATCGCCGGTGGTCGAGAAATCGGACATGACAATATGCCCCGACTGTTCCCCGCCGAGATTGAACCCGCCCTCGCGCATCCGCTCGACCACATAGCGGTCACCGACTTTGGTTCGCTCCAGCGCCAGGCCAAGGCTACCCAAATGCTGCTCCAGGCCGAGATTGGACATCACGGTCGTGACCACGCCTGACTGGGAGAGTTGCCCTTTATCCTTCCAGTTGGCCGCGATCAGTCCGATCAGCTGATCGCCATCAATCTCGTTGCCCTGTTCATCAATGATGATGCAACGGTCCGCATCGCCATCCAGCGCGATGCCGATATCGGCGCGATAGGTCTGCACTGCTTCTTTCAGCGCCGCAGTGTCGGTTGAGCCGACCTCGAGATTGATGTTGAACCCATTCGGCTCGACGCCGATCGGAAACACTTCCGCGCCCAGCTCATACAAGGCCGCCGGGGCGACCTTGTAGGCGGCCCCATTGGCGCAATCGATGCAGATCCGCAGGCCTTTCAGGTTCATCCGGCGCGGAAAGCTGGCTTTGACAATCTCGACATAGCGCGCCTGGGCATCATCCACGCGTTTCGCCCGTCCGAGCGCATCTGGCGCCGCCAGTTTGTCATCCAGAGCGCGATCCATCCGGGCTTCGATTTCAAGCTCGATTTCGTCGGACAATTTATACCCGTTCGGCCCGAACAGCTTGATTCCATTGTCTTCGAAACTGTTATGGCTGGCCGAGATCATGACCCCGAGATCGGCCCGCAAGGACCGGGTCATCATGGCGACTCCGGGCGTCGGCAACGGCCCAAACAGGGTCACATCCATGCCGACAGAGGTGAATCCGGCGACCAGTGCCGGCTCGATCATATATCCTGATAGGCGAGTATCCTTGCCAATAACCACGCTATGACGCCGCGGACTCGTGGTCCGGAAGTACTTTCCAGCCGCCATTCCCAGCCGCATTGCGATCTCCGGAGTCATCGGAGGTGTGTTCGCAGTGCCACGGATTCCGTCAGTTCCGAAATATTTGCGTGCCATAATGCCTTTATTTCCTTGCCTCGTTCAATTGTACGAGTGTTTACTGATGCTCTTGAAAGGCGCAATGCCATAGTTTTGCAGCAATTTCCAAGGAAGCTTTCATGGCTTCATGGCATATGACCTGCATGAGGTGATGCGTTGGGGAAAAGAGAGGACACGCAAAATGCGTATGAAATCAATCCTTGCGGGCAGTATGCTCGCTTTTACACTCGCGGGCTGTGCGACAGGTATTCCTGCGGACATGTCTGTTGCGGATTATTGTGCAGAAGCCGACCGCGCATCAGAAGATGTGTGCCGTCTGAACGTTCAGATTGATGGCAATGCCACTGCGCTTTCAGAAACGAATTTGAGCCTCGGCGAAGCGCGCCTGATCGCTGATAGCGCCGCTGCCGCTGCAGCTGGCGCCCAGGCATCGGCCGACGCCGCACAAAGCCGGGCCGACGAAGCTTACTCGCTTGCAGAATACCTGTCTGAGAAAGACCTCGACTGCAAAACGACCACAGTCCAGAAATCGGACACAGGGTCGTGTGAGCCAGGTTACACCGTCATGGGCTGCGTCCAGACGCGCTATACGCATCGTGCGGGCGGTCTGTCCTTCCTGCGTGAGCTGAACAATGAGCAATGCCGCTTCAACAGCCGCGTGCTGGAAATGCAGGTTCGCTGCTGCCGCGCCGCCAATGGCGACGAGGCGGGCTCTTAAGCGCACAATCGCGCAAAAAAATTGACACTCCAGCAAGGGGACTCGGTGCGGGTCCCCTTGTTTCGTTCTGCGGTTGGCGCTGGATCGGTTTACATCCACGTTTCAACCAGTTTTCGTCCGCCTTACGTCTGATTTGCGTCCCCGTCTTGGACACAATCAGAAATAGGATGTGCAATGACGAACCGGCGAGCGCGAGGCTAGGAGAACCGCGCGACCAAAATCTGAGTGGAGTAGTATATATGTGTGGGATTATCGGCATTCTGGGCAAGGATGGATCGGCGGCTGAGCGCGCGATGGAGGCCCTGAAACGGCTCGAATATCGCGGCTATGACAGCGCCGGCGTCGCAACCCTGGATGGCGGCAAACTGGGGCGCCGCCGAGCTGCGGGCAAGCTCAGCAATCTACAGACCCTGCTCCGCGAAGAGCCGATCGCAGGCCTGACCGGCATCGGCCACACGCGATGGGCCACGCATGGGGCGGCTACGACGGGCAATGCCCATCCCCATTTCGCCGGCCCGGTCGCCCTCGTCCACAATGGCATCATCGAGAATTTCCGCCGCTTGCGCGATGAGCTCGAGCGCAAGGGACACACATTCGAGACGGAGACGGACTCAGAGACCGTGGCGCATCTCATCTCCGCCAATATGGCCGCTGGCGCCGACCCGGAAACTGCCGTGAAATCAGCACTGTCAGAGCTCGAAGGCGCGTTTGCGCTCTGTATCCTGGTCGAAGGTCGCGAAGATCTGCTGATCGGGGCCCGCAAGGGCTCACCGCTGGTGATCGGGGTCGGCGATGGCGAGATGTTCCTCGGCTCTGACGCCCTCGCTGTGGCGCCGTTTACGAACCGCGTCGTCTATCTTGAGGAAGGCGATTGCTGTGTCCTCAGCCACACCAGCTACGCCATCTATGACGAGCAGGGTAACGCGGTGAAACGGCCAGAAACCGTCGTTCAAGCCGCGGGCGCGACCGTCGAGAAAGGCAATTATCGCCATTTCATGCAGAAGGAAATTTTCGAGCAGCCGGACAGCACGGCCCGCACGATTGGCGCCTATGTCAACGCTTTCGAGCAAACGGTGGAACTCCCCGGCGACGAAAATGCGATCGACTGGAGCGAGATCACCCACTTGCACATGGTGGCGTGCGGAACGGCCTATTACGCCACCTGTGTCGCCGAATACTGGTTCGAACAATTCGCCCAGCTGCCGGTGAAAACCGACATCGCGTCGGAGTTTCGCTATCGCCAGCCCGCCTTACCGAAATCCGGCGGACTAGCGTTATTTGTAAGCCAATCTGGGGAAACCGCAGATACACTTGCTGCGCTGCGCTATTGCAAAGAAGCGGGTCTGAAAACAGCCGCCGTCGTCAACGTACCGACCTCAACCATTGCTCGTGAAGTTGACCTGGTCCTGCCCACGCTCGCCGGACCGGAGATCGGGGTTGCATCGACCAAGGCGTTTACGGCCCAGCTTTGCGCCCTGGCGGCCGCTGTGATTGCTGCCGGTAAGGCGCGCGGGGCGTTGGATCGCAACACAGAGCTGAGCATGGTGAAGGCGCTGAGCGGCGTCCCGCGCCTGATTTCAGCAGGATTTGCTCTGGATGAACCGATCGCGGCGCTTGCTTATGATTTGTCCAAGGCCCGCGATATGATTTATCTCGGCCGCGGCGTACATTTCCCGATCGCTCTTGAAGGCGCACTGAAGCTGAAAGAAATCAGCTATATTCACGCCGAAGGTTATGCCAGCGGCGAGCTGAAACATGGACCGATCGCACTGATTGATGAAGACACGCCAGTCGTGTTCGTGGCGCCGCATGACAGCCTGTTCGATAAGTCGCTGTCCAACCTGCAGGAAGTTGCGGCTCGGCGTGGAAATGTTCTGCTGATCTCAGATGCAAAAGGTCTGAATGAGGCGGGAGAGACACCCGCTTACCGTATTGAGATGCCCGAATGCGATCCGTTCATCGCACCCATTCTCTATGCGCTGCCTGTGCAGCTATTAGCCTATCACATCGCAGTGGAAAAAGGCACGGACGTGGACCAACCGCGGAATCTGGCAAAGTCGGTCACCGTCGAATAATCGTAATCAGAGTCGCAAATAGCCTGACCGTTTGGATCGGTCAGGCTATGCGGTTCTGGATCATACGACAGTTCCGAACAGGCCCACAGACAGGGCGGCACCGAATACGGCGAGTGGAACTGAAAGAGCAGCGGCGAGGAAGCCCTGACGAGCTTCGTTATGGGAGGAAACACGCATGGGATTTGTCCTTCTTTGCGTCATTTGAACAGCGACCATTCGCTGCCCATGACCTCAATTTAGGACACGAAATTCAAAAATCAATGAATGATTTGAAAATTATTTAGCGTTCAATAACTCACGCGTTCTGATAGGAACACTTAACCCAGCCAGGATGATATCCATCACACCTTCCAGTTCGCGCTCCAGTTTAGGCAGGGTAAGCCGCGACCAGAGCTGCGGATAGCGGAACTTCATCGTCGCTGACTGCATCATTTCTGCAATGAAATTAGGGTTCTCCATGGGCGCGAAGTCCCCGTCCGCGATGCCCTGTTCGAGGATCTGAACCAGATAGACCCGCTCTTGCGCCATTTCCTCATTGGCAAATGTGGGTCGTTCATGTGACAGCACTTCTGCGACTTCCAAGATTTTGGCGTCATTGTCCAATTTCTCGAACGTCGTGGTCAGAGCTGTGTGGTGAAACCGGCGCATTTTATCTGGTGCGGAACCAGAACCACGCGCCAACGCTGCGTTCTGCGCGTTGATTTCCATGTTCAGCTTGCGCGCCATGGCTTCGGCAATATCGATCTTGGACGCGAAGAAGCGGTAGATATTACCCGCCGACATGTCGCAATCCCTGGCAATTTCCGCCATTGTGGTTTTGGCGTAGCCATAATGCTTGATACGGTCCATAGCAGCATGGAGAATCTGTTCGCGGGTATCGATTTTTTCATTCATGCCCACAAGATAAAGGAAAAGTGTGAATGATCAACAAATTGTTCAATTTCGCACGCAGTTGTGAGGGGGCCGTGTGACCGAAATTACACGCATCGGCGTATTGGGCGCTGGCGCCTGGGGCACCGCGCTCGCGGCCTCTTTGTATGCGAAACAGGAACACCAGACACTCGATGTGCCCGTCTGGGCGCTTGAAGAAGACGTCGCCGCCGCGCTGCGAAACGGCGATGGCAATCCGCTATTTCTATCTGGTTTCGATCTGCCGAGCATGCAGGCGAGCACAGATATCGCAGATTTGGCCGGCGCAGAGGCGATTCTGGCGGTCGTTCCAGCCCAGTTTGCACGCGCGAGCTTCACAACGCTTGCTCCGCATGTGACCGCCGGCACACCAATCCTGCTCTGTGCCAAGGGCATTGAACAGAGCACGCTCAGCTTGATGACGGACGTGCTGGCAGAAACCATCCCTCAGGCGGTCCCGGCCGTGCTTTCTGGCCCGAGCTTCGCCGCAGATGTGGCGCGGGGACTGCCAACGGCTGTCACCTTGGCCTGTGAAGATGAGCAATTGGGAAAGACCCTGATGAGCAGTATCGGGCAACCGGCCTTCCGTCCTTACTGGACAGATGACTTGATCGGCGCTGAGATTGGCGGTGCGGTCAAGAATGTGCTCGCGATTGCTTGTGGGACTGTGGAAGGCCTTCAACTCGGAAAGTCTGCACATGCAGCCCTGATCGCACGAGGGTTCGCCGAGATGACGCGTCTTGGCGTGGCCATGGGCGGCCGCGCCGAAACGCTTGCGGGCCTCTGTGGCTTGGGCGACCTGGTACTGACCTGCTCTTCGCCGCAATCAAGAAATATGAGCTTCGGCCTCGCGCTCGGTCAGGGGCAGAAGGTCGAAGACATTCTCGCGTCCCGCAACGCCGTCACTGAAGGCGTCGCGACTGCGCCAGCGCTGCACACACTGGCCCAGAAAAAAGGCGTCGAAATGCCGATTTGCGAAGCCGTGAATGCGGTCCTGAGTGGACAAACGACCGTGAGCGACGCAATGACCGCGCTGCTCTCGCGCCCCTATAGAGGAGAATGACATGCCCCTGTTTCTGGTAAATGCCCGCGACAAAGCTGGAAGTAGCGAGCTGCGTCTCGCCAACCGTATGGCGCACCTGCAATGGGCTGGAGAGGTTAGCCACAAAATCGCAATGGGCGGCCCGGTTCTGTCAGAGGACGGCGAAACCATGATCGGTTCGTCCTTTGTGATCGAGTTTGATAGTCTCGACGAAGCCCGCGCCTGGGCGGCCGACGATCCATATGCCAAGGCGGGCTTGTTTGAACGTACCGAAGTCATCCCCTTCCTGTGGCTGATTGGCGAAGGCCCTAAAGATGGCTGATCCGGACAAGCCGTTCTGGAAAGCGAAGCGGCTTGAAGAGATGAGTCTGAGCGAGTGGGAATCGCTGTGTGACGGTTGCGCCAAATGCTGCCTGATCAAACTCGAGGATGAGGATACAGGCGAAATCGCTTTG
>Ga0207422_1001838_pt1 | contig 35062 bp, 32 predicted proteins | sample MarCyaLeptolynsp_FD_187757 | JGI IMG/M metagenome (GOLD analysis project Ga0207422, IMG submission 187757) | Marine cyanobacterial communities from Panama - species 1 Leptolyngbya sp. (SPAdes) | ecosystem: Environmental > Aquatic > Marine > Unclassified | place: Panama: Panama City | collected... | reverse complement strand
CATCATGTGCTTTCGCGGTCCCGTGCCCATGGGTTCCGGCATGAATTCGACCGCCACGCCCGGCCATGCGGCAACCTGATCAGCCAGACGAAGGAGCTCCTCTTCGCTTTCGACTTCCAGTGCAAGATGATGCAGCCCGATATTGTGGCGCCGGTCGAATGTCGTCGGCGGCACCGAATTGTCCACTTGCCAAAGAGTAAGCCTCAGATTTCCGTCGGTCATGGAATTTCGCGGATAGCTGTCGTCTCGCGCGATTTCCGTCCAGCCCAACACGCTTTCAAGAAACGAGGTCGTCCTGTCGAGATCGGCAACAGCCAATCCAAGATGGTTCAATCCTCTGGTCTTTCCCAAAGCGCTCTCCAGTTTCATCGCCGCGTTAGCACAACTTCCCGGCCCGATGGCAGCAACTCGCCCCGAAACTCGTCTTTGCTGACCCTGTAAACCGCCGCCACGGGTCGATCATCACCCAGACGGAAGAACTCGACCGTGCCGCGTTCCCGTTTCCAACGGTTGACCATCAAGAACTCGTCGAGCCCGATACACCCGAATCCCGTGGCACTTCCTTCCCGGTTGTCATTCTTGCCGGACACTTTCAACCGGCATGACAACACGCTGTCAGTCGCCTTGAGATTCCATTCTCCGACGATGCCGCGCTCAACGGCAGGTGTTCCGTCGCTGTTCGAAGGCGTATCTCCAGGCGACGTCGACGTCGTGTTGCACGCAGCAAGCATGCAGGAGATCAGGATCAGGGAAAAATGAGTTTGTCTCACAAGAACTGCCCTTTTTGGAACAGGATGACTGCAGCCACAGTCACCGAAAGACGGCAATAGGTGCAACCAAAACATTCTTCGCGCGGGTGCTCCGACAATCGCCCACTTGCAACAATCCCCGTCCTGCCGTATGAACAATCGCGTTAACCACCTGCTCACGCTTTTGCGGCAGGCTGGGTGGCTGAGACTTGAAGACGACCGAAGGCAAAAGTTGAGACCCATGATCGCGCCTTGCGACATTTCCGGTTCTAGCTACGACGCGCTGGCACAGCGCGGCGGCCTCCTTCTACTTGGCGATCTCCTCCTTCTTAGATGCCCCTGAGCGTCGGCTGTTTCGCGTTTTAACTTGGCGGAACGGGCACTTAGGGGAGATACTTCAAATCACCGCATCACGAATTCCGGATCGCGCTGTGTTCAAGCCTGCCAGTTTCGCTTAGAGCCGCCGATCCAAGCCAGGGACGAAACAAAATGACTGCCACCCAGGAAACGGATCATATCCGCATCTTCGACACCACCTTGCGCGACGGCGAACAATCGCCCGGCGCGTCCATGACGCTGGAAGAAAAACTGCAAATCGCAGAGATTCTCGATGACATGGGTGTCGACATCATCGAGGCCGGATTTCCAATTGCCTCCAACGGCGACTTCGAAGCCGTCAGTGAGATCGCAAGACGTTCGAAGAACTCGGTGATTGCCGGGCTCGCCCGCGCCATTCACGCCGATATCGACCGCTGCGGCGAAGCTGTCAAACACGCTGCCAAGGGTCGGATCCACACCTTCGTCTCCACCTCCCCGATTCATTTGAAGTTCCAGATGAATAAGACCGAGGAAGAGGTGATGGAGATCATCACCGACACAGTGACCCGCTCGCGCAACCTGATCGACGATGTCGAATGGTCGGCCATGGACGCCACCCGCACGCCGATCGACTATCTGTGCCGCTGCGTGGAAGCCGCCATCAAATGCGGGGCGACGACAATCAACCTGCCCGATACGGTCGGCTACGCAACGCCTGACGAATACAAGGACATGTTCGAGCAGATCCGCGAACGGGTGCCGAACAGCGATCAGGCCATCTTCTCCGTGCACTGCCACGACGATCTGGGTCTGGCAGTTGCCAATTCCCTGGCCGGTGTGGCCGGCGGTGCGCGGCAGATTGAGTGCACCATCAACGGCCTCGGTGAACGTGCCGGCAATGCGGCTCTGGAAGAAATCGTGATGGCGATCCGCACACGCGGCGACGTCCTGCAATACACCACCCAGATCGATCCGCAGTTCATGGTGCGTGCCTCCAAGATGGTGGCGGGTGCATCCGGCTTTGCCGTTCAGTTCAACAAGGCGATCGTCGGCAAGAACGCTTTTGCCCACGAAAGCGGAATCCACCAGGACGGCATGCTGAAGAACGCCGAAACCTACGAGATCATGCGCCCCGAAGATGTCGGCGTGAAAGCGACCTCGCTCGTCATGGGCAAGCATTCCGGACGTCATGCCTTCCGCGACAAGTTGCGCGAGCTGGGCTTCGAGCTGGGCGACAACGCTCTGCAGGACGCGTTCCGCCGCTTCAAGGACCTGGCCGACCGCAAGAAGCATGTCTATGACGAGGACATCGAGGCGCTGGTCGAGGACGAAATCAACATCCTGGGCGAAAGCACCAAGGTGATCGCGCTGACCGTGATCGCGGGAACTGGTGGTCCGCAGAAGGCCATCCTGACCATGGATGTCAACGGTCAGCATATCACCAAGGAAGCCACCGGCGACGGCCCGGTCGATGCCACCTTCAACGCGATCAAGCTGATCGTGCCGCATGAGGCAACCCTGTCGCTCTACCAGGTGCACGCAGTCACCGAAGGCACCGATGCACAGGCTGAGGTCTCCGTTCGTCTGGAAGCAGAAGGCCGGATAGCAACCGGCAAGGGCGCCGACACCGACACGCTGGTTGCGTCTGCCCGCGCCTATGTCTCTGCCATGAACAAGCTGGCACTGCGCCAGCAAAGGGGCAACCCGGGCGCCTTGCAGGCCGTCTGATACGAACATCTCCCTGAAACGGTCACCTGCCGTTTCAGGGATCAGTTTTTGCGGTTTTCAGTCAGATGAACCGTTCCAGATACTCGTTCGAGTAATCGATCTCCATTTCCACCCAGATGGGCAGGTGATCGGACATTTCGAAACTTGCGAAGAACTTTTCGTAGTCCTTGTCCCAGTTCTTGTAAGGCTCGCCGCCGCGCGCCTCGAGCGCGATCGGTTCGTAATGATCCTTCTCATCCGGACGGTAAACGGCAGTGCGCCAATCGACACTGCCGGACTGAAGGCATCGGGTTCGGCTCTTTTCGCCGGTGAAGGCGATCTGGTCGTAATGTTTGGTGCCCTTGAGATTGGTCGCCCCGAAGAGTGGTGCGAAGAGGCCGTGCTTCTTTAACCCGGCCATGATTTCATCGTCGCGGGACTCAATGTTCATGTCCCCGATCAGGACATAGACCTGACCTTCCTTTTTCGCCCGCTTTGCCGCCAATTTCGCGAGGATCTCCACTTCAGCGGCGCGCATCTTCTTCTTCTTCTTGGTGCTTCCGCCGAAGATGATGTGAACGCTCATAAGCGTGAACTTGAACCAGCCGGCCTGGAAGGACGCAAAGAACGGTGTGCGCGCAATCTGGCCATGTTCAAGCAGCGCCTCCGGTGGCAGCACGACCTCGCCCACAAGGTTGCGGAAGAAGACCTTGTTGGTGTTGAAAAAGAATGCCTGGCGTTCCGTGTTTCCCTTGCTGCCCTCGGTCACGTCCGTGACGATATACGACCAGTTCGGCCCGAGCAGCGTTTTCAGCTTGTTGAGCGGTTCCAGGTCTTCCTTGACCTCCTGGATCGCGCAAACATCGAAATGTCCGATGATCTCGGCGATGTAGTGAAAGCTCTCGTCGCGGCGCGGTTTGCCGTCATCAAATGCGCGGATGTTCCAGGACCCGATCACGAGGCTGTTCGGTTCACGGTCTCCCAGCTTGCTTTCCGCGAGATCCGCACGAAGCTTCAGCAGGTGTTCCGCGATCCATTTCGCCTTCTCCGGGTTCTTTTCCCGGTCCTTGTACCGATTGAGCCAATGATAAAATGCCATGTCCAAATACCTTGTGCTTGAAATGAATAATGGGCGCGAGGCGCTAATATCCGCCTTGCACCTCTGCTACCGTGACGGGTTCACCTGAAAAAAACAATCAAAAGAATGGAGCTTGCCAAGGCGCAAACGGCCCCAAATGCGAGTTCGGATTGAATCACTTCCAACCGCGCGGTCGGTGTCAGACCGTTCCTGCAAGTGCCGCGCAAGGGAGCTGATCAGACCACGCTGTGACGCTCAATGAGGTAGAAGGTGCAGGGCACACCGTGCTTTTCCATATCGAACCAGTAGCTGAACCCGGCTTTTTCCATCACCTTTAAGGACGCAAGGTGGTCCGTGTGGGCAAAGGCAATCAGGAACCTGTGGTCGGTGTTTTCAAAAAACCAGCGGGCAAGGCCCTTTGCGATCTCGGTGCCGTACCCCTTGCCCCAGTGGTCGCGTTTCAGGCTGTAACCGATTTCGTATCCGTCGGGTTGTGTCAGCCAGGAAAGTCCGGCACGTCCGACAAATTCCCCTTCCCGCGTCAGCACCTTCCACTTGCTTATGCCCGAATTACGGTGCTCGGCCACATAGTTTTTCAAGCGCCGTTCGACCTCCTCGGCGCTCATCGGCGACGGACCGGGTGCGAGGTATCGATTGACCTCGGGATCGGAATGAAGCTCGAAAAGGAGGTCAAAATCGCCTTCCTCAAATGGCTCGATCCGAAGGCGCTCGGTTTCAAGAATGGGATTAGTCAAAATGTCATTCATCCAAAAGAAAAGCCGCGCTAAGCACGGCTGAGAGTACGGTTTCTTTCGGGCAAATTCCAGCCTGCAACCGGCAGTAGCGTTCAGGCGCTCATCAGGTAGGATTGCATGGATGGGCTGAACATCTGGAAAACGTCCGCCTGCATGCCCTCGATCACCTTGCTTTCCCGGTGATAAAAGCCAGTGTCCTGAATGACTTCCCGGACAGCGCAGTTGTCCGTGCGGATCACGGCGACCAGGTGGGAGAAATAGGTGTTCTCGAAGAACCAGCCCACCAGTCCCGTGCAAAGACGATTGGCAAGGCTTTCGTCCTTCTCAAGCACCTCGTTCGGCAAGCAATAGTTCAGGCTGATCTCGGAGGTTTCGCTGATCGGTGTAAAGCCCGCCCAACCGAGAAACCGGCCGTCGGCGGCAATGGCTTTCCATTTGGCAAAACCAAGGTCTGCCTGGTTCTGCATGGCAGATCTCACGAAGTCCGTTGCGTCGGCGATCGTGCAATCAGTTGAAAATTCTGTGCATCGGTTTCCAAAAGGGTCGGAATGAAGGTTTTTGACGAGATTAATATCGGACGGGGAAAAGGGAACAAGCCGCACTGAGCCACATTCGAGAAATATCGTCTGCACCGTGGTCCTCCCAAGCTGTCGGGTCACTTTCATCCATCCGGTGAAGATTTGAGAAATCTCCTGAACCCGGAGGCAAGACATGTAACCCTGGATTGTGCCGACCCGAAGGCAGACAAAAGTATAATGTCAATAATGGCAAAAATATATTCGTATTACCAACAGGTTATCGTGAAACTGCCTGCTGCAGCGCACTACCCATAAGTTGACGTGATAAACTTATTTCGGATCCAAAATGTCTTCTACATTGATTCCAGCTGCCGGATCAACCCGTTGCCAATCGGGCATCTGATTGCGGAACCAGGTTTCCTGCCGCTTTGCGTATTGCCGCGTTGCAACAGTGAGCCTGTGGACGGTTTCTTCATAACCCGCCTTTCCGGACAATAAGTCGCGGATTTCCGCGACTCCAATCGCCCGCATGGCCGGAAGTTTTGGTGACAGTCCCTGTTCCAGCAGGGCTCTGACTTCCTCAATGCCCTCCTCTGCCAGCATAAGGCGAGCGCGCCGTTCGATCCGTTCGTGCAGCCAGGGACGAGGTGGCGCCAGAACGATCCGGAGGCACTCACCTTTCGCTAAGAATGGCGCCGATTGCGACGTCGTTTGCCATGTACTCAGTGGCTTGCCCGTTGCCATTACCACTTCAAGCGCGCGCGCCAGGCGCTGCGGATCAGCAAGCGTTGCCGCGCTTTCGTGATCTCCAAAGTGGGCCAGTTCCTCTTTCAGACGCGCGACGCCTTCCTGATCCGCAAGATCCCGCGCCTGCTCGCGAATTTCAGAGGGAATCTCCGGCATCTCGGCAAAGCCCTCGGTCAATCCCTTGAAGTAGAGCCCGGTGCCGCCGACAAGCACCGGCAGTTTGCCGGCGGCCCGGACAGCCTCAATTTCCTCGGTGGCAAGCCGGAGCCACGCCCCGGTTGAAAACGCTGTCGAAGCTTGAAGAACCCCGTAAAGCCGGTGCGGGACCTCTCTCTCCTCCTCATCAGACGGACGCGCGCTCACAAGACGAAGGTCTTTGTAGAGTTGCATGCTGTCGGCGTTGATGATCACGCCATCCAGTTCGCTCGCAAGGTCAATGGCCAGGGCGGACTTGCCGCTTGCCGTCGGTCCAGCTATCAGAATGACACGGCCACCAGCCACCTGTTTCCTCTTGTCTTTCAGGGATCCGCTCATGTCTCTCGTCGCCACTTTGGTCTCCACACCGACAGCTCCTGCCGTGGATCAGGAACTTGTCCGTCGGGCGGAGGATCGTCTGGGCGCAAGCGGTGCCTCGACCATCCTGAGCCCCGGTGTTGCTGCCGAAATCCGGTTTGAAGGCCCAAATGCAAGCGCTGCCGAAGTGCTCTTGCGCGAAATCACCGGTTCCGCACCCGTTGATGTCTTTGTGCAACCGGAAGAGGGCCGCCGCAAGCGTCTTCTCATTGCCGACATGGACTCCACCATGATCCGGCAGGAATGCATTGATGAACTGGCAGCGGAGCTGGGACTGAAGGCGAGAATCTCCGACATCACCGAGCGCGCGATGCGCGGAGAAATCGAGTTCGAGCCGGCCTTGCGCGAACGGGTTGCGCTTCTCGCCGGACTGCCCGTTTCTGCGATCGATACCGTGCTCAGCAACAGGATCGTTCTCATGCCGGGCGGCCGCACCTTGGTACAGACGATGAAATCGCACGGCGCCTATTGTGCCCTGGTGTCGGGGGGCTTTACCCATTTCACAAAAGCGGTCGCCGCCATGATCGGCTTCGACGAAAACCAGGCAAACACGCTTTTGGAGGAAAACGGCAAGCTGATCGGCAAAGTCGCTGAACCCATTCTGGGACGAGACGCCAAGAGAATCCGGCTGGAAGAACTTGTCGCCGAAAAGGGATTGGACTTTGCAGGAACGCTCGCTGTCGGAGACGGGGCCAACGATCTTGCCATGATCGAGCGGTCCGGCACAGGTATCGCCTACCGGGCGAAGCCGGCCGTTGCCGAAGCCGCCGATTTCCGCGTCGACCACGGCGACCTTACCGCTTTGCTCTATCTGCAAGGCTACGCAGAGAAAGACTTCGTCCTGAGCTGATGATCGGGCAATCTCCGTCCGCAGCGCCGTCGCCGGGTTGAATTGGTCCACCTGAAGCCCGGCATTAGCCAATAAGGCTCTGGTGGTTTCTGAAGACCACAGGTGACGCTCGAACAGACAAAAGGACGCCCGGCACAAGGGCCGGGCGGAGGTTGCAAACGATCAAGGTGGGACCGTCCGCCATGAGCCATATCATCTGGCTCTGAGTTTGCAGCTTCTTATGTTGCGCGGTAGTCGTCGGACGCGCTGGTGCCTGCAACTTCGTGGGTCCATTCACACTTGCGGAAGGTGAAGGAAAATTCGTCGAGGTCGCCGCGGGACGCATTGGCTTCGTCGTTGACGTCCTTGATCATGGTCTTGCCGTCAACGAGAACCGCGTCTTCGTACTTGATCGTGTAGTAGTGCTCCTGAACGCCAGTTGTCGCCGTGCGCCAGAAATGAATTTCGATCTCCAGGGCTTCACCGGTGGCCAGTGCCTGCCACAGAAGAGCTGTTGCCTTGTCGACCGGCTTCTGGAACGTGGCCGGCATGTGACGGCGGCGGGCGATGATGGTGCCGGACTGCGGATCACGCGGAACAACGGCGTTCTGTTCGAAGGCGTAGACCAGGCAGGTGCTTTCCTTGCCTTCCTGCCACAGGTTGCCGATGCTGTCTGCGGTGGTTGCGTCAGCTGAGATGTCGCCCTGGGAGGCACCCTTGATAGTCATGTATGCGATGTTGGACATTTTGACTTCCTCTGTATCTTGATCCTGAGAACTTTCGTTCGATTTCCGGGGGCGCTGTTGCTTGGGTGTTTGGCGCCGATGCCAAAGGAATTGCAACGGGTGTGCCAGTTTTGGCAAAACTCATTATGTAATTGATTTTGCTGGTATTATTTTATTTTCGCGGCGAATTAACGACTGTGTCAGTGTGCAGTTTTCTGCACAGTTGACCCAAAGCCGGGAAAAAAAGCGCGCAATATCCGCGTGACGAAAGTCACATAAAGAACTTGTTGACGTCGAAACACCGCTGAAACACCGGCACTGAGCAGCCAGAAAGCCGGTCTTGCATGTTCCAGACGCCGCAACCACGCCACTTTCGAGGCTCGAACACAAACGCATCAGCCGATCAATTGAGCGGATAAGACAAGTGTGCAGATTTCCGAAGCGTCAGATCGCGAGAACCCGAATGGGTGGTTCGCTCTTTGCACGGTAGGCCTTGCGCCTAAGCACGGCTCCAGCGGACACGAAGAAGGGGCGCTGTTGCCAGCGCCCCTTTTCCAGGTCAAGTATTTGAAGCCTACTCGTCCTCTATCCGGACCGGCACAAAGCGAACATCTCCGGTCGGGTTGGCCAGCAGAAGCAGAGCAGACCTGCGGCCATCATCTTTGAGCTTGCCGATTTCCGCTTCCACATCGGCAGGCGTTTCCACCGGCTCCTGTGCGACTTCCTTGATGACATCGCCGGCCGTGATCCGTTTTTCAGCCGCGGAAGAATCCGGCAGAACCTCGGTAACGACCACGCCGGTCACATCGGTGTCGATGGAGAACTGCTCGCGCAGGTCATCGTCCAGCTCAGCCAGCATCATGCCGAGAACTTCGCTTTTAGCAGCGGGTTCTTCGACCGGCTCTTCATCCGTCTTGACGCTTGCTTCAGTCGGTGTGTTTTCCTCAAGACGCTCGAGGATCACATTGATCGTGACCTCTTCGCCCTTGCGCAGGACGACCACTTCAACTTCCTTGCCGATGGCCGTTTCAGCCACCATGCGCGGCAGTTCCCGCATCGCCTCGACTTCCCTGCCATCGAACCGGAGGATGACATCACCGGCTTCGATCTTGGCTTTTGCGGCCGGGCCGTCATCCGTCACACCGGCAACGAGCGCACCCATGGCTTCATCCATGGCAAGGCTTTCGGCAATCTCGTCCGTAACTTCCTGAATGCGAACACCCAGCCAGCCGCGACGGGTTTCACCGAATTCGCGCAACTGGTCGATCACGCGCATGGCGGTCTTCGCGGGAATGGCAAAACCGATACCGATGGAGCCGCCGGACGGTGAAATGATCGCCGTATTGATGCCGATGACATTGCCTTGCATGTCAAAGAGCGGGCCACCGGAGTTACCGCGGTTGATGGAGGCATCCGTCTGGATGAAGTTGTCATAGGGCCCGGAATTGATATCGCGGTTACGCGCCGAGACGATCCCGACCGTCACCGTTCCACCCAGGCCGAACGGGTTCCCGATCGCCATCACCCAGTCGCCGACACGAATTGTGTCGGAATCACCGAAGTCGACCGCCTTGAGCGGCGTTTCCGGTTCGACCTTGAGGACGGCCAGATCGGTTTTCTCATCCGTACCGATGATCTCGGCGCGGAGTTTTGTCCCGTCATTGAAGTTGGCGGTGATTTCGTCAGCACCTTCAATCACGTGATTGTTGGTGATGATGATGCCTTCCGTGCCATCGACCACAAATCCGGAGCCGAGTGACTGAACCCGGCGCGGCGCCTGATCATTGTCCCGGTTCTGACGATTGAAGAATTCCTCGAAGAACTCCTGGAACGGAGACCCGTCCGGCACCTGTGGCATCGGAACCGATCTGCGTCCCTGCACAGTCTGCGCGGTGGAGATATTGACGACGGCATCTGCGAGATTTTCCGCGAGATCGGCGACAGAAACCGGTCCCTGCGCCTGTGCTGTGTGAACAGGCTGGAATGCAATCATTCCGCCAAGCATGAGGCCCGCCGCAGCAAATGCGATCCGGGTCATGCGACGGCGAACAAAATTTGGAGCCATAGGGCTTTCTCCTCATCCCTTCCGGTACGGCTGTCAGGAAGAAAAAACAGCCGCGAGCTTCTTAGGTCTTGTATCCAGAATATAGAACGGGCGGGAGATTTTTGCCCCTCCCGCCCGGAAACTTTTCGTTATCCGCGTATGATCCACACAATAATAAGTCCCAATGCGGCGACAACGAGACCGGTTGTGCGAAGGGTCTGGTCTGATGTTTCCAGCGCGCCTCGCATGATGGATTTCATCCCGCCAGGCAAAAGCGCATAAAGAACACCTTCAATCACCAGAACCAGACCGATCGCGGTCACCAGGTCATTCATTGAGAGGCAAGCGACGGCGAGCGCGTCGAGATGCCCGTACCTCCATCATCTTCCACAGCCGGTGCATTTACGCCGGTCGGATCCTTGAAGAACCGGAAGAAGCTGGAATCCGGCGACAGGACGAGACTGGTATCGCCTGACTGAAGACCGGCTTCATAGGCCTGCATGGACCTGTAGAAGGCGAAGAATTCAGGGTCTGCACCGAAGGCTTCAGCAAAGATCCGGTTCCGCTCCGCATCACCGTCACCGCGGATGATTTCCGCATCCCGGTTGGCTTCAGCTTCAATGACCGTTGCATCACGATCCGCACGGGAACGGATACGGCGAGACTGCTCTTCACCCTGTGCGCGGATTTCCGTCGCTTCCCGCTGACGTTCCGTCTGCATACGCGCATAAATCGCCTGAGAGTTGGCATCGGGAAGGTCCGCGCGGCGGATCTTCACGTCAATGACCTCAATTCCAAGTTCTTCCGCGTTGGCACTCACATCACGGCGGATGTTTTCCATTACGCCCGACCTGTCGTCGCGCACGAGCGCCACGAAGCTGGTCCGGCCGACTTCCGACCGCAACGAAGACTGCAGGAGGGTCGACAGACGCCTGTTGGCCGTCAGTACGTTCTGAACACGCTGATAGAACAGGACCGGATCAGAGATCCTGTAGCGCGCGAATGCGTCCACGATCAGCCTCTTCTTGTCCGAGGAGATCGGCTCGAGCGGAGGCATGTTGAGGTTCAGGATACGCTTGTCCATGTAGACGACGTTCTGAACGAACGGGATCTTGAAGTAGAGCCCGGGTTCGGTTTTCGGTGCTTCGACAATCTGACCGAACCGCAGAACAAGTGCCTGCTGGGTCGGATTGACGACATAGACCGACAGGTAGCCGATGACAGCAACGACAACGACGACAATTGCGATAATACCGCTACGCATGATCAGTTACCTCCCGTCCGTGTGGACGGCGCTGTGCCACGTCCGTTCAGATCGTTCAGCGGCAGGAACGGCAGGACGCCGGAACCCGATGACTCGCTGTCGATGATGATCTTGTTGTTGGCGCCAAGAACCTTTTCTAGGGTCTCGAGGTAGAGACGCTCCCGCGTGACATCGGGCGCCTTCTGGTATTCCTCGTAGATCTTGCTAAAACGCTGGGACTGACCGGTTGCTTCCGCAATGGTCTGATCCTTGTAACCGTTTGCCTGTTCAAGAACACGTGCTGCCTGACCGCGGGCTTCCGGGACGATCCGGTTGGCATAGGCTTCCGCCTCGTTGCGGATACGCTCCTGGTCGGCGCGGGCCGCCTGAACATCGCGGAAGGCTTCGATGACCTGTGCCGGCGGGTCAACGCGCTGCATCTGAACTTCGGTAATCTCAACGCCTGCGCTGTAGGAATCGAGCGTCGTCTGCATCAGCGTCGCAACGTCGTTCTGAATGGAAACGCGGTTTTCAGTCAGGATGGCGTCGATGTTCGAACCGCCGACGACCTCACGCATGGCGCTTTCGGCAACGGCCTTCACCGTACCAGCCGGTTCCTGAATGTTGAACAGGTAGTTGGTGATGCCCTCGGTCGTGTTCTTGACGCGCCAGAGCACCTTGAAGCCGACATCGACGATGTTTTCATCGCCCGTCAGCATCAGGCTTTCTTCCGGAATGTCGCGCGCGCGGACTGCACCGGACGTGGAGAAGGTCTCATCCACACCGACCGTTGTTTCGCGCTGCAGCTCGACAGCGGGCTTGTACACTTCACCGATCGGGTAAGGCAGATTGTAATTGAGGCCCGGAGACGTCAGCCCGCGAACATCACCAAGCACCAGCTCAACGCCGCGCTCGCCTTCGTCCACCGTGTAGATGCCTGTCGCCAGCCAGCCGATGACGCCGATGCCGATCACAATCAGAATGCCGGCAAATCCGAGGCCGCCACCGCCACCACCGGGCAGCACGGTCTTCATGCGGTCCTGCGTTTTTTTCAGGAGTTCTTCCAGGTCCGGCGGGTTACCACCGCCGCCGCCACCGCCCCGGTTCGGACCTCCTCCCCACGGGCCGTTGTTGTTTCCACCGCCGCCCCATGGGCCGCCGTTGTTTCCACCGCCACCCTTCCAGGGGCCACCGCCACCTGACTGATTGCTCCAAGGCATCAAGACTTCCTTCTTTGAACTCCGGCAGGCTGTGCCGGAAATGGGCATTCGCCCGTTCTGACTCACCGTTGGTTATAGGGAGGTTACCTTATGCTTTCAACGAAAAGCCCAGTATATGTCCCACGTAAAACCAGTATGTTTTCCCGTGCCGCAGGTGGGTGTCAGACAGGGCCGTGTCAAGTTAAATGCACCGAAACTTCGAGAGTTAATGTTAACCCGGCACGCTTTCGCCCCGGATCATGTCGACATGGGGGATGCCGTCTTCGAGATAAACGTCCGAAACTGTCTCGAAACCAAGGGAATTATAGAAGTTTTCCAGGTGCGCCTGCGCGGACACGTGGATCGTGCACGCAGGAACCAGCTCCCGGGCCTTGTCGATACCCGCCAGCATCATTTTGCGACCCAATCCGCCGCCTCTGCCGGCCTGCGCAATCACGACGCGGCCAATGCGCGCACTTGCCGCTTCCGGCTCGCCGAGCAGCCGGATCGTACCCACGAGCTGGCCGGAGGATGTGTCCCGCACAAGGAGATGCAATGCCTCCGGGTCCTTGCCATCAATGTCCTGGTAGAGCGATTCCTGCTCCAGAACGAAAACATCCTGACGCATCTTCAGGAGATCGTGCACGTCCATCGGACCCAATTCGTCAAGGCGTGCCCAACGGGCAATCGTTGTCTCGGTAAAGCTCATTGTCCCGCTCGTTAAGTCCCGTCAGGCCTTGCGCCGGTAGGTGATGAACGAAAACGCCGCACTGTCTCTTTCGGAGCGTTCGCCGCGGATTCGTCCGGTTTCTTCCCAAACAGCAGGGTCTATCTCCGGAAACCGTGTGTCGCCAGCCGGTTCGGCGTCGACTTCCGTGATTTCCAGCCGGTCGGCCCGCTCCATCGCCTGCCGATAGATCTGGCCGCCACCGATACAAAAGACCTCGTCGACGCCAAGCTCCGCGGCGAGCTCCTGCGCCCGCTCCATCGCACTTTCAAACGACGTCGCTGTTTCAACACCGTCCGGGGCGTAGTCCGGATCACGTGAAATCACCACATGCGGCCGCTTCGGCAAGGGCCTTCCGCCGAAAGACAGGAAGGTCTTTCGCCCAGCTATAACAGGTTTGCCGAGAGTGAGGCGCTTGAAGTGCTTAAGGTCCGAGGAAAGTTTCCAAGGCATGTCGTTATCTGCACCGATGATCCCGTTGCGGGCGACAGCGGCAATCAGAACAAGGTCCGGCAAGGCTCTCTCCGAATCCGGTTTGCAATTCCAGGTTCGCCTCCTAGCATGAAATCGGGCGTCCGCAGAATTTCCTGGCAACTAATTTCACGAACTTGTCGGATTCTTCCAGCGCTCTCCGTCCTCGTTGTCGAAACGTGTTTCTGAAGGGAATTAGGGGAAGGGAATACTTCAAATGTCCAATCTCATGGAAACTGTCCTGGTTGAGCGGACGCGCGCGCTCATTCCGGACACAAATGTCGAACAGAAGCGCATGTTCGGCGGGACCTGTTTCATGGTCAACGGCAATATGCTGGTCTGTACTTCCAAGAATGGATTGATGGCCCGGGTCGGCAAGGAGCAGGAAGCCGCGGCGCTCGCGAAGCCGCATGCCTCGCCATGCCGGCCGGCAGGGCGTCCGATGCCCGGCTTCATTCGGATCGAACCGGAGGGGATTGAAAGCGACGAGGATCTGAGGGACTGGGTCGAGATGGCGCGCACCTATGTGTGCGCCCTGCCCGCCAAACCGAAAAAGGCGCCAAGCGGAAGGGGCGCCAGATGATAGCTCCCGGATTTTCCGCCGAAACCTTCAAGTTTCTGAACAATCTGAAAAACAACAATTCGAAGGCCTGGTTCGATGCAAACAAGGCGGACTACCAGGCGTTCATCAAAAAGCCCGCAGACGCTTTTCGCGCCGCTTTGGGTCAGGATCTTGCCGATCTCACCGGCCACGACATGATGTCCAAGCAGTTCCGGATCAATCGGGATCTCAGGTTTTCCAAGGACAAGACCCCCTATAACACCCATATCCGGATGGCGTTCTGGCCAAAGGGCGGCGCTTTTGAAGGAAGAGACGCGCAGCCGCCGAGCTTCTTTCTGTCGGTGGAGCCGGAGCTCATCCGCTTCGGCACCGGCTGCATGGCCTTTTCCAAGCCGGTTCTGGGCAGATATCTAAACGCGCTGGAAACGGGCCAAGGCGAGGAAATCGAAAACCTGCTGGACAAACTGACCGGTGAAGGTTTCGAACGGTCGGAACCAGACCTTGCCAATGTCCCGCGCGGTTTTCCGAAGGACCATCCTCACGCGGGACTTGCCCGCCACAAGGGGCTGGCCGTCTGGAACACGATCAGCGACCCCCAGGCCCTGACCGGCGACGCTGCAACAGCATTCATGATTGATGCGTGGGCACCAACCCTGCCGTTCTGGCGATGGCAGGTGGGTCTTTCGAATTCGGACTGATCAATGAAGTCAATGCGGCCCATCCTTCGAGACGGACCTAGCGGTCCTGCTCAGGATGAAGGTGAGCGTGAGGAATGGCCGCACACATCGTCACCCGGAAAACGACCTCATCCTGAGGAGCGCGTTTTCGCGCGTCTCGAAGGATGGGCCACGCTCTCAAGATCCCGCTTTGCGTCCGCGAACCGACAGCTCGGGAAGCAGCTCAAACTCGCCTCTGATGAGAGCTTCCTTCTTTTCCCGGCGCCAGCCCTTTATCTGGCGTTCACAGGCAATCGCATCGGTAATCCGGTCGAACACACAATTGAACACGAGCGTTACGGGCCGATAGCGCGCTGTGTAGCCGCCATGTAATCCTTGTTGGTGCTCGCTGATCCGAGTTTCCAGGCTCTTTTGCGTAATTCCAGTGTAGTAGCTTCCGTTCGAACAGCGCAGGACGTAAACGATTGCCGTCATTATCCGTTTCTATCTTAAATTGTAAAACCTTCCCTTTTTATCTCCCGAGATGCTGGCGAGCAAGCGGCCCATCCTTCGAGACGGACCTATTGGTCCTCCTCAGGATGAGGGCGTAGTTCTAGCGGTTGATTCAAAAGAAACTTCATCCTGAGGAGCGAGCTTGCTCGCGTCTCGAAGGATGAGGTCGTTTTCCTGTCGACGTTGTGTACGGACATCCCACACGCTCACCTCATCCTGAGGAGGACCGCCAGGTCCGTCTCGAAGGATGGGCCACGGGTTCCAGACCGCAAGCGCACTTAAGCTCAAGCCCGCTGAAGATTGGCCAGGATGATCTCGAGCCATATCCGGGTTGGTGTAATCCAGGCGAGCCAATTGTTATAGTCGCCGGAATAGACAACGGCGGCGACGTCGGCTTTCGGACAGACAAAAAGCCGTTGCCCGCCATTGCCGAACCCGCCGAACCAGGGCACCTGACCGCCCAACGCGGGTACGTGGGCGTTACCGCAGAACCAGAAATAGCCGTAGTCGACGCCCTCCCCGGTCGCGATGACGGGACGGAGCGAGGCGGTCAGCCAGGCTTCGGGCACCACTTGCCGCCCTTCCCAGACGCCGTCGTTCAGTACAAGGCGGCCGATTTTCAGAAGATCAGGCGCCGTCAGCCGGATGCCTGAAGCCGATGAGTGGGTTCCGTCCTTGCCCGCCGACCATTTGAACGTCTTTATGCCAAGAGGGTCGAACAGGACTTCCTTTGCGAACTCCGGCAGGGTTTTTCCGGTTCCGGTTTCGATAATCTTGCCGATCAGCGCGGTCGCGCCACCACTATAGATCCAGCGGGTGCCGGGCTCTGCAACGAGCGCGCGGTCCAGAATGAACCGGTAGCGGTCCGGCGCAAGTTCCATCGCGATCTCGCTGTTTTCCGGATCGGTATAGGGCTTCGTCTCATCCCAATCCATACCAAGGCTCATGGTAAAGGCGTGCTCGATGGTCCGGCTCATGCGGGCCGGATCCGCCGCGAGATCCGGATAGCCCGGAAAAGCACTCAGGATCGGCGTGTCGAGGCGCGGTACAAGATCCCGTTCCAGCGCGATCCCGTAAAGCAGGCTGACAACGCTCTTGGTGATCGAACGCAAATCATGAAGGGTCTCGGGTCCGAAGCTGACGTCGCCAAGCGGTCGGCCCCAGTCTTCGTCCGGACCGCTGCCATAGCTTTCCAGGATCGTTTCACCGCCCCGTTCGGCCAGAACCACATGAAGATTGCGAAGCAGTCCGGCTTCAACGCCTGCGACCAGCTTGCGCCCGATCATGGGGTCGAAGCCCCGGTTCTCGGCCGTCAGTGCGTGAGGTGACAAGGAAAGGGAAACGTCTGGAAGTGCCATGGCTACGACCCCGAAGGACAAGCAATTCCTGTATTCTGACCAGACGAGGTCAAATTGCGAGCGATTTCTTGGCCGCATCCGGGTCGGCGGATCGCGCCGTCTTGACCTTCCAGCTGCTGGAAACACCATAAAGCGTTGTCTGGACATCCGCATGCACATGAGCCGGAGAACAAACTTGAACCGCAGAACTTTTTTGAGAACCGCCCTTTCCGGCTGCGCAGCAGTCGCGGCGCCGCAGTTTTCGCTTGCAAAAACGACAGACGGTTTTCTGGAATTGACGGCTGCCAAAGGGCAGGTGCGCCTTTACGGCGCGAATGGCGGACAGTCGGATCTTTGGCTCTATAACGGTCGGTTGCCGGGTCCGGAAATCCGCGTGAAGCGCGGCGAGCGGGTCAGGGTACGCTTCAAAAACGAGTTGGACGAACCGAGTTCGGTCCACTGGCATGGCATCCGCATCGACAATTCCATGGACGGCGTTGCCGGAATGACCCAGCCTCCTGTCCAGCCCGGCGAAGTCTTCGACTACGAGTTTCTGACGCCGGATGCCGGGACCTACTGGTATCACGCCCACAATATGAGCTGGAACCAGGTCCCGCGCGGGCTCTCCGGTCCTCTGATCATTGAAGATGACGAAACGCTCTTTTCGCAGGACACCGACATTACGCTGGTGCTCAGCGACTGGCGGCTCAACGAAAACGGTATCCTGGACACCGCAAGCTTTGGTGCCCGGCACGACTTTTCCCACGCAGGCCGGCTCGGCAACTGTCTGACTATCAACGGCACATCGCTACCGGATATTCCCCTGAAGAAGGGCCATTGGCACCGCGTGCGGCTGATCAACTCGTCGGCTTCCCGCATTCTCGACCTTGCCCCGGAGCGCTTCGGCGCGAAGCTCATCGGCCTCGATGGCCAGACATTCAATGCACCACGCGACATGCCCGGCACGGTGCAGCTTGCCCCAGCGCAGCGCATGGATCTCGTCTTGCGGCCTGAAGCAACGGGAACGATTCCATTTGAAATGATGACCGGACGGCCGTTTACCTTCGCCAATTTTCAGGTGAAAGACGCGGAATCTGAAGGGCCCTCTCTAAGATTGCCCCCGGTCAACACCCTGCCCGAGCCCGACCTGCAGGGCGCGCTGGAAATGCCGCTTCTGATGGAAGGCGGCGCAATGGGTGGCATGCGGTCGCTGCTTAGAGACCGGACGGAAGACGAATTGCGCCAGATGATGCAGGACGGCCTCTTCTGGACCTTCAACGGCACACCCGGCATGCAGGACGCACCGATGTTCTCGGCAAAGCGGGGCGAGACTGTCGTTCTGGAAAGTCGAAACGACACCAGTTTCGCCCATGCCATGCATGTTCACGGTCATCACTTCCGCCTTCTGGAGCGCAACGGCGAACCACTCGAACACCAGGATTGGCGCGACACCTTCACCACAGACCCAGGCGAAACGGTGAAGATCGCCTTTGTCGCGGACAATCCCGGCAAATGGCTCATCCACTGCCATATGCTGGGTCATGCGGCATCCGGGATGATGACGTGGTTTGAGGTGAGCTGACAATCGAATCCCGCTAGAGTGATCTGACATCTATTCTCCCAGCCAAGGAAAACGGGTTTGAAACCCGCAGCGCCTCCAGCGATTTTGTTCCTGCATGCCTTGCCTTTGGACGGGGCAATGTGGCACGGCCAGTTTGATCTGTTTCCTGCTCGTACTTACGCTCCGACGCTGTATCAATACGGCAGTTCGGTCGAGGACTGGGCCTTGGCGGCACTCGAACAGGTGCATGAAGAAAAACTGATCATCATCGGCTGCTCGATCGGAGGCTCGTGCGCGCTTGAGATCGCGAACAGGGTGCCGGAGCGGGTAAAATGCCTGGTGCTGGTCGGCACCAAGGCGCACAGAAATCCAGAACCAGCCTTTTTGGAAAAGGCAGTCGACCTCATTCATGGACGTGGCCCCGGCGCCGCATGGGACGCCTATTGGGCACCGCTCTTTTCGAAATCCTGCGATGCCATGGTTTTGAAAAACGCAAGAGACGATTTCTGCAAACGGACCGCGGATGAGCTTGCTGACGGCACGATCGCATTTCACACCCGTCCCAGCCGATATGAGCTGTTACGCAGCTTCACCGGCGAGACAGTCTTTGTCTCCGGTAGCGACGACATTGCGCCTGGTCCTCAAACCACGCGCAAGCAGTCACAGGATGCTCTCAAGGGCAGTTACCACGAGGTGCCGAATTGCGGTCACTATGTTCCGCTCGAAGCACCGCGCACCTTTAACGCCATCCTTCAGGGCGAGCTTTCAGGACATTTCTCGGGTTGATCGGGAGCTGAACCAATTACACCGCGATCGGCGCAGCGATGTGCGGATGGGGGTCGTAGCCAACCAGCTCGAAATCCTCGAACTTGAACGCGAAAAGATCCGTGACAGCCGGATTGATCTTCAGCTGCGGCAGGGGCCGTGGGGTGCGGGTAAGCTGTTCCCGGGCCTGATCGAAATGGTTGGAATAAAGGTGCGCATCCCCGAACGTGTGTACGAAGTCGCCCGGTTCCAGCCCGGTGACCTGGGCGACCATCAAGGTGAGCAGCGCATAGGAAGCGATGTTGAAGGGTACGCCCAGAAACACGTCTGCCGAGCGCTGGTAGAGCTGGCAGGACAGCTTTCCATCGGCCACATAAAACTGAAACAGGGAATGACACGGCGGCAGCGCCATTTCATCGACCAGCGCCGGGTTCCAGGCCGAGACGATCAGGCGCCGGCTGTTTGGGTTCGTCCGGATCATCTCCAGCAGTTTTTCAATCTGGTCGATTGACCGGCCGTCAGGGGCCGGCCAGGAACGCCACTGGTAGCCGTAGACGGGTCCAAGCTCTCCGTTTTCGTCGGCCCAGTCATCCCAGATCTTGACCCCGTTCTCGTTGAGATAACGGATGTTGGTGTCACCTGCCAGAAACCACAGCAGCTCGTGGATGATTGACCTGAGATGCAGCTTCTTGGTCGTCACCACCGGAAAGCCTTCTGACAGGTCGAAGCGCATCTGGTGCCCGAAGATCGACCTTGTTCCGGTGCCCGTGCGGTCGCCCCGGTCGACGCCTTCCTCGAGAATTTTGGTCAAGAGATCGAGATATTGCTGCACGGCAATTGACTTTCGGATGAGAAAAGGAGAGCCACCCATTAACTTCGCAGATTCTGGAAAAAACGCAGCCCCTCGCCGCGCGCTTTCCCCAGATCCGGCTTGTTCGGCTGTGGATGAGCGCTTCTGAAGCTTGCCGGCAAAGCATCCGTGTTGCCCGAAACCTCTTTCAATTCAGGGCTGAAACGCTTATATCAAGCCTGCTGGTTCGCCAGCTATGGCAATAAACTGTCAGTGCAATAAACCTATCGGACCCGGGGGCGGTACCCGGCGCCTCCACCCAAGCCCGTGAGGCTAACTTCAGGAAATCTCGCGGGTTTCGGCGGGGGCGAAATAGGATCGACGAGGGCGTAAAGACTGTGCTTTTGCTCGGCATTGTACCACCGTTATCGGGCTGTTTTAATAGTTGCAAACGACAACTATGCTATGGACAACGCTGTCGCTGCGTAATGCAGTGCCGGTAGTCCTTTAAAGCCCTGCTGGATTAGCACCGGCAGGCGGGGTTCGAAGGCACCTGGCAACAGAAGCCTTCACCTTCCGCTCTGCTTCTACTCCAAAATCCGCTCCTGACCAGCTCCGCTTCTGCCGGGGCTAAGCCGTTTCAGGAAAGACGCATTAATCCGGTATCACTTGGAAAATTGCCTTTTCTTTTTGGTCACGGAGCGTCAATGTGGAGCGGAAAGAGCAATTTTAAAGCGAGATTCGACGAGAACTGATGTCTGAAGACCTTCTGCGATACGATATCCTGATCCAGGACGCGCTCAGGGGAGCGGTCAAGAAGATTCTTGCCGAGGTCGGCCGCACGGGCTTGCCGGGTGATCATCATTTCTACATCGCGTTTGACACCAACGCACCGGGTGTCCGTATTTCCCAAAGGCTCAAGGAACGCTATCCGCAGGAAATGACCATTGTCCTGCAGCACCAGTTCTGGGATCTGGCCATCGGTGAACATGCATTCGAGGTTGGCCTTTCCTTTGGCGGCGTGCCGGAAAAACTTCTGGTTCCGTTTTCCGCCATCAAGGGCTTTTTCGATCCGTCCGTTCAGTTCGCGCTGGAATTCGACCCGGGCAAGACCGCCGAGGAACTTCCCGAAGAGCTTCTCGAAGCCGTCGAGGAACTGGCAAAGGCCGAGCAGGAACACGCCGACAACGAAGCCGGACAGGCTCCCGATACCGACAAAAAACCTGAAGCGGCATCCGCCGAGAAGGACGATCAGGAAAAACCAGCCGAAAAAAGTTCCGACAGTGACGGCGGCGGTGAAGTCGTGTCGCTGGACGCGTTTCGAAAGAAAACCTGACCGCGGGAGACTGGCATGAGCGCGGAGATCGTCAATCTGCGCCAGGTACGCAAACAAAAAGACCGGGCGGACAAGGAAAAAAGAGCTGCTGACAACCGGTTGAAATTCGGCCGCACCAAGGCCGAACGCGATGCTGCGCGCCGCAGGCGTGAAGACCTCGAAAAACAGGTAGAAGGCCACCGCCTGCCCGAGGCCGAAACCTCCGACGACGACACTAACTGACGCAAATGGCCCTTCTCAAACGGTCCATTTCCCTGCACGGCCACCGCACAAGCCTTGCCCTTGAGCCGGAATTCTGGGACGTCGTAGACGCCCATACGGCAGCGGAAAAGCGCTCTCTTGCGGGATTGATTGCGGATATCGACGACAACCGCGACCCGGACGACCCGCTGTCATCGGCGGTGAGGGTCTGGGCATTGAAGAAGGTCAGGTTCGGACAATCCTGACGATTTCTATTGCGCGCCCGGCAGAACCAGCGGTGCCCCGACATCCTGCGTCAGGATATCCTCGATGGAAATCGGCGGGTCGAGCGGCGGCAGGCTGTTGGTCGGCTTGGCGGCCGGCGTCGGTCCACCAGGGACCGATTGTGTCGTCTGCGGCTCGGACGGGCTCAGGACTGCCCGGATGCGCTCAGCGAATGGTTCGTCTCCAGCCGGCTGATCCGCGCTGCTCTGTTGCCGCGGAGCCGGAAGGGCGTCCTCGATCGGTAAAGGGTCAACCCCTTCCAGAAGATCTCTCTGCTCTTCTTGCGCCTGGGCTTCTTCTTCCAGCCGCAACCGTTCTTCTTCGGCAGCAAGCGCTGCGGCTTCAGCTTCGCGAACCCGGCGGTCCCCTGCCTGCCTCTGGCGCTTCAACTCGCGGACAATACGGTCACGTTCCAGGATCTCGGCCTGCAGTTTTTCAACCCGCTCGACTTCCTGCTCGAAAGCCCGCAGGGTCAGATAGGCCGTGAAAGGCGCAATATCGATCTGGCGGTCAGGCGCGTCGACAGATCCCTCAAACAGCAACCCAACCTGGGGTTCCGCGCCGGTCACGGCATCTTCGCCAGGGTCCACCTTCAACGAGAAATCAGCATCGAGATCGTAGGTTCTCAGATCAACTTCGCCGGAACCGAAGATCTCCGCCCGGTGTGGAATCGACCACCACATGCGGGCGCTCAAGCGTCCGCCGACCAGGGTAAGAGTGCCATCGACGCGCTCAAAAGGCAGGCTCCCGGCGGCCATGTGGCTGACGAAGACCTCGCGGATCCTGTCATCTTCCAGCTCAAGTCCGGCATCGGCCGCGCGGGTCACCAGCGGGAATGCCTGCGGATTGAGTCCGCGGAAGTCGCCCTCTTCCAGAGAAAACGTGCCGCCGCCACTGAGACCCGAGACAATCGCCGAGATCGACCGGCCCGCGCCTTCGAATTCCAGGAAAAGATCGAGCGTACCGGACGCAACCGCGCGGTTGTCCGGCCGCCAGATCAATTGGCGCAGGTCCGCCCGGTCAAATTTGACGCGCCCTGACATGGCAGCTTCCGCGTCAGAACGCTGTACCGAAAGGCTGCCGGTCAGCTTGCCGCCCGCAAACGCGCCGCTCAGGCCGTCCAGACGCATGAGCGTCGGAGAAATACGCAGCTCCGCACGTGGTGTGTCAATCGCCGTTTCCTCGTCGATCAGGAGCCGGCCGGCTTCGAATTGAAGTGAAACATCCAGACGATCCAGGAGCGGTGTGCCGAAAGGACCGGTCGGCCAGATGCTCGTTCCGTCACCTGCGGCAAACCACTGATCCGGACCAAGTACCAGCTCAGTTAGGCTGCGAAGATCGGCCTGGCTCAGGATAAGCTCTCCGGAAAAGCGGCGGTTCCGTTCCCCCGGTGCGGCCTCAAGATCGCCCTCCAAACGTCCTTCGAAGGTTGTCTCGCCGAGTACACCGGATGCATTGCTGATTTCCAGCTCACTGCCAACGCCTTTGACTTCAAATGTCATGTCCGCCGGGATCGTGCCGGTCATCACCGGCATGACACTGCCGGCCATCAGCGCCAGCGGTGCCATATCGTCCGTCTTCGCGGAAATCGTTACGCTGTAATCCGGATCCTGGTCTTTCTGAAGCTTGATCGTGCCGTCGGCGGCAAGGTCCGATACGCCGACACTTGCGGCAAGCGCGACGTTCAGCCCCTCTTGCGGGATGCCCTTCGCCGTCAGGCTCAGCTCGCCGCCCGCGTTTTCATCGATCGGGATGATGTCAAATCCGAGTTGCTGAAGCAGTCTGCTGCCGTCAGGCCCCTTCATTCCAACAGCGAGATCGAGCTCCGCGCCGTGCCAATCGTCGACCCGCCCCTTGAGTTCGGCGCTGACCGAGGCTTCCGCTCCGCCCGCAGTGCCGTCCAGCGTCAGCGTCATGTCGGTGCCGTCACCGAGAGCAGCAGCTTTCAGCTCACCTTCAAAGTTCGCGGGAACGAGGCTTCCTGCGGCTTTTTCCAAACGCTCGGCAAAGACCGAGTCCGGGAAGACACTGCCGGTAAGTGCAACAAGGCCAGACAGGTCCCGCGCATCCAGCACGCCGGCAACGGCTCCCTCGGGCGCTGAAAAGAGATTTCGGATTTCCCCGCTGACATCGAAACGGGCGCCCGCAAAATCATCCGCGAACAGCCGGTCGATCCGCACTCCGCCATCAGAATATTCGGCCTCCAGCGCGAGCCCCTTGCCGTCGACTCCGCGCGCGACGACTTCGCTCGCACGCACACGCAGAGAAACGTCCAGTCCCGTCGGATCTTCGGTGGTTCCGCTTTCGCTCGTTTCAGGCTGTATCAGCGCCGCCAGGCTTTCGATTGAATCCAGATCCAGGCGGTCGGCATCAAGGCTGAGCGAGAAGGTCGCGTTGCCGCTACGCGGCTTGCGATAGGAAAGTCCCCCGCGCGCTTCCGAACCAGCCAGCGTAAGCCGCAGATTGTTCAAGGCGGCGCCTTCCGGCAACAGGTTCAATCGCCCTTCAAGCGCGATCGGTTCCATGGCCGAAACACCGTCTTCCTTTTGCTGCCACCAACCAAGGAAAGAACCGGGCTGGTCTGAACTGATGGAGAGAGCTCCGCGGTAGCTCATGGAGGGTTCGAGCCCGAGATCACCCTGCGTGGCAACCATCGTCCGGCCGGGCAAACGTCCGGCAAAGCGGGCAACGCGCCAGCCACCGAGCATGGTTTCAAGGTCCAGACGCACATTCTGAATGATGCCGCCGCCGGCAACAACGGCCGGCACGTCCATGGAAATCGCCCCTTCGATGGGCGGAAGCGGCACTGCACGAAGGGCAGCGATCAATTGACTGCTTGCATCGTTGAGATCCACGGGTGCAAGCGGCCCTCCGCCAAGCAACCGGTCAAGGTCCACCTGTTTCGACTGCGCCCGGATCTCGAACCGCTTGTCGCCGGCATAAACCAGGTCGGCGCTCCCGGTCGCGCTGAGCCGCTTGTCTTCCGGTCCGTATCGGAACTCGAATTCGGGAACGGCAACTTCGGCAATATCCGCCGTAAAGCGGCCTTCCGACTCCCAGCCGTTCTGATTTTCGTCGTCAACGACAATCGACGCGATATTGAAATTGCCGTCGAACGCAGGCGCGGCATCGGCCTGCTTCAACATGCCGTCGAAGGAGAAATTGACCGCCCAGTCTGTCGGGGTCAGTTCACCCTTGATGCGAATGCCGAGATCTTCCTGGGCCCTGCCGGTGGCAATGGAGACGTTATAGGGGGAACCTTCGATCGACAGGCTGCCCCCAGCTTTGAAAGGGCCGGCGAGCGAACGCGCGCTGACCGAAAGGTTGCCATTTTCAATCGTGTGGGTTTCACCGGAACGCGCATCGACGATGGACAGAGCGCCATCCTGGATCGTGACTTTCTCGAAGGCGACATCTTCGGGCGGAAGGTTGGCCAGTGCTCCGTCGGAAGTCCGTGCGGTTAGCCAGTCGAGCCGGCCTTCTTCATCCAGCGACAGCGACAGGTGCGGACGGTCAAGCTCCATCTCGATAACGCGGATCTCGCCTTTCATCAGAGGCGGCAACTCAATACGGACATTGAAGCGGGAAACGACGAGCAGAGGATCTTCCGCCTCACCGACCCGGACATCGGAAAAACTGAGGGATGGCGCCGGCAACAATCGCAGATCGGCCTCGCCGAGCACAGTTACCCGGTGCCCCAGTGCGCGCTCTGCATAAGATTCAAACGTGGAACGGTAAACTGTCCAGTCGACAAAAAACGGCCCGACCAGTGCTGCGACCAGCACCAGGATGACTGAGATTCCCAGCGTTATGTAAACGGAGTTCAGGCTTTGTCTCCTTGCTCTCCAAACACACCGGACAGATGTAACCTATCTTTGCTGCACTGCAAACAGGCAAGCAGCCGCACCCGCCGTCCACGGCACGTATAGACTGCCGAGGTTAAAATCGAGCTTATTGAACTGATTCGATACAATATCATGACTGAGGCAGGATCTTGCCCGGATTCATTAAATTGTCCGGATCAAACGCGCGTTTGATCGACTGCATATAGTCGATCGCATCGCCGTGTTCGCGCCGCATATATTTCTGCTTACCCTGTCCGACGCCGTGCTCGCCTGTGCACGTGCCTTCCATCTTGAGTGCACGCACCGCAAGACGCTCGATGAAGCCGTCCGCTTTCCGCTTTTCTTCCGGATCATCCAGGTTCACCAGCACCTGAACATGGAAGTTTCCGTCGCCGACATGACCGACAATCGGGGCCAAAAGCCCTTCTTGTTCAATGTCCCGCGCCGTTTCGCCAACGCATTCGGCCAGACGGGAGATCGGCACACAGACATCGGTTGCGACAATGTCCGCTTCCGGACGCAGGCCCTTGCCGGCCCAATAGGCATCATGACGTGCGGTCCAGAGTTTCGTCCGCTCCTCGGCGACGGTCGTCCATTCAAACGGGCCTCCACCGAACTCCTCCGCAATCGAGGAGAACATTTCGGATTGTTCCTGAACGCCTGCCTCGGAGCCGTGGAACTCGAGAAACAGCGTCGGTGTTTCGGCAAGGTCCAGTTTCGAATAGGAGTTGCAGGCTCTGACCTGAAGACTGTCAAGCAACTCGATCCGCGCCACCGGAATGCCCATCTGGATCGTCGTGATCACTGCGTTGCAGGCAGATTCCACGTCGGGAAACGGGCAGATCCCGCCGGAAACGGATTCCGGCTGGCCGAACAGACGGATGGTCAGCTCCGTAATCACGCCGAGCGTTCCCTCCGATCCGACAAACAATCTGGTGAGGTCATACCCCGCAGAGGATTTGCGGGCCCGCCCCCCGGTTCTGATGATGCGGCCATCGGCGGTCACAACGGTCAGGCCCAGAACGGCATCCTTCATCGTGCCGTATCGAACCGCATTCGTTCCGGAGGCCCGTGTTGCCGCCATGCCGCCGAGACTTGCATCCGCTCCCGGATCAATCGGAAAGAACAAACCGGTGTCCCGGATGTAACTGTTGAGTTGTTTGCGTGTAACGCCAGCTTCAACCCGACAGTCAAGATCTTCCGAATTCACTTCCAGAATCTTGTCCATCCTGCTGAGATCGATCGAAATACCGCCGAGCGGCGCATTCACATGGCCTTCGAGAGACGTTCCTGTTCCAAAGGCGATCACCGGCACCTTGTGTGCAGCACACGTTTGCACGATTTCCGCCACCTCCTCGGTGGACTGGGCGAAAACCACAGCATCTGGTGGCTCATTGCGGAGCCAGGTCGTGGTGTGGCCGTGCTGCTCCCTGAGCGCACTTGATGTCGAAAGGCGTTCGCCGAACCGCTGTTTCAGCAAATTGATGACGTCTGCAACTCTCTCGCTCGGATCGCCCGGGCGCACAACTTCCGCTTCAATGGCCATTTCGGACCGGTATCCTTCCTTTTGGGGCTCGCATTTGGCCCCGTCTTTCAAATCTGAATATGTTAGCGGAAGCGGAAAAGGTCAAAGCCAAAACTGGCCTTGGCTGCGAGCGATTGCACGTCAAGGTTTCGGGAGATCAGGATGACGGCACTTTGGGAAAAAGCACTGGTCAAAAGCAATGTCATGACCGTGAAGGACGACTGGATCGACTATAACGGCCATCTCAACATGGCCTATTACAACGTTCTGTTCGATACGGCGGTCGACCAGGTGTTCGAACGCCTCGGCATGGGACCGGATTACGTAAAGACCCGTGGCGCTTCCTTTTTCACCGCAGAGGTCCATGTCTGCTACCTCCGCGAGTTGAGCGCGGGGATGCCTGTAATCGTGACCCTGCAGCTCGTCGGGCTCGATTTGAAGCGGGCGCATTTCTTTCAGGAGCTGCGCCACGCCGAGGAGGACTGGCTGTCGGCGACATCCGAACAGATGAGCCTTCATGTCGACATGACCGCGCGCAAGGTCGCCCCCTGGCCGGAGGACATACTGCACAATCTGACGGCGCTTGCGGAGGCACAGGCCGATTTGCCTCGCCCGGAGCGCGCCGGCAGGAGCATCGGGATCCCGCAAAAGGCTCCGTGAAAACAAATTGGGGTGATTTAGGCCAATTGGGCTTTCGTAGCCCTGTTCTTTCGTCCCGACTCGGGCAAAATGGGCACCAGCCAGACAATGTACCCGACCCCCGGCCCCAACGATGCGCAAGATAATTGAAACCGCCGGCCAACTTCCAGATATCCTCATAAGCTGGATAACGCCGAACGTGCGCCAGTTCCGGTCGAACAAGCTGCCGCTGGTCTGGCTGCTTGCGATCGTGGTCGGCGCCCTTGTCGCCCTTGCCGCAATCGCCTTCAGAACGGCCATCGGGCTCGTCCAGTGGCCCTGGCTGCGCACCACAACAGAACTGACGATCCAGGCTGCCGTGCAACAGCCATGGTGGATCATCATGCTCGCACCTGCGGTGGCTGGACTGCTGGTCGGCTGGATCCTGCACAAATATCACCCTTATCAGCGAGCGGGCGGCGTTGCCGACGTGATTGAGGCCCGGGCTTACGGTGGGCGTGGTCTGCCGCTCAAGGCAGGGCTCTGGTCCGCCCTGGTGACGGCCATCTCACTGGGCGGCGGTGCCAGTGCCGGACGCGAAGGACCGGTGGTGCATCTGGGCGCAACGCTCGGCACGGCGGTCTGTTCCTTTTTCCAGCTGCCCGACAGCGCCAGACGCATGCTGCTCGCCTGTGCCGTTGCCAGCGGGGTTTCCGCGTCGTTCAACGCCCCCATCGCCGGCGTTCTCTTCGCGCATGAAGTGGTTCTCGGGCATTATGCTGTCTCCGCCTTCGTGCCGATCGTGCTTGCTTCGGTCATGGGCACCTTGCTGTCGCGGCTCTGGTTCGGCAATGTCGCCGCCTTCGAAATCCCTCAATATGAAATCACCTCCTATCTGGAGATCCCGGCCTTTGCGCTTCTGGGACTGACCTGTGCAGCCGTTGCCATCATCTTTCAGTTTGCGCTGATAGGCTCGGACTGGACGGCAAGAAACATCACCATGCCGCTCTGGCTCAGGCCCGTGATCGGCGGCCTGGTGGTTGGAGCAATCGGCGTTTTCTATCCGGAAATCCTCGGCGTCGGCTATGAAGCAACCGACCTTGCCCTGAAACAGGAACTCGCCATTCAGACGATGCTGACGCTGCTTGTGGTCAAGACGGCGGCAACGGCCATTACGCTGGCATCAAGATTCGGTGGCGGCATATTCTCGCCCGCGCTCTATCTGGGGGCGATGACAGGCGGGGCATTCGGTCTGATTGCCGCCTCCGTCTTTCCCGAAATGGCCTCCAGCCATGGTCTATACGCGATCCTTGGCATGGGCGCGGTCGCGGCAGCCGTGCTGGGTGCTCCGTTTTCAACGACGGTGATCGTCTTCGAGCTGACCGGCGGTTATGCGTTGTCGATCGCCCTATTGCTGGCGGTTTCGATCGCAACGGGCCTGACCCAGGCAGTTCATGGCAAGTCCTATTTCCACTGGCAACTCGGCATGCGTGGCTGCTTTGTCAACGAAGGCGCCCATCAGTTCCTGAGCGAAACCGTGAAAGTACGCGATTTCATGGATCCACCGCCGGAAAACGAAGAGGAACGAGTTTTCAATCCGGGTGAGGACGGTCCTTACCTGCACGACACGGACAGCCTGGAAAGTGCTCTGAAGAGCTTCGATTCCTGTGGCAAGGCCGCCCTGCCCGTCGTCAGAAAGGGCGATGCCACAAAGATCATCGGCACGGCGCGGCATGTCCGGGGACTGCGCTACTTCAACGCCGCGTTGATCAAGGCGACAAAGGAAGAGCATCACTGAGGTCTGTGCGCGATCTCTCCTGCGAAAGCAGACCAGCGCGTAAGCTTCAGATCTCAAGGGCCGAGCCGCTTAGGCGACTTGCTTCCGTTGCATCCAATGCGGTCCGTTTTAGGAGAAACTGGGTCCTGTGAGGTGATCTCCGAACCTTAGAGTTGTCCTCCCGGCTGGTGCGAAGCGCAAAGTCGGGATCCAGTAAACTCTTGTCTGATTGTTTTGTTCAGTCGCCGGCCACACGGAATTCTGGGTCCCGGTCCTGCCGCTATCGCGGCAAACCGGGACGACAAATCCGAGAAACCTTTTTGAGCCCTGGCTTGGACGCGACCGGGCGCTGCCTCGGCTAAATCGCCTCGGTGGCCTGCTCCAGCCAGATCCGTTCCTTTGCGCCGACAAGCGGTCCGACTTCTTCGCGGACGCGGGCGTGGTAGCGGTTCAGCCAGTCGCGTTCCGCATTACTCAAGAGCGAACCGTCAACGAGGCGCAGGTCCATGGGGACCAGGGTAATCGTCTCAAAGCCCAGCATCGGCCGTTCTCCCCCGGCGATGTCGCGCGCTTCGGTGACGATCTCCAGGTTTTCGAGCCTGATGCCGTATTCACCCGCCGGGTAGTAGCCCGGTTCGTTCGACAGGATCATTCCGGGTTTCAGGGGCACCGTACCGGTTTTAGCAATTCTCTGAGGCCCTTCATGAACGCCCAGGTAGGCACCAACCCCGTGCCCGGTGCCGTGGTCGAAATCCAGGCCTGCTTTCCACAGATCGATCCGGGCCAGCGTATCCAGTTGCGCTCCGGTCGTACCATTGGGGAAGCGAGCCGTGGAAATTGCGATGTGGCCTTTGAGAACCAGCGTGAAGTGCTTTTTCATCTCCGCGCTGACGTCACCGACGGCCAGCGTGCGCGTGATGTCGGTGGTCCCGTCCTCGTACTGGCCACCGGAATCGATCAAAAACGGTCTGCCAGAGGGGATCTTCAGGTTGCTCGACCGGCTGACACGATAGTGACAGATGGCGCCGTTCGGGCCCGCCCCGGAAATGGTGTCAAACGAGATTTCCTTCAGCACCCCGGTGGCGCGCCGGAATTCTTCAAGTTTTTCAGCAGCGCCTATTTCGTCAAGGTCACCCTTGCCAACCTCCTCGTCGAACCAGCACAGAAAATTCACGAAGGCGGCTGCGTCACGAAGATGCGCCTCCCGGGCGCCCTTGAGCTCTGCATCGTTCTTGACCGCCTTGGGAAGGAGGACTGGATCCTGCGCCTCGATCAGGTTGCCACCTGCCTCTGTGATCGCGTCAGCAATGCCGATACCTGCCAGCGCAGGATCGATCATCACCTTCGCGCCAGCCTCACCCAGTGCTTTGAGCCCGGTCATGAAATCTGCCGGTTCCGCCAGGTCGGTCAGTTCGGTCAGTGCATCCCGAACAGAGTTTGAGAGCTTCCGGCCGTCAATATAGAGCGACGGCTTTCCCTCAGCCGGAAGCGTCGCAAAGGAAAGCGGCAATGGCGTGTGGCTGACGTCAGACCCGCGAATGTTGAAAAGCCATGCGATGGAATCGGGCTGCGTCAGCACGCAGGCGTCGGCTTTCTTGTCGCCAAGAGCAGCCTGAATTTCGCTTATCTTCTCGCGCGACGTCTTTCCGGCCAATTCGGAAGGATAAAGCGAAACAGGACCGAGTGGCGGTTCTGGGCGGTCCTGCCAAACGCTGTCGACTGGATTGTCGCCGAGCGTGACCAGTTCAGCCCCTGCGTCCTCGCAGACTTTGCGCAGGCGGCGCACTTCGCGCACCGTGTGCAACATGGCATCTATGCCGAGTTTCTGCCCCGGTTTCAGATGTTTGCCCAGCCACTCGCTGACAGGTTCGTTGATCAGGTGCTGCGCGGGAAACACGTCCATGTCGACCTGCTCGCGCACCTGGATCGTATACCGTCCATCGACGAAAATCGCTGCCTCATTGCCAAGCACTGCGGCGACGCCGGCAGACCCGGTAAATCCCGTCAACCACTGCAGACGGCAGTCATGTGGCGGAACATATTCGCCCTGATGGGCGTCGGCGCGCGGAATCAGGAAGCCATCGAGACTACGGCGGGCAAGTTCAGCCCTGAGAAGCGCTGCATTCGGCGCCCCGCAGGAGGGATCACTGAGATCTTCGAAAGACTGGAACATGAGCGGCACGGTAGTTTGACGCTTGCCGCGGATCAAGCCGGATAATTATTCCTCCAAACGGGTCCTTCAGGAAATGGGCTAGTGCATTTTTGCAACGCAGCAAGCCTTTCGCATATGCGAAGAGCGCAAGGCTGTCATGCATTTGCAGACCTACCGGATCAGCGATCGAATCTGCATATTCCTGATGACAAGAAAAAAGACGTTTCTCCCTAGGGAAGCTCTTGAACTTCAAATGGGAATGATCACGATGACTATCGCAACAACCACTTCGACCCGCACTGGCAGCAACTTCATGCGCCGCGCGCTTGACCGTATGATTGAAGCGCGCTCCCAGCAAGCTCGCCGCTACGTCAACGGTTACCTTCTGTCTCTGGACGACGCAACACTTGCCGCCCACGGATACGATCGGGACCAGCTTGAGCGCGAAGGCGCAATGTCGAACCCGTTCTAAGGGGCTCAGGCGCGAATAAAGCACTGTGCAAATGCAAAAGGGCCTGCCGGACTTCCGGCGGGCCCTTTTGCGTTTGCGGTGAGAAACAAGGCTCACGGGCCTCAAGCCGTCTTTCGGCCCCGCACCAGTGTCAGCGTAAGCCAGCCGTTCTTTTCACGCCTTTTGTCGAGAACAAACCCCTGGCATCTGTAGGCGGAGAGAATGCGCGGTCCGTCTTCGACCCGCAGACCCGACAGAACGAGAGTGGCTGTTTGCGCCGTTCGGCCGCCGATCGCTTTCGACATTTTCATCAGAGGCCGCGCCAGAATATTTGCAATGACAAGGTCGAACGGGCCGCAGAGACCAAAGCGCCGGTCTTCGACGCCATTTGCCGTGAAGCCGCGCACAAGGTGCCCGGCCCCGTTCAGCCGGGCGTTTTCAAGCGCCGTCCGGGTCGCGACCGGGTCGATATCGGTCGCCAGCACCGTTTGCCGCGCTTTCAAGGCCGCTGCGATTGCCAGAACGCCGGTTCCAGTGCCGAGATCGAGGATATTTTCATATTCGCGCAAGGAGAGCAGACGGTCGATTTCCTCAAGGCATCCAGCCGTTGTGCCGTGATGCCCGGTGCCGAAGGCCAGCGCCGCCTCGATTTCCAGACCGATCGCTCCCGGAGGGACCTTTTCCCTGTCGTGACCGCCGTGAACGAAAAAACGCCCTGCCCTCACCGGCTTCAAGCCTTCAAGGCTTTTCTCGACCCAGTTGATGTCCGGCAGCTCTGCCGCTTCCAGCGGCGCCGCAAAGGCGTCGGAGCCAAGACGGTCGCGCACCAGGTCTGCGGCCACTTTCTCCTCCATGTCGAAGAGCAGAATTTCCGCCGACCACAGTTTTCCGTCCTCTGTGGCCTCGTAAATGGAAACGGGATTTCCTTCGTCCTCAAAGGCGCGTTCAAGCACATCGGCGATCCGCTTTGCTTCCAGTTCCTCGGCTACAATACGTACCCGGATGGTCTTCATGGCTGTGTCTGCCTCAAAATTTGTCGGTCGAGGCGTGCGGTATAGCCTTGCGACCGGGAACACGCCAGCTTCAATCACATTTGACTGGCCAAATACGCCTCAAGCGCCATGTTTTTGGGAGCGGAGGGATGTCATGACTTTGAACGTACAGAAATTTGTACCGCTAACTGCGGGCCGGTTTCTCGTTGTGCTCGCAATCTGCCTGACAGCAATAACCGGTAACTCACGGGCAGATCCGTCACGTGACGCCCTGTTCGACGCGCTGAAAGCGGCCCCGAGCGAATCTGAGGCAAAAGCCATTGAAAACGAGATCTGGCAATCCTGGATCGAGGCCGCACCAACGCCGGCAGTTCAGGAGAAGCTGGAGACGGCGATGCGAAAGCGCGGAGAATACGATTTCCAGGGCGCGAAGGACATTCTCGACGAGGTCATCCTGGAAGCCCCGGACTACGCTGAAGGCTGGAATCAACGGGCCTTTGTCCTGTTTTTGCAAGGCAACTACGAGGCGAGCCTTGAGGACATCGACCGAACCCTTCAACTGGAACCCCGGCATTTCGGTGCGCTTTCGGGCAAGGCCATGATCCTCATGACACAAGGGCGCGTGCAACTCGGCCAGGATACCCTGCGCGAAGCTGTTGAAATTCACCCGTACCTTCAGGAGCGCTCCATGCTGATCAAGCCCAAAGGTGTGGATCTTTGAAACGATCAAGCTTGATTTTGCGCCACGGGAAACGTTAGCCGCACGGTAAGCCCGCCCCCCTGGGTTTCAAGCAGTTCCAGTGTTCCCGAGGCGGCTTCGACAATTGCCTTGCTGGTCGCCAAACCGAGACCGAAACCGGTCCCTTTCCGGATCTGGCGTGCGGCGTCCCCTCGCTCGAAAGGTTCCAGCAACCGCTCCCTATGCTCTTCCGCAATTCCCGGACCGTGGTCGATTACATCGATGCGGATCTTGTTGTCCCGGGCAGAGGCCTCGATCTCCACGCCCGCGGCATAGTGATTGGCATTGTCCACCAGGTTGGAGAGCGCACGGACCAGTTCGCCCCGGCGCGCCATAATGGAGAACTTTCCGGTGCACCGCAGCTCTATTGAAAACCCGAGATCGAGGTATTGATCGACAAGCGACTGCAAGAGACTGGGAACATCGATCCGAAGCACCTGCTCCGAACTTGCCCCGTCCCGAAGGAAACTGAGGGCAGCATTGATCTGCTGTTCCATGATGTTTAGGTCTTCCAGGCTCCTGTCGCGGATATCGCCCTCCTCAAGCAGATCGAGACGCAGGCGAAGCCGTGTCAAAGGCGTTCTGAGATCATGACTGATCGCTGCCAGCGTCCGGGTCCGCTTTTCCACGAACCGGTTGATCCTCAGCTGCATGCGATTGAAGGCTGCCCCGGCTTCCCGGACTTCTTTCGGGCCGCTTTCGCTGACGGGCACGGGATCGGTGGACCTCTCGCCAAACGAGGTGGCCGACTGGGCCAGTTCGGCCATTGGCTTCACGAGCGATCGGGCAGCCCAGATCATCAGGGCACAGAACGTCAGCGCCAGAAACCCGACGAACAGATAGAACGGCAGTCCGACAACGGGCGGCGGCGGGCCACGGAAACCCCATTCGGCAAGAATGAGATTGCCGTCGTCTAGACGGATGAACAAACGCGGTGGCGCACCTTTGCCCAGCTCTTTGGGGCCAAGAACATGTTCGATACGCATTCCAAGGAGCGTGTCGCCGAGGCGGAAGGGACCGAAACGTTTCCGGCCACCGGGATCGGCCGCGGCGGTCAAGTCGTTTTCTTCAACAAACCAGACATTGAGATTGGGTGCGTCGCGGCGCATCTGAAGAAGGACGGCCTCGCGGTCTTCAGCAGGCGTGTCGTTCAGCTTTGCAACGGCAACACTGACGAGGTGGCTGTTCATCACGGACAGGTTGTTGTGGAGGTGTTCCTTGATTTGAAACGTGACAACCGCGCTGACCAGGATCATGAACAGGCCGGCAACGGCCATCAGCACCAAAATCTGGTA
>Ga0207422_1001831_pt1 | contig 35155 bp, 32 predicted proteins | sample MarCyaLeptolynsp_FD_187757 | JGI IMG/M metagenome (GOLD analysis project Ga0207422, IMG submission 187757) | Marine cyanobacterial communities from Panama - species 1 Leptolyngbya sp. (SPAdes) | ecosystem: Environmental > Aquatic > Marine > Unclassified | place: Panama: Panama City | collected... | reverse complement strand
GTGCTTCAATGGTGCCACTTGCTTGAAGGTAGCGCTGTTTGAGTTCCTCGACGCTGAGATGAGGTTCCAGGCTTAGACGTTTGGGCATGGCAACATTAGGAGGAAAAGACTTCTGTGACTATACTACGGCTATTTTAGCGGATTTCTTATCATACCACAGCTTGCGCCACTTCTTAGTCAGGGCCAAATGGTCAGCTCAAGACATCAACGAACGTCGCTTGCAGATAATGGAGAAAACACGTCAGACTCGAATCTCCTCTGGATTCTCCTTAATTGTCGATGATAGCGGACAGAGAAAGAGTGGAAACTTTACCGCTGGAGTCGTACGGCAATACATCGGTCAAATCGGCCAAATCGACAACGGGGTTGTGGTGGTCACAACCCATCTTTATGACGGAGGAAAAAGCCTGCCGTTAGATATTGAGTTATATCAACACGCCAGTTCCTTTGGCATCGATTAACATGAGGATTGAGACGACAGCGATCGAACAAACCTTTGAGACCTTTTGAGGAAGCGCTGAGGGCTTTTCGCACGGCGATATCTTATCGTTTTGTCGGTTGGCTGACGGAGAATCAGGACGTATTTAGACAGTATATAGAGAGTCGAGGCTATATTTGGGCTTGATTTTCGCTAAAGTACCATTAGACGTAAATTTTCAATGAAAGACCCCTCTGCTAAGATGAAATTTCTAGCGTCTTAACCTGCGAATTTGCGGCTAGAAATCGATACTTTTCCCTAGCGAATTACAAAATTATGTTCCAGCGCTGCTCGATCTGCACGGACTTGTCAGATGGCTTACATCGTCTCGTCCATTTCGTTCCTAGTCTTGCTCGTACCGGCCTTCGTCAGCTCGTCTTTTTACACAGCGTTCCCGTGTGGCAAGAAGGAAAAGTTGCAAGGGTCGATGAAGAAAAAATTAAGGCGGCCAAGCAACAATTATCCGCAGCTTTAGAATCGGTTCCAGAGGGGATGGAAGTCCATATTGAAGTCCCATCCGGCCGTCCCGCAGAAACCATTCCCAAAGTCTTGTCTAAATATCAAAGCGATATCATTTTGACCGGGACTCCGATCCGCAGCCTCTTGCAAGAAAAGATTTTCGGAAGTTCGAGTTTAGAGCTGGCTAAATCCACCGCAACGCCCATCCTAATGCTCCGCCCGCAATTAATTTCCACGTATACTTGCGAAGAGCTGGAATTGCGCTGCCAGCATCTTTGGCGTTATCTTCTGATTCCGTACAATGACGGCGGATCGGCGCGGTATTTAGTGGAGCAAGTGAAAGCTTATGCTCGCGATCGCCCGGAAGGATCGCTGCAAAAATGCATGTTGCTGTGGGCAATTGATGAGGGAGGACGTAAAGAAGTCCCTATCGAATATCGGTTAGAGGAAGCACGGGAAAAGTTAGAGGCTGTCAAAGCCGATCTAGAGACCCTTGGTTTGGACGTAAATGTTGAGGTGCGCCAAGGAAACCCTTTGCTCGAAATTTTACAAACTGCCCTAGAGTTTGATATTAGCGCGATCGCCACCGCCTATGTCACTCGCGGCAAACTCCGAGACTGGACGGCCCCCAGCTTCGCCAACGAAGTGTTGCGTCGAAGTTGGTTTCCCGTGTTGTTCTTCTCTCCCAAACATTGAGTGGGCGCGATCGCCTAACCCGATATATTGCTGGGAAAATCCGTGTGAACGGCTTCCAATTTAATGAGAATTTGGGGTTTAAGCCGCTCAAACTCCCGCTTGAGCATCGTTTTGCTGATTTGGGGCTGAGCCGAAGAACTCAACCCTTGGCTGGAGTTTGCCCAATTGAGCAGCATCTGACACTGAGCGGGGTCGATCGTAGACGTCATCACGTGCTTGCACTTGTGCGGATCTTCCACCGCAAAGAAAAGCATTCGGTAAGAACCCGCCTCCCCTAGCTGACGGGCAAGTTTTTGGCCGAGCGACGTTTTCAGATCGAGATAACAAGGCAACCAACGCGGCCCGAATTCGCGGTTGTGGAGAACTGTAATCCAAAGCAACATCGGGTGGGGTGTCGTGAGAAACAGAAATTGATTGTAGCGGGTACTAAACTGTCGATTGGCAATATCTTGGGCCGAAAGCATTGCCCACAGCGTTGCCAAAACCCCCCTTGAGGTGCGAATTAACTTCGGAAAAACAATCTTTTGTTTAGGCTTATCTTTGGGCCAGGTTGCTTGCAAGCAAATCGCCTCGATCGACGGTGCTGGCGGCTGGTCTAGCTTTTGTAGCGCGACTTGAGCTGGCCCCGATCCCTGAGTTTGTCCTTGTTCGAGAGGTTCGAGCGCTTGGAGAATTTCACTCACGCTCTGAGGCCGCAGATTGGGATCTTTAGCCAAACACTTCAGAATTAATTCTTTTAGTGCTGGCGTGACGGGCTGTTTGAGGGGTCTGGGGGGCGTATTGTGGTGGGCCTTATACCAACCGCCAAAAGAAGGCGTGTTGGGGATAATGGGCATCTCCCCCGACAGCATTTCGTACATCATAATGCCCAGGCTGTAGATGTCCGAGCGATTGTCCAGCTCTTTTCCTTCCATCTGTTCTGGGGAACAGTAAGCCAAGGTTCCCATGAACGAATGGGTTTGATCGCGATTGGCTTCGATTAATTTAGCAATGCCAAAGTCCAAAATTTTGACTAACTCGCCCAGGGTCGGATCTTGGACAATTAGCACGTTGCTGGGTTTAATATCTCGATGAATAATTTGGGTTGGCTCGCGATTAAAAACAATCCCTTGATGGGCAGGTTCTAATCCCAAGCAAATTTGGCGGGTAATACTGAGAAAGCGAGGCAGAGAAATTGACTGTTGTTTGATGACCTCGTTGAGATTTTCGCCTTCGAGAAATTCCATCACGTAGTAGGGGATGTCATTGTCATCGACACCGTAGTCTCGGACGCGAACAATATGAATGCTTTTTTCGGCCAGTAGGGCGCAAATTGTTGCTTCTCGCAAAAAGCGATCGCGCATTTTGTTGTTGAGCAACATCTGGGAGAGAAACTTAACCGCAACAGTCACGCCACCAAGCAGAGTATCTTCCGCACGATACACTTGACCCATCGCGCCTTTGCCCGCTAGCTCAATGAGCTGATAGCGATTAGCAAGTTTACGACCAATATTGGGGTCTTTGATCATGATTTAGCTCCAATTCCTGGGGAGCAGGTAGTAATTAACGTTCTTTAACTTTGACGCTCTAGGGTTGCTTCCATCGTACTCGTCAGATAGTGGCCCGACAAAATGCCGCTGGAAAGACGATAGGTATCATTGTCCAATCGGTAGAGTGTTTCAAAGCCACTGCGCCGCTGATGATCGCCTTGCTGGGCATCGCCTAACACCCAGTAACGCTGGACGATTGATTCTGGGGCGATCCAGCCTTCTCCTTCGACGCGACCTAAAAGACTTTGTTGAAGCACAAAGTTGTATTGACGTTCTCCGGCATCAAGGCGACCCCGATACTGAAAGGCTATTTCATCGCGATCGCTTCCTGGAAAGACCAACTTCGTGACCCAAGTGAACCAGTTTTCCTGGCTCCAGGCCACAATTGTTTTGCCTCTAACTGGAATGGGCGGACCATTGCGCTCCAGCCAATTTCCTTGGAGCGTCCAGCGTCCTTCTTCCAATAAAAAGGTGTGAGTCACAGTGATTTTTCCCTAGTTATTGTTATGCCACAGCAATTGAGCGAAGTTCCCTTCTTATAGTTGAGTATGACAGGAAATAAGCTGCAAAACAGATCGTGCTTGATGTGCATTAGCGCTTGAGACGGCAATTTCTGGTTTTTGTTTTGAATCATCGGCTAAATCGTTAGGTGGGTTTAAACGAGAGCACGACTCAACAAAACGCTTGCGGCTGTTGGTTTGCTCCGCGAGAAGCTACGCGCCGGCACCCTTCAGCCCAACTGACAAAATTTTAATTCACATTGGGTGCGAATCTGTCGGTTTTAGTATAGCGACCTAGCCAGCGATCGCAGGTCGCTTCAGGGGATGGGAGAATGAATTTCTCCCAGTAAGGCGGGCTGTTTGGCACCGGTGACGGAGGGCAGATTGCCGGGACTGCCGTCTTGCTGCCGCCAGTAGGCTAAAACGGCAAAGGCGATCGCCTCTTTAAAATCCGAATTTAACCCCGCTTCATCGGTGGTCATCACTGCACTCGATTCGAGTTGCGCTTGTAGCCGTTGTTTGAGGTACAAGTTTCGACTTCCTCCACCACACAGCAAGACCTCATCGGGCATTTGTGGCAAGAACTGGCGATAGCTGCGAACGATGGAAGCAATGGTCAGTTCGCTCAAGGTGGCCAGCCAGTCTGCGTCGCTTAATTGATAAGCTGTAGCATCTTGCCAACACTGGTTCAGATAGGCTTTGCCAAATTGCTCTCGTCCGGTAGACTTCGGCGGGGATTGCGCGAAGAAGTCCTGCTGGAGCCATTGACTAACTAACGCCTGACAGGCGGTTCCGCGAGCGGCTCGCGCCCCTTTGTCATCATAGCTTTGGCGACCGTCAGTGAGCTGTTCTATGGCTAAATCTAACAGAACGTTACCCGGCCCCGTATCCCAACCGCAAATCTGCGTTTCCCAGTTGTTGTCATTACGGAGAGGAAGATAAGTGAGATTGCCGATGCCACCTAGGTTTTGCACGCATCGGGATTTACGAGGGTGAGCGAGCAAGCAAGCATCAACTCGCGAAACGAGGGGCGCGCCTTGACCGCCTGCAGCAATATCGGCTGCGCGAAAGTTGCTGACGACGGGAAGTCTCGTCTCTTGAGCGATCGCTTCTCCACGCCCCAGTTGCAGGCTGTAACCCAGATTGCCGGCTGGGGGACGGTGAAAGACGGTTTGGCCGTGAGACCCGATGAGTTGAGCGGGGGGGCTGCCCTGTTGGATGGTGCGGGCTGCGCGGGCAAATTGCTGGGCGATCGCGTCATCCAACGCGGCAAACTCTTCCATCGACAGGGGTTTGCCGCCACAGACGGCTAAGATTTCAGCTCGCAGGCGATCGGGATAGGGGTAAGTCTCTCCTGCTAACAATTCCACGTCGAGATCGAGGTTGCGACCGCGAATTTCGACCAGTGCTGCGTCAATGCCATCCACTGATGTCCCGCTCATTAAACCGATAACTTTTGTCATGCACCTCCAAGGATTTTCGATTGGGGATCGATTCCTATTGTGGCAAAGCGATCGTCAAACATTGAGCATTGAGCATTGAACATTGAACATTGAACGCCAAACCTGCAATATTAAACTTCTTTCTATTGCCTATTGCCTATTGCCTATTCCCTGTTCCCTATTGCCTATGACTCGCAAAAACCTCAGAAAAAAACGCCTTGCTGGATTGTTGGTTGCTTTCGCGGCGACTTTGGCGATCGCAACGCTTGCCCTCGGCGCGATCGCTTACGGGTGGCTCGAATATATTTCGGCAACATCTTAAATTAAGATCGGGGAGAAGATCGCACCAATCCCCAATCATTCTCTGATTGCGCCTCTCGCCCAATGCCCCGACCCACTGTTATTATCCCCGGCTACTTTGCCCGCGCCACCGAATATCAACCTCTTGCTGCTGCTTTGAACCAAGCGGGAATTCCGACAGAAATCGTCCCGTTGCGGAAGCGGGATTGGGTTCCGACCTTGGGCGGCCGTTCCGTTGTCCCTATTTTGCAAGCCATCGACCGCACGGTGAGACAACTGCAGAACCGACATGAGAGCGATCGCGTGAATTTAATCGGTCACTCGGCGGGGGGCTGGATTGCGCGGATTTATTTGGGAGACAAACCCTACGACATTCACGGCGATGTTGCGGGGGAAAAGGCGATTTGGCGGGGGCGCGATCGCGTCGCCACCCTCATTGCCCTCGGAACGCCCCACACGAGCCAAGAACGCTGGACGAAACGAAACTTAGAATTTGTCCGAGACACCTATCCCGGAGCTTTCTACCGCGATTTGAACTATATCTGCGTTGCCGGTAAAGCCATTTACGGTCGTCGTCGCTGGGGAAGTTGGGTTTCTTACCAAAGCTACCAACTCACTTGCGGTCGAGGCGATTGTTGGGGAGACGGGATTACCCCGATCGCGGCGGCCCACTTAGAGGGTGCCACCAATCTTACTTTAGAGGGAGTCAGACACGCTCCAACCTCCGGCGGGATTTGGTACGGTTCGCCCGAAGTGCGGAGGGAGTGGATGGTGTATTTGACTTAGGGTTCAGCGCCTAACGGCGGGGGAGTCGGGTTTGGAGTTCAGAATTTAGAATTCAGAGTTCAGAATTGGGGAATTGGGGAGATGGGGAAACAAGGAAGATAAGAGAATTACCAAAAATTTATTGATGCCGTTCGCGGAAAAAAAGACTGGATTTGGCTGAAGATTCAGCACCCGCTATAGCTGTAGAAATTGATGTAACTATTAGCGTATAGCGAATTATTTCAGGCAGAATCTTTCAGTCGTTTAGCGAGCAAGCAATTTTCTTTTTTACAGACCGCGCCCTGGTTTACAATCTGCAAAACCAAGGGCTTCACTATCAAGAAAACTCGCAATTGCCATTTCTACAACTGTTTCAATGGGATATTCAATTTCAGCAGCACGGGCGATGAGTGCAGTGCGAATTCGTTCTGGAAGGCGTTCTAAGATAATTTGGGCATCGATAGCAGAGAGCTGTTCGAGAGTTGTGGATTGCATGAGTTTAGCTTTCCGGTGGAATTTGAACGTTATAAGGTGGCTCAGTTGCCCTGAGAATGATGGCTTCTAACTCCAATAGTAGCTTGGGGTTGCTCCATGCCGAGAGTAGGTGAATAGAGATGCGAACATCTTCACGTCTTGTGCAACTTTTTCCGCTCTCTTGGATTTACGACGTTTGAGAGACTCAAAATCCGAATGATTCAGTTAATTGGTACGGCAAATCAAGTGTTTGAGACTTTAAGTTGCACATCGCGTTCTTCCGAATTATATTTGTCGAGCCATGCCCAGAGAAATGCTTTGTGTCTGCCGTTAAATCGGCCGCGTAGGCTTTTAGGTTTTACCAATGTAAAGTAGTCCATCTGTGCTGTGTCTAATCGCATAAAGCCCCGGACGAGGTGGAAGGTTGGTGAACTTACGACTCAAGGGTTGGCATTGCTCGAAGGGAGTGGAAGCAAGGCTGTCAAGGATTTTACGGGCTTCTTGTTGGCTAGGATCGGGCATGAGAACAGGAGTTCTGTCTTTGCCCAATTTTAGACCGCGCGATCGCAATTGCTGAAAGAGAAAGCTTACAATTGAGCGGAAACTTGGGGACGAATGGCAATGGTTTGGGCAGACGGAACGCAACTGAATGAGGGACGCTACACAATTGAGAAAGAATTGGGACGGGGACGCTTTGGCATCACCTACCTGGCGAGAGATAAGCAGGACAAACGGGTTGTTATCAAAACCTTGAGCGATGCTCTTCCTAGCAGTGTCGATCCAGAACGGCTACAAGATCTTTTTGTGAAGGGTGCAGTCAACCTCGCGAAGTGCAAGCATCCCCATATTGTGGAGGTCAAAACCACGTTTCAGGAAGGGGGCGTTTGGTGCGTGGCGATGGAATATATCGATGGGATGGATCTTGCCAGTCGCGCTGAAGTCATTTTACTGGAAGCGGAGGCCCTGCAATACATTCGGCAAATTGGCGAAGCGCTAATTGAGGTTCACAACAATGAGTTATTGCACTGCGATATTCGGCCGGGAAATATTCTGTTGCGTGCGGGGAAGGCGGAAGCGGTTTTGATTGATTTCGATTTGGCGATGGACTTCGACCATGAATTTACAGTAACGCGCACGGGGGAGTTGAAGAAGGGATTTGCGCCGCTGGAGTTGTATTCGCGATCGGCACAGCGGGGCCCGTATACCGATATTTATAGCCTGGGGGCAACGCTATACGTGTTGCTGACGGGGAAAATGCCCGTGAGTGCGGACGAGCGCAAGATCAATGGTAAGCCTTTAATTTCGCCCAAGGATTATAACGACAGGATTAGCCCTCATGTTAACCAAGCAATTCTCTCGGCGATGAAACTGAAGGGGGAAGATCGCCCTCAGTCTGTGGAGAAGTGGTTGGAGGAGTTGGAACCCAAAGAGGAGCCAGATCCACCACGATCGCGCCAATTTAACTGGAACTGGGAAGCGATCGCAGCAATTGCTGCTTGTCTCGCGGCTATCGTTCCACTGATAATTTGGTTTGCTGATTCAAGAAAAGAGGCAGATCCAGAACAACTTCAACCGAGTCCTGCAATTGAGTCGCCGTCTCCGGGAAACACACCGTAAGCAAAGATCGCACCACAATCTCGGTCATTCTTAACAGAGATAGAATAAAAAGCATCCATTGCTTGGCCGAAAAATCCAATGGAAATTGTGCTGACTCCGGAACTTGAGAAATTAATTCAACTTCAAATTGACTGTGGCAATTACCCTTCAGCAACGGCGGTTATTGCAGCAGGATTGGAACTTTTGACAACGATTGAAAACGTTTACCAAGGATGTTTTGAAGAATTGCGCCAAGAAGTGATGGTAGGAGTAGAAGCGCCGGAACGTGGAGAAGTTTTGGATGCAGAGGAGGTATTTCGTCGAATGCAGGAGAAACTAGATGCAACGGGGTAGGGTGCTGTTGGGGACTTGCGCGAACATAAGACCAGCGATGCGTTACGGCTATCGCCTAACACATCCTACGATGGGGGCTGTAGGGTGCTGTTAGCGTTAGCGTAACGCACCAAATTATCTCTGAAACAGAGAAAAGGAGGATGGAATGGACGCAATGACAACCAAACAAGCAAGCGAAGATTTGGATGGTTTAATCGAACGGGTTATTGCGGATGTTAATCCCACAATTCTTTGCAATGACAAAGGCAGCCAAGCGGTTTTAATGTCTTTGGATGAGTTTACGCCCTGGCAGGAAACGTTCTATCTTTTATCAAATCCGGCGAATGCGTCTCATCTTCTCGGTTCCATACAAGCGGTGCAGGCGGGGAATGTTGTTGAAGGGGCGTTAATTGAAGGTTGAGGGCGTATGCAATACGCCCCTACGGGTGCGGTTCATGTGAGGTTGTGTAGGGGCGCAATGCTTGCGCCCAAATCTGTTGGGTTTCATTGCATTCAATCCAACCTACCGCTTGCGAAATTGTTGTGCCAAAATTGAAGCGATTATCGCACCGCGAACGTCAATGGTCTGGAACCCAGGACAACAGCTACAAAACGGAAAATATGTCATTGGCGAAGTCCTGGGACGGGGCGGGTTCGGGATTACCTACAAGGCGTTGCACGTCCCGCTGCAAGAAGAGGTTGTTGTCAAAACGCCAGATAAATATCTGAAAACCGACCCGGAATATAGCAAATACGTCGAACGCTTCATCAAAGAAGGGCGGACGCTGGCGAAACTCTCTCGCAAAGCTCACCCCAACATCGTGCGAGTGTGGGATTTGTTTCAGGAAGGCGAAACCTACTGCTTGGTGATGGATTTTGTACCGGGAGAAACCTTGTTTCAGGTGGTGAAGCAGAGGGGAAAGCTACCGGAAGCGGAAGCCATAAGCTGTATGCGCCAGATTGCAGGCGCTTTAGCCAGCATCCACAAAGCAGGATTGGTTCACCGCGATGCCCATCCCGGTAATATTATTCTGCGGGAAGATGGCAAGGCGATTTTAATTGATTTTGGTATTGCTAAAGAACTGGTTCCCACCACGAGGAGTTCGACCGGCGTTGCCGGAAATGAAGCGTTTGCGCCTTACGAACAACTGGTTCGCGGCAGTCGAGAACCCAATGCCGATGTTTACTGCTTGGCAGCAACGCTTTACTATGCCGTTACGGGCCAACGCCCAGTACTTTCTCTGGAACGCAAGCTTCACGATGTTGTACTAATTCCGCCGCAGCGAATTGAGCCAGCGATAAGCAGGCAGTTGAACGAAGTAATTCTTAAAGGGATGGCGTTGGAGGCGAAAGATCGGCCGCAATCAATGCAACTGTGGTTGGAATTGTTTGCGCCTCCTGACTTGAATCCAGGCAACAAGCGAAAGTCGATTCACCCTAAAGTGAGTGAGATGGTTAATACAGCGCTGGGGCTACAGACAATACAGCTATTGTTACTGAGGCTGTTCCAGCGTATTGAAGACAACAAAAAACCGAAGCCTCAAACAACGAAAGCTGTTCCTTATGATTGGCTGGCTGGAATTTTATTACTATATACTTTGCAAAGTTTGGCTTTGGCTTTGGCTGGGGTTGGGGTTGAGGCTGGAGCTGTGGCTGGAGCTGTGGCTGTGGCTGGAGCTTTAGCTTTTGCTGGGGCTACAGCTTGGGTTGGAGCTAGGGCTTTGGCTTTTTCTGAGGCTAAGACTTGGGCTTTGACTGGGGCTAGGGTTTTGGCTTCAGTTGGGGTTTTGGCTTCAGTTGGGGCCTCAGCTGTAGCTGGGACTGTGGCTGGGGTTGAGGCTGAGGCTTTAGCTGAGGCTGGGGTTTTGGCTTTGGCTGGGGCTGTGGTTGGGGCTAAAGGATTTGAGCAATTACTCAAATCCTTTAGCCGCTTTCACACTTTTCTGATTTTGGCCGGGACTTCCACTTTAGGACTGGGGTTAGGATGGCTCATCTATTCAGTCATTGGCAATCAGTAATCTGAGATTACCGATTCTATCAATTTCCCACAATTAAAAAAAGCGATTTCTACACCCAACAGACGGAACGCAATGTTGCCGCTACAATAGTTCCCATTAAAGCGTTCCGAAACGGAAATCGCGAACTCGCAGATGGTTCATATTAAGCAGGTCGAACAGTAATCGTAAAAATTATATTGAAGCAAAGAGGAAAGTCGCGCCAATGATTGATGTCAAAGCCGCAGTTCAAGCAGCTTCTCGGTACTTCCAATCGATACAAGGATTGGTGGGGATTGACAACCCTCCTGAAAATTTACAACTTGAAGAAGTTGAGATTTCTGAGGATAGAAACTTTTGGTTAATTACACTTGGATTTGAACGTCTTGTTCGAGGTGAAAAACACCCGTTAGTGTCAGTTGAGCCACCACCCAAGTATGAAAGAGCTTATAAACTCTTCCGCGTTAATGCAGAAACAGGTGAGGTTGAAGCCATGAAAATTAGGGAAGTATGATCGATTACTGGCGCGAACTCTTTGAGCGTTACCGACAGAAGGGAATTTTGGTGGATACAAACATTTTATTGCTTTATTTTGTGGGTCGCACGAATCGCGAGCGAATCAAGAAGTTTAATAGAACAGAAAAGTTTGTACCAGAAGACTACGACCTTTTGGTTGGTATTTTGGGATCTTTTAAAAAGATTGTAACCACTCCAAATATCCTCACAGAAGTCAATAGCCTTGTAAATCAGATTGGAGAGCCAGAACGCTCGAATTGTCTTCGCATACTGGCTCAAGATATATCGATCTTTTCAGAGAACTACTGCGAAAGCCAAGTCGCCGCAAGCGACAGAAAGTTTGCCCAATTTGGATTAACGGACTGTGGGATTTTAGTCACAGCAAAAGATAAATATCTGGTCTTAACAGATGATCTGAAGTTAGCGAATTACCTGCAAAAGCAACAAATTGACACTGTGAATTTCAACAATCTTCGAGTTTACGGTTGGGAATAGGAAACAGGCAATAGGGAACAGGCAATAGGCAATAGGCAATAAGCAATAGGGAAGAGAGTTTCAGAACTTAGGATTGCTATAGTACTTCTCATCGCCATGAAATGCTGTAACAGCAGCGTGAAATTGCCAAACTCACAGTCAAACTAAAGCTATTGCTGCGCCTTTAAAACAGCGCGATCGCGCTACCCACCAGACGGAACGCAATGTTGCCGCTACAATAGTTTCCATTCAAGCGCTCCGCAACGGAAATCGCGAACTCTCCGATGGTTCATATCAAGCAGGTCGAACTGTCCCACTTCAAATCCTTCGGCGGGACGACGCAAGTCCCTCTGTTAACCGGATTTACGGTCATTTCCGGCCCCAACGGGTCGGGAAAGTCCAACATCCTCGATGCGCTGCTCTTTTGTCTGGGACTCGCCAGTTCGCGGGGAATGCGGGCCGAACGTCTCCCGGATCTGGTGAACCACAAGCAGAGCAACCATCGCGGGACTTCGGAAGTGAGCGTGACGGTCACCTTTGACCTGGAAGGAGTCGAGGAAGATCTGCGCCAAACCCTCTCGGCGATCGCGGAAACCAACGGGAACGGTGCGACAACGCCCCTAATTCCCGAATGGCGAGTGACCCGGCGACTGCGCGTCACCCAAGGGGGAAACTACTCCTCCACTTACTACAGCAACGGGGAAGTGTGTAACGCCAGCGAACTGCACGCCCAACTCAACCGCCTGCGAATTTACCCCGAAGGCTACAACGTGGTGCTGCAAGGGGACGTGACGCGGATTATTACGATGAATTCGCGGGAGAGACGGGAGATTATTGACGAATTGGCGGGAGTTGCCGAGTTTGATCGCAAAATCGAGCGAGTCAAGAAGACCCTGGAGGAGGTGAAGGAACGGGAGGAACGCTGTCACATTATCGAGCAGGAATTGGAGCGATCGCTCCAGCGGTTGGCGGCCGATCGCGTCAAGGCGGAAAAGTACCAGAAACTGAAGGCGAAAATTCAGGAAAAGCAGCAGTGGGAAGTGGTGCTGATATGGCGATCGCTCCAGCAGCAAGAGGCGCAGTTACAGGGGAAAATTCGTGCGGGGGAGGCGGAGGAAGCACAACTGAAGGAACAGTTGGAAGGGTTGGGGACGGAAATTGGGACGCAAACCGCACAGTTAGAAGAATTGAACGCTCGCGTCAAGGCGTTGGGAGAGGACGAACAGTTGTCGGTCACCTCAAAACTGGCAACTCAGAAGGTGAAGCGCACCCAGTTGCAACAACAGCAGCAGGAGTTGGAAGCAACGGCGCAGCAAACGCGAGAGGCGATCGCGGCCCTGTCCCGGAATTTGGAGGCGTACCGCCAAACGGGGGAGGAGTTGGAACGGGAACAGGCGGTGCTGGCGGGGGAAACTATTGTTGCACTTACAGAGGAACGCGATCGCGCCAAGGAACGGTTGGAAGCACTGCGCCAACAAGCGAGTGAAATTGCCTCAGCGTCGGAAGCGTGGGTGCAGGAACAAACTGCTCTGAGCAAGCAAATTAACGCCTTACAGCAAACCCTCAACCCCCAACGGACGGAACGAGCGCAACTGACTGAACGCAATCTGCAACTAGAGCAAAAGATACAGTCAGAAAGCCGCGCCTTGCAAGCAACGGAAGCGGAATTGCAGGGACAACAAGGGGAGCGCGATCGCTTCAACCTCGCGGCCCGACAGCAGCAAATTCAAGACCTGGCCCAACAACTGGCGAGTCAAGAGGAGGAACGCAACCTCGAACAGGCGACCCAAACCCGACTCCTGCAAGAACAGCGGGACAAGCAGCGCCAACTGGATAAGTTGGAAGCAACGGAAACGGCCCAGCAGGAGGCGAGGGGAACCTACGCGACGAAAACGATTTTGCAGGCAAATCTTCCGGGGGTGTGCGGGTTAGTGGCCCAACTGGGACAGGTGGAACCGCGCTACCAACGGGCGCTGGAAACGGCGGCGGGAGGGCGCTTGGGTAATATTGTGGTGGAGGATGATGGCGTTGCGGCCGCTGGGATCGAACTGCTCAAACAGAAGCGTTCCGGCCGCGCTACTTTCCTCCCTCTCAATAAGATGCGGCCGCCGCGCGGCGATCGCCCTACCGTTCTCCGCTACGCCAGGGGGTTCGTAGACTACGCGGTGGAGTTGGTGGACTGTCAGCCCCGCTATCGCACCATTTTCGCCTACGTGTTTGGCAGCACGGCTGTCTTTGAAACCCTGGAAGAGGCGCGATCGCACCTGGGGAAAGTTCGCATTGTCACCCTTGCAGGGGAGTTGCTGGAAAGCAGCGGTGCAATGACCGGGGGAAGTCAGTCTTCCCGCGCTACCCTGCACTTTGGAACCGTGACGGCGCGGGAGTCGGAGGAACTGGCCGCACTGCGCGAACGGCTGACGGAAATTGAACTCATTCTAGAGCGCTGCGATCGCAATATCGAGCAGAGAAACCGCGCGATCGCCCAACTCTCCCAACAACTCACCACCGCGCGACAGCAGCAGCGAGAAGAGCAACTGAAGCTCGAACAACTTCAAAAAGAGGGCGATCGCCTCGTCCAACAACGGGAGCAGTTAAGGGGACAACTAGAGCGCGATCGCGGCGATTTGGAAGTGGTATCTCAACGGTTGCAAGCGCTCGCCGCCACCATCCCCCAACAAGAGGAAGAACTGCGATCGCAACAGCAGCGTTTGGCCGAACTGGAAACCTCCCAAACCCACAGCGAGTGGCAAGCCATTCAACAGCAAATTAAAGCCCAGGAGGGGGAAGTGCAAGGGCGGGATGCAGAATTGCGCCGCAGCGAAACCCGCTTGCAGGAAGTGGAAAATCAGCGATCGCGCCTGCAAGAGAAAGTTAGCGAGGGACAGCAGCGACAGGGGGAATTGAAGGAAGAAGAAGGGAAAATCGGCGATCGCCGCACGGCTTTCCAAACCCAACTCGCCTCCCTCGAAACGGAAATTCGCGAAACCGAAGCTCTTCTCACCCAACTCTCCGCCAAACTGGGGGAAGCCAAACAAGAGCGCGATCGCGCCGAGAAAACCCTGCAAGACCTAAAAGAGCGCCGCCAGCAACAAGCTTGGCAACTGCAAAAGCTGCAAGAAACCCAGCAGGAGAGAAAAACAACCCTCATTGACCTGCAAGCCAAACTCGCCGCCCAAACCGCCGAACTTCCCGATCCCCTCCCCGAAATTCCCAACCTCATCAGTTCCAACTCGGAAGGAGAAGCGATCGCCTTCGACAACTACAGTGCCCAACTCGAACAACTGCAAAAACAACTCCACAGCGCCCAAAAACGCCTCCAGGCGATGGAACCCGTGAATATGCTTGCCCTAGAGGAGTACGAACGCACCGAAACGCGCCTGCAAGAACTTTCGGAAAAAGTGCAGACCCTCGAAGCAGAACGCACCGAACTGCTCCTCCGCATCGAAAACTTCACAACCTTGCGGTTTCGCGCCTTCAAGGAAGCGTTTGATGCCGTTAACGCCAACTTTCAAACCATCTTCGCCACCCTCTCTGAAGGCGACGGCTACCTCCAACTCGAAAACCCCGACGACATCTTCGCAGGCGGCCTCACCCTCATTGCTCACCCCAAAGGCAAACCCGTCCAGCGCCTCAGTTCCATGTCCGGGGGCGAAAAATCTCTCACCGCCCTCAGCTTTATTTTCGCCCTGCAACGCTACCGTCCTTCGCCCTTCTACGCCTTCGATGAAGTGGATATGTTCTTAGACGGGGCAAATGTCGAGCGATTAGCTAAAATGATTAAACAAGAAGCGCAACAGGCCCAATTTATTGTGGTAAGCTTGCGCCGACCGATGATCGAATCTGCCGAGCGAACCATCGGCGTGACTCAAGCCAGAGGCGCTCATACGCAAGTCTTGGGCATCAAACTCTAACCATTGTCGGGTATTATCGGTAAATTCCAAGCGTTAGATCGCAACTGCGAAACAAATTTTTATATTCAAATTGAGCGCAGGAAGCTCCTAAAACCAAGCAAAATGACAACTGAAACGATCCGTTTGCGTTCCGAATTTATAAATACCAAAGTTATTACCAACAACAGCGCCCGACAGTTAGGGGTGGTGAAAGATATTTTGGTCGATATCGACCGCCGTGAAGTCGTCGCCTTGGGGATGCGAGACAGCCTCATTTCCTTCACAGGAATGCCGAAATATATGTATCTCGGTTGCATCGAGAAAACCGGCGATGTGATTCTGGTTCCCGACGAGGATGTCATTGAAGATGTGGATGTAGACGCTTACAGCAAGCTCATCGGTTGTGAAGTGATTACAGAAAACGGCGAACTTCTCGGCCGCGTCCGCGACTTCCAATTCACCCTCGACGACGGGCAAGTTTCTTCCTTAATTATCGCCGCGATCGGCCTGCCCCAAATCCCCGAACAAGCGATCAGCACCTACGAACTGCAAGTTGAGGAAATTGTCAGCAGCGGCCCCAACCGCATCATCGTCTTTGAAGGGTGTGAGGAACGACTAACTCAAATCACCGAGGGAATTTTGGAAAAACTGGGAATTGGGCGGCCGCTGTGGGAACGCGAGGAAGAAGACCCTTATTACACCCCCGTCACCAAACCAGAGAATCAATTGGGAACGGGAATTCCGGTGAAAACGCCCCCCAAACGAGTCGAAGCAAAATCCCCCTACGAACGCCCTTGGGACGAAGACGAATGGCAAGAAGCCGAACCCATCCCCGTCTCTCGTCAGGAAGCCAAGGAAGTTCGCTACCGCGAGTACGAACCCGAACCCGAACCCCAAGCCTACGATGACTACGAAGAGGATAACTGGAGCGATGTCCGCAGCGATCCCCCTCGCTACGAACAAAAAGCTTACGTCGATCCCGAACCGCCTCGCGAAGTTTCCTACAGCCAACCCTACGACGATGTAGAAGTGCAAGAGGATGTCTGGGACGACGACATCAAACCCGAACCCTACAAACCCCCTCGCATCAATATCCCGGAGAAAACAAAGGAACCGGAATACGAAGAGGGGTATTAAATATTAAGCAGCGCGTATCGTAAGGTCGGCGAAGCGATCGCTTAGAGGAGAAGGAAGGCGCGATCTCGTTTTCTTTCTCTTGGGTTTGCTAAAAATTCCTTCCTATGATGTTGGCCCGGTGAACGATCGCTACCATAAATCTTGAATTGTATAAGCTTAACTCAAACTACTTTGCTAGAAGAAGCTATATTATATTTTTGAATTTCATCAAAAATTTATTTAATTCAAGGAATTTCATAGCGATTCTCAGAGTTGCGAGATACAGTGATTTCCCTCTTTTCTCAGACTCAAATAGGGTGTACATCACCAGTGCAAGAAATGCTATATTTTACTATTGTAATCGATTAATTCATGAAAATAATAGGCGGATTACTCATTATTTTATCAATTCTAGGTTGTAGTGCATTTCAAGAAATTCAAGAAGCCTCTAAAAAGCAAGAGTCGATCGAAAAAGCAATTAAAGACAAGCATGGATGGGAATCTCAAGTAAGTTGGAATATGCTTGATGGAGAAGTTACACAAGTGACAGTAACCTTTAATGCAAACGACGTTAGAAATGAAAAAGTTTCTACTTTGGAGACTGCAACTCTGAACGCAGCAATCAGTTCATTTAATAGTAAACCGCAGGCAATCTACATAAAAATCACTTTGAATGAACTCACAAAAGAGAATTGAATCCTGTGCGATCGCGTTTTCTATATCTTTAGATTGCTCAAAATCCTTTCTTGAAACTTGAAACAAGCTAACCTAATCGAACGAGTAGCCTGCGAAAAAAATTTCAACAGGGCGATCGCGATTGTAAATGATAATATGCCTGCCGGTTCCGCGATCTATGCTGTCCCAAAACTCTTCAGCCGCTGCTTCATTTTGATAGCTTACAATCTCTGTCTCAACCATCTCATGTGTTGGCTTATCGGTCTTAAAGAGACGATTTAACTCCTCGGCTGACAGGGGAAATGTGGTGCAAAAAAGTTCTATGCCATCCTGAGTTGATGAGGCCAGCGCTTCTGAATAAGGAACGGTGGAGACGTGGAACATATCGAGAATTGATTGGGTTCCATCCGCTCCAGAATCTTCCATCGCTTCTTCAATCGATAAATGTTGCGAACCAGGAGCTGAAGAGTCGGCAGTGATGGGAAAATCCGGATACCATACTGGATTGTAACGACCTGCTGCAAACTCTTGCTGGCGCAGTGCTTGTAATGTAGTGTTGGCATCAGTTTGGTAGTTGGTATAGTACCAATAAGGATTTCCACCCATAATTTATCGCTCGCGCATTTTCCTAAAAGTTAAGCTAATTCTAACGCCAGCGTCGGGTTCGGGCAGCAGTCCGTGCAACCACTCAAGCTGGACGCTGCGCGACATATAGAGTTGCCCTCCCGGCTGCAATAAAAACTGATGCTCGTCGGTGCGTACTGGCAGGTCTCAGTTTCTAGTCGCAACAACTCTAATAGCTAGCATCATTTTTATACCTGGAGTAATGGCGGTTACCGCTATCAAGTTGCATGGCGACCGAGCGAACCACAAGTCATTCGTCTCCAAGTGTTTGATGCAAGGGGAAGAGAATTACTGAATCGTCTTCTTTATAAAGCTAGACTTCGTTAATATTGATGAAAGTCCCTTGTAACCTTGCTCGCAATGCTTAGCACAACCGTCACCGACAACGGACAGATCGCTTTACCCAAAGAAATTCGGGAACATCTCAAACTAGTTAGCGGTAGCCGGGTTGAGTTTGTCATTGGCGAAGATGGCCAGGTAAAGCTCTTTTCTCTCAACGTTGCAGTAGAAACCCTGTCAGGTATCCTGCATCGATCGGACATTCAACCCGCTACCCTTGAAGAAATGGAAACTGCAATCTCCGAGGGAGCCAATGATTGGGCTTGACACCAATATCCTCGTTCGTTATCTAACTCGCGACGACGAATATCAATGGCGACAAGCTTCTGACCTGATTCAGCAAAACCAACCCTGCTTTATTACCAACATTGTCCTTTGCGAATTGGTTTGGGTACTCAGAGGTGCAAACTACCGTTTGTCGAAGGATAAAATCATCAATGTGCTGGAGGCCATGCTACACAGTGCTGCATTTGAATTTGAAAACCGTTCCACTGTCGATCTTGCTTTACAGCGATACAAACGAGGCAAAGCAGACTTTTCTGACTATCTGATTGGAGTTACATCTCGTCAAGCAGGTTGTACGGAAACCGCGAGCTTTGATGGCAAACTGAAAAGCGAGCAAGGATTTCGTTGGCTGGAGTAGCAGTTGTGTATATAGCGGGCCGATTGGAGAGGTAAAACACAGCACGATCGCGTTTTCCATATTTTGGGTTTGCTAAAAATTCCTTCCAGTGTTGTTGGCCTGGTGCGCGATCGAGACACGCGATCGCTCTCCTTAATTCAATTGAGTCCTAGAAAGCAACTCTCTTAAACGACTCGCATCAACGGGTTTGCTGAAATAGTAACCCTGAACTTCGTGACAGTCCCGTTCCTTCACATAATCGAGTTGTTCTTGGGTTTCTACGCCTTCTGCTGTCACATTGAGTTGTAGCGTTTGTGCAAGGGCAATAATGGCCTGAACAATTTCCCCATCACTAACATTTAACGTCGCATTTTGTACAAACGACTTATCAATTTTGAGGGTATCGAGGGGAAAGCGGCGCAGATAATTGAGGGAAGAATATCCCGTACCAAAATCATCTAGGGCCAGGGAAACGCCTAAGTCGCGAAGTTGGTATAAGGTTGCCACAGACTGTTCGATATCTTGAGTTAAAACTGTCTCCGTGACTTCCAACTCCAGCCACGTAGGATCGAGTTGGGTTTCTTGTAAAATTCGGGAGACTTGCTCGACTAAATTAGACTGCTCGAACTGCCTTGCGGAAAGATTGACAGAAATGCGAATGGGGGACAATCCATCTCTTTGCCACTGCTTGTTTTGCCAGCAAGCTTGACGCAGAATCCACTCTCCCATCGGCTTAATTAAACCCGTCTGTTCGGCAATGGGGATAAACTTGCCAGGGGAAACCAAGCCTCGCGTGGGATGTTGCCACCGAACTAAAGCTTCAACTGCGACTAATGTCCCGGTCTTTGCCTCCACTCTGGGTTGATAGTACAGTAAAATTTCTTGGCGTTCGAGGGCGTGTCGCAAGTCAACTTCTAGCGATAGACGTTCTTGCAAGCGTTCGTTCATTTCTGCTGAGAAAAACTGATAGTCGCCTCGCTTTTCTTGGGAGGCTTGCATCATCGCAGTACTGGAGTTTTGCAGTAATCGATCGTCTGAAATGCTGTCAAAAGGGTAAATCGCAATGCCAATGCTAATGCTGGGGCGCAAAGAATGGCGATCGCGCTCAATTGGCTTGCCGGCCCACTCTAGAATTTCTCGTGCGAGTTGAGCGATGCTGTTGGAGGAGCGAACTTCGGTTTGAGCAACTCCGAAAATATTGTCGCCGAGACGAGCGAGTAAATGGCTGGTGTCCGCAAGGGTGGAAAGGCGTTGGGCAACAACCCTCAGCATAACTTCTCCAGCACTGTAGCCGATCGCGTTGTTGATGTCGTCAAAGTTGTCGAGTCTGAGGGAAAGGAGGGCGACGGAACGATTGTTTTGTTTGGCCGTTGCGATCGCTTGGGAGAGGCGATCGCAAAACAAGGCGCGATTGGGCAAGCCCGTTAAAGAATCGTAGTTGCTGATGTGTCGAATGATTTCATCTAACTTGCTGAGGGCATACTGAGCGTTAGACATCAACATGCCGACTTCATCGCTAAATTCTGTGGGTAAATCTAGCAGCTGCTGCTGTTCGACATAGGTTCGCAAGACGCGAGAGGTCAGCACAATCGGCATCAATAGGTCTTTCAAAATCCAAAGAGTGGCTACAGTTGCGAGAAATGTTGCCACCACGGCGATCTGAAGAACGCGAGTGGATTCTGGCGAGAACGAGTTGAGAACAACAAAGTAAACCAGCAGCGCAATCAGAGGAATGTGCGTTCCCAGAAAGGCAACTGCAAAGATTTTTAATTTGTAGCTTTTGAGAAATTTGAGGCGCGATAAAAATGCATACAGTGCTAGGTGCTGATGTTTTGCCATTAACCAAAGTGACGTATCAATATCCAAATCCGATCTCTATGATGGCAAACGACACGTCAAGGTCAAAAAAGGCGCGCCATTGAAACGCGATTGAAAAACCCGGCTTCGGCGAGGGCGATCGCGGAAACCGGGTGCTGGTGACGAAACAGAAGCGAAAGTGCTAACCTGCCATGCTCTCGAGGCTCAAGGGAACCAGGTCGCCATTGGTTGTCAGTCCCAGTAACATTTGCTCGTTCTCTGGAATTGATTTGCCCGTCAATACGCAACACTCGTCTTTCTGAGCGATCGCGCTCAAACTGGCTCGAATATCTGCCTTCGAGAACTGCGGTCGATAGGAACCTGACTTCTGTTGGACATAGTTCCAGAGGACATCTCTGATTAGCGCCTGATATCCCGTTCCACCTGCGAGTTCCTTGAGTTTGTCCTTGAGATCGCGCTCCAAGCGAATGCTGGTCACTTCCATGTCGGTGGTTGAAGTGCGGCTGCGAGTGAGAGTTCTCATAATTTTTTTCTCCAAAATAGTGGACATCTCGGTAATACAAGTGTAGTATTAAAAAGTTAGAGAAAACAAATTTAGTCGAGAAAAAGTTCTGTGACTCTTCTTCTATCCCGCTCTATTGCCCCAACCGCCCCCAGTCGCCGCCACGACGATTGGACTTCGGCGCTTGCCGGCGTAGAGTGCCTTTTTGCGGGCAGGATGTTGAGAGGAGTCCAAATAATTTTAAATCCAACAAACCTTAGTGAGTTCGGGAATTATCGGCATTATGGCGGCGACGGCTCGACCGACGCAGAACCCAAACTCAACTCCAGAAGCGGGGCAGATCGGCCGAAAGTGCCGATCCCCATCTAACAAAAACCACCTCCAAGGTTTCTGTACCCCCGCCTCTGAACTGAAGAAGCGGGGGTTTTTTAAGAGCTGGCTACCCGCACCCCATCCATCCAAAAACGGCTCAAAATAAGGAGTTTAGCCGTGACCAGTACAACCGAAATCTTCAGCCAATCTGTGGTGGTGTTCTCCAAGAACTACCTCCCCATTAGCCGGATTAATCTCCGTCGGGCCATTGTCTTACTGATAACCGGGAAAGCCGAACCCATTGACTGGTTCGCTAGTCCGAGTTGGGAAGTGCGATCGCCCAATTTGATTTTCCAAGTTCCCGCGCACATTCGACTCACCGTCACCAGCACGGAACGCATTTGGAAAATGCCCCCGGTTAACCGACGCGAAGTTTTACGCCGAGACAAACATGCTTGCCAATACTGCGGTAGCAAAAAAAATCTCACCCTCGACCACGTAATTCCGAAGTCGAAAGGCGGAAATCACGTTTGGGACAATGTAGTCACTGCTTGCGTGCGGTGTAACTCGACAAAGAGCGATCGCACCCCACAACAAGCGGGAATGCCACTCCGCAGTAAACCCAAAGCGCCTCCCCACCCTGCTGTTGCTTTTGCCGAACAATTCTGGCGCGAACAGCAAGCCAACTTGGAGTAACAGGAGACACGATGATGCTGAAACTCACTTATGTTGAAAACGGATTCAATTTAGAGCGTTTGGCCCAACCCCTCGAAGAGTGGGTGTCTGTGCGAGTCATGTTGGCTTTGCGGGCCGCAACTCCAATCTGCGTTGAGCCTAGCACCGCGTCTTTCTTGCTCCCTGCGGATTTGCCCTATTTGGGCGATCTCGAAGCGCTGGCCGGTCGAGAAGATGGCGAGGCGATCGCCCTCTCGGTTTGCGATGCAGACTATGTGGAAGTCAGCCTTCACGGGACTTGGCTCTCTTCCGATCCCGATGGCGAAGAAGGGGTTTTTGTCGCGGTGATGAGCGATCGCGCTGAATTCTTCCTCTTCAAACTTTGGCAGGAGGCTCAATCTTTAGCCTCCTTGGCCAGAGACTAATCTGAGGACGCACAAAACCGAGTGCGTCCTTTTTTTTAGACGAGATTAATAATTTCGACGGGTTCAATATCATCGGCGGGTTCAAAGCCAAAGACGCGAGAGTAGAAATAAAATTCGGCATCAAGGGCCCGCTTGATATTTTCGGCTTTGCGGAAACCGTGCTGTTCTCCCTCGAAGGGGACGTAAGCAACGGGCAAACCCTTTGTTTTAATCGCTTCCACCATCATTTCCGCTTGGTTGGGAGGAACCACCTTGTCTTCGAGTCCTTGGAAGAAGATGACGGGACAGGAGAGGCGATCGCTACAATGGATCGGCGATCGCGCTTCGTAAATCGCCTTTTCTTCTGGATATTTGCCAATTAAGCGATCGAGGTAGCGAGACTCAAACTTGTGGGTATCCTTTGCCAACGCTTCTAGATCGCTGACCCCATAGTAGCTGGCCCCAGCTTTGAAAACGTCGTGAAAGGTCAGGGCCGCTAGGGTCGTGTAGCCTCCCGCACTTCCCCCCGCGATCGCCAGCCGTTCCCCGTCTGCGCGTCCCTGTTGTGCTAAATACCGGGCCGCGTTGGTGCAATCATTAACATCGACAATTCCCCACTGGCCGTCCAAACGCTGTTGGTACTCCCGACCGTATCCCGTACTGCCACCATAGTTGACATCGACGAAGGCAAAACCGCGACTCGTCCAATATTGAATGCGGAGATTGAAGGTCGCCGAGGCCGCAGAAGTGGGGCCGCCGTGGCTTTTGACCAGTAGGGGAGGTAATTCGCCCTCAGTTGCTCGAAAATCCTTGTTTTTGGGTGGATAGAACCAAGCATGGGCAATTTTGCCATTATCGGTGGGGAAGGAAATGGCTTCGGGGACAGAGAGATAACCCGGATCGATGTTTAATTCGCTCGATCGCTTTAAGACTTCGATGTCGCCACTTTCCAAGTCCAGGCAAACCAGTTGGGTGGGTTCGGTTGGCGATCCGGCAACGAAGAAGAGTTGATTCCCTCGCAACTTAGGGGAGGAAATGCTGGTGTAAGGCGTTGCGATCGCGTGCAGGGTTTTTTCGGGAATATTCAAGCTGGCGAGGTGGGTTTGACCGTTTTGAGAGTAGGTACAAATTAACTCTGTTGCCGATTTGAAGAGGTAGGGTTGAATGCCAAAGACCCAATGGGGGTAGCCAAACTCCGCTTCCATTTTGCACAACGCTTCGACCGTTCCCCCGTCAGGATGCCAGCGGTACAAGTTTCCCCAGTTGGAGCGATCGCTCGCGAAACAAAGCCAGCCGTCCGGCGACCATTGGGGCGCGCAAATGACCTCTTCAAGGCCGCCAGCAACGCACTGAGGCGATGAGATCGCGCCTTCTGTATCAATCTCCCCAACCCAGAGTTGCGTCCCATCCCAAGGCATATTGGGGTGGTTCCAGTCGATCCAGGCCAGGCGGGTTCCGTCGGGACTCAAACGCGGCGAGGAGTAGAAGTCGCTCCCTTGCACTAACACTTCGACTGCTCCAGACTTGAGGTCAATCCCCACTAATGTATTGACGGCTTCGCGATCGGAATGGTCTTCGCAGACGCAGATAAGGCGATCTCTTTGCCGATCTAGAATCGCGTTGGCATAGCGTTTTGGGGACTCTGGCGTTAAGGCCTGGGGTTCGGAGTCGGGGGTTTGTTGATAGATGCGTTGGTCGGCGAAGTTAGAAAAGTAAATCGTCCCCTCGGCGACCAGAACGGCCCCGCCGCCATATTCGTGAACGCGCGATCGCACGTTGAAGGGTGGAGGGGTGACATCGGTTGTTTTGCCATCGAACGATCGCCGCACTAACACGCTGCGTCCGCCTTCTGCGGCCCGTCCTTCCAACCAGTACAAATTCTCGCTATCAAGGGCAACTCCCCCTAGTCCAATGGTTCCAGAAACAATTAATTCGGAGGAAATCGGCGATTTCCAGGTTCCAAAAGGCTGCTGCGCTGCGGTCATAGTTTAAGGGAACTCATCTCTCGCATTTTACGAGACCGAAGGAAAAGCTGAAAGCGCCTGTACCTTATTCTATCTCAACTAAAAATGCTTCATCGTTGGCTGTCAAGCTAGCATTTTATTCAGACTTAGGTTTACGTTTCTATATAAATTCACTAATACCAATTCCTATCCAAAAAGAACCAATGCTTATATAAGTAATATTATGTAAGTTCGTCACCGTAATTAATTTTCCACGAATCTCAATTAATTCTTCAGATTGCACAGAATCAAGCGAAATAAATAAAGTATTAGCATCGTAACTTTTAATTGCAGCGCCTCAATGAAAAATCGAACCTGCAATAATTAATTCTACCCATTTCATGAAATTTCTCCCGATCTCAGAATCATTTGCTAATAAGGCAAACCGTACAAAGGTTGTAAAGATATGACTTTTTAATGTTAAGCTATCCGAGAATCAATGTGCGATCGCCTCGCAAGCTTGCGGATAGAACGCTCGCATTGAAAATGCAGTAGTCGATATATTTTGTGCGATCGGTTGCAATTCTATGGCAAAAAAAACGCTGGATGTCTTTATTACTCACGCTTGGTACTTCCACGATGACTGGAACAACCTTTCCCAGTTGCTGAATGAGTCTTTGGGGAGCAAGTGGCGCAACTTTAGCGTTCCTTGGCACGATCCGGCGATGGTTCCCCACACGGAAACTGGCAAGCGGTTCATCATGAACTATCTGGAGTCGCAAATCATTCCCGCCGATGTTGTCGTTCTGCTGTACGGTGTTTTTGCAAAATCCAAGCCGTTTCGGAAGTGGTTTGAAATTGAGCTGGAACTGGCGAAGAAGCATAATAAGCCGACGATCGGCGTTCCAGCGGCAGCGAATGGTACGGTCGAGGATATTCCGGAAGATTTGGTCGATTATCGGATTGAATGGGATGTGGACAAGATTGTCAAGGCGCTCTACGAGGTGAGTCAAGTTTCTCAGAATAGCTAATCTTGTGGAAATGGGACTGTTGTGTCAGTCATAACTCGCAATGCGGAAGATTGAGTTATGTCTAATGTGTATTAGAAGCTCAAACTCTGAATTTACCATTATTTTTTGTTCCTATTGCAAGGGTTGTTCGCATCAGACATGAGTCCGTAAGAGAATGATTGTTGATGTCAGTATTTCGCAACTGTTAAGGCAAATCTCGTCGGAGAGATTGTTGAAGCTATCGGGCCGATCGGTTTGGATTGTTGGCGGGGGATCGGGTTATGGTAAAGCGATCGCGCTTTTGTTGGCGGCGGCGGGATCTCGCGTATTTATCTCCGGCCGCGATCGCGACAAACTCCAGAAAACGCAGCAAATGGCAGAGTTAATGCAGCTCAACGCTGGCACGATAGAAGTTGTGCCGATGGATCTTACCAATCCGAAGAGTCTCGATCGCGCGATCGCGCATCTGGAAGCGCAGATCGATGCTTTATACGGTTTAGTTCTCACCGCCGCCATCCCGCAAACCGGTCCCACCCAAACCCCCCTACTCGATTTCTCCCTAGAACAGTGGAACCGGATGATGGCGACCAATGTCTCCTCCACATTTCTGTTAGTACAAAAAACCGCGACCCTGCTTTCCGCCTCGAACAGTTCCCGAATTATTTGTTTCAGTTCGAGGGCCGCTTGGTTCGATACTTTGGGGTTTGGCCCCTACAACATCTCGAAGTGTGCCTTAAATTCCTATGTTGCTTCTGCGGCCAGGGAGTTAGCGTATCGATACTCCGATCGCGACATTCAAATTAACGCAATCGATCCGGGAGAAGCGTTTACTGAAATGAATCAGGGGTCGCCAACGCCACCGCTAGCCATTAGTAACATTGTGCTTCACTTGCTAACGACTTCCAGTCAAGGGCCGTCGGGGAAATTCTTCGATCGCGATTTGAACCCGATGGAATTCAACGCGATCGCGAAGTACGACGGCGCATTATAGTCAACGCTTCACTCCGACCGACTCTCCAACAGCACCGCCTCGGTCCGCCAATCCGATCCGACCCGCAGGGTGAGTTGCGACCCTAAATCGCCGGTAGAATCGGCTTCAACGCGGCCAAAACCCAGAGCTTCTTGCAGGTTCTGCGCTGCTTCCGTGTCGCCTTGTTGAACTACAATTTCAGTTTGACTCAGTTGTCGCGGCGAAGCGTGTTGGGAAAGATAGACATTGCGAAAATTTCGCTCTCGGAGATAGTCCGCGACCTGAGTTGAAAGGTCGGGATCGTCGGTAGCGTTTTGAATGGCAATGCGAACGCGGTTGAGAGAGCGATCGCGCTGAGTTATTTCGCTTTCTTGGCCAAAGTATTCTGCCAGAACGCGATCGCGGCCGTTCCGAGACATCAGCCAATAGCTAATCCCCTCAAACTCGTGCTTCTCGCTGAACCGGCCGGGAAGCAGCACCATCCCGATCTGGTCTTTCTCTAAATTCAGTCCAAACCCCACCAGTGCGAGCATCTCTTCCATGCTCAGGTCGGTGTCCACATATTGCTGCATAATCCGAACGGCGTTGGGTAACAGCGGCAAAACCGCCGGACTTTGCAAGCGCTGGCGCAGTGCTTTGAGTAAAATTTGCTGGCGCTGAACCCGGCCAATATCCCCATACTCATCCATGCGAAAGCGAGCAAACTGCTCCGCCCGATCGCCATTGAGAGTTTGCAAACCCTCTTCCAAATTAATTTCAAGTTGCTGGGTCGCATCTTTGTAAGACATCGCGTGAGGGACATAAACCTCAACCCCTCCCACCAAATCTACCAGTTCCCGAAACGCATTATTGGTCACGCGAATGTAGCGGTCGATCGGGATATCGTTGAGGGTTTCTCCCACCACCTGCGCGGCCAAATCCGCGCCGCCATACACGTTGGCATCATTGATTTTCGCCAAACCGACATCCGGAATAAACGTGCGGGTATCTCTGGGGATCGAGAGCATTCGCAGCGTATTATCGGTGGGGTCGAAGCGCACCAACAGCATGGTATCGCTGTGGCCGTTAAAAACTTCATCCGAACCCTCTTCCGCATCCAAAACGCGATCGATCCCCATCACTAAAATATTAACGGGTCGTTCGACCTGATATTGCAGCAGCGCTTGCCACGCTTTTTTCTCGCTCCTGGTTGCCGTTTCTTTGGCGATAACCGCCGGCCCGGCCAAGTCTTCGGGGAGGGGACTCAAGAGCGCAAAACCCGCTCCCGCGATCGCCGAAGTTGCCGCCGCACCCAGAAAAATAGTACTCCACAAAAATCTCCGTCCCCAACTCAAGGAGAACGCAGTCTTGGGAAATTGAGTCATCTTTCGCTTCGCTCCAAAAGAGTGTTCTGTTGGCGATAATTGCGTCTCATGGTAGCGATCTGCGTTTTCTGGCAGCTTTTGGGGAGAAGACCGATCGACGAGCGGTTTCCTCAGCAACGTTTCAGCCTGTTTTTTCACACTTAACCTCAACACCAACCAATGCAATCAATTTCGGGGTTGTACGAACCGAGCAACCGACCCTGCGAGCTAACAGGCGCTGCCAGAAGCTTTTCCCGACTTTAAATCCTCATGGTGGATTATAACGTTAGCGACAAGTAATTGGGTGTTCGGCAAGCAACTGTTTGAGAGCAATTAGCCGCCAGGTGCTTCCCATCAGGTCGGCGCAGCGATCGCTTCCTCAATTTCTTCTGTCTGGTTTTGGCTTTTCCGGATTCTCCGCAGAAAACAGAAGAGATTGAAAGCGATCGAGATCGCGAAATGTGGGAAGAAAGCCAAAGCAGACAAGATACTTGCATCTCGTCTGCTTTATTCTCTGAGTTTGGATTGGCGCGTTCCTTTTAAGATGAGGGTGGCGTTTGTTTTTTCGCTGGGGGGGGAGGAGGCGCGATCGCTTTGGGAGCAGGACGCTGAGTTTGAGAGCGTGCTTTCGGTTTCGCTTCAGTCGAGGTTTCCGTCGCCGTTGTCCCTTGTTCGGAGGTCAGCAGATCTTTGATCTGTGCGACTAGCGTTCCCAATTTCCCTTCGTCGAGGAGGGTGTTAATCAGCGATAAACCGCTCGTGGAGAGCAGCAGTTTGTTGATATCTCCCGCACCGTTCCCGTTACTGCCATTGGCACCGGGAAAAGCATAGATGCGCGCATCGCCGAGAACGCCGGGTTGGGGTGCGAGGTTCTGGACGATTTCAGGCAGTTTGTCCGCCAGTTCCGGCAAAATGGTTTTGATTAACTCGGCGGTACGATTCGCCGTGTTGAGGGCGTTCTCTGCTTCGATTAGTGCCTGTTTTCCCTGGGCTTCAGCCAAGGCTTTGAGGCGATTGGCTTCGGCGAGGGTGCGGATCGACTCGGCTTCGAGTTCGGCAGCTTGACGGGCAATTTCGGCTTGGCGGCGGCGGCGGAAGACATCAATCTCCACCACGTTTTGGTCGGAGATGCGGCGTTTGGCGGCTTCTTGTTCGGCAGCGATGACGGAAAGTTGACGTTCCCGTTCGGCCCCTTCTACTTCCTTGGCGGTGACGACTGCGGCTTCGGCTTGGGCCCGTTCGGCTTCGGCGGCGAAGCGATCGCGTTCTTTATTGGCAATAGCGATCGCGGCTTCTTGTTGGGCCGTTTTTGATTCTTGTTCGGCTTCCGCTACTTCAATTTGCGATCGCAGGCGAGACGCATCGACGGTTTGCTGGCGGGTAATTTCCGCAACTTCTGCTTCCTGTTTTTGCAAGGTCTGGGCAACTTTAAACTTTTTCTGCTGTTCTTCTAAGGCAATATCCGCCTCAATTTGGCTCTGTTGTACCGAGAGTTTTTGATGAATTTTTTCCTCTTCAACGGCTTTCTCTTGCAAAATCTTATTGCGTTCAATTTTTGCCGCTTCTTTATCCTTTGCCTCCTGAATTTCTCGCTCTCGCTGAGCCTTGAGAGATTCAATTTCTTGTTGTTGAGTCAACTGCAAGCTAGCAATTTCTTTTGCTTGAGTTAGCTTCGCATCTTCCTTCTCTTGGCTAATCGTTAAAGATTGTTTTTCGGCATCAAGTTCTTGTTGCTCGATTGTCACTCTTGTGGTTAGTTCAACTTCCCGTTTTTGCTGAATTGAGCGTTGAATTGTTTCCGTTCTCAACCGCACGCCTTGCGCGTCAAAGAAGTTGTTTTCGTCGTAAGTGTCGCTCTCTTCAATCTCCGAAATTGCAATATTATTGAGCGTTAAGCCAACCTTCTTCAAATCTTGCTGAATTAAGTTGTAAACTTCATCGGCAAATCCTAATTTATCCGAGTCAATTTCTGCCAAACTCTTCTTCTTCGCTGCGGCTCGAATCGCATCATCCGCCCGTTTTTCCAGTGCTTCCTTAATATCTTCCTCCGAAATTCGCCCCTTTTTCGACAATCGAGCGGCAGCATTTTTCACATCCTCCCTGTCCGCACTGATGCAGACATAAAAGGTAACGCGCATATTGGCTCGCAAATAATCTTGGGTGCGAACTGCTAAATTGTCCGTCCGTTCCACATCAATGGAAATCTCTCGCAGGGGGACGCGGGTGAGTTCGTGAAATCCGGGAAGAACGACGCAGCCACCGTGAAGAATCACTGACTGCTTTTTCACAAATAAGCCTCCAGTGCGGACAAAGGCTTCGTTGTTGGGCGTAATTTTATAAACGAGTTTGTACGACCACAAACTCAGCACCAACAAAATGAAAATGGCAATAACAATGCTGACGGGAAAAAAGAGTCCGCTACTCAGCGGAATTTGTCCGACGGTGGGTTGAACGGACTGAGCAACGATAGCGGGTTGGACTTCTTCAGTAATATTGCTCTCAATTTTTTCCGATTCCACAGAAAATTCAACAGTAGAAAGAGACGGTAAAGATTGAATTAACTCAAGCCAGAATTTCATCGTATTTAAGTCCTATTTAATAGAGTTTAGGTTTATGAGTGATGAGTTGATAAATGTTCAATGCTCAATGTTTGTTGTTCATCCACTTATCCTCATCAGAGGTATCTTTGGCGATCGCGAGGTAACTGTGCTGGCCGCGTTCGACGATCAAAACTTGCTGGCCGCGATGGGGAACGACGGAGGCCCAGTGGGGAAGGGTGACGCTGATGGTGACGAGGTTGCGATCGCCGTCCACCACATCGGCCCGACCGACCATTCCCTCCGTCGCCGAGGGGACGGTTTTCGAGGTTACCGTTCCCAGACATCCGACGAGGCGATCGCCACTAGCATCCTGACCGAAGGGAGCAAATAACTTGCCAATGGGACGAGAAATGAGGCTACCAACGTACAAGCTGAAGCACAGGGAAGCAATGAAAATAACACCTCCCAGTCCAAAGAATGTGGTGGGAATGGTTCCCGTCCAGCGACCCACTGCTGCATTCAGCATCCATCCCGTAAACCCCCAGAAGCTAAAATCGGTCGCCAGCAGCAGCAACAGGGGAATCTTCCCAACTCCCAGCCACCCCAACACTTGAGCAAATCCCCACTCTCCTTCAACCTCGCCATCAACTTCTGTATCTGCATCTAAGTCCAACAAACTGTCGTCAACATCGAAGTCTGCATCCGCGTCGAGATCGAGGTCGTCGTCCCCCCCGCCGGAGATAATGACGAACAGAAATAAGGCAATGCCAATGCCTAGGAGTATCCAGTAAGGAAGATTGGCTAAGTCGTACATCATCTCAGGGAAAAGGCGAATGTAACACCAGTGTAGCGACTGGATTGCTGGTCGCTGGGGAAAGCGATAGATTTTTTAATTTTCCTCGGTTACGCGAGAGTTTCTGCAAGTGGAATTGAGTCGTACGATCGGCCAAGAGAATCGCGATCGCTTCGCCGACCTTTCGGGATGCACTGCGCTCCATGCTTGAATGGAGACAGACTTGCCAAACCCCTCATTCATGTACGACAACCTCTGCAAATTCCTCATCGAAGAATTTACCGCCGACTTCGCCACTTGGCTGCTCGGAGAACCCATTCACCTCACCGAACTCAGTCCCTCCGAACTCTCCCTCGAACCCATTCGCGCCGACTCCTTAATCCTGCGAGAATCAGAAAACTTGGTATTGCACGTCGAATTTCAAACCGCACCCGACCCGAATATGCCGTTTCGCATGGCGGACTACTACCTGCGGGTTACCGTCGCTTTCCCCAAAAAGAGATGCGTCAAATCGTCGTCTATCTGCGGGAAACCGCCTCGGAGTTGGTCTATCAGAACGTGTTGGAGTTGAGTCAACTGCACCACCGCTACGAGGTGATTCGCCTGTGGGAACAACCAGCAGAACAATTCCTCGAAGTCCCCGGATTGTTTCCCCTCGCTTCCCTCAGTCGCACCGACGACCCCCTCGCAACCCTAACAACCGTCTCGGAGAAAATAGCGGAGATTGCCAACCGCAGAGTGAAAGCCAACATTGCCGCCTCAACCGCCTTGTTAGCTGGGTTAAGATTGAAAAAAGAGGAGATCCGAAGGTTGCTCAGGAGCGAGATGATCCAAGAATCCGTCATCTATCAAGAGATTTGGGAAACAGCACTAGAGCGGGGTTTGCAAGAAGGCCGTCAAGAGGGTCTGCAGGAAGGCCGTCAGGAAGGTCTGCAGGAAGGTCTCCAAGAAGGCCGTCAAGAAGGTTTGCAAGAAGGTCGCCAGGTGGCGATGCGAGAAATTGCGGTTCAGTTGCTGGCCAGTGGAATGGAAATTGCACAAGTGGCAAGTATGACGGGGTTATCCGTCGAAGAGGTTGAGAAGATTAGCGATCGCGCCAAGAAGGATGAATAGAGTTCAGAATTAAAATGACTCTTCCCAACTCCCCACCCGATCGCTTGCGGGTCTAGCGGCGAGGCAATTTACACTTCACTGAAATTTCTAAATTGCTCTCTGCGGTTCCTTGGGTGATATAAGGAATTCCCGCACTTCCTCCTAGTTTCAAGCCAAAAGATAGGGAAATTTCTTCCACTTCTGCGGCTCCAAAGTCTTTAAAAGAGTTCAAAACGTAGTCTGTGTAGTCGCGAATCAGTCGCTGCGCTCGATCCATTTGAGCGGAAAATTTTGGATTTTTCACCTCGTCGTAGGGATCGTTATTTTCTCCGATCGGAGTTTTTTCAATAATACTTGTCTCCACATTAACCTGACGAACTTCGCCATCGGCTTGAAAGAATAATGGGTTGGTTGCTGACATAAATCTCCCTGGTTTTCTTCGTAATATTTGTTCAAAATTCCCGCATTTCTGAAAATGCTTGGCTACAGTGGTGCTACAACAGGAAAAAACGCTTTTCCAGACAATTTTGCTGGAAATTTTGTAGGTGCATTCAATTTTTACCAGTGGATCGATACGCTCTCGTCATCGGAATTAATCAATATCAGAGTGCTGCACTATCGTCTTTATCGAAGGCTGCAATGGATGCAGAGACAGTGGCACAGCTTTTAGAAGAACGCGGAAATTTCCAGGTTGAGCGCTTGCCAAAAGCCTGGAATCGCGGCAATAACAAGTTTGAAGTAGGGAGTTTACCCGTCACTCGAACAGAGATTATTGATGCGCTCAAAACTCTCTTATTGGAACGCGCAACCAACAGCGAGGCGCTGATTTATTTCTCCGGTCATGGGTTTAAAGTTTATGACGAGTTGGACGAACAGCAAGGTTTTTTAGCAGCTTCGGATACGCAGGTTGACGGTTTAGGGGAACGCGCGATCGCACAGCGGAATGGCCTTAGTTTGGAATTCCTCGATCGCGTTATTAAAAAGTCCCAAATTGCGCGGTTGGTGATGTTATTAGACTGCTGTCATAGCGGCGAAGCTATTGCGCGGGAATCGCTACAACGAACCCTCACGGAGTTTAACCGGTGTGCGGACTATTATTTGATTGCGGCGTGTCGCAGTTTTGAGCAGGCGCGATCGCTCGCGGGACAACCCCACTCCATTTTCACCGGCGCATTGCTCGCAGGGTTAGCACCGGAAAATGCAGATAGCGACGGGAATATTACCAGCGATCGCCTCTTCGATTATCTTCAGCAGCAACTCAAGGGTTCCCATCAGCAACCCGTGCGCTTGGGGGGTGGACGTTCGATCGCGCTGGTTAACTATCCCCAGCAGGAACGTCGCGCCACCGTTCCCTTCCAGCAGGACAATCCGTATCTGGGGTTGCAAGCGTTTGACCTCGAACAGGCGATGTATTTTCACGGCCGCGATCGCGCCATTCGGGCCTTGCGAGATCGCCTTTTGGATAATCGCTTCCTCGCCGTCATTGGCGCATCGGGTTGCGGGAAGTCTTCCCTGGTGAAAGCGGGACTGATTTCCTCCCTCAAAGAGCGTCCCCTCCTCGACAGCAGCGATTGGGAAATTGCCATCCTCACCCCCGGCGACTCTCCCCTGGAACGGTTGATTGAAACCCTGACACCGCTACACGATCGCGCCAAACCCTTCCTCCTCTTTGTCGATCAATTTGAGGAAATTTTCACCCTTTGCAAAGACGACGAACAGCGCAAGTCCTTCTTCCGGTTGATGCAAGAAGAAGCAACCACCCTCGAACGCCAGGGACGGATTGTGCTGGCCATTCGCGGCGACTTCCTCGATCGCTGTGCGGAATATGCAGAGGTTGCATCCCTGATTAATCGCACCCAACCGACGACCTATTTTGTCGAACCCCTTTCCCTCGAAGAATTGCGACGCGCGATCGCGCAACCCGCAACCCAACACGGCGTTACCTTCGATCCCGGCCTCGTCTCCAAGATGGCGAAGGATGTGGCCGCTCATCCCGGCGCGCTCCCTCTCCTACAATACGCGCTGCGGGAGTTGTGGCGCGTCTGCATTGAGGAAACGGACGCTCCCCAACCCCACTTAACTTGGCAAGGATACGAGCAAATTGGGGAAGTTGGCGGCGCATTGGACAAACGCGCCAACCTCATCTACACCAGTTTAAATTCGGAAGCGCAGCAAGCTTGCGTGCGGCGACTGTTTCTGGAATTGGTGGAGTTGGGAGACGGGGAAACTGCGACGCGGCGCAGAGTGACGAAGGAGAGTTTAACCGCCGTTGCAGACTCGCCGGAACAGTTGGAAAAACTGTTGGGACTGCTCGCCAAGCACCGCCTGCTGTTCGTGACGACGGATAAGAAAGGACGCGAGGAGTTTGTCACCTACGTGGAAGTGACCCACGAAGCGTTGCTGTCGAAGTGGGAACGTCTGAAGCGATGGATTGAAGAGAACCGGGGTGCAATTCGCTTGAAGCGGCGGTTTGAGGCGGATTTTCTGGAGTGGCGCGATCGCTACAATCGTTCTGAGGAGGCGCTGTTAGGGGGGTTGCGCTTAAGCGATGTGGTGGAGTGGCGGCGAGAGACGCATCCCCGGTTGTCCCCGGAAGCAGAGGGGTTTATTGAGGCGAGTTTGGCAAAGCGGGAACGGGAACAGCAGGAAAAACTTGCGGCCGCCGAAGCGAAGGCGAAAGCGGAGGCGGAACGTGCGAAGGAGGCGGAAGCGAGAGCGTTAGCGGAGTTGGAGAAGAAGGTTGAGGCGGAGAAAAGAGCGGAAGCGGAAGTAGGACGCGCACAGGAGGCGGAAGTAAGGGTTAACTGAGATCTTGCACCATTCTCAGTAAGGGTTGCGTTGGGGAACAAAATCTGAAAAAAAGGGCGTAGTCAAAAGTAGAAGACGGCAACTAAAACCATGCTTCAGCACGCCCAAACGCTAGTGTACAGC
>Ga0207422_1001829_pt1 | contig 35163 bp, 28 predicted proteins | sample MarCyaLeptolynsp_FD_187757 | JGI IMG/M metagenome (GOLD analysis project Ga0207422, IMG submission 187757) | Marine cyanobacterial communities from Panama - species 1 Leptolyngbya sp. (SPAdes) | ecosystem: Environmental > Aquatic > Marine > Unclassified | place: Panama: Panama City | collected... | reverse complement strand
CTAAGCATGTAGCAAATTTACCCGGTTGCGGTAAACAAACCTCTTCCTTTCTGGTTGAGGAAAGTTGCTTTGCTTAATTTTTTGTAGCTTCTGCTAGTCGAATTCTCTGTTCGACGCGCTGAATATACATCGATTCGTTCTTGGCAACGGAAAAAGCTGGATGGGTGCGAGGGGCGGAAATTTATTTGCTTGGCACAGCATGGTGACGACGGGCGGGAGACACTGCAAGTGATGCGGCGCGCACCGCGACAGGGCGTCAATCAGAGGAAAAAAGCGAAAGGGATGAAACCGCTCTCGCGGTTTCATCCCTTCGACTACTGACTGACTTTTCACAAAACGCGATCAGCCGGCGACTGTGTCACACCCCGGCGGTCAATCACGGACAATATAAACCGAACACTTCGAGTGTCTTGCAACGCGCGCAGCGTTTGGGCCGAGGAGATAGTCGCTCAATTCCGGCCGATGGGCGCCCATGACGATGAGGTCGATCGAGAGCTTGTCGGCCATCTCGAGTATTTCTTCATAGACCGTCCCGTGTCCGACGATATGCCGTGCCTTCACATCGGAACCGAGCGTGCTTTGAACGAAGCCGTGGAGCGTCTTGTCGGCTTCCTGCAGCATCGTTTCTTCGGCGTCGTCCTTGAACCAGGTCGCTACCCAGGCTCCTCCAAGGGGGGGCAGCACTGTCATGACATTGAGTGTGCCGCCGTCCAGGTCAACGAACCGTTTCGCTTCTTCCAGAATATGCTTCTGGTCCTGCATGTGCGTCAGGTCTATCGCGGCGAGTACATTTTTCTTCATTGGTTTTGCTTCCTTCACGCGGCCGCAGATTGGGGATCGGCGTCTCCTTCATGCTGGACCGCCAGTCGGCGACGCTGCAGAAGGACAATAATCCCGAGAACGAGCAGGGCAGGGATATAGAAGATTTCCTTTGGCAGCCTGTCTGCCGGCACTTCGAGTTCCTTCAGTTCCCAGTCGAAATCGATGCCGAGGTTTTCTGACGGTCCGCCAAAAGCGAGGTCATCGACGAAGAGCGTGCCGTCTGCGTTTCGGAACGCGATCCCCGCATTGTCGAGGAGCCGGGCCTCGCCATCCGTTCCTTTCGGGCCAAGCGGAAGCAGGTATTTCGCGTCGACTTGCTGACCTTCCAGGTTCTCGCCTGTCAGGCGGACTTGGAGGGATGCCCCATCGGGCGCATCCTGCGCCATCTGGTAAACCTGGTCGGCCGGTCGCGTTTCGAACTCCGGCGCAACCATGTTCAGGAAGAATCCTGGTCGGAACAGTGTGAAGGCAACGAGAAGCAGAATGGCGCTTTCCCAAAGCTTGGACTTGACGATGAAGTAGTTCATCGTCCCCGCCGCGAAAAGCAGCATCGCTATCAGGGCGACAATGAAGACGAACACCGCCTGAATTGGCCCGACATCGATCAACAGGAGGTCCGTGTTGAAGATGAACAGGAACGGCAGGAGGGCCGTGCGGATAGAATAGAAGAAGGCTTGAAAGCCGGTCTTCAGTGGATCGCCTTTCGAGATCGCCGCCGCCGCAAAACTCGCCAACCCGACGGGTGGCGTCACGTCGGCCATGATGCCGAAATAGAAGACGAACATGTGAACCGCGACGAGCGGAACGATCAGTCCGGCCTGCGCGCCGAGTTCGACGACCACACCTGCCATCAGCGACGAGACGACAATGTAGTTGGCCGTTGTCGGCAGTCCCATGCCAAGGATGATGGAGATCAGCGCTACGAAGAACAGCATGGCGAGCAGATTGCCGCCTGAAAGGAATTCGACGAATTCGGCCATCACCTGACCAACCCCGGTCAGTGTCACGGACCCGACGATGATGCCGGCGACACCCATGGCGGCAGCCAGCCCGATCATGTTCCTGGCGCCGACAACCATGCCTTCGGTCAGATTGTTCCAGCCGTCGCGCATATGCCGTCCGAGTTCGCCTTCGCCGCGGAAGAAGGCCTTGAGCGGGTTCTGCGTCATCAGGATCACGAGCATCAGGATAGCTGACCAGAACGCGGAAAGACCCGGAGACTTGCGCTCGATCATGAGCATGTACATCAGGAGCAGGATCGGCAGCAGGTAGTGGATCCCGGTCTTGAAAATGACGCCGACCGGAGGCAGGTGCTGCATCGTATCAAGGTCGGTGTTCAGGTCCGGTCCCTTTGACGCGTACCAAACTGCCGCAACATAGGCGACGCCCAGCAAGACCACCAGAAGCGGTGTGGATGCGCCGCCGAACGTGGCGTCGAAGAAGCTGACAATGTAGCCGAGAAGGAACAGGGTGCCGCCGCCGATGACGATCGAGATCGCGATGATGAAGATCGCAGCGAGCAGGAAGGTGACATTGTTCATTGTCGACGTGCCCTTCATGCCGCTCTTCAGCGCTTCAAGGTGCACGATGTAGACCAGTGCTATGTAGGAAATAGCTGCAGGAATGATCGCGGTCTTGACGACTTCGACATAGGAGATGCCGACATATTCGGTCATGAGAAAGGCGACCGCGCCCATGACGGGCGGCGTCAGCACGCCGTTGATCGAGGAGGAGACTTCGATCGCGCCGGCCTTCGTCGGCGAGAAGCCGACTTTCTTCATAAGCGGAATGGTGAAAGTGCCGGTCGTGACCACGTTTGCGATCGAAGACCCGGAGATCAGCCCGGTCGCTGCCGAGGCGATAACGGCGGCCTTCGCCGGACCGCCGCGCAAGTGACCAAGTGCAGCAAATGCCAGTTGCAGGAAGTAGTTTCCGGCCCCTGCCTGGTTCAGAAGAGCACCGAAAAGAACGAACAGGAAGACGAAACCGGAAGAGACACCGAGCGCCACACCGTAGACACCCTCGGTGGTCAGCATCAGGTGGCTCATCGCCTTTTCAAACGACGCGCCTTTCCAGCGGACGACGTCCGGAAGCCCGTCCCATGACCCGAAGAAAACATAGGCCATGAAGAACAGCGCCACCCCCATAAGCGGGAAGCCGAGCGAGCGTCTTGCCGCTTCCAGCAGCAGCACCAGGCCGATCCCGGCCATGATGAGATCCATCGTGTTCGGAACGCCGGTCCGGTCGGCAACGCCGCGGTAGTCCCACCACAGGTAGGAACAGGCGACTGCCCCCACGATCGCGACGATCCATGTCAGTATCGGAATGTAGGTACGTGGGCTGCTTTTGAACGCCGGGAAGGCAAGAAACGCCAGGAAGACCGCAAATCCGAGGTGAATTGCGCGTGTCTGCGTATCGTTCAGAACGCCGACACCGATAAGGTAGGGCAGGGGAGATGCGATCCAGAGCTGATAGACCGACCAGAAGAGGGGAACGAACCAGAGTACGTTTCTTGAAAACCCGTCCTTGGGAGCACGGGCGCCGGTATCGGCCTCCGCGACGATATCATCAAGGTCGTTCGACGCAGTTTCTGTCGATTTGTCGCTCATGCTTTGCCCACCCGCATGTTTTCAATGACTTAATATGACTGCAGCCCGGAGATCCGGGCTGCAGAAGATTGTCGGCGGATTACATCCAGCCTTTTTCCTTGTAATATTTCACGGCACCTGGGTGCAGGTCGGCGGTCAGGCCGTCCTTGATCATTTCACCTTCTACAAGACGGCCAAACGCCGGATGCAGTTTCTTGAAGTCGTCGAAGTTCTCGAAGACGGCTGAAACCAGCGCGTAGACCACGTCATCGGACGTGTTGGCGGACGTCACGATGGTCGCTTTCGGACCCCAGGACGGGATGTCGTCGGCGTTCCCCGGATACATGCCACCCGGAATGGTCGCGGCCGCGTAAGCGGAGTTATCGGCAAGAAGCTTTTCGATCGGTGCGCCGGAAAGCGGAACGATCTTGATGTCGCAGGTAGACGTTGCTTCCTGGGAAGAACCGTTCGGCAGGCCTGCGGCCCAGATTGCAGCGTCGATTTTGCCGTCGCAAAGCGCAGCAGCCTGTTCAGAGGACTTCAGCTCAGCGGCAAGCGAGAAATCATCCGCGCTCATGCCGGTGTACTTCATCAGCGTTTCGGCGAGAACGCGCGTACCCGAACCCGGGTTGCCAATGTTGACCTTCTTGCCTTTCAGGTCTTCAGGTGTGTTGATGCCGGCATCGGCACGCGCCATCACATGCATCGGCTCCGGATGCACGGAGAAAATTGCGCGCAGTTCCGGGAAGGCACCGTCATCCGCGAATGCGCCGGTACCGTTGAGGCCTGCCGCCTGAACGTCGGACTGAACGACGCCGAAGTCCAGCTCGCCCTGGCGGATCGTGCGGGTGTTGTAGACCGAACCGCCGGTCGACTCAACCGAACAACGGATGCCGTGGTCCTTGCGACCCTTGTTGACGAGGCGGCAGATTGCGCCACCGGTCGGGTAGTAAACGCCTGTGACGCCACCGGTCCCGATTGTGATGAATTCATCAGCCGTTGCTGCACCGGTGAATGCAATGCTGGTTGCCAGAACAGCACCAGCAAGGTTCATTTTCATCATCATTTGACTAGGCTTCCCTCTTGTTAAAATTCTTAAGTCAAGTGTGGCCACCCACCCTAGACATTTTCAAACTCGTCGAGCAAGCGATTATGCTTGTCAACCTCTTGGATCCTGGCTTCCGCTTCGGATCCGGCCCGCGCAACCAGCATGCCTGTAATGGTTTCGATCAGGACAAGCGTGGCTGCGTAAGACGAAAAAAAGTGTGGACTTTCAGTGCGTTGTATGAAGTGGTAGTCGGCGTATTTCAACCCCGGAAACGCGTGGCTGTCCGTCAGGACCACGACTTTTGCACCATTTCCAGCAGCCACTTTCGCGGCGCGGACCGAACGATGCGCGTAGGGATGTTTGGAGATGATCAGGACGGTGTCCTGTGCGCCGATACCAGCCAGCGTGCTGCCGAGTGTCGTGCCGTTGCGACCGGCCACGAGCCATCGATCATCGAACCATTTTGCAAGATAGGCGAAGTAATCGGTGAAGCCTGCAGAGGCAAGCGCACCGATAAGGACGATTTTCCGGGACGAGGCCAGACGGTCGACGACCTCGTCCAGGGTTCCAGGATCGATGTCCTCGATCAGGCCATTGATGTTGTCGATACAGGCAGCGACCTGCCTTGGCAGCAGCGGCTGATCGGCGTCTGATCGCAGCCGCCGGGCCTTGTCCTGAAAACTGTCCTGTTCGCGTTTGCTGAGTTCCAGCCGGGCCTGTTCCCTGAGCGCTTCGTAGTCGGAAAACCCCAGTGCGCGCGCAAGCCTTGTGTAACTCGCCGGGGATACGCCGCTCGCCGTGGCGACCGACCGGAGGCTTCTTGTTGCTATTTCCACCTGATTTTCAACGATATAGTCCGCCGCAATGCGCAGCGCTTCGCTCAGCTCGGCATAGCTGGTCGATATCGCGGTCCGGATTTGTGGCGGCGAACTCGTTGTCATTTGTTTACTGTTTCATTTGTTTTTTCACTTGTCAAATCCTGAAACAAATGTTTCGTTGCGTCCGTTTTCATCGTTGACATGGAAGTCTCCAAATGTCCTCTAAACCCCTTCCCAAGCATGCTCCCGTCGTTGTCATCGGCGGGGGGATCATGGGCTGCTCCACCCTCTATCATCTCGCCAAAATGGGTGTGAGCGATGCGATCCTCCTGGAACGCAACCAGCTGACCTCCGGGACCACCTGGCACTCCGCCGCGCAGGTGCGCGCGCTGCGCCACTCGCGCAATCTGACCCGCATGATCCAGTACTCCGTCGAACTCTACGGGCAGCTGGAGAAGGAAACCGGACAGGCAGCAGGCTGGATCCAGAAAGGGTCGCTTTCCATCGCCACCAACCCGGACCGGCTGGTGCATATCAAACGGCAGGAAGCCCTTGCCAGGGCTTATGGTATCCCGGCGCACTCCATCACCGCCGGTGAAGCCAAGGAGCGTTGGCCGCTCATGAACGCGGAGGACGTTCTTGGCGCCGTCTGGTCTCCTGACGATGGCCGCGTCAGCCCGTCCGACGTTTGCGCGGCACTCGTGAAAGGGGCGAGATCCTATGGAGCGAAGCTTTTCGAAAAGACGGGTGTCACCGCGATCCTCACCGAGAACGGCAGGGTCAGAGGCGTCGAAACCACGAACGGCACAGTTATGTGCGACGCAATTGCACTCTGCACAGGGCTCTGGTCACGTGAAGCCGGAGCCATGGCGGGCGCCGAGGTTCCTCTGCTGGCCTGCGAGCATTTCTATCTTCTGACAAAGCCGGTGGATGGCATTACCGGCAATACACCAACGCTCAGTGATCACGACAACCATCTTTATATCCGTGACGACAGCGGCGGCCTCCTGGTCGGCTGCTTCGAGCCAATGGGAAAACCGATCGCACCCGGCGTCCTTACGGAAAGTTTCGAATTTGGCCTTCTGCCGGAAGACTGGGATCATTTCGAGCCGATGATGATGAACGCGCTTCACCGATTGCCGGCACTGGAAACAGCCGAGGTGAAAATGCTCCTGAATGGCCCGGAGAGCTTCACGCCCGACGGAACCTTCATGCTTGGCGAGACCGTAGAAACAAAGGGCCTCTTTCTCGGATGCGGCATGAATTCGGTTGGTGTCGCTGCCGGTGGCGGCGCGGGTATGAACCTCGCCCACACAATCATCCATGGAGCACCCGCGTACGATCTTTCCGAAGCCGATGCCAAGCGCTTCGCACCGGTCTTCAATTCCGTCGAGCATCTGATGGCACGCGCGCCTGAGGTGCTCGGTACGCACTACGACATTGCTTACCCCGGCAAGCAGTTCAAGACGGCGCGGAACTTGCGAAAGTTGCCGCTTGACGAGGAATATCGCGCTGCTGGTGCCCATTTGGGCCAGTTCTTTGGCTGGGAACGGCCTCTGTATTTCGGCAAGGACCGGGAGCCGGTCCTGAAATTCGGACGGCCCGATTGGTTTGAAAATGTCCGCAGGGAAGTCATGGCGGCACACGAGCGTGCGGCCATTTTCGATGCATCACCCTTTGGCAAGATCGAAGTCGAGGGGCCGGATGCCGAACCCTTCCTGCTGAAAGTTTGCGCCGGTTATGTCGGCCGGAAGCCGGGATCGGTCATCTACACTGCGATCCTCAATGAACGCGGCACCTTTGAGAGCGACATCACGGTTCAGCGGCTTTCCGAAACGCACTATCGGCTTTTCGTCGGGACCAACGCGATCAAGAAGGACCTGACCTGGTTTTCAAGACACGCGGAAGGTTTCGACGTCTCGCTGACCGACAGTACGGAAACCTACGCTGTGCTTGGCCTTATGGGGCCAGAAAGCGGGCGCATTGCGGCAGCAGTCGGCGCATCGGAGTTGAATGGCATCGGGTATTTCAAGCACGGCGAAGCACATATCGCAGGACGTCATGTTCGCGCTGCACGGCTGTCCTACGTCGGGGAGGCCGGCTGGGAGATCACCTGCAGGTCCGAAAATACCCGCGCGATTTTCAAAGCCCTGACAGAGGCCGGTGCCACACCTGCCGGCCTATTCGCACAGACGGCGATGCGCGTGGAAAAAGGCTTTTGCGCAATGGGACACGAACTCGACAGCGATGTCACGCCGGTCGAGACGGGTCTGGACGCGATGACCCGGAAATCGGGTGGTTTCATCGGTGCTGAAGTGATTGCCGAACGCAAGATGGCGGGGGCCGTCTCCAGGATTGTCTCGCTCACATTCGACGACGATGCTGCCGTCCCGCTCGGTCACGAGCCGCTGCTTATGGCCGGCGACGTTGCGGGTCAGACCTCGACCTGCGCTTATGGCTACCGCGTTGGCCGGCCGATTGCCCTCGCGCATGTTGACCGTCCGCTTGAAACCGGGTCGGTGATCGATGTCGATATTGCAGGCAATCTGTTCAAGGCAACGGTCACAAACGGTCCGCTTTTCGACCCGGAAGGAATCCGGATGCGGCCATCCTGACAATCACGCATCTGAAAATGAAAAAACCTTCCGGCAGGGAGCGCTGCCGGAAGGAAAAGTGGCGATGGGGTCGTTTCGATTGTTGTTTATTGTCCCTGACCGAGCGAGTAACCCGGTACACCGTTGAAGGTGTAGAGGTTTTCCGTTTTGATAACCTCGATCTCCTTGTTGCTCAGGGCCATGATCAACTCGGCAATTTCCATTTGCTTCAGGTGCGAGTCGTTGCACTCAAAGCGGCAGCGCCAATGGTCCGTCTTGAAGGTCTCCGGCAGGCCCGCCGGCCAGACCTTTACACCCCGATTGGTGATCATGGTCAGTTTTGCACCACACTGCTGGGTCGCCGCGATCAGCCTGACGGCCAGATTGTCCGGATCAACGACCGTGTCGCGCACGAAAAGATCGACCCCGACAAGACATCTCTTCGCAGGGGCCGGACGGACCGGTGGTGCAATGACCGGTGCATCCTGCAGGCCGTGAACGGCGGCAGGTTTGAGCAGTTTGGGAATTTCGCCGATCCTGTCGATGACCGCGTCAGCGAAATCGTCGGTGCCAACCTTCATACGGCTTTGCGTTGCGCAATGGATATCGGCGGTATGGATGCCGCTTTCGATCGTTTTCAGCCAGGCATTTTGAAGCCGCATCGCTGCCTGTTGCTGCCCGAGATGGCCCAGCATCTGCACGCCGGCAAGGATCAGTCCGGAAGGATTGGCGATGCCTTTTCCGGCAATGTTGGGAGCGGAGCCGTGGATGGCCTCGAACATGGCGAAGCTCTCGCCGATATTCGCGGATGGCGCGATGCCGACCGATCCGCTGATCTCGGCGGCAATATCTGAGATGATGTCACCGTAAAGGTTTGTTGTGACGATGACGTCGAACATCTCCGGCGACGCGGCGAGCTTTGCCGCACCGATATCGACGATCCAGTGATCGGCGGCAATCTCCGGATACTCGGCCGAAATTTTGTCGAACATCTTGTGAAACACGCCATCAGTCAGTTTCATGATGTTGTCCTTGGAAAAACAGGACACTTTCCTGCGTCCGTTCGACCTGGCGTACTCAAAGGCATGCCGGATGATCCGCTCCGTGCCCGGGATCGAAACGAGCTTGAGGCACTGAAACACCTCGTCTGTCTGGCGATGTTCAATCCCTGCGTAGAGGTCTTCCTCGTTTTCCCGGAAGATCACGACATCCATCCCCGGATGATTTGATGCCACAAAGGGTGTGAGCGCAGCGCAGGGGCGGATGTTGGCGAAGAGCCCGAGCGTCTTTCTGATTGTCACGTTCAGCGATTTGTAGCCGCCGCCTTGGGGCGTTGTGATCGGACCCTTGAACAGGACACCGGCGGACCGCAATGTGCTCCAGCTGTCCGGCAAGATCCCGGAAGTGTGGCCAGCCTCGTAGATCTTTTCCCCGAGAACGACCTCATGAATGTCCAGGTCAGCACCTGCGGCGTGCATGCATCGCAGGGCGGCGCGCATGATTTCCGGACCGATACCATCACCATAGGCAACGGCAATCTGTGCCGTTTCAGCAGGGGCTATGGAATAGGCGGTCTGCGCGCTGTGAACATTCATTTCGGTCTCCTGACGTTTGAAAACTGTGTGCGCGCCACATGTAGGGACTTCAAATGAATTGCAGAAATTAATAATTTTCAGTATTTGGATTGAAAAAACTCATGAATGGATTTCTATGGATACCATCGATCCGGCTTTGCTGAAGGCCTTTGTTCTGATAAGCCGCACCGGAAGCTTCACAAAGGCGGCGGAAAGCCTGTTCCGCAGTCAGTCTGCGGTTTCTTTGCAGATCCGCAAACTTGAGGACATTCTGGGCGAACGGCTCTTGCGCCGCAGTGCCCGCAATGTTGTGCTGACGCCGGCCGGAACCCGGTTTCTGGACTACGCCCAGCGGATACTGGAGCTGAACAACGAAGCGCTGTCCGCCTTCCGGGCCCATGAGGTGACCGGTCTGGTGCGCCTTGGGACACCTGAAGACATTGCGACCACCTACCTTCCAAGGGCACTGGCGGACTATGCCGAGGCCCATCCGGGGGCAAGTCTTGAAGTGACGTGCGACCTGACGCTCAATCTCTTGGAAAAGTTCCGCGCCGGATTACTGGATGTTGTCCTGTTGAAGCGTGAACCGGCAGCCGCGATCGGCGGTCAGCGTGTGTGGACGGAGCCGTTGTTGTGGGTCTCCGTGGATCCCACGCTCCTGAAACCGGGAGAGGCCCTGCCGCTCGCGGTCAGTCCGGAGCCCTGCGTCTATCGTAAACGCGCCTTCGAGGCGCTTCGCAAGGAGGGGTTCGAACCGCGGGCGGCCTATGTCTGCGGATCCCTGGCAGGCACGCTCGCCGCCGTGCGCGCAGGCCTGGGTGTCGCCGTCCTGCCGAGCCATATGGCGCCGGACGATCTTGTCACGGACAACGGAATGAAAATGCCGTCGTTGGAAAACATCGAGGTCCTGCTCGCAACTGCGTCCGATGCGGGTCTTGCTGCAAGACGTCTGGCAGACGTCCTAGAAGCCGCGTTCGAGGAAGAAGCGAGCAGGGATCTGGAGACGGCGTCTGGACTTACGTCGCCTGAAGCGTCACCACGCTGAACAACCCGTCCGGGTCGGTGTCCGCATCAAGCACCCGCCAGCCGCTTCGACCGGCAATTTCACCAAAGGCCGCTTCGTCATACTTGTGCGAGTTTTCCGTGTGGATGGTCTCGCCCCTGGTAAAGCGGATGTCGGTTTCACCGATCGTGACCGACTGGTCGGCGAGGCTTTCCAGATGCATTTCAATGCGGCTTTGTCCTGCGTTCCAGAGCGCCTTGTGCTTGAAGTGAGACAGATCGAAGTTGGCACCAAGTGACCGGTTGATCCGTTGCAGGAGATTGAGATTGAAAGCCGCCGTGACGCCCGCCGGGTCGTCATAGGCCTCCACCAGCACCGCCTCGTCCTTGGGCCGGTCAACGCCAATGATCATATGCGCATCGGGCATTGCGTCCCGAATGCTCTTCAAAAGCGCAACCGCCTCGCTCTTTTCGAAATTGCCGATGGTTGAACCGGGAAAGAACACCAGCACCGGAAGCTCGGGCAGAAGTGGCAGTTTTCCGAGCGGCTGGGTGAAATCGGCCGCGACCGGTATCACGGCCAGCGACGGATAGGCGCGGCGAACCCGCGCCGCAGCTTCTTTCAGATGGTTGGCGGAAATGTCGATTGGCATGTAGACCGACAGATCGGGAAAGGCGCCGAGGAGCAGGTTGGTCTTGCGGCTGGATCCGCTGCCGAGTTCCACCATCGCACCGCGGGCTCCCGGCAGCTGCGCATATTTGCGCAGCTGACCTTCCAGAATTCCAAGCTCGGTGCGTGTCGGATAATAGGCATCCAGTTCCGTAATGGCTTCAAACAGATGCGATCCGACATCATCGTAGAGCCACTTGCTGCTGATGGCCTTTTGGTCAGCGGTCAGGCCTTCAAGGATCTCCGACCGAAAATCCATGTCCTGCGGTACGGGAGGTACGTGTTTGGTCATTGGTCTGCCGCCAGTCTCAGTCCCAGCATCTGCCAACGCTGGTTTGGATAGAAGAAGGTTCGATAAGAAGAACGCATCTGGAGCCTTGGGGTTGCACAGGACCCGCCGCGCAGAACCATCTGGTTCACCATGAATTTGCCGTTGTATTCACCAATCGCGCCTTCCGGTGGCCGGAAACCCGGATAGGGCGAGAACGCGCTGCTGGTCCACTGCCAGACATCGCCCCACAATCCGGCGTCGCGGCCAAGCGGCATGAAGGCGCCGCTTTCCAGAAAGTTTCCGGCAATGTCGGTGTGCTGGGCCGCTGCCTCCCATTCCCCCTCTGTCGGCAGGCGGTGTCCCGCCCACCTGGCAAAGGCGTCGGCTTCATAGTAGCTGACGTGAACAACCGGAGCAGAGAGGTCGACGGGACGCGGACCCTGGAGCGTGAAGGTCCACCACTGATCATCCTGTTGCCACCAGTAAAGCGGCGAGTCCCAGCCGTTCTGCTCCCGGACCGCCCAGCCTTCCATCAGCCAAAGCGTCTGGTTGTCATATCCACCGTCTTCCATGAAGGCGATCCATTCGCCATTGGTCACCGGACGGTCCGCAAGCCTGTAAGGCTCCAGCCAGACCTTGTGCCGCGGGCCTTCGCAGTCATAGGCGAACCCGTTGCCGTCATGTCCGATTTCAACAAGGCCGCCTTCGTGGCGTGTCCAGCTCTGGTCCGGAACCTCCCGGACGGCTTCCGGCTGGGACGGCGTGTAGGCGGGCAGGAGAGGGTTGTGGGAGAGAGCGTGAAGGAGATCCGTAACCAGAAGCTCCTGATGTTGCATCTCGTGGTGGCACCCGAGCGTGATCAGTGCGTCCAGCTTAGTCTGATCTAGCGCGAACTTGCCGTAGATCATGCCTTCGCGAAGCGCGTCTTCCACATGGGCCCTATACGAGGTGACTTCCGTTACGCTTGGGCGAGACAGCAGTCCTCGTTTGGACCGGGTGTGACGCGGCCCTGCCTGGACATAGTAGGAATTGAACAAAATGGCGAAGCGCTCGTCCCGGGGCCTGTAACCGGGCAGATGGGGCTTGAGGATGAATTCCTCGAAAAACCATGTCGTATGTGCCAGGTGCCACTTCGGCGGGCTGGCGTCTTCCATGGACTGGAGCCCCATGTCTTCGTCGCTGAGCGGCGCTGTCAGGCTTTCTGTCTGTGTCCTCGTATCGTAGAAAAAATCCAAAAGGTCGGTGTCGGAAGACGGTTCGTTCCGTTCATCCACATAAGTCATATCTTTCCCTCCACACGGGCATCAGCATCGTTGCCTTCCGCTGGCCCTGTGACTGCCACCAAGCGGATTGAAGGTAGGGATCGAAGACGCGATTCCAACGGGGCAATTCGCACCGCACCGGTGCAAAAATGCGCACTGCTGACACGCGCACTCCGCGTGTTGATGAAAAACATCAGTGTTCCGGAATTCATCGTTATTGGCACCATTTTAGATTTATTCAGCAAGCCGTTGAAATCGGACGCGAAAAAGCGTGTCCGTGTCTCCCACTTGGCTGCTGTCGATGCCGACATGAGTAATGCACCCTTCCTGACAGCTGTCTGTCAGGATTGTTTGACAACGGGCTTCACAAAGGTGTGAGCGGGCGAGGGTGGCAACCATGGGCTGTGTCTTGAAGCACGGCCGACCTGAAGCGCATGCACCATTTTGGCAGGACCCGTAAATCGGAATTGACGATCTAGGGCAATTGTCCTAATTTTGCATTAGGTCAATTGTCCTAGTGTTCTGTAGGCACAGGTTCCAGGCAGCGAACAAGCAGAGAAAACGAAGATGAAACCGAGTTCCAAGAGGCAGCAGATTGTCGACGCGGCGGATGAACTCTTCTATGCGCAAGGGTTCGGCGAGACCTCGTTCGCCGATATAGCGAAAGCGGTCAGCATCTCGCGCGGGAATTTCTACTATCACTTCAGAACCAAGGACGAGATCCTCGACGCGGTGATAGAAAAACGCCTGTCCGACAGGGAAACAATGCTCAAGGACTGGGACGGGCTCTCTTCAGACCCGGCAAGTCGGATCGCCTGCTTTGTCCGTATCCTGATTGTCAATCAGACCAGGATTATCGCCTATGGCTGCCCGGTCGGAACGCTGACGACTGAGCTTGCCAAGCTGGACCACACAGCAAGGGACAAGGCGAACGGGATCTTGGCACTGTTCAGGGACTGGTTGACCCGTCAGTTCAGCGAACTCGGCTGCGGCGCAGATGCCGGTGCTCACGCACTTCACGTACTGAGCTGGAGCCAGGGCGTCGCGACACTTGCACAGGCTTTCAAGGACGAGGCGTTCGTCGCGCGGGAAGTCGACCAGATCCTCGCCTGGGTCGACGAGGTCTCGCAGAATACCTGAAACCCAGAGACACGTCAGGCCGGCACCTGGCTTATCTTCAACAACGATCTCGAGGAGAATGAAAATGTTTGTCGTGACACTGAAATTTTCGGACAACAAGGCCCGTGCAGGCGACCTGATGGAAGGGCACAAGGCCTGGATCAAAAGCGGTTTCGATCAAGGGCTGTTCCTGATGGTCGGCAGCCTTCAGCCGAACAGGGGCGGCGGCATTATCGCCCACAATACGAGCCTGGAAGACCTGGAAAGTTTCGTCGCGACTGACCCGTTCGTTGCTGAAGGCGTTGTGCGTGCAGAGATCCTTGAAATCACCCCGGCAAGGTTGGATGAGCGGCTGGAGTTCCTTGCAGCGTGAATGGTGGGCAGAATGGAGATTTCGCCGTGTCGTCGCACGGCTTAAGGGCAGCAAACCGGGACGACAAACTCCGGAAATAGATACCGCATCCCGACTTGGTGATCGCGGGAAATGTGCGCCCCACGAGCGGCATAATTTCTGGCGATGCCAAACCGGGACACAGGATTGTTTCCCGGACTTGTCGTCCCGGTTTGTCGCGCGCGCGGCAAGACCGGGAACTAGTGCGCTGTGTGTGGCTGAAATTAGAAGAGGGAGGAGAAACAGATGGTTACTGGGTTCCAGCCCTCCGCTGCGCTTCAGCCGGAATGACACGATCAATGACCGGTGATCACCTCACTTTATCCATTTCGGGCCAAACCGGAAAGCAGCGGGCTTGACCCTGCAATCCATGGCATTGCTTCTCCCCAATACCTGGGCCAGCGTGTCGGCATGGATGCCATGAACAAGTCATGTCAGGACCCGGCTGACCTGGAAAAAATCCAGTCACACTACGCCTGGTCGGGACAACGACGGAGAAAGAAGATCTCTTCCCGGGAGCAGACAAAAAGAAAGGCGCCCGGTGGGACGCCTTCCAATTGGTACGGTGACGTCCCGCTTATTGAACGCGCGGGAACAGGGACTCGATCTCTCCGAGATTGCCGTTGCCCTCAAGCCTGTCCAGGACGGGTGTCCAGGGACTGGGCGCTGCGGGCGCGTTCAACATGGCAAGCGCCTTGTCGGCGGAGCCTGGGATGACCTGCTGCAGGGCTTCCATGATCACGCGCAGACAGTCGAGGGTCACGTAGATCACCGTTTGGCAGCGTTCGCGGGTGTCCTCGTTCTTGAACAGCGTCCAGGGCGCCTGTTTGTCGATGTACTCGTTCATCTCCTCGGCCAGCGTGACGATGGCTTGAGCGCGCGCCGGTATGTCCTGAAGGTCGATCCAGCGGCTGAAGCCGGAGGTCGCCTCGACAACCGACTTGCGCAAGGCCTCGTCTTCCGCGCTCAATGGTCCGGGTGCCGGAACCTTGCCGCCGAAATTCTTGTTGGAGAACTTGGCGACGCGCGACAGGAGGTTGCCGATCTTGTTGCCCAGCTCGCTGTTATAGGTCTGAGTGATCAGCTCGACCGAGATCTGGCTGTCGCTGTCGGCACGCATGTGCCGCGCCAGGTACCAGCGCAGCGCATCCACGCCGAGCTTTTCGACAACCTCGATCGGGTCGACGACATTGCCGATCGACTTCGACATCTTGACCCCGCCAGCACCGACCCAGTGGCTGTGCACCGAAAGTTTCTTCGGCAGCGGCAGTCCGGCGGCCATTAGCATGATCGGCCAGTAGACGCCGTGCGGTTTCAGGATGTCCTTGCCGATCAGGTGCTCGCACTCCGCCCACCAGCTCTCGTAGCCTTCCTTCGGCCAGTCGATATTGGTGAGGTAGTTCGTCAGCGCGTCGAACCAGACATAGGTCACGAAGTCCGGATCGAACGGCAGATCGACACCGAGCGTCACGCGCGACTTCGGCCGGGATATGCACAGATCCTCCAGCGGTTCGGCAAGCATCTGTTTGAGTTCGTTGCGAAACGCCTCGGGCTGCACGAAGTCCGGATGGTCGGCAATATGCTGCAGAAGCCGTTCGCGAAACGGCTCCATCTTCAGGAAGTAGTTGGTCTCTTCCGTCTGCTCCACCTGCATGGTCGGATGCAGCGGGCACTGGCCGTCCTCGGTCAGGTCTGATTCCTTCTTGAACTCCTCGCAGCCCTTGCAGTAGGTGCCGGTATAGTTCTTCTTGACGATCAGATCCTTGTCGAAGATCGTCTGCTCCATTCCGGCGACGGCTTCCTTGTGGCCTTCGCGGCTGGTGCGCACGAAATAATCGTATGAAATGCCGACAAGGTCGAAGACGCTCCGGAATTCCTTGCCGCGCATGTCGAGAAATTCCTGGTAGCCCATGCCGAGGTCTGCGGCGGCTTCCTGGTTCTTCTGGCCATGCTCGTCAACGCCGGTGGACAGCATCACGTCGCATCCCAGCGCCTGGCGGTTGCGCTTCAGGATATCGGCCATCACGGAGGTGAAGGCGTGACCGATATGCGGAGAACCGTTGACGTAGTAGATCGGGGTCGTGATGTAGCTTTTCATCCAAACGCTTTCGAAGTTCCTTGGCGTTGCAGGCGACCGTTGTTTTGAACGCGCCGCACGCCCATTGATGCGGTCCCGACATCGGGACCGTGGCTATATTTCACACTCAAGGGATCAAGGAAACCCCCGGGCCGGGTTTCAAGCGTCAATGTGGGGTTTGCGGGCCGAAAGGCAATGTTCCGGTCTTGCCGCCTGCGCGCCAAACCGGGATGACAACCCAAACGCTTCCTTTTTGGTCCACCGCACCCACCAGGATCAGCCAGCGCGCGAAGGGACCAAAAACCGCTATCCGTTCCTGCGTCAACCCGGACCCAGCGCAGCGAAGATCCGGGGGAGACGACAAAAAGGTACGAACTCCGAGGTCTCAATCGAAAGGCCGTTGTTCTCTCGCTTGTCATCCCCGCGAAGGCGGGGATCCAGTGTTCGCTTGTCTGACCGTCATGAACAATTGCTGTCCAAACGAGTACTGGGTCCCGGTCTTGCCGCTTAAGCGCCAAACCGGGATGAAAACCCGTGGGCTAACGAATTTGGTCCGCCGCGCCAAAGCGCCCCGGCATCAGGCAGAGAGCGATGGGGCCAAACGCCGTTACCCGATCATCCAGATCCCGGCGAGAACAAACAGCGCCAGGAACACCGTCTGAGTGACGACCATCCAGATGGCCGGGCCACCAACTTCCAGCAGTTTCGGGAGTGAGGTCTTCATGCCGACGGCCGCGATCGCAGCGAGGAGCGCCCAACGGGAAACCTGTCCCGCCAGATCCTTCGCGGTGTCCGGCACGAGGCCAAAGGAGTTGAAGGCGGCAAGGACCAGAAAGGCGACCACGAAAGCCGGCATCAAGGGAGGGCGCGCGGAACCTGGCTCTGCGCTGCCACGCAGGATCAGCGCTGCAACAAGAACAATCGGCGCCAGCAGGGTCACGCGGATAAGCTTGACGAGTGTTGAAAGATCACCGGTTTCCTCGGAAACAGAGAAACCGGCGCCGACCACCTGGGCAACATCGTGAATGGTACCGCCCAGAAAGACGCTGGTGGCATCGAGCGACAGGCCGAGATTTGAGGTCAGGATCGGGTAGACGATCATCGCAAGGGTGGAGAGGACCGTCACCGTAATGACGGTGAAGGCGAGATCCCGTTCGGCGTGTTTGCGTTTGGGCAGGATCGAGCCGATCGCCATGGCAGCCGACGCCCCGCAAATGGCCACCGCACCGCCAGAGAGGAAGGCAAACAGCCGGTCCTTGCCGAAGAGGTTTCCGATCATCAGCGAAAAGGCGATGGTTGCCAGAACGCCCAGAATGACCAGCAGCAGAAAGGGGAGGCCGAGGGCTTCGACCATTTCGATGCTGATGCGCACACCCAGAAGCGCAACACCGATGCGCAACAGCGTTCTGGCGGCAAAGGCAATGCCCTCCGAGGTACGCTGCTCGTCGGACAGAAAGTTCAGCGGCATGCCAAGCAGAATCGCCATCAACATGGCGGGGGCACCGTAATGCTCGTTCAGAAACTGCGCCGAAATGGCAACGAGCCCGGCGATGGCTATGCCGGGGAACAGCGCGTTCGCCCGGTGTTTTAGGGAATCCAGCATGGGTGTCCTGTTCAGGGTCGGTCGACCGGAAGTCCGCTAGGAACGCTGTCGGGGATCCCGAAAGGTGGCTGGGAAACGGAGGACGTTCCCGTCAGGGCTTTCAAAAACGCAACAAGGTCGGAGACTTCGCGGTCGGTGAGGGCAGTCGGCTCGACATCCCGGAAAAGGGCCTGTCTAGCCATCTCACGTTTGTCGTTCCAGACGACGAAGTCAATGGCTTCCAGCCAGGGTGCGTCAGGAAGCGCAGCCTTTTCCGGCGCCCATCGGGCCAACATCCCGTCCGGGTCAAGATGATGGCGCACGATGCCCTCAAGCGTCGGATAGGCACCATTGTGGCCGTAAGGGGCTGTCAGCTCGACATTGCGCAGCATCGGGGTCCGGAACCTGTAGGCGTCTTCCAGGCGGTCGCTCTCTCCCATGCGCCCGACGTCACGCACCATCGGGTCGAACCGGCGGGTGCGGCCTGGTCCAAAAGGGGGCAGGCCAAGCGCATGGAACTCCTGATCGCTGAGAAGCTGGCCGGAATGGCAGCTTGCGCAGTTTGCCTTGCCGTAGAAGAGATCCAGACCGCGCTTCTGGTCGGCGGCAAGCGCTTTGTCGTCACCGGCAAGATATTGGTCGAAAGGGCTGTCGAAGCTCGTCCACTCAATGGCTTGGAACGCGGCAAGCGCGTTGGCGACTTCGGCGATCGTGACCTGTTCCGGTTCCTCAATATGGGCGAATGCCTCGACGAACATCTGTCCGTATTCGGGGATCACACGGACCCGCTTGGCAAGGATCGGCCAGGAGGCGTCGATCCGGTCGTGGACGGCACCGGCAATCTCGTTTTCCTTCGGATTTCCTGCCATCTCGAACTGGGCGACCAGGGGAAAGATCGCTTGGGCACCGAGCAGCGTTTCCAGTCCCTCGGGCAGCCATTCTTCGGCTGGTGAGTTGAAGCCGTTTTCGTAGTCGTCCGAAATGGAAAGGCGGCCGTCGTGAAACAGGGTGTGAAGCTCTTTTGCCCCGAGATTCCAGAGACCTGGCGCGTTTCGCGGAATCCGTTTCTTAATCCGGTTTTCCGTAACGAGGGCCGTCCGGTTCCGTCCGAGGCCTTCGCCGCCTTCCCCGATCCCCAGCGAAAGCCCGTCACCGGTTCCCAGCGTCGGATGATGGCACGTGGCGCAGGCAATATTCCTGTTGCCCGAGAGGATCTTGTCGTAAAAGAGAAGCTGACCGAGCGCGGCCTGTTTCCTGTCGAAGACGATGAAATCATCCGCGTCGAGCGGTGCCGGCAATTCAGCCGAAATGGCCGGTGCCGACATAAGAACAACAAGAGGGAATGACCGAAGCACATGAAAAAGACGCTTGAAGCCGCCTTTTTTGGCCTTGTTCTGATGGCGACACCCGTCCATGCCGAGATTGAGGCGGCGCGCGATCTTATGGAGGCGGGGCAGTTTGAAGAGGCCAAGGAGCAGCTTTGGCCCGCCGCGCGATCCGGCAATGCGGATGCCGAGGAACTGATCGGCGTGATGTACGCCATGGGGCTTGGTGTTGAGCGGGACGACCAGCGGGCTTTCGAATGGTATCTCAGGAGCGCCATGAAGGGCCATCCCGGCGCGCAGTCCGGCGTCGGCTGGTATTATGAGGTCGGCCGCGGCATGCCTGCGCCCGATCTTGTGCGGGCCTACATGTGGTACACGCTGTCCGCCATCGGCGGCGACCCTGACGCCGCGATCTCGCTGGAAGAGGTCGTGAAGAAAATGACCAAGGAAGAAATTGATAAGGCGCATATTCTTGTCGATGACTACAAGGTCTGGATGTATCCGTTTCGGTAAGGTTGCCGGTCGCTTCAGCCTTTGCGGCAATCAATCCCGGCATCTGCCGCAAGTCAGTCCATGGCCTGACCACTGGATCCACGCCCTGCGATGACAATCAGGCGCAGGTTCGACGCCACGCCCGGTCGAAACGGGCGTGGCGTCAGGTCTATTAAAGCTTAGTTCACGTCGGCGTCGCGGGCGCCGTTGATATCGGTTTCAGCTGCCTTGACGGCTTCTTCAAGCGCACCGAAGATTTCCCCGCCACGGCCGACATTGGACTTGAACCAGTCGTAAACCGGGGAGGCGGCTTCCTTGAAGGCGGCCTTTTCTTCAGGCGTCGGCACGTAGAGATCGCCGCCACCGGCAACGAAGTCTTCATAAGCTTGGATGGACTTGCGCTTCGGAGATGCGAAAGTCGCCTGCTGCAGGGCATAGAACCCGTCGACAACGACGCGGCGCATGTCTTCCGGCATGGCCAGGAACTTTTCGTTGCTCATCCACCACAGCGCGCCCATGTAGGCGTGACCGTCGAGTGTGACATATTGCAGGCCGGCATCCGGGAATTTCATGCCCATGATGTCGGTGATACCGTTCTTGGAGCCTTCAACAACGCCGGTCTGGAAGGAGGTGAACAGCTCCGGCCACGGAATCGGCGTCGGAGATGCACCGAGTGCCTTCACCAGTTCCTGCGGCAGGTCGGCGACAACGGTGCGGATCTTCAGGCCTTCCATGTCGGCAGGGGCGGCCACACGGCGCTTGGTGTTGGCAAAGTTCCGCCAGCCACCGGTGTTGCCGACTGTCATCAGGCGGATTGTGTTGTCGGAGTCTTCAAGCGCCATCGCCCGCATGGTGCGAACGAAATCACCGGAAAGTACATGCTCCGCAATCCGGTCGTCGGACATCATGTAAGGCAGATCGAGAACCTGAACATACGGGAAGATGCCGGAAGCACCACCCGATGTTGAGATGTAGATGTCGATTGCGCCGCCGGCGACACCCTGAAGGCATTCTGCGCCGTTGGAGCAAAGCTGCGTGCCGATGAAGAGTTCGACTTCGATCGCGCCGTTGGAGGCGGCTTCAACGAAGTTCTTGAAAACGACAAGACCGTCATAGTCCTCGTCGTTCTCGTTGGAGTTGGCTGTTGCGCGCAGCGTATAGTCCGCGGCAACCGCACTCAGCGACGATCCGGCAAGCATTGCCGCGACGGTGAGTGTTTTCAGGGCAGATTTGAGCATCAGGTACCTCCCATATTAAGCTCAAGATCAGTTGGCAAATCCGGTCAATCGCGGGATCGTCATCGAAAGTGCCGGTATGTAGGTGATCAAAAAGATCACCGCGATTTCTACCGCCAGGAACGGCAGAATAGCTTTGGCAATGGTTTCAACCCTTTCTTTTGAAACCGATGCGGCAACGAATAACACCAGTCCCATGGGTGGCGTGGCAAGACCGATGGTCAGGTTCACGCTCATGATGATGGCAAAATGGATGGGATCAACACCCAGTTCCACGAAAATCGGACCCAGGATCGGTCCGAGAATGATGATCGCGGGCCCTGCATCCAGGAACATGCCGACAACGAAGAGCAGCAGATTGATCAGAAACAGCAGGATCAGCGGGTTTTCGGAAAGCGACAGCACGAAGTCCGCCATGATCTGCGGCGCGTAGCTGAGACTGACGACGGTCTTGAACGCCATCGCTGCGCCAACGAGCAGCAGAACGACGGCAGACGTGATGCCGGCCCTGTTCAGGATGCCCGGAATTTCCTTCATCTTGATGGAATGCAGGACGAAGAACCCGATGATGAGGGCATATGCGACGGCCACCGCCGCGGCTTCCGTCGGTGTGAAAACGCCGATCAGGATACCGCCGAGGATGATGATCGGCGTTTGAAGCGGCGCAACCGCCTTCTTACACACCATTCTGAAGTCGTCGGAAACGGCCCCGCGCAGTCCCATCAGGATGAAGTGCGATATCGCCAGAAGCGCTACGAACAGGATTGCCGTCGTGCCGCCGGTCAGTTCAAGTGACATCTGGCCCGCAATCGCAAAGGAGATGGCCAGCAGCACCGACGCCAGGTTGATCCTAAGAAGTGCGAACGAGACCCAGTATTCCACGGTCGCCATTTTCTGGCCCGGGTTCACGATCCGCTGCGCCTTGGGCAGATCGTACTTGTCCGCCATGAGCCGCACCACGAGCATCAGCCCGATGCCGACCATGACCCCCGGCACGATACCCGCCAGGAACAGCGCGGCGACGCTCTCGCCCATCACATAGGCGTAGATGATCATGATGCCCGACGGTGGAATGATCGGCCCGATAACGGAGGAGGCTGCTGTCACGGCTGCAGCGAAACGGCGCGTGTAACCCTGCTTTTCCATGGCCGGTATGAGCATGGAACCAAGCGCGGATGTATCGGCGACCGCCGATCCCGACAGGCCCGCGAACAGCATGGACGACAGGATGTTCACATGGGCAAGACCGCCACGCAGATGGCCCATGAGCGCCTGGCTGAATTCCACCAGACGGGTCGTGATGCCCCCCTTGTTCATGAGCTCGCCGGCAAGCATGAAAAACGGAATCGCCATTAGAGGAAAACTGTCCATACCGTTGTAAACGTTACGGTATAGAAGGGTGATGTCGCGTTCCTGTCCACTCATCCAGAGCAGAATACCCGGCGCTGCGAGCAGGCCGAAAAAGACCGGCAAACCGATCATCAGGAAGAACAGGAAGACAGGAAGGAACCAGATCAGCATCAGTCAGCCCCCGCCATGTCTGCGTCGGGAATGTCCGGCAGGCGATCGTTGCCGCCGACAATCGAGATCACGCTGCGCAGGATGAGTTCTATATTGACCAGCGTGAGCAGGATGACCCCGACAAAGAGAGACGTCATCATCCAGCTCCTCGGCACGCGGATCCACTCCGTGAGCGTGAAGCTGCCGGGCACATAAAGAGACGCAGTGGCGAACTTGCCGCCGAAACCTGTCACCTCGGCGTAGCCGATCTGGACTGCAATCACGAGAACCAGCAGCGAAATCAGGAGGAGAAACAGCGAGAGCAGCTTTCCGATCGACTGGGGCAGGGCGTGGCCGAGCATGTCGATTGCCACGAAACCACCGCGCCGGAAGGCGGTTGGCGCCATCAGGCCCGTCATCCACAACATGCAAAAACGCGCCGCCTCGTCAGGCCAGGGCAGCGCGTTGTTGAACACGTAACGGAATACCACCTGGATCAGGATCGCTACGACCATCAAGGCCACGGCAACGATGCCTATCGCCCGTCCTATTCGCAAAAGCTGCGAATTGACGAAAGCGAGCGGTGCAAGAACCGCCAGCAATGCCCCCATTCGGGCTCCTCCCTAATACGTCTTTTTGAACCGGGCGGAAGGCCGCCCGGCGTTGGGCTCCTATTCTGGAGCGATTTGTCCGAGTTTGCCCGCAAAAAATGTCAGCGCCTCCCCGTGACGCATTTCTGCCTGCATGACCTGTCCCAGAACGATCAGGTGATCGCCACCCTCATAGGCGGCGAAACGTTTGCACTCGAATCGAGCCAGGCAATGTTCCAGCAGCGGCACGCCATTCTCGTCGATCGTGTGCGGCAGCTGGTCGAAAGCGTGGGCGTTTCTGACGAAACCGTTGCACACCTCGGCCTGATGATGGCTAAGAACATGGATCGCGTAGTTTTCTGCCGTTTCGAAATACTGGAACCGGCGCGATCCCTTGTCGGGCATCCACAGCACGAGCGGCGGGTCGAGGGAGACCGAAGAGAAGCTGTTCGCTGTGATCCCGACCGGGCCGTCGTCCGAGCCCGTCGTTACAACGGTGACACCCGTTGCAAATCGGCCGAATGCATCACGCAGGAGACGGGTATTGTCCGTGTGCGGTGCAAAGGTAACGGGATGATTGGCGTTTTGCATGGTCATCAGGGTACCTCGTTTCCAAGGGCGGCTTCGTAGAGCCGGTACCAGGTTTCACGATCCAGTGTGACTTTGAGCGCATCGGAAATCTTCGAGATGCGCTCAGGGTTGTTCGTGCCCATGACGGGCAGAAGCTTGGCCGGGTGGGCCAGCAGGAACGCAATCGCAACGGCGGACCTGTCGACGCCAGATGCTCCGGCAAGTTCATCCATGACCGCACCGAGCTTGCCGGTTTCCGAGATCAGGGTGCCGCCGCCAAGTGGAGACCAGGCCATGAGCTTGGTGCCGAGCCGCTGGTGAAAGGCGAGGTCGCCATTGGTGAAGGGTGAAATCTCGGCAAGCGAGATCTCGATCTGGTTGGTCACGAGCGTGTTGGACATCGCCGACTGCAGCAAATCCCAGTCCCATGGACGGAAATTGGAAACGCCGATGTTCCGCACTTTGCCGCTTTTGACGAGATCGTCGAGTGCGGCGCCGGTTTCATGGTGATCCATGAGCGGGTCCGGACGGTGGATGAGCAGGAGATCGATCGTGTCGATGCCCATATCGCTCAGGGATGTCTCGACCGATTTCTCGATATGCGCACGTGACGTATCGTAGTATTTCACCTTGGCGTCGGCGTATCGGCCGACCGGGGCGACGATGTCGCATTTGGTGACGATTTCCATGCTGTTGCGCAGGGCCGGATTGGCTTTCAGCGCACCGCCCAGAACAGCCTCGGCTGCATAGCCGCCATAGATGTCGGCCTGGTCGAATGTGGTAATGCCCTGATCAAGGCAGATCTGGATCTTTTTCTCCACATACGCCGCGGACGTATCGGAATCGTCTCCAAGCCGCCACATACCATAGATCAGGCGGGAAAATTCCAGAGTGTCGGAGAGTTTGACACGTTCCATTAGCGGCGGACTCCATTGCCAAGCGGCGTTGCTGGTGTGTCGGCCGGAACGCGGCCGTAGGCGTGGGGCAGGGAACAGGTCTTCAGGTTTGGCAGCACGCGCGCCCCGAAATGCTTTGCCTCTTCAATGTGCGGGTAACCGGAGAAGATGAAGGCCCGGATGCCCATCTTCTGGTAGCCTTCGATCTTGGTCATGACCTGATCGGTCGAGCCGACGAGCGCTGCGCCACAGCCGGAACGGGCCCGCCCGACACCGGTCCACAGGTTCGGCTCGATGTATCCGAATTCGTCGGCGACTTCACGGTTCTTGGCCTGATGGCTGACCCCGAGCGACTTGGCGTCAAGCGCCCGCTCGCGAATGGCCGTGCCCTGGTCATCGTCAAGCTTGGAAACGATATAGTCGGCGTATTCCTGGGCTTCCTTTTCCGTGTCGCGCACGATCATGTGGACGCGCAGACCGTAGTCCAGCGTGCGGTCGTATTTCTCGGCAACGGTGTTCACGGCCTTCATGCGGCCTTCCAGTTCATCAACCTTTTCCGGCCACATCAGGTAGACATCGCAGTGCTGGCCGCACAGGTCCAGCGCCGCCGGAGAGTAGCCGCCGAAGTAAAGCAGCGGGCCGCCCGTCTGGTAGGGTCTGGCGGGATCGGTCGTCAGACCGGCGAAATTGTAGACCTCGCCCTGATAGTTGATCTCGTCCTGCGTCCAGGCCTGTTTCAGGATTTCGACAACTTCGCGCGACCGCTGGTAGCGGTAACCGCTGTCCGCCTGTTCGCCCGGAAAGTCGGAAGAAATGATGTTGACGGTCAGACGGCCCTTGAGCATGTGGTCAAGCGTCGCGATCGTTCTGGCGAGCATGATCGGCTGCATCTCGCCGCAGCGCACGGCAGCCAGCAGGTTGATCTTCTCAGTGATTGGCGCGCACCCGGCGACAAAGGACAGCGTGTCCTGGCCAACCTGGTACGAGGACGGGCACAGTATGTTGCGGAAGCCCTGTTCCTCGGCGGTCTTTACAATCTGCGAGCAGTGGTCCCACGAGGAACGCAGATCGCCCTCCGGAACGCCCAGGAACTGATAATCGTCGGAACACAGCGCAGAGAACCAAGAAACCTCTGCTGCATCCAGATCCGGCGATGTCACTGGGACAACTGTCATGAATTTCCTCCTTGGGAGTGTCCGAACGGACACAAGCCCTAACACCTTCATTTCGATCAGCTTTGTCCGAATGAGCCTCTTGGAGAGATCTCCGCCGGGGATCGAACTTTCGTTTGATTTCGAACAGCTTCACTTTACCGTCGATTTATTCTTGCTTATCATCCAGTTTGATGTAAATCAATAGTGTATCAATTTTAAAAATCAGAGCCCCTGACCACCATGCAAACATCGTCGCAGACCTCGAATGCGCTGCCGCTGTATTTGCAGATCAGCGAGCTTTTGATCAGGGATATCGCCGCTGGACGGCTGATTGACGGGGAGCGTCTGCCGCCTGAGCGGGACATGGCCGACGAATTGGGAATTTCCATCGGCACATTGCGCAAGGCGCTCGCCGATCTTACGGAAAAAGGCTTACTGGAGCGGATTCAGGGCTCGGGAAACTACATACGCCAGGCCGGGACCCATGAAAGCATCTACGCGATGTTCCGTCTTGAGCTGCTGTCCGGTGGCGGCTTGCCACGCGCCGACATCCTCAACGTTGAGCGCACACGCAAACCGGAACACTTTCCGGCCTTTGGAACGAGCGGGGAAGGCACCCGCATTCGACGGTTGAGATATCTGAATGATGTCATCATCGCGGTCGAGGAAATCTGGCTCGACGGCGATGCCGGCCATGTGAAACGCGAGCTGCTGTCTGACTCGCTCTACCGGTTCTACCAGAAACATCTCGGCTTCTGGATTGTGCGGGCCGAGGACCGCGTCACCATTGACGCCGTTCCGGAGTGGGCGCCGGAACCGTTCACGCTCCAACCGGGAACGGTCACAGGATTCATTGAAAGGTTCAGCTGGGCGGACGGCCCCGAGCCTGTGGAATATTCACGCACCTGGTTCGACACGGCCAGGGCGCACTATGTACAGCGTTTGAAATAGGCAGATCGGAAGAAATCTGCCGAGAAGGAGACTTTGATGCCTGCAAAGGTGAGATACGGGGTTATTGGCTGCGGCATGATGGGGCAGGAACACCTGCGCAACATTGCCCTTCTTCCCGATACGGAAGTGACTGTGATTTTCGAGCCTGACTCGGAAATGGCGGAAAAGGCGGCCCAGATCACGCCGGGAGCAAAGCTGGTTTCGTCAGTGTCCGAATTGCTCGACGTTCCGGAACTCGACTGCATTCTGATAGCGAGCCCGAACCACTGCCATGTCCCTCAGATGCAGGAAATCCGGCAGAAGCGGCCTTTGCCGCTTTTGGTTGAAAAGCCGCTTTTCACCGATCCGAAGGAACAGGCCGAGCTTGAGGCCTTCAAGGCAGCCTATCCTGCGCCCATCTGGGTGGCGATGGAATACCGGTACATGCCCGCTATCGCCGCACTGATTGATCAGGTGGAAGCGGCAACCGGCGGCATCAAGATGCTGACGATCCGCGAGCACAGGTTCCCGTTTCTGGAAAAGGTCGGCGCCTGGAACCGCTTCAACAGGTATTCTGGTGGCACCTTTGTCGAGAAATGCTGCCATTTCTTCGACCTGATGCGCCTGATCATGAAGTCCGAACCCGTTCGCGTCATGGCCTCGGCCGGACAGGATGCGAACCACAAGGATGAGACCTATGACGGCGAACAGCCGGACATTCTCGACAACGGCTACGTGATAGTCGATTTCGAAAACGGATCTCGCGCGCTGCTCGATCTTTGCATGTTCGCTGAAGGGTCCAGATATCAGGAAGAAGTTGTTGCGGTCGGTCCGACCGGAAAGATCGAGGCCTTCGTGCCGGGACCCGGCCGGTTCTGGCCAGAGGACCTTGGCGAACCGCCGGTGGCTCAGCTTGTCGTGTCGCCGCGCCGGCCGAAAGGACCGCGCACGCTTGAAATCCCGGTTGACCCGGCCCTGCTTGACGCGGGCGATCACAACGGCTCGACCTTCTACCAGCACGAAAGGTTCGTGGCGGTCGTGCGCGGCGAGATCGAATTGCCGGAAGTCACATTGGAGGACGGTCGACGCGCCGTTGAAATGGGGCTTGCCGCACAGCAGTCGGCGCGCACGGGTCAGGTCGTGACCCTGTCTTCGCCGGGCGTTTCATCTGTCGCCTGCTAAGGAGCGGTGCTGGGTTTGGGCACGGCGCGATCTTGAAGCCCGTGACATATCAGACTTCCACACCCGGATTTTGAACGGACCGGCGCGAATGCGGACGCGCCGGTCCGTATTTGCTACCACTGGTCGACGGCACGCACGAGGGGGGCTGAATTTGTGCTGTAACCGTTTCGTCCGCGGCGCAAATTGAATTCCTTGATCGCGACCTTGTATTCGCGCCCGTTGTGCGTGTTCTTGCACTGCTGGGTGCGAAGCGCGAGGTTGTTGGGCACACCCTTGTGGTCCTGCACGAGAACACAGAACAAATCGTAGCGGCCGTTGATGGCGACCCTTTTCCGGGCTCCTTGCGCGAGAATGATCTGGCTGTGGCGCCTGAAGCTGGTGTCAAAGAGAAGGAAGTTGCAGTATTTCGCTGTGCCGTCGGGTGTTTGCGTGCTCTCGCAGATGAAAGTTTCTGCGGATGCCGGAGACGGCGAAAACGCCGCGGCGAACAAGGCAAAACCGGCACCGAACAAGCTGGTTTTCAAGGCGAATTTTCCTGAGAACATTGTCAAAACCTCCTAGCCTTACAGGGCTTCACAATCTGTGTCATGGTGGTGTGAGAGCAAAACTAACGCTGCGCACGCTTGTGCACCTGTGACGCAAGACACAGGCAATGACTGCGGCGACGGAGGCTCTTTGAAAATGGTTGTGGGTTCTGGAAATTCAGCCAGGAGCTGCATATCATTCAAATGGGTTCTAAAGCATTTTCCGCCTTTGGGAGGGCCAGATGCGCAAGACTATTTCGGTTATTCTGTCTTCAGCATTGATTGTGCAGACCGTATTTGTGAATGGTGCGTTCGCCGCGCCGGCAGTGACAACCGCCAACGTGAATTTCCGCCAGGGGCCTGGCACCGGTTTCGGAACGCTTGGCACGGTTCCGAACGGAACGCAGGTGGAATTGGAAAACTGCGATGACACCGGCGCCTGGTGTTCGATCAGCTACAATGGGCAGAACGGGTTCGTAAGCGGTCAGTATCTTCAACTGAGCGAGCCCGAGCAGGCGACGGGCTGGCCGAGATCTTTCGAAACGGATGGTGGCGCGACCCTCATTCTTTACCAGCCGCAATTCACGGAATGGAATGACTTTAAAACGCTCAAGGCGCTGGTCGCTGCCGAATATGTCAAGGACAAGGACGCCAAGCCCGTCTTCGGCGTGATCGGTGTCAGCGGCAACACCGTGGCGGATCCTCAAAATGGCGAAGTAGCAGTCAGTGACATTCAGGTCACCCAGCTTGACTTTTCCTCGCTGGACCGGAGTTCGCTGACTGACCTGACGCTTCAGGTCGGCAAGATCATGCCAACCGGGACGATCACGGTGAAGGAGGACAGGATTACCGCGGGCCTCGCCGAGTACCAGCGCATGGAAGACGTCGAGGGGCTGAATGCGGAAGCTCCGCCGATTTTCGTTGAGACCGAGCCGTCGATCCTGGTCCAGACCGAAGGCGCACCGATCCTGGCGCCAGTAAAAGGCGATCAGGGACTGAGCTTCGTGGTCAACACCAACTGGGATATTCTCAAGGTTGACGACACGGGAGAGTTCTTCCTGCGCGACGAGAAATCCTGGCTCTCCACCAAGGACGTTTCGAGCGGCTGGCAGCCGGTGACGGAGCTGCCGGACCTGATCAACAACCTTCCCGACGACGACAATTGGTCCGAGACCCGCGCAGCGATCCCGCCCGAACCCTTCGCCGACAACAAGCCGCCGAAAATCGTCTATTCAGACAAACCGGCTGAAATGATCGTTTTCGACGGAGAGCCAAAGCTCGAGCCCGTGGGAAGCACCGATCTGGAATGGGCGTCGAACACGGATAGCGATGTCTTTTTCCTGAAGTCTACCTCGACCTGGTACATTCTCGTGTCGGGCCGGTGGTTCAAATCGGGCTCTCTGGACGGCCCATGGGAATTCACGACGCCAAGCCTGCCGTCCGAATTCCAGAACATTCCAGAAGACGCGCCCTATTACTCTGTGCTGTCCTCGATCCCCGGGACCTCCGAAGCGGCGCAGGCGCGCCTGAAGGCAAGCATCCCAACGACGGCGCGTGTCGAGGTCGGTTCCGTGAGCGCGGACATCGCCTATGCCGGTGACCCGGAGTTTGAACCGATCGAAGGGACTTCGATGTCCTACGCGGTCAACACCAACGATCAGGTCATCCAGGTCGGCGCGAAATACTACGTCCTTCAGGATGGCGTCTGGTTTGTTGGCGACAGCCCGGAAGGCCCGTTTGTCGTGGCAACGGCGGTCCCGGACGAGATCTACACGATCCCGCCGTCGTCTCCCGTCTACAACACGACCTATGTGCGTGTTTATGAAACGGAACCGAATGCGGTCTGGTACGGCTATACAATGGGTTATCTGACCGGGTTCCTTGCCTGGGGCGTCTTTGTCTACGGGTCCGGCTGGTATTACCGCCCCTGGTATCGGCCGGGTATTCGCCCGATCTATTTCCCGCGTCCCGTCACCTACGGGATCGGCGCGTTTTACAACCCCGTGCGCGGCACCTTTGGCCGCTACGGCTACGCCTATGGTCCAAGGCGCGGCATCGCGGGCGGCGGCATCTACAATCCCCGCACAGGCGGATACATTCGCGGCGCAGCCATCAGCGGCCCGCGCGGCAGCGCCGGTTTCATCACGGCTTACAATCCGCGCACAGGCAACCGGATCGTTGCGGGCGGCGCACGCGGGATCTACGGCTCCTGGGGCGGCGCAGCAGTGTCAGGCCCGGCCTGGTCCCGTACGCGCGACATTCAGGCAGGTGCGGCCCAACGCTGGAAGGAAAGCGGCGATCTCGGCCGGGTTGGAAGCCTGGACCGCAGGGGCGATGTTTTTGCAGGACGCGACGGCTCGGTCTATCGCCGCGATGGCGAGAACTGGCAGAAGTTTGAGGGCGGACGCTGGGGCGATGTTGCAGCGCCTTCGCGTGACAATATCCAGAACCGTCTCGGCGAGATCGGTGCTGGAGCCGCAATTGGCGCCGGTGCCGGCGCGGCGATCGCCAACCGTCCGGCGGGCGACCGTATCCAGAACCGGCCCAATGCAGGGCAGGGGAATTTGCAACGGCCGCAGAACGGTCCCGCGGGCGACAGGCCGAATGTAAACAGACCGGCGGGAGACCGGCCTGCGGCGCAGCGCCCCAGCACGCAAAGACCCAGTACGCAAAGGCCGAGCACTCAAAGGCCCGCCCAGAGACCGTCAACGCGTCCGGCGCAGAACACACGCCAGGCGCCGGCACATCTCAACCGGGACAGGAAGGCTCGGAATGCGGGCAACAAGCAGGTGAACCGCAACCGGAATGTTCAGCGGAACCGTCCTCAGCAAACACGCCCGCAACGTCAGGCCCGGCCGCAGCAGGCCCGGCCGCAGCGTGGTGGCGGCGGCGGCCAGAGGCGAGGCGGCGGACATCGCAGACGCTGACAGGCGCTTTCTCGGTCCAGCGTCGGGAAGTGCGGTCTTTCAAAGAGGCAGATCGCGGGCATCCGCGATCGCCTCCATCGTCATGTAGGATGTGACCGTGTCCAGATCGACTTTCTCGATCAGGCGCTGATAGACCTTGTCGAACGCGTTCATGTCTTCGGCGACCACCTTCAGCATGTAATCGTAGTCGCCGGCGACGCGATAGAAATCGATGACATTCGGGATTGCCGAAACTTCGCGCCGAAAGCTTTCCAGCCAGTCCTTGGAATGATGCCGTGTCCGGATCATCACGAACACCGTCAGATTGAGGCCCAGAAGTGCAGGGTCCAGGCGGATTGTATGGCTTTTGATGAGGCCGTTTTCGTAGAGCGCCTTCAACCTGCGCCAACATGCATTTTGCGACAGCCCGACAATATCTGCGAGCTCCCTCTGTGAAAGACGGGCGTCTCTTTGCAGCGCGCGCAGCATCGCCCTGTCTATTTGATCGATTTTTTTCTCCATTGACGATCAAATGACACAATAATGGGAAAAACACAAAGAACTTTTGTGAAGTTTTCTCACTCGTAAAGGTCATATGATTGCACCGGCAAGAGAATGGAGCAGCAAATGACCCACAAGACCGGAACGGCTATCGATCATTTCAAGGCATCTCTGAAATCGCCGGACCTCGTTGGCGACCTGCGCGCAGGACTGATCGGCGAGGGCACGAGCATTTCCGGCCCGCTTGGCGAGCGCGAGATGATCTACGCCGACTACGTTGCATCCGGACGGGCGCTGCGCCAGATCGAGGACTTCATCCTGGAAGAAGTGCTGCCCGTCTACGCCAACTCTCACACCGAGGCGTCCTATTGCGGCAGCGCCATGACACGGATGCGCGAAGCAGCGCGGTCGGAAGTCTCGCGTATCTGTGGCGCAGACGGCTCTTATGCGACGATCTTCTGTGGTTCCGGCGCGACAGCCGGTCTCAACAGGCTGGTACACCTGCTCGGCGTGAGCGAAGCTGTCAAAAGGGGCGAGCGGCCCCTCATCCTTCTTGGACCCTATGAGCACCATTCCGATATTCTTCCCTGGCGCGAAAGCGGCGCGGAAGTCATTGAAATCGGCGAAGCCGAGGCAGGCGGACCCGATCTGGAAGACTTGGAGGCAAGGCTACTGGCCTGCGGCAGGGACAGACTGGTTATCGGCGCGTTTTCGATGATGTCCAATGTCACCGGGATCGTGACGGACGATCTCGCTGTAACGCGCATGCTCAAGAAACATGGCGCGTTGAGCGTCTGGGACTGCGCCGGCTCGGGGCCGTATCTTCCGATCAACATGCAATGCGGCACGGACGCGCAAAAGGACGCGGTGGTGGTATCGCCGCACAAGTTCCTCGGAGGTCCGGCCGCGTCCGGTGTCATGATCGTGCGGAAAGACGCAGTGACACGGGATGTGCCGGTGTTCCCGGGTGGTGGCAGTGTCCGCTTCGTTTCTCCCTGGGGGCATGACTACACGTCCGACCTGTGCGCGCGCGAAGAAGCAGGGACCCCGAACGTGATCGGCGATATCCGGGCCTGTCTGGCCTTTCTGGTGAAGGAAGCCATCGGGCAAGACCTGATGGACGCCAGAAACACGGCGTGGCGGGCGAGAGCTCACGCGGTCTGGCAGGACAACCCGGCGATCGAGATCATGGGCAACCCGAATGCACACCAGGTCCTGCCAGTCTTTTCCTTCCGGGTTCGCGATCTTGAGCGCGGTGGATATATTCACCAGCAGTTGGTAACCCGCATGCTGTCGGATGCCTACGGCATTCAGGCGCGGGGAGGGTGCGCTTGTGCCGGGCCTTACGCGCATCGCCTGCTTTCGATCGGTGCCGACGAATCGGATAAGTTGCGCCAAGGCATTCTTGCCGGGGAAGAACTGAAGAAGCCGGGATGGACGCGGCTCAATTTTTCCGTTCTGCTCACGGCAGAAAAGGCGGACAGGATCATTGCCGCGGTCGATGAGCTCGCGCGCGCTCCCTATCCGCTTGCGGACTGGTATGAATGTGATCAGGAAACCGCGCGTTTCAAGGCAACCAAAACCGCTGCTTGACGAGGATTAGACAAAATGTGCCGATGGGCAGCCTGGAGTGGCGCACCGAGATACCTGGAAGAAGTCATTTGCGACCCGGCGCACTCACTAATCGATCAAAGCCGGAACGCATTGTCCTGCAAGACTGCCGTCAACGCAGACGGGTTCGGTGTTGCGTGGTATGGCGACCGGGAAACTCCGTGTTTGTACAAGGATGTGCGGCCGGCCTGGTCCGATCCGAATCTCCTTCAGATCGCCAGACATATCCGGTCCGGGCACTTTCTGGCGCATGTGCGCGCGTCCACCGGCACAGCCACCACCCGAGACAACTGCCACCCGTTCACGCATGAGCGCTGGGCATTCATGCACAACGGCCAGGTCGGCGGTTATGAGAAAGTCAGGCGGCGTCTCGACAACATGATCCCGGATGACCTTTACCGGCATCGCATGGGTGGGACTGACAGCGAATGCCTGTTCCTGATTGCACTGGCCTATGGATTGAGACAGCACCCGCGCGCTGCCATGGCACGCGTGGTACATGAGGCGGAAGCCCTGTCCCGCTATGCCGGCGAGACGCCCCATATGCGTTTTGCCTCCGCATGGTCGGACGGCAACACCCTTTATGCCGCGCGCTACGCGTCCGACAAGTTCCCGCCGACGCTCTACTACCGGCAATTCGACGACGGTGTCATGGTCGTCTCGGAACCGCTTGACGAAGCACCCAGCCGCTGGACGGAAGTCCCGCGCGGGCACATGATCGAGGTGAAGGATGGAAAGGTTCGGCAGGTCGCGTTCCTGAGCGAGGAACAACTGGCAGACTGAAGCTCCCGGGACATACGCAGCAACAGTCCGGCGCAGCCGTCAGCTTTCAATCCAATGCCAGGCCGTTTCGATTTCTTCTGTGGAATAGTGCATCTCCTCAATGCTGACGGCCTTTGCAAACAACGAATCGACGGCGACGAGCGCTGCGAGCACCTTGCTGTCGGTAACGATAGAAACTTTCCGCAAGTGTCCCATATGTGTCAGCATCCACTTGATATCGGAGGTCGCGGCCTCGAATGAAATGCTCACCTGATCTCCAAGTACGATCAGAATGCTGATTTTGTCGTGTTCCGCGATCAGCTTGTCAGCTTTTTCGGTCAGCTCGTTTTCCTGGGTAATGTCGAGCTTGCCGGAGATCTCTACGCCGAGAACCGGACCGTTGCTGCGCGGGAGGATCTTGTACATCGGGACCATCCTTGAACCGGGGCTTTTCTTCCTGACCCTAAAACACCCGTTTCATGCTGTTCAAGGTCACGTAGCCCAATGGCGCTCAGCCGTTTCTGTCTTGAGCTTCTGAAACGAGCGCACGTGTCTGGTCATCAACGATCTCCCGGATTTGCCGCGTCAGCGGAAACGCGTCCGTTCTCGATGTCCCGTATGTCAGGTTGAAGCCGTGAAACTCGGCGCTTTGTGGCGGCATAAGATGGTGCTGCAGGATCGTCTCAAGTTTGTCGAACGCTTTTGCCAGCCTGGCCTCGGCTGTACTGGCTCCGGCATACTCATCCCAGAGGCCGAGAAGATCTTCAGCGACGTCTTCGGGAAGGCCTACGCACAGCGTTTGAAAATCCTGCCGCTCGCGTGCTTCCCGGTCGTCGCCGTCCTGCTGAAGCGGTGCTGGTATGTCACCGGAAATCGCCTCGCCCAGATCGTGCACCACGCACAGCTTCACAAGCTTGAGCAGGTCGATTCCCTCCAGTTCGTTCTGAAACAGGAGCACCATGAGCGTCAGCCGCCAGCTATGTTCAGCTGTGCTTTCCGGCCGTCCCTTACGTGTCGAGCCTGAGCGGATCGTATCCTTCAGGCGTTCGGCTTCCTGGAGAAATGTCAGGATACCTGAGAGCCTCTGCGGCTCCATCGTGTCTGCGGGGTGTTTTGAACCGTCATCTGTCATGATGGCCATCGTAGCCGGTCGGACTGGGTCATGCG
>Ga0207422_1001824_pt1 | contig 35354 bp, 25 predicted proteins | sample MarCyaLeptolynsp_FD_187757 | JGI IMG/M metagenome (GOLD analysis project Ga0207422, IMG submission 187757) | Marine cyanobacterial communities from Panama - species 1 Leptolyngbya sp. (SPAdes) | ecosystem: Environmental > Aquatic > Marine > Unclassified | place: Panama: Panama City | collected... | reverse complement strand
AAAAAGAATCGCAAAAAGCCTTATGGCTACGACAAGCATCTTTACAAAGCTCGTCATTTGATTGAAAACTTTTTTGCCAAGCTCAAGCAGTACCGAGCGATCGCGACTCGCTATGACAAAACGGCTCGCAATTTTCTCGGGGCTATTCATCTAGCTGCTATTGTCATTTGGCTTAACTGATGACACGCTCTAGGTAAAAGGATAAAATAATTGAATTGAAGTTTGCAATGGGTCACTGTTGGCCGAATCTCTAAAATTGTCGCCTTCTAACCTAACGCTTCTGCAAGATCCACAGCGTTTGGAAAATCGCCTCAAAGCAATTCCTGCAGAACCCGGCGTTTACCTGATGCGGGATCGAAGCGATCGCATTCTCTATATTGGCAAGTCGAAAAAACTGCGATCGCGCGTGCGTTCCTATTTTCGCGAGTCCCAACCGCTCAGCGATCGCATCGCCATGATGGTGCGTCAGGTGGCCGAGATTGAGTTCATTGTCACCGACACCGAAGCTGAGGCCCTCGCACTGGAAGCGAACTTAGTCAAGCAGCACCAACCCCACTTCAACGTTCTGTTGAAGGACGACAAGAAGTATCCCTACGTCTGCATCACTTGGTCTGAGGACTATCCCCGCATCTTCATCACCCGCAAGCGACGGGTCAGAAGTGGGAAAGATCGGTACTACGGCCCCTATGTCGATACCCGATCGCTCCGCAGTACCCTCCATCTGGTCAAGCGTATCTTCCCCCTTCGCCAGCGACCTCGACCCCTGTTTAAAGATCGTCCCTGTCTTAACTACGACCTGGGTCGCTGTCCGGGGGTTTGTCAAGCATTGATTTCGCCGGAGGACTATCGCGCAACGGTGCAGAAAGTGGCGATGGTGTTTCAGGGACGGACGGGGGAGTTGATGGAGATGCTGACCCAACAGATGGAGAAGGCGGCCGAAGCGCTCAATTTCGAGCAAGCGGCCCAAATGCGCGATCGCCTGCAAGGGTTGCGATCGCTCCACGCCGGTCAAAAAGTCTCTCTTCCCGACGACACCGTTTCCAGAGACGCGATCGCTCTAGCTGCGGATGACAAACATTGCTGTATTCAACTGTTCCAAGTCCGTGCGGGCAAGTTAGTCGGGCGTTTGGGCTTTTTTGCCGATGCGACCGCAGGAACGCCTGGAGCCATTTTACAGCGGGTTCTCGAAGAGCATTACCGCCATACTGAGTCGGTGGAAATTGCCAGCGAAATTCTCGTTCAGTACGAACTCCCCGAAGCCGAACTGCTCGCCGCTTGGTTGAGCGATCGCAAGGGCCGCAAAGTAACCCTCCACTTCCCTCAGCGACAGAGCAAAGCCGAATTGATAGAGATGGTGGAGCGCAACGCCACCTACGAGCTAGAGCGCACCCAGCGAGTCGCCGATCGCAACAGCCAGGCCCTTCAAGACCTCGCCGAACTTCTCGACCTCCCCCACCCTCCCAAGCGCATTGAAGGCTACGATATTTCCCACATTCAAGGGTCAAACGCCGTCGCCTCCCAAGTCGTTTTTATCGACGGCGTTCCCGCCAAGCAGCACTACCGTCACTACAAAATCCAAAATCCTAACGTGACCATAGGTCATTCTGACGACTTTGCCAGTCTCGCCGAGGTTCTCGGCCGCCGCTTTCGCAGATATTTACAGGATGGGAGCGCACCCCGTCAGGACGATCCCGAATTTCCCGACCTGGTGATGATTGATGGGGGGAAGGGACAGCTCTCTGCGGTTGTCGCCGCACTGCAAGATGATTCCGAAACTCCTCTCCTCGACGACTTGACGGTGGTGAGTTTAGCCAAGCAGCGAGAAGAAATCTTCTTACCCGGCGAATCTCTTCCCCTCCTCACCGACCCCGACCAACCCGGCGTGCAACTGTTGCGGCGGCTGCGAGACGAGGCCCACCGCTTTGCGGTGAGTTTTCACCGCCAGCAACGCCTGAAAAAAGGGAGGCGATCGCGTCTCGATGAGATTCCCGGTTTGGGGTTCGAGCGCCAAAAACAACTCCTCGCCCATTTTCGCTCCATTGACTACATTCGCCAAGCCACACCGCAGCAACTCGCCGAAGTATCGGGGATCGGCCCGCGTTTGGCCGCAGAAATCCACCGCTACTTTCATCCAAACCATTAAGAGATTGACGTTTGCGGTGAGTTCGAGCGGACTGTTTCAACGCGGCGGAAAACTGCACAAAGCCATCCGTCGAACTTGCGTGTTACAGTGCTTCGATTTTGTTGGCTAAATCGAGGTCAAGCTGGCTAATCCCACCGACATCGTGGGTTGTCAAGTCGATGGTTACTTTGTTGTAGACATTGAACCATTCCGGGTGATGATTCATTTTCTCCGCGACAATCGCCACCTGGGTCATGAAACCAAATGCTTCGACAAAATCGTCAAATTGAAACGTTTTATGCAGTTTCCCATCAGCTAACTTCCAACCCTCTAAAGCGGAAATTGCGCTTAAAATCCGATCCGTACTGAGTTTTTCGGCAGCCATCATTCCTCGCTACAAAACTTCGTAATCCATCGACAAAATCCCAGCGAGAATGGGCTGAATGTGGTTTTGGACAACCTCCGTGTGAGCGGGGTGAGGTTGATAAGCGTCGAGTGCTTCGCGATCGCGAAAGCGAACCACTAAACCGTGCTGAAATCCTTGAGCGCGATCTGAGAAGTTTTCGCCACAAGAGAGAGAGACAATATCCGGGATCTTGTCTTGCAATCCCTTCAAACCCTCCATCACCGAGGAAATTTCCTCTGGTGTGGCACTGGCTTTCCATTTGAATAGAACAATGTGTTCGATCATCGGCTTGCGATCGCGCTCGAAATTAAGTCCGATCGGATCTTACTAGAAAATGTTGCCCGTCAAGCGAGGAGGGTCGCCCTCCATCAGCAGCCGAGTCGGAAACTGTTGTGGATTGAAATGACACCAGAGGGGTAGAGTATTAGAATTGACAGCGTGTTTTTTCAATTGAACACCGCTAGGCAGAATTCAAAATTCTCCCATTCTGCTCGTTTCATTAATTTCTAACCTTGCCAAACTCTCCCAATCTTGCAAGATGAGAAAACTCTCTCGACAGATATTTCAGACTTCAGAAGACGGCAAATTTCTAAGTTCTCTCGAAAGCCTGGAAGTTTTGCTGGCAAAGTTTTTGTCGATTTTGATGATAGGCGTGTGTTTTTTCACCGTTTACGATCTCTGCTTTTTTCTCGGCAAATCTTTTATTGTTGAATCGCTGACTGCTCCCCTAAAAGCCAAAGATAGTTTATTTGAGGTTTTTGGACTGTTTCTGAATGTGTTAATTGCCCTGGAGTTGCTGGAGAATATTACCGTTTATCTCAAGGAGCATTCGGTTCGCTACGAATTAGTAGTAGTCACGTCTTTAATTGCCGTTGCTCGGAAAATCATCATTTTTGATATTGAGAAGAAAAATGCGATTGATTTGATGGCATTAGCTGTTGCAGTGTTAACCCTCTCAATTAGTTATTTAATCATTCGTTGGAGCAAACCCTCGAAGAAAAGCGATCGCTCCAAAAAACTCGATTGAGCGCGCGATCGCCTTGCCGATCTTGGTCTTAATGTCCGCCTTCGCGAAAATCAATCTCAAGCAAAATCGTCCAAGTTACTTCGCCGACAATCCCATCGATGGTCAAGTTATACGTTTGTTGAAAGCGTTTGACGGCCTCCTCCGTCAGCGGGCCAAAAATGCCGTCGAGAATGAGATAGCCGTGACCTGTAGCGTTGAGAATTTGCTGCATTTCCCGAACTTCCTCACCCGTGCTACCCAAGCGTAGAATAGGTTGCACAATCGTATTGGTTGCAGGCATGGTTTCTTTCTCCTTGCGGTTTGATAGTTCCAAATTACGCAGGCAGCAAAAGTGTTAGGCTGTTGTCCGTGCCACTTGTTCGAGACACATCGATTTTCGCGAAGCTGCTGGGTCGGCCTCTCCTTCTCAATCGCCCCAGCATCAGCGATCCGTACCCATTTTGGGTGAGATGACAACTGATAAATTGGTCGAGCAATGCGGGGTTCGTGCAAGTTCGACAGACAACTTCAGCAATCAGCAACCCGTGACCCGTAATTCGTCTAAATACCGCGTCCTAATCATTGTTTCCCATCCCGTTCCTTATATCATTCCGCTATTTCGGCTCATGGCCCGACACCCTCAGTTGGAGCTTTTGGTGGCCTATTGCAGCTTGCACGGCGCGCGGGCCTACGCCGATCCGGAATTTGGGACGGAGGTGAGTTGGGAGGATGTGCCGCTGTTGGAGGGGTATCCGTGGGTGTTGGCAAAAAATCACTCGCCGCGACCGGGTTTGGGTCGTTTTTGGGGGTTGATGAATGGGGAGTTGTGGCAAACGATCGCTCGCGATCGCTTTGATGTGGCGATCGTTTATGCGGGATACGCTTACGCCAGTTTTTGGATCGCTGCAGCCGCTGCGAAGTTGACGCGCAAGGGTTTTATGTTTGTCACCGATGCGAGTAACATTCAACCCCGCGATCGCGCCACTTGGAAGTCCCGACTCAAACCGCTGCTGCTTCCCGCCATCTTCCGCCTTGGCGATGCGATTCTCGTCTCTTCTCGCCTGGGACAAGAGATGGTGTGCCGTTTGGGAATGCCGAAAGAGCGGGTCATTGTAACTCCTTCGGTGGTAGATAACGACTGGTGGAGCGATCGCGCTTCGAGGGTCGATCCTCAAGCGTTTCGCACAACCTGCGGAATTCCCCAGGAAGCTTCCGTCCTCCTCTTCTGTGCCAAACTCCAGTACTGGAAGCGCCCCCTCGATGTTCTGCGAGCGTTTGCTAGGGCCGGCGTAGCGGGGAGTTATTTGCTCTTCGCGGGGGATGGAGAGTTGCGCGGCGAGCTGGAAGCGGAGGCCGAGGCCTTGGAAGTCGGAGATCGCGTCAAGTTTCTGGGTTTTGTTAGCCAGTCTCAACTCCCCGCTGTCTATTGCTGCGCCGATCTTTTCGTGCTTCCGTCTGAATACGAACCCTTTGGCGTGGTCGTCAATGAAGCGATGTTGTGCGGCTGTCCGGTTTTGGTCAGCGATCGCGTTGGTGCGCGATCGGAGTTAGTACAGGACGGGAAAACGGGATTTGTCTACCCCTGCGGAGATCTCGAAGCTCTCGCTCAACGGCTCCAGCTTCTGAGCGATCGGGAACGCTTGCAACAGATGGGAGAAGCGGCCCGCGATCGCCTTAAAACTTGGTCGCCAAAAGAAAATGTCGAAGCACAACTTCACGCCATCGAGTTCGTCCTCAAACATCATCGCGATACTACATCGTGTAGGAGATAATTGAGAGGGTCGCGCCTTGGGGATCTTGGAAAACAGCGAACTGTCCCACATCGGGAATGTCGTTTGGTTCTACGAGAATCGTTCCGCCTAACTCTTTAATCAGCTCGACCGTTGCGTCAACATCTTCCACCGTAACATAAACGCCCCAGTGTGGTGGAGGATTGCCCTGAATTTGAGGTGCTGAGAGGGGCATCAGTCCTCCGACATCTTGCCCGTTTGCTTTGAGGACGGTGTAGGTCATTCCCATCTCCTTCATCTCTTCGTCTGCCATCGTCCAGCCAAAAACCTTGCTGTAGAATGCTTTGGCGGCCGCAGCATCGGAAGTCATTAATTCGCACCAACTAAAGGCACCGTGTTGTTGTCTGGGATTGCTCATCTTGCTTCTCCAAGATCGAAAGTGATATTAGTATACTTATACCATTTTTTTGGTCTCGATTAGTTCATTTGTTTCAAAATAATTTCCGCGCGCGATCGCGCTACAAAATCGTCAGATAGGTATCAATGGATTCTTCCGGTAAGAGTTTTAATTTCTGGTTCCGCAGATCCAATTCAATTCCGAGTGCTTCGAGGGGAATGACACCGATGAGCGCATCTCGTCCGCCGGGTAATTCCAGGCATTCAAAGGTTCCTTCGCGTCCCAACAGAGAGATTTTGGCATCTTGAAAGATGCGTGCTTTGCTCAGTCCTGTTGCTGTGGTGACATCCACTTCTTTGAGGAGTTCGAGGCCGAGTTGTGCGATCGCGCTGCTGGGGAGACATAGTGTGGTAGCTCCTGTATCGACGAGAACATTCTCAAGGAGAATAGAGCGGATTTGCTCTGGGGGAATGACTTGTCGTGCGGCTAAAATTTGGTCGGCACGGTTAGCAACTGTTAAGGTTGTGAGAACTTTGCCCATTGGGGTTTCTGTTGGCGCTGGCATCCTAAAACTCCCTGTTACTCTATCTCAATGATGGCAGGTTTTTCGGAGCGCGAGCGGCAAGGGACGCAAGCATTACAGCGCCTGACAGCGAGGGAATAGGGAATAGGGAGTCGGGAGACAAAGAGGACAAGGGGAAACTGATGACTGTTGACTGTTGACTGAACATGACCCACGCCGAAAAAGAACGGCAGAAACTCGGTTAATCCCTATCGTACAGAGGGTTTTAGGGGCGATGACTGCGCCGACCTAACGGTACTCGCGATTTTTAGTTTCTGGAGACCCCTACGAAGGATTTTACACCCTCACTTTTCGGCGTTGGGTGACGAAGAAGAGCGCGATCGCGGCCAGAGCAATGAGCATTTGCGGTTCGGGAACGGTCGCGGCGTTGAGGGGGTTGTTGGGTTTGAGGAGTTGTTCTTTCCCATCTTCCACCTCGCGGTCGAAGCGATCGCTTTCTGCTTCCGCCTTTTTCAGCGCTTCTCGCTGTTGGTCGTTGACCAGGACAATCATCGAAGAGTAAGGCGTGACGATTTCATTGGTTTTCGCGATCGCGTGGATCGCATCCAACTGTTCCGCGGCCAACCCCTCGGTTTCCCGACTCAACCCCCGCACCAGCATCCGCGCTGCGAGCGGTTCAATGCCGCTGTTAGAATTAGCCTGCGCTGTCCCCTTCTCCAGCGACCAAGCATAGCCATCTACGACGCTGACAACGGAGGGGGAACCGGCCATCGTTCCCAGGCGTTGGAAGACCTCCGACAGTTGCTCGGAAACCCCGCCACCGCTATCTTGAATCGCCTTGAGGGTGGTGTCGGCGTAGGCTGGGGGAAAACCGCCCAAATGCACCAACCACAGCGGCGCGCTCATTTTCGGCACATTCTTATCGTCGTCGGAAAGTTCGTAACTTCCCTCATCAGTCACCAACAGCACGCCATCGTAGGCAAGATCGCCCTGCAACTGCGCGAATTGACGCAGCATTTCCTTCAGTTGTAACGTGCCGTAGAAGACTTTCTGCTTCACCTTGAAGTTGGAAATCTCATCGACAAATCGGGGTTTCTCACCCGTAACGTACAGATCGGCGTTGTTGCGCCGCAAAACATTTTTCTGCAACCAGGTGAAGGTTTCGACCAACTCCTGGCGATGCGTGGCCATGCTGCGGGAACTGTCGAGGACGATCGCGAAGCGTTTTCCTTCCGGGATGGCGTAATCTTTTTGAGTGAGGGGTTTGGCGGTCAGGCGATAGCCGTCGAGAGTCGCTTGATGGAGGCTGGAGGGTTGTGCTGTAGCCGGGAGAGACGCTTCCAACCAATCTTCCCCGAACCCTTTAACCTTCTCGGTATTGCGCCAGCGTTGCGTCTTCTTCGTCCAGAAAATATTGCGCTTTTCCGTCAGTACTGGCAGCGGCCAGCGATCGCCCTCGCGCATCACCTGATAGGTCAGCCACAGGTGCATCTCCGTCGGACGACCCAGGGAATTCCTTCGCTCCCAAGACCGGCGCTTCGGGGGAACGGGAAACGCTCGCAGGCGGTACTGTCGCGGCCCCACTTGTTCGAGCAACGCCGGATCGACCGGACGAGGACGACTCACCTGAGAGTTATACACCTTCTGGGCCGCACCGCGCGGGGACACGGTGAAAGGGAAGCGGGTTTTCAAGTTATCCGTATCTCCCAGCCACACCCCGGTAATAGCAGCACTTTCAGGGAGCGAGAAGGAGTAGAAAATTTCCTCAACGTCGGGGGTTTGATTCTTATACACCTCGTGCAACTCTACCTCGGCCCAGTCTCCCCGTTCCTGAACCGTAATATCCTGTTTTTCCAGCCAGACTTTCTTCTGGTTGATATTCATCACCCCCGCCTTCGCATCGTCGAGGATCGCGGTTGATTTCAAGGCGCGGCGCACTGCTTGACGTTCCCCCTTCTGCAACGGCGTGTCGAAAAATTGAGCGTAAAGTTTGCTCGCCTTCTCCTCATCGCCGCGCTTCCCTCGATACAAAAAGGGCGAAATTAACTGATTGTAGCCAGTCTGCAACCCTTCTAACATTGGTTTGGGCAAGCCGAAAACATCGCGGTACATGACCCGAATTTGGTTGCTTTCCTCCCAAGTTCCCAGATAGCGGTAGGACGAGAGGTAAGCGTTGGTCAGGCCCTTGCGAATAGCGGGGGAGCGATCGAGGAGTTCCTGCTTTTGTGCGTCGGTTTGGGGGGAAGTGGCGAGAAGCTCAAACGCTTGAGTTTGTGGTTGGGGTTGAGTGACGAGGAAGACCGACAACCACAATGCGATCGCGCTCCCCGAAATAACCATTGTCCGCGTGCGTCCGTACTGTCGAGAAAATTCCCGGACAATGCGCTGTCCCGAATGCACGTACAGCGAAGCAAGTGCAGAAGGCATCGCCACGAACAGCGTAGAGCTTCCGACAAAGAGGATCGCGAAGAACGGTATCCACCAAAACACGGTCAACAGCGCATATTGCCACTCCCACAGGAATGAATCAATCCAATGGAACGCCAACAACTCTTCCACTAGCACTGCTGCGACTGGGATAGCGTAGAACAGCAGCAGCGCACCCGCGTACAACCCCACCAACAACATGAGACTGTGAACAATCAGTTGTACTGTCGGCGCAACCATCGAAACGTTCCCCTGGCGATATTCGGCATTTCCCAAATAGCCGCGCAGCACTTCCACCAAAAAGGCAAAGACACAAATTAGCACCGTTCCCAGAACAAAGTAACTAGCAGCAGTTAGTTCTCGCAGGACAAAGAGGCGAACGATGCACAGGAGAAACAGCGGTGCTTCAACGCCGTAAAACAAGCGCATCAACTCCAGCGGCTGCTTGGGGAAACGCCACAACCCAATCAGGGTGCAGGCGGTGGGAACGCCAATTAACCCCACTAAGGTAATGAAAAATTCGAGTTCAACTTCGCCATTAAGCGTCGCCAGCAATAACGGAATGCCAACCAGCGGCAAAATGCCGAGGTAAACGACAAAGAGAAAGGCTAAGTTCCAAAGCCAAAAGATACTGTGGTAAGCAAAGTGCAGGAGTGTTTTCATCTCAGTTGAGAAATTCAGTCAACAGTCATCAGCGCCTGACGGCGAGGGAATAGGCAAAAGGCAATAGGGTTCAGTTAACAGTCAACAATCATCAGTTGGGGACTTAGGGAATTGGGGAACTGGGGAGAAATTCATCACTCAAAACCCATAACTCTGAACTCTGAATTCAGAACTCTGAACTCTCAAAGAAGCTCCCCACTCTGGAGAGCAGGGAGTCTAGACCAACGGCGTACTTCTATCTATCCACTTCTCTATCGGCCGCAATAGGAAAATTTTGGAAAAATTATTTGGATAATTTTTTAGTTTGTTCTGACTTGTCGCGATCGCGGATAATCGCTCGCCGAACCCTACCAAGGATTGCCAATGAGGGTAAAAGCGCTCCAATAATAAGGCTGGCTAAATTTTGTATCGTCTAAATTCCCTAACGTTGGCGGTAAGGGAATAGTCTGTGTCGGTGTCACCAGTTGCCCCTGCTCAATCCTCACTTCCCCTCGAATCATCGCCAACTGCGCCTGTCGCAACGCCTCTGCCTTGATCGGCACTTCCCCCAACTGCTCATAAAACGTCACCATCAACCCCAAGGTTCCCACATCGCTGACGTACCACAAGCTCCCCAACGCCGTCTTCACTCCCGCAGCCACTGCGAGTCCGGCAAACCCTAACTCCGCCTCCACATCTCCCAACGCCGTGCGACAAGCACTCAACACCAGCAACTCTACTGGCGGATCGTGCCATCCCAACGTTCGCAACTGGTCGAGGGTCAACTGCGTATCTCTCAATTGAATGTAGGAATTGCTCGGTTTGCCGGCCTTAAACTCACCATGAGTTGCCAGGTGGATAATGCCGTAGGGGGTTTGCGAGCGCGCTCCTCTTAGGTTATCGAGCGTAAACTCTTCATTGAGAAACGAGCGTCCTTGCCACAATTGTTCGGTAACCATTTCCAGTTCCTTGGGAACCGCAGGAAGCGCACTTTGCTCGCTAAAGGTGTCGGCTCCCATTGCCAGCACTTGCATGTTGCGGATGTCTCGATAGGTTGTATTGCTCAAAGAGAGGCTTGGCATCAAACCGATGCTGTACTTTTCGACAATAAATCCACTGCCATCATGCAGTGCGGCTAGGGGAATAGAGCGCAACCCCGAATCCATAATAAACACTAAGTTTGAGATGTTTTGAGCCTTTAAATCTTCTTCGAGCGGAGAAATCAGCCACTCATACATTTGCCGACCAGAGGAGCTAGATAGACTGAGGCTGCGATTTCGGGTTACCACAGTGCGGAAGCGGCGAGCCATCGCGATCGCTTCGGCTCGCGTTGCGCGAACTGAGTAACGAAGGGGCCGGCCGGTGGGAGCAACCAGAACCAGTTCGAGGCGGTCCGTGGGTTGAGGAACGGAGGTGTTCGCAGCCAGGTTTCCTTCAGAGGACGGACTGACTCCTCGCCCGTCGAATTGCCAGAGAATTGAAGGAGGGGCGATCGCATTACGGGAGATTTCTGTTTTGGCGCGATCGCGATTTGCCTCTGAGGGGAGGGAAGTCAGGCGGGGAACGAAGAAAGCATAGATAATTGCGGGTTTAATGCCAGTAGCGGCTTCCAAAGCCTGGAGAGCTTGCTGAGCTTCTTCGAGGCTGACAAGTTTGGTCTCGATGCTGAGGTAGTCCTCGAATTGTTGAGTGAATTTTGCGTCAATATCGGCAACAACCGAATCAACAACAACATCAGGAATTGCCACCACTGGAGAAAGCGGGGTTGAGACCTCTGAAAGTAGGGTCAGATCGATGGGGTTAAAGGTTAGGACTGTCGGGGAAGTTAAGGGAGTCGTTGCTGCGAACAGAGGGGCGATCGCTTCGTTGGTTAGGTTGAAGGCTGCAGGGTTGACCCCCGAAGCAGATGCAACAACTTGATAGCGACCCGCAATCGTGTTAGCTGCGAACGGAGGAGCGATCGCAATACCAGCCGCATTGGTCAGCGATACGTTTGTCCCAGCAAAGCTCCCACTCGCTCCGCTGCTGGGGGCCGTAAAGATCGCCGGCCACCCTTCTAGGGGAATGGGACTCTTCGCAAAGTTTTCGATTAGTTGAACTTGTAAGTTTGTACTGAAGGTTGTTCCAACCGTCGTGCTTTGGGGCGTACCCGAGATCGGGAGCAGTGAAAAGCCTTGGGACTCAAAGGAACCAATATCGACTATCCCGCCGGCAATGCGGGCCGCACCGCGTTGGTCAATCGAACTGGAAGCGAGGGCATTGTTACCAACATTGAGAACGGGACTATCGGGGAAAAGAGCGTGGGTTTGAGTCGGGCCGCCATAGTTGCCCAAAGGCGCAAGACGAGGATCTAAAGGGTTAGCCGCAGTGCCAACAAGAGTGCTAGTCGTAAATACGCCCAAAGTGTCTTGTCCAATGAAGTTATTGCCTCGGTCATTGAAAAAGGCAGTCAGGTTGTTTCGTCCCACATCGGGATTGGCGATCGCAGCGATATTGCCCGATATGATACTGTTGCTGGCTTCAGTCGTCCCTTGGTTATAAACGCCGCCGCCATTGTTAGCCCTATTGCTCGCGATCGTACTATTGCTGAGGGCTACAAATCGAAGGCTTAAAATCCCCCCTCCCCTATTCGCCGCCGTATTGCCCGATATTGTGCTGTTATTTGCGGTAATAGATTGTGTTGCATAAATCCCACCGCCATTGCTAGCCGTATTGCTCGAGATCGTACTGTTGTTGGCGATCGCTGTCCCTTGGTTGAAAATGCCACCACCATTGCTAGCCGTATTGCTCGAGATCGTACTGTTGCTTGCCGTTGCTATCCCCTGATTGTAAATCCCACCGCCATTGCTAGCCGTATTGCTCGAGATCGTACTGTTGTTGGCGATCGCTGTCCCCTGGTTGTAAATGCCACCCCCGCGAATGGCACGATTGCTCGAGATCGTACTGTTGCTTGCCGTCGCTATCCCCTGATTGTAAATCCCGCCACCGTCATTGCTAGCCGTATTGCCCGATATCGTACTGTTGTTGACCGCAAACGACCCATCATTGTCAAATCCACCTCCATTACTAGCCGTATTGCCCGATATCGTACTGCTATTGACCGTAACTGTTCCATTGTTGAAAATGCCGCCCCCGCCATTGCTAGCCGTATTGTTCGATATCGCACTGTTGTTGACCGTAACTGTCCCATTGTTGAAAATCGCGCCCCCATTTCCTGGAAATCCTCCTGCTACCTGCGTTCTGCCATTCCGCAAGGTCAGATTATTCAACCGCAAATCCGCTCCTGCCTCAACTTGAAAGATGCGGAAATTGGGCGTTCCGACTGCTGCACTGCGTTCGATCGTCGAACCAAACCCCTCAATCGTCAGGCTATTTCCCCCATCCGCGACAATCGTTGGCAAGCCATTCGCTCCGATCGCCACATTATCAACTGCTGTCAGCGTAAAGGTTGTATTGGGTTGCAGGCGAATTGTATCCGCTTCCCCATTCCCATTCGCCAGATTGATTTGGTTTGCTAACTCTGTAGCACTCGTTGCCGTAAAGATTTGAAAGACTTCCTCGTAACCCTTCAGCACCTCCGACCGAAACGCTACAGTTGCCTCAATCTCCCCGGTACTCCTTTCCAGCGTCCAATCTCCCTCCAACTGGTCGTTTCCCGTCAAGTTCGTCGAACCCGCCACATCTGCTCCACTCATGTCTGCAATCCCACTCAGTAGCGCATTCCCCGACTCTCCCAAGGCGGTTAAACAGGCATAGATGAGCAGATCGGCCCCCGGACTCAAACTCTCTCCCCAAGACTGAAACTGACTGCGATATTGTTCGATGTTGTCGCTGCTGACAAAGGCATTCCCCAACCAGAAGTTGCCTTCATTCCCTTCCGAAACGATGTGTAACTCATCAACTCCAGTTATTCCCTGTAGGGTCGCGGTAACCTTCTCAATGCCGTTTTCCCTCGGCGTTACCACAACGGTGGTGGTTCCAGATTTGCCGCCGTAGAGGAGCGTTGAGTAGTCGGGGACGGTAGAGTCGAGGAAAACGAAGGCTTTGGCATCGTCGGGACTCTGGGGGAAAAGGGTGACGGTGGGTGCGCTTTCGGTGCCGTCTCCGGTGAGAACCCAAGGGGTGTCTGAGGGAATGGGGAGAACGCGGTTAGTTGCAAAGAGGTTGACGGTTGCGCCTTGAATTGTTCCGGCAATTGTGACATTTCCAAGGCCTACAGCCATCCCTGTATTACTGACGGTGACAGTGTTATCGAGATCGAGGGTTAATCCTGTTTCCGTCCCGGTGAGGAGTTGGGGGAAGTCTGAGGCAGAAAAGGGAACGATGTTGCCTTGTAAGTCTCTGGGAGGTTCGATTTCTAGACTGAGCAAGCTTCCGGGTTGAGAAATTCGGATAAGGCTGCTTCCGGGAACGGCCGCAATGTTAACTGTGCCGTCTTGTGAGGCGATCGCTCCTGTGTTAACGATGGTTCCACCGATGAAGTTAATGCTTGTTGATTGGACGCATTGAGGGCGCAAGCATTGCACCCCTACCAGATTGCCGGCGTTGATAATTGCTCCCGGTTGAGCGAGGTCGAAAGCAAATTGAGAGGGATCGCCGATTAAGTTCTCGTAATCGTTACTGCCAAAGGCGTTGAACCAGTTGTTCTCGCCGAAACCAATTCCCGTCGCGGTGGTGGCGGTGAAGTCGGCGGGGAGGTTTAAACTGGCGTTTTGACCGAAGACAATCCCGGCGGGGTTCATCAAGAAGAGGTTGGAATTTCCCCCAGTTATTTGAATTAGACCGTTGATAATTGACGGGTCGCCTCCCACAACCCGACCGAGGATGTTCTGAATTTGCGGGGTAGAAAGAAAGTTGGCGATTTGGTTGGCATCGAGTCCAAATTGCTCGAAGGAGTGAAAGAGATTTGTTCCATCGGCCGAAAGGGTTCCGCCATTGATGTTGAATTGGTTACCGTTAACTGTGACGGTGGTTCCGGTTGCGGGGGTTATGGGTTGAGCGATCGCACTTCCCCAGAGATCGAGCAAACAGCAAGCGGTAACTGCACTGGAAATCCACAGTTTTTCCCACATGACCCGAACCCCTAACCCATATGCCGACATTATGGGGTTAATGGTATAGCACGTTGGATTTTCAGCAGGAAAACTCTGGCAAAATGTCACCGAACATTTCAGAGAAACATACATTGATGCTTTGGGGTTCAAGCACTGCAACCCAACTTCCAAGAGTCAGTCCTAGTGGTCTGTCAAGAAAGAAACGAGGAATTGTCGATTTCTCCCTTGTCTCCCCAACTCCCCAATTCCCCAACTCCCCCGGCCTCAATTGAAAATTGACAAAGCACTAGAGGAGATGGCGGGAACAAAAATCGTGCTAATTGCTACCCTGAACTCCAGAAGTAAAAATCGTTTAACTCCCATGTCTTACCTTTTTGACCGCGTTCTCCTAACCGCCCTGACGACCAGTTTGCTGGGACTTCCCCTCGCACTCAGCCGCTGTTGTGCGGTTCTCGCTCTTCCTCCTGTCCCGATCGCTCAAACCCAAGCAGCACCGGATGCAGTTGTCGAGCAACTCTTAGGGGAATGGCAATTTGCGGAAGAGGGAGAGACGGTTACGCTCATCTTTGCGCCCGATTCAACGCTCTTTTTTATTTTGCCCGACGGTCAGGGAAGCGCGATCGCGGTGCAAATGGGGTACGCGGTCAACTCCAGCACTCAACCCATGCAGCTAGATATGATCGTGAGTGCCAGCGAGAAAGCACTGACAATTTTTGAACTCACCCCGGAAGGAAAACTTCGCATTGATTTGAATGTTACGCCGGGAGATCCCAGACCCGACCAGTTCGACGATCGCGCCGCCTCCCTCGATCGCATTTCCGATCGCACTGTCCCTCCAGACTCCCTCGAAGTTGTCGAACTCGATCGCACTCAGCCCAGCGTTCCCGTGCAATTCATTGGCATCTTACTGCAAGGCCAGCGGGCGTATTATCTCGAAAACGGCAGTTTTACGACGGAGGTGGGAGAACTGGGGTTTGCAACCACGTTAGAGAGCGAAGAATATTTCTATCGCCTCATTTCGCCCGACAACGATGCAGAAAGTCTTGCGATCGCCGCCACCCCAAAAACTGACGATTTGCCCAGCTACGCCGGAGCGATCTTTGCCCTCTCAGACAACGGGGAAACAAAAACCCTAGCGGGAATTTGCAAAACCGACAAACCTTCCCTGTCGCCTCCCATTCCCACTCCTCCTCAACCCAACGCTTCCACCCTTCAGTGTCCTCAAGGTTCGAGTTTGGTGGAGTAAGGGAGAGGCAGAAGCTTCGGGGGCTTCTTTGAGAATTCAGAGTAGGGGCTGGGTTTCGCTGCCCTTTTCAGAGTTCAGAGTTATGGGTTTTGAGTGATGAATTGCTCCCCAATTCCCCAATTTCCCAATTCCCCAATTCCCCAATTCCCCAATTTCCCAATTCCCCAATTCCCCACTTCCCTAGTCCCCCAACTCCCAAATTCCCCACTCTTCCTTGTCTCCCTTGTCCTCCTTGTTTCCCGTTTCCCGTTTCCCGAAACCCGACACCCCAGACCCGTTTCTTTTCCCTTATAAGTGTTAAATCCTGAAAATTCTTATTGGGTTAAAGCAAAAACATAAGTTAAAGTTAGATTTATTCTAGCCGTCTACGTCTAACGTCGCTGTTCCCAGGTGTGAAATGAGTGCTATTCTCCAAGTTGGCAACCAACAAATTGCAGCCGATCAATTCGTCTCTCTCCTCACGTCCTCGCGGTTGCTGCCTCAATTGCTGCGAGAATTCTTTGTCGAGCAGGCGATCGCTACGGTTGACTATACTCCTGCAGAGTTAGAGAGCTACTGCCAGCAGCTCGTCCAGAAGCCAGAAAACTACGGAGTTTCTCCCCAAGAAATTCACGCAATTGCCCCCCGACAGCTTCAACTCGCCAAATTTAAGGAAGAGAAATGGGGAACTCAAATTGAATCGACTTTCCTAAATTGCCGGGAACAGCTCGATCGCGTTTTGTTTTCCTTGATCCAAAGTGAAGAGGTGGAAGTCATCCAGGAATTGTATTTCCGCTTGCAAGAGGGAGAAGCCTCTTTTGCCAAACTGGCGACTCAATATTCTCAAGGCCCTGAAGCTCACAGCAACGGTCTGGTCGGGCCGATCGAACTCAACAACCTCCATCCCAAGTTGGCTCAAGTCCTCCGAGTCAGCCAACCCGGCCAAATTTCTCCCCCCATTCGCGTTGAAAAGTGGCTGACCATTGTGCGCTTAGAGCGATATATCCCCGCTCAACTCGATGAGAAAATGCGCCAGCGCCTCCTAGACGAAATGTTTGAAGCGTGGTTGCAAGAGCGCCTCGCTCAGCACTCCGGCCCGGTTCATTTGGACGGATCGGCGGAGTTACCTCCCTTAACGTTTGAGGACGAAATTTTATCGGGAGAAACGGAGGAACTTGAGGGAGAGGTTGAGATGAAAGCTCAGTCTTTACCGTCTCCGTCTCCTTCAGAAAATCCCGCGCGCGCGCTTCCCCCCCAGCCGAAAAAACTGACGCTGAAATCGGCTGCTGGAACGCTGGCGCTGTGCTTAATTCCCTTCGGCCTGGGAGTGCTAACCGTTAAGGGATTGGCATCTCTAACAGCACAAAACGTCTCCCCCACTCCTGAAAATTCTGCCGCGTCGCCAGGGTCAACAGCGGCGGAAGTTCCCGAAAAAGAAGCGTTCCGAGTGGCAGTCAATCATGCGATGAGAGCGGCGACTCTCACCCAGTCCGCTCAATCTGCTGAAGATTGGCAGCGAGTTTCGAGTCACTGGAAAGATGCGATCGCGCTCATGGATCGGGTTCCCAGCGATAGTGCCGACTCTGAAGTTGCCAGCTCCAAGGCCGTTGAATATCAACAGTACCTCGACTATGCCCAGCAAAGGGCCGGAATGTCGGTCAATGCGTTCCGAGAGGCGGTGAATAATGCAATGAGCGCGGCGAATCTCACCCAGTCCGCTCAATCTGTTGCCGAGTGGGAAACGGTTGTCGGTCGCTGGCAAAAAGCGGTTGAGTTGATGCAAGCGGTTCCCAGCGACCATCCTAAATACGAGCTAGCTCAAACGAAAGCGGTTGAGTACCAACAAAATCTAGAATACGCTCAAAGTCGCGTCTTGCTTTGAAGCATTACCAACCTCTTTGTTTCTTTCTGCTCTTATCCCGAACGGACGTTAGAGCGAGTCCCACGCGAGGAAAATCGAGCGGATTTCCTCTCTGGCGATCGCGATTGGAGATTTCCAGCCGATTTTGAGCGGATCGAGTCTATGTTTGCGGCGTTAGAGGCCATCCAGATAGCGGCAAACTGTTAGTCCGGCGAATTGCTAAAATTGGTAGCCGACGCTAAAGTAAAATCCATCATCTTGAGCATTCGTGCTGCGATCGCTCAAATCCACTAACGGAATTCCGTAATCGAGTTTAATCGTTAAGCGCGAGATCGGCTGCCAAATTATCCCCGCTCCAATACCCGCAATAAACCTTTGGTCGGGCAGCGTATTGGGGTTCTCAGACGCATTCCACACCCAACCCATATCGAAGAAGGGGATGAAAATAAAGCGAGCGACTCCCCCCTCATCTCGCTCCACCGTAATTCGATCTTCGATCGAAAATCTCACCCCATTGTCCCCAGCACGAACATTTTGCCGAAACCCGCGTACAGACTGACCGCCACCCATCACAAACTGTTGGGATGGCAGCAAACCCGCACTGGCGAGTTGCACGTCCGCCGACACGATTAAAAAGTTATTCTCGCTCAGCACTTGTACCCGCTGAATCTGGCCCAACCAACTGAAAAAATGACTGTCGGGGACGGGAGAAGGATTGCTCGTTGCCCCAAAAAGGCCTGTCCCAATACTAAACTGCGATCGCAGCGCCCAAGCACCGGACACATCGCGGCGAGTATAGTCTTGACCGAGTTTAAACACGCTGGTCGTGCTAATGCCTTGCGCGTTCGGGCCGAAGCCAAACGGAGTGGGGCCGGCAAAGGTAAACGTTTGTCCGGTTTGGTAGTTAAAGCCAGCCGAAACAGCCAATTCTTCGCGCGGCGTGCGAATCAACGGCTGTCGGAAACTGAGTTCGTACAGTTGAGAGTTACCGCGAATGTCGAACTGGTTAAAGGGTTCTTGCACCACATCATTCCAATTCAACGAGGTTCTCAGTTGCAGCGTGCCATTCATCGGATTGAGCGGCACGCGATAGAGAAACTCAAGGGTGCGGGAACCGCCTTTCGTCGTCGTTCTAAAGGAAGCCGCCACCTCATCCCCCAAACCGGTCGGGTTGCGATAGCTGCCGTTGATGGTGAAGCGTTCGGAACCCACGCTGGGTGGGGAGTAATTGTCCAGACTCATACCGCTGTTGAAAGGGTTGGACTCCTTAACTCGGACAATGAGAATGCTGCTGGTAGGGGTCGTCCCCGTCCGCAAGCTCGCTTCTACATTCTCGAAGAGGGGATCGGCCCGCAGGAGGCGCAGTTGATTTTCGAGGCGATCGGTTCGCAACGGCGTTGCCGTTCCCAGTTCGACGCGACGCTTCACGTAATTGGCTAAGCGTTCCGTCCCTTCCACTCGAATCTCTTCAACTTTGCCTTCGAGAATTTGAATTTGAATGTTGCCGCTCGCAATGGATTGTTCGTCTAAAATCGCTCTGGAGGTGATGTAGCCCGCTTCTAGGTAACGTTCGGTGATGGCATCAGCAAGGGTTTGTAAAGCGTCTAAGCTGACTTTATTGCCGATATAGGGTTGGGTCAGAACCGCCAGATCGTCGGCGCTCAAAACGCTGCTACCGAGAACTTGAATATTGTTGACGAGGATATTACCCGGATCGGGTTTGGGAGAGGGAGGTGAGGGGGGATTGGGCGATTCCTCTGCTTCGATGGGAACGGTGGTGGGATCTAGGGGTTGAGGGGGGTTGGGATCGGGCTGGATGAATCGTTCGTCGGGGGAGGGAACCTGTGCCAGAGTGTGGGGTGAGAGTGCAGCTTGAGGCGCGATCGCGCTTCCCCGATCCGCTCTAGCTTTTGGAAAGTCTGAATTGGACGGCGCGGCGAATCCAGCCTCGCTCGCGACACAGAGAGTTCCTAAACAAAGTAATCCTAAAAGAGAGAGGTTGTGCTGCATCTTCTCGTTCTGCTATTGGTAACGCGATCGCTATAACGCTATCACTTGTTCTCGCTTTTTGCCTTGACAATCTGAGGGGACAGTGCAGAAGGCGACCCCGCAGCGACGGATGCTTGACGGTTAGACGAGGGCTTTCCCCAATCGCCTTTTTGCATCAATTCGAGTCGTTCTAGGCTAATCTGTCTGTTGGAGTACGTGTAAATTGTGAGGAAAAAACGTTGGAACGAACTTTTTTGATGATCAAGCCCGATGGCGTACAGCGCAACCTTGTGGGCGAAATAATTTGCCGTCTTGAAACCAAAGGGTTTACCTTAGTGGGACTGAAGTTGATGGCCGTTTCTCGCGAGCTAGCAGAGCAGCACTACGATGTTCATAAGGAAAGGCCCTTTTTCGGTGGTTTAGTTGATTTCATTACCTCCAGCCCTGTCGTCGCAATGGTTTGGGAAGGACAAGGGGTTGTTGCCTCCGCCAGAAAAATTATCGGTGCAACCAATCCTCTGACGGCCGAACCGGGAACGATTCGAGGCGATTTTGGGCTGGATGTGGGTCGCAATTTAATCCATGGTTCCGATGCGATCGAGACAGCACAGCGAGAAATTAGCCTGTGGTTTGCAGAGGAAGAGCTGGTTAGCTGGCAACCCACGATTCAAGCTTGGCTTTACGAGTAAAGAATTCGGGGAACAGGGAATAGGCAAAAAGCAAAAGGCAATAGCGGTGCGACCCCGCAGGGCGCGAAAGATGCAAGGGAACGCGCACCAAGAAAGGAAAAAAACAACGGTACGATAAGGATTGTCGCTCCTCCGTTCGCATTAAGCGTGACTGATAACTGAAACCGCCTCCCCAATTCCTCAATTTTCCTTGTCTCCCGACTCCCTATTCCCTATTCCCTCGCCGTCAGGCGCTGATAGCTGAAATGACAAATCCTCGTGTTATTTGTGTTGGTGAAATGTTGTTCGATCGCCTTTCCGACCAGCCCGGAAAGCCCTTGGAAGCGGTCGAATCGTGGACGGACTATCCCGGAGGTGCGCCGGCTAATACAGCTTGCGCGCTGGTTAAGCTGGGGGTTCCCACGGCTTTCGTTGGCGGGATTGGCAAAGACGAACCGGGGGATGTCCTGGTGCAACTCCTCGGCGAGGTTGGGGTCGATCGAACGGGGGTGCAGCGCCATCCCACAGCGCCGACCCGAATTGTTTACGTGGTTCGCGATGAGTCGGGCGATCGCAGTTTTGCCGGATTTGGCGATCGCGACACGGCGGAGTTTGCCGACACGCGCTTGAAGGCGGGAGAGCTTCCCGCAACCCTGTTTGAGCGGGCGGAGTTTCTCGTGTTGGGAACGCTGGAACTGGCTTATCCCGATAGCAAGGCGGCGATTTTTCGCGCTCTCGACTTGGCCCAACAGCACGGCGCGCAAGTGTTTGTGGATGTCAACTGGCGGCCGGTCTTTTGGCAAGACGAAGGGGAGGCGCGATCGCAAATCCTCTCCTTTATCCAACAAGCTGATTTCCTCAAACTAACGGACGAGGAAGGGGAATTTCTTTTGGGGACGACCGATCCGCGCGAGATCGCCTCTCAACTCGACCGCGTTCGGAGCGTTCTCGTCACCGCCGGGGAAAAAGGGTGCGCGTACTATTTAGGGGGCAATGAAGGGCAAATTTCTGCCTTTCCCGTGGTCGTACAAGACACGACGGGGGCGGGAGATGGCTTCACGGCGGGCATCCTCGCGCGGCTTTGCCAGCAAGGGATGGAACCTCTCAACAATCCCGAAGTTGCGCTGCAAGCTGTCACCTACGCCAGCGCAGTGGGAGCGCTGACCGCCCTCAAACCCGGCGCGATCGCCGCCCAACCCACCGCCACTGAGGTGGAAGCCTTCTTGCGATCGCGCGGCTGATTCGACGTTAACATTCCTCTGGAGTCGCCATTCATTTCGGCGGCTCCATCCATTTTTTGCGGCGCGCAACCGCTGACGCAATCTACAGCACAATCGACTGCTTGTTTCGTTCGTTTTTGTTCCCCAACCGCTAATCGAATCGCTCTCAAGAGTTTTATACCATCCCTCGCGCTGCAAATTTCGATGGGCAATGCGAGCGATCGCCTGTCAAATTGGGCATCATAACAAGAAGGAGGGCAGAACGCTCCAGCATTCTTGCTTTTACGATGAAAGGAAATTGCTGTTTGGGCTGAGAATGCGCCCCATCGCAGGCAATCGCTCTTTGTCTGGATGTTTGACTGTAGTGGATATTGGATATCGAAGGAACGCTCGCCATGATTGACCTGCCAGGCTACCAAATCCTCGCGCTGATCTACGAAAGTGCGAATTCTATTGTCTACCGGGCCACCCGCGATCGCGATCGCTGTCCGGTCATTCTTAAGTGCCTCAAGCAAGATTATCCAAACCCAACAGTGGTGGAGCGTTACGAACAGGAGTACGAGATCGCTCGCTCTCTCAAGCTCGACTGTGCGGCCCGTGCCTACGAGCTGCTCGCCGTTCGGAATGTCCCCGTTCTGGTCTTTGAGGACTTTGGCGGCGAATCGTTAAAGATTCTCATCGCGTCTCAGAAGTTTACCCTTTTGGGGTTTCTGAACCTCGCCCTCAAAATTGCCAAGAGCTTGGGAAAACTGCACGCCGCCGGTATTGTCCACAAAGATATTAACCCCTCGAATATTGTTCTCAACCCCGCCACCGGACAGGTAAAGCTCATCGATTTCAGCATTTCCGGCCAGCTTGCGCGGGAGCAACCCAGCCTCCCCAACCCCGATGGCCTCGAAGGCACGTTGGCTTACATGTCGCCGGAGCAAACCGGACGCACCAACCGCACTCTCGACTACCGCACAGACCTCTATTCCCTCGGTGCCACCTTCTACGAACTGCTAACGCAGGACGTTCCTTTCGCGGCGACAGATGCGATGGAATTGGTACATTGTCATTTAGCCCGACAGCCTGCACCGCCCAGCGATCGCGATCGCAAAATTCCCCAACCGCTCTCTGACATCGTTCTCAAGCTGCTCGCCAAGGCAGTCGAGGATCGCTACCAAAGCACCTGGGGGCTAGTCGCAGACCTCGAAGAATGCCTGCGCCAATTTCAAGCTCAAGGCGACATTCAACCCTTTGCCCTCGGCACTCAAGACATTTCCGATCGCTTCCAAATTCCCCAAAAACTCTACGGTCGAGAGCAAGACATTCAAACCCTCCTCGATGCTTTCGGGCAAGTCAGTCAAGGCAATACAGAAATGATGCTCGTCGCCGGCTATTCTGGCATTGGTAAATCCGCTTTAGTTGAGGAAATTTCGACAGCCATTACCCGTCAAAAAGGGTATTTTATCTGGGGAAAATTCGACCAATTTCAACGCAGCATTCCCTACTCTGCAATCGTTCGCGCCTTCTCCGAACTCGTACAGTTGCTCCTCAGTGAAAGTCGAGAACAACTCGATCGCTGGCGAGAGAAACTCCTCGCCGCTTTAGGGCCGAACGGACAAATTATTATTGATGTTATTCCGGAAGTCGAGTGGATTATCGGCCCTCAACCAACCGTTCCAGAGTTGGGGCCTACTGAGAGCTTAAATCGCTTCAACCTCGTCTTTCAAAACTTCATTCACCTCTTTTGCCAACCCGAACATCCCCTCGTTATCTTTCTCGACGATCTCCAGTGGGCAGACTCGGCCACCCTGAAGTTAATTGAGTTAATGATGACTGACGAGGTGACTCACTACCTTTTTCTCATTGGCGCTTACCGCGACAATGAAGTAAGTTCGACTCATCCGTTGATGATGTTGCTCGAACGGCTGCGAACCGATGAAATTGCCGTCCCCGAACGCTTGACTGACGAACCGTGCGCCCAACCCAAGCGTCGGATTAATCAAATTACGCTCGCCCCCCTCAACTTAGAACAAATTACTCAACTGGTTGCCGAGACCTTACACCGCGATCGCGCTTCCGTTCGCCCCCTCGCCGAACTCATTATCAACAAAACAGAAGGAAATCCTTTCTTTGTGATTGAGTTTCTGAAGACGCTCTACCAAGAAAATCGCCTTGTGTTTAACGCCAACCTGATTTGCTGGCAGTGGAATCTTGAGGAAATTCAAGCTATGCCCATTGCTGACAATGTGGTTGAGTTAATGTTAGCAAAGCTGCAAAAACTACCCAACGTCACTCAGCAAGTTCTCTCCTTAGCCGCTTGTTTGGGAAATCAATTTGAATTGAATACACTTTCGCTGATCTACGAACAAGAATCTTCTCGTACTTTTCGAGACTTATCTGCTGCTTTGCGAGAGGGTTTAATTCAACCAATTTCTGATTCAGCAATGACCTCGGTTGAGATTGTTAACCCCCTCCTCATTCTTAATTACAAATTCTTACACGATCGCGTTCAACAGGCAGCCTATACGCTGATTGCTGGCTCAGACAAACAGTCAGTACACCTCAAGATCGGACGAATGCTCCTGGCAAATACACCCGTTCAGTATCAGTTTGAGCGCGTTTTTGAGTTAGTCGATCATCTCAATGTCGCTAGAAGCTTAATTCGCGATCGCGCCGAACAAATTAAGCTAGCACAACTCAACCTCGAAGCTGGGAAGAAGGCAAAAAGCGCAACAGCGTACCGAGCCTCGCTTGACTACTTAGCGACGGGAATTGAGCTGTTGGGCAACGCTTGCTGGGAAGAGGAATACGATTTAACGTTTGCTTTGTATCAAGAACGATCGGAGGTTGAATCGTTAAGTGGCAACTTTGAACGCAGTGAAGAATTAATTGAAATTACCTTAGAAAAAGCAAAGTCAACGCCAGAAAAAATCGCAATTTATAATATTTTACTGATTCAATACATGCTGCGATCGAAGTACGAAGAGGCGGTAAAAACAGGAAGAAAAGCATTAGAGTTGCTCGACATTTCTCTGCAGCAAGACGATTTGGAGGCTGCGATTGGCTCGGCTGTCACAGAAACAAAACAAGCCTTGGAAGAACGGGACATTAGTGACTTACTTGCAGTTCCCAAAATTTCAGATCCGCGACAACAAATCACCGTAGAACTCCTAAACAATTTAGCCCCTTCTGCTTATCTGTATAATCCCCAACTTTGGACTTTACTCATTCTTAAAGGAACTCAAATTTGCATCCAGTTTGGCTACGCACCAGAGTCTTCCTTTTTCTACCCAACCTATGGAATTTTACTCGCTGCCCTTTTCGGAGACTACAAATCAGCATACGAGTTTGGCAAAGTTGCGTTGAAAGTCAATCAAAAATGGGGAAGTCCAACCTACAAAGCTTGTGCCTCGCTGGTGATTTGTTTGAATTATTGGTTTGAGCCGCTCAAAGCTGCCAACGCGATTGGGAATGAAGGGTATCAATCTGCTTTAGAATCAGGAGATTTGCAATATGCAGGCTATCTCCTTAACAATAAATCCTTGAATTATTTCATTCAAGGTGTGAGTTTGTCAAAGCTCCTCCCAGAGATCGAAAATTACTTGCATTTTGGCCGAAAAACCGAGAATCAACTCGTAATAGATACGTTAATTGGGTTGCGTGCGGTCTTATTAAACTTAAGCCAAAAAACGGCAAATCCTATTTGCTTTGACAGTCCTGAAATTGATGAGATTAAATATCTCACCAATTGCCAAGATCGAAAAAACTTTTATTCTTCAACAATTTATCAAATCTTTAAACTTCAGACTTTATGTTTGTATGAAGAGCAGGCTGAGGCTCTCAAGCACGCTTTAGACATTGAAGAAAAACTGCCTTTCATCGTTGGCATTTTACCCGCAACAGAATATTATTTCTATGCCTCATTGGTTTTAAGCGCTGCATTTCCTCAGGCAACCAAAGCAGAAGTGGAAACCTATCGAAAGAAAATTGAATCCAATCAGGAAAAACTGGAGATTTGGACGGATAACTGTCCGGAAAACTTTCAATCAAAGTATCTCTTAGTTGCAGCAGAATTAGCCAGAATTGATGGCAAAATTGCAGACGCAATTGATTTATACGATCGCGCGATCGCGGCGGCAAAAGCAAGCGAGTTCGTTCAAAACGAAGCCCTCAGCCACGAACGGGCTGCTAAATTTTGGTTGGAGCAAGAGAAGCCGCAGTATGCAATCGTTCACCTCAAAGAAGCTTACTTCAGCTACCAGCGTTGGGGGGCGACGCGCAAAGTCAAACTCTTGCTCGCCAAATATCCGAAATTGCGACAGGCGATCGCGGCGAATGCGATGCCGCTCAACCCTAAAACCACTGCCGTGCAAACAACGTCCGATCGCGCGACCAGTTCTCTCGATTTAGCATCGGTCATTAAAGCCTCTCAAGCGATTTCAAGCGAAATTGTCCTAGAGAAATTGCTGGGAAATTTGATGAAAATTTTGATTGAAAATGCGGGAGCGCAAACCGGATTTCTCCTGCTTCCCGAACGAGGCGAGTTGGCAATCGCGGCCGAAGCTTCTGTGGCCGAAGAGCAGGCGAGCGTGCGGAATGGCACTCTCGTGTCGCAGTGTCCGAATTTACCCCAAACTGTCATTAACTTCGTCGAGCGATCGCGCCAAGATGTCGTTCTGGTGGATGCCTGTGCGGAAGGGCAATTTACCCGCGATCCCTACATTCGCGATCGCCAAATTAAATCGCTCCTGTGCAGTCCCATTCTCAACCAAGGCAACCCGATCGGCATTCTCTACCTCGAAAATAACCTCACCGACGGAGCCTTTACTCCCGACCGTCTCGAAGTTCTCAGGATGCTGTCGGCTCAGGCCGCCGTCTCCCTCGACAATGCCCTCCTCTACGCCTCTGTCGAGCAAAAAGTCCAGGCCCGCACCCAAGAACTCAACGAAAAAAATACCCGCCTGCAACAAACCCTCGTGGAACTGCAACGCACCCAAACCCAGCTCATTCAGAGCGAAAAAATGTCCAGTCTGGGACAAATGGTGGCGGGAGTGGCCCACGAAATCAACAACCCAGTGGGCTTTATCTATGGCAACCTGACCCCCGCCAGCGAGTACGTCCAAGACCTGCTGTCTCTCATTCGCGTTTATCAGCAGGAATATCCGAACCCCACCGCCTTGGTAGAAGAAACCACCGAAGAAATTGACCTCGATTTCATCGTCGAAGACTTGCAAAAACTGCTCGACTCGATGAAAGTGGGAGCCGAACGCATCGGCAATATTGTTCTCTCCCTGCGGAATTTCTCGCGACTGGATGAGGCCGAGAAAAAACTGGTCGATCTCCACGAAGGAATTGACAACACGTTGATGATTTTGCAGCCTCGCTTGCGAGCATCGGGACAGGAAGTGGAGATTGAACTGGTGACAGATTATGGCGATGTGCCTCCTATTACCTGCTATCCCTCTCAGCTCAACCAAGTGTTTATGAATATTCTCAGCAACAGTATTGATGCGCTCGAAGAGGCGAGAAAGCAGGGAGAGCAACGCGCAACGGCCCCAACCATTACGATTTGCACCGCGATCGCCGATCCGAATACCGTGCAAATTCGGATCTCAGATAACGGCCCCGGTATCCCCGAAAAGATTCGCCAGCGAATTTTTGACCCGTTCTTCACCACCAAACCCGTTGGCAAAGGGACGGGGTTAGGACTCTCGATCGGTTACTCGATCGTGGTCGAGCGTCACGGCGGTGAGTTGAGCTGTCACTCAGAACTGGGGAATGGGACTGAGTTTGTCATTGAAATCCCCATCATCAATGCACCAACTTAACAGAACTTCAAAATGCTTTCGGAGGTAAGTCGCCTGCAAATTTTGAAGCGATCGCGTCCTTCTCTTGGGTTTAAACCCACCAAGGTTTGCGTCCGGTACGAGGGTCGGTGTCTAGCCAAGGTGCAATCCAAACGAAGTCGTCCTCAACACGAATGCGGACGAGTTTGAGAGGGCGATCGGCAGGGCCGCGGATGACCGAACCATCCGGTGCATAGCGAGAACCGTGACAGGGACATTGAAACTGTCCATCGCGATCGTTCCAAGGAAACGTACAGCCGAGATGGGTGCAGTTATCAACGATTCCCCGACTGTCTAGCATTTTGTTGTCGTTAACGACAAGATAAGTCGGTTCCCCAGCTAACCCTGCTACAAGAGCGCGAGTCCCAGACGGTTCTGCGATAATCTGACTGGCAGGAATGAGGTTACCGAACTTATCTTTGGCGAGAATTGCCCCACCCATATTCCGCTCTGCTGGCGGTATTAAAAATTTAGCCGTCGGGTAAACTAAGGCCCCTACTGTGGTTGCAACAACAGAGCCAGTGAGAAAGTTGAGCAGTTGTCGTCGGGAAAGCGAGGGACTGTCGAGAGGGAGATTAGCATCCATATCTTGAATTCTCCTGAGACTGTTATTGCGAATTTTGATTGACGTTACGAGTGTTGATGCCCAACAACCCATAGAGAACGCAGAAGCCCAACCAAGCATTTAAACCCGGAATCGCAGCAGCGATCGCTAATCCCGTTCCTAGAGTCGAGCTGCTGTAAAAGAGCTGTCCGCGATCGCGAGACGGACTAAACGATCGACAACACCAATGTTGAATGGCGATTTCGGTCGTATCGAGATGAGCGATTGGTTTTCTAAATTATTCATAAATAAATTATATAGCTAGATAGCTATAAAACGTTAAAAATACAAAAAGAAAGTCTGGCGATTTTCGACAAAGCGATTGCACCAGACAGAAGAGAGGATGTCAGACCGGCTGATAACTTCAGGGATTTGCAGAAAAGCAAAACCTTCTAAGCAACAATTGAGGGTTAGGTTGTTTGTCCAAAACTTAATAGCTGATTTCCAACGTCACGGAAGCTCGGACTTCGCGATCGCCCCCAACAACGGGAGTATCAGCAGATTCCGCTCTCACCAGAGCGTTTTGCAGCCGAGGCGGGGGTTGATGATTCGCCCCATTAATGGCGATGCGAACCACATCTTTGCGGCTGAGATTGAGGGCGCTGAGAACCGCATCGGCCTGGTCTTGAGCATCTTGGGTCGCTCGTCGCAAGGCTTCTTTTTGGGCGGCCGCGATCGCCGGTTCGGCGGCAAAGAAACTGATACCATCGATGCGCGTTGCTCCAGCTTCGATCGCCGCATCCATTAACGCTCCCACCTCCTCGGTTTTAATGCGGAAGCTCACGCTATTCGTCCCGATATAGCCGAGAAAGCGCTGTTCGTTGTTGCGATAGTCGTAGCGGGGTTGCAGGCGAATGCCTGTGGTTTGCAGTTGCGGGACATTGCGCGATCGCAGAACTTCTAAGACGGCTGAGGTTCGCCGCGCAACATCCTGTTGAACCTGTTCGGCTGTTTGTCCGCGCACTTCCACACCCAATTGAACCCGCGCGATCGTTGTGGGAATGGTTTCCACACCCTGTCCGGTCACGGTAATCGTTTGCAAGATTCGCTCCTGCGTCTGCGCGCTCAAGGGTATCGCAAAACTGAGAATGACGAGCGCCAGGGCCAGGGTGGGGGAATGTTTTCTCGATAATTTCATGGCAGCAATTTGTGCTTGCGTACAGGGGTTATGGTACGCGAGGAAATCCAAAAAGGTGCGGGAGGTTGCACTTTCTGTAACGCGATCTGGAAGCTAACTCGCTCTCTTCCGTCGCGCTAGAAGGTATCTATCAGGTGAGGTACAAAGTTTTAAGCTAGAGAACAAGAATTGCGACAGTCGGAGACTTTGCATAAAAACTGTCTTCTCGTCCGAAGAAGATAATAGACACCCTTGGCACAATTTTCCGAAAAACCATGAGCTTAATTATTTTCATTCTCATTGCGATCTCGGTCGCTGGACTCGCCAACGACTATTGGAAGTCCCGGACGGACAATCGATGGAAGCGAGGGATTGTGCGAGACTTTGCCGCGATTTTCGCGGGAAATGGGAACGCGGTCGGAAAGCACTCTCCTCTGTGGCGAGAACTCGATCGCTTAACCAAAAGCCGCGCCATTTCCGAACGCTTGGTTGCACGCCTGCAATTCCGCTATCCCGGAAAATCTCAGGTGTGGTATCTCGAAAAAGCACTTTACGATTTGAAGCGCGATCGCCGCGTTTAGTCTCGGTTGAATTGTCAATTTATCGGTATGAATTCTCAACTTTATCTCCGCACCGATGATACAATCCAACATTTTTTGTCCTCAAAATTAGCGATTGTCAAGTACGCTCGATCGGGTTTGCAGGATCATTGTATCAAGTTTCATTTGAGGGTTAAAAAGTTCAAGACTGCTATAAAATTGTGTGCCAGTATCAACCTTCAAAAACCTTTTTTTGCTTCGCAATACGCTTGATAAATGCTGCGACTGAAACAAACAAAAATAATTTTTTTCGGGAAAATATGCGATCGCAGGAAGTCTAACGCAGATGCGATCGCAATTTTAGTCGCCGCTTCAATCGGATAGCCATAAACGCCACAACTAATTGCCGGAAATGCAATTGTATTTACCTCATTTTGGACGGCTAACTCCAGGCTGGAAGTATAGCAAGATGCGAGTAATTTTGCTTCCCCTTGCGTACCACCTTGCCAAACTGGGCCGACGGTATGAATAACATATTTCGCAGGAAGTTGATAGCCCTTGGTTAGTTTGGCTTCTCCTGTCGCACAGCCCCGTAATGTTCGACATTCCGCCAACAGTTCGCGTCCCGCAGCTTTGTGGATGGCACCATCGACACCCCCGCCACCGAGGAGAGAACGATTGGCTGCGTTGACAATCGCATCAACCGCCAGCGTTGTAATATCGCCTTGAATAATCTCAATTTTTGCTTTCATTGTTCTAAATTGCGATCGCGCATTATTTTGCCTCAAAGTTTTACAAAAAAGCTAGCTTTAAATGTTGAAGAGGGAAGACTCCTTTTAGGCGGTCTCGATCCGTTGCGATCGCAGATGGACGCGATCCCCAATATGCGCGATCGCTTAGAAAACGAGAACCTCAAGAAACTAAGAGCAGAAGTCAGCTACTTACAACTTCGCCTTCGCTCTTACGAGTTGCAAGAAAAGCTAAAATCAAAAAGTACGGAAGACGAAGCGAAACAGTCTTGGAAGAAGAGAATTGTCAAAATTCTTCCTTATCTAGTGGCAGGTATTGGATTTTCAATCTTCACATTGATTGTTGCTCGTGCATATTACAAAGACCAAGTTAAAATATCTATCAATTATGATGTAGGAGTTATTACAGGCGGTATTCTGGTGGGTAGTGCCGCGCTGATAACCGCTGCTGCTTACGCTCGAAAAAGTCAGGTCGAGCTAAACAGTGGAAGTGTCATCATTTCCGATCGAAGTGAGAGATAATCTTCTAAAGCTTTTGAAGATATTCTGGCGGGACGCGATCCACCAACCAGACGTTATTTTCAGAGCAATAGAACGAGAAACCCGCGCGATGCATCGCCTCAGCATTGACCTGAAAAACAACGGGATAGCCGTGACGTGCGCCTACTCTTTTCGCCGTATTAATCTCTGCAGACAGATGAACGTGATGGCGAGACATTTTTTTTAACCCCGATTTCAGAATTAAGGGAACGGATTGCTTTCCCGTACCGTGATATAAGATCTGAGGCGGAACGGTCGATTTGAGTTGTAGATCGACTTCAACGCTGTGTCCTTGGTTGGCGCGAATTAACGTTCCCGTTGCATCAAAAGAAAACCGCTGCTTGTCGTTTTTCGCAACAACTTCTTCCAATTCTGTTTGTGCAATTGGGAAATTATGACGCTGACAAGCGGCTAAAAGATCGCGAACTCGAATCCACCCGCCAGGTTGCAGTTGCAATCCCAATCGTTCGGGTTGATGGCGCAGATGTTTGCTGAGATATTTACTAATTTTGACTAAACGAGACTGTTTCATTTTCGGTTACCGCTGGCGACGAACTTTGACCCTTTTGTGGCTGCTTTGCTTGCGAATCCAGGCGAGGAACTTCTGCATTTGAGGCTCATTTCTTAACTTATCTGGGTTGTTCAGTTCCTCAGCCAAGTGCTTGTTGTCGAACAGCGCGTGAATTTGGCGGTGACAAGCAGAACAAATCTCAATTGTCGGGCCGGGATCGGCTTTTTTTCGCTTGGTAGTTTGTCGGGGAATGAGGTGATGAAGGGTTAAGCGTTTGAGTTCTCGCTGACAGAGTTGGCATTCCATGATTGCGCGATCGCCTCCAATTTATCTTTTTCTTGCGACTCTGAGAAATACTATCACCTGAATTAGAAATGGACAGCTTAACCTGCTCTTATTTTATATTCCACATTAGCTCAAATCCTTGATACGGAAGAATTTCAGATAGAAATTCAAAGAAGATAATTTCTGAACCATCTTCTAGATGTCTAATTTGAATAGATTCGTTTATTTCTCTCTCCTTGTGATGGTTAATTTTTACAGTAAAGCAATTGTGAGATCCTGTTCTATTGACAATCCTAACTTTAAAATTCATTGACAAATGTTGAACTGTCCAGACTAATCGATCTCTTTTTCTATATAATCCACGAGAATTAAATTCAAAGGGTCTACTTTTGCCAGGATTTAAATCATAAGTTTTTTTAAACCACATTTTCCCATCTTCAAAATAAACTTGTTTATATAAGGACTCATGCTCCAGCTTGACACCGGAAGGCTCAATAATCGAAATAAAACTACCTTCTCTTCTGCTGACCCAATTGTTTGAATCGGTAAACATTGCGACTGTAGCTTTTCGATTAAAATATCCGGAATTATAAAGGCAATAAGTGTGTATTTTTTGGATTAGTATTTCTTCATTTATTGGACTACAAGTAATTTCTAACTCATGATCCATTCTTACAAATTTAGTACCTTCTGAAATCGAGTCTAAAATTGAATTAATTAAGACATTATCTGGACGCTGATTAAGAACTCCGTTGACTATAGCAGTGGCCAGTACAGAAGCACCAACTCCAGTAAGAGCCATAGCAGCTAAATCATTTCCTGTAGACTGGCAAATTAAGCCCGTCAATAAAATGACCAACCCAATAAGACCAATAATTAAGTTCAGTACTTGAAGTTGCATAAAACCAGAAAACAACCAATCGGTTTTTTGCCATAGGTTTGTATAGAAAAATAAAGCAAACCTAGACAAACTTGATTATCTAGATTAGCTTTAGTTCAGGTTAAAACCGTTTCTTGAGAAAGTCCACGAGAGAATCAGCTTTTCAGACGATGATAAAATCAAGGTTTCAGTTTATCCCGAACTCACGTTAGATTAACTAGCAGTTATATCGCAAGTGCAGCATAACTTACTCCCCAGTCTGATATTACCGCAGGTTTTTATCTTCAGCGGCAATGCTGTCTTCAGAGCTAGATGTTGTCATTTGTTTTCATAACTCCTAAGACGGGGAGTGGAATAGGAATAACTTTAGATCGGCGAAGCTATCGCCATTGATGTTCTTAAACTCATCCCGCATCAATATTCGCTGACGTAATTGGGATGCACCCACAGAAACTCGCGGCGCTTGTTCTGCACCCGTTCCAGTCCCAGGTTGAGAAAATTCGGGTCTTTTGCCTTCAAAAGAGCGTGAAGTTCTCGCAGCGCCGAGCCTTGAGCTTGAATTGCCCGTTGGGCCGCTGTTGCAGACGAGTCCAAAGCGCTTGTATCCCCTTCCACCAGCCAGTCCCCTACCTGCTGGCTCCCTTTGAGAAACAAATCCGCCGATTTAACGCCAAATTCCAGTTGTTCGGAAATGGCCTTGTACTGCGCGTCATCCGTTGCCAGCTTGGCACTGGGGAGCGCGATCGGCAGGGCCAGCTTCAGCGTCACTGACATCATTCGCAGCAGGGGGGAGGCTCGTTTCACCCAGTCTCGCGTCAGTTCAATTTCATAAACGCCGCGCTTGTCACTACCGCTATTGAGTCGGGGAACGGGAAGCCGCTTGTGTTCGCACCAAAGCGTGAGGCAGAATTTTTGAGCAATCCAGTTGGGTTTGTCCCAGAAACCCGGATCGACGGGTTCGATGCTGAAGAGTCGGGGGCCGTCCTTGGCGGGGTCGGTGAGGGTCGCGAGCAAAGCTTCGTACTGTTCGTTGGCTTGACTCATTAAGGTTCGCAGTTGCGCGTCTAGGGAGTCGAAGTTGGTGCGAAAGGCGCTAACAATTTCCTGCTGTCCCTGTTTCAGTTCGGTTACCGCATCCTGTAATTCAGGTTTGGCTGCAACTGTCGCTATCAACGAATCAATTTTGTGAAACTTCCGACAGACAGCACACCGGACTTTCGGAATTCCTTCAGCTTTGCATTCTATGATTTCATCCCGTTCGAGTAGTCCCTTACATTCCTCTGTCGGACAGGGGAGAAAAAGCCGGGGGTCGAGTCCTTTCCAGAATGACTTCACTAGCCATTCAACTTCCGCACAGAGATAGCCAAGGAACCAACTGGGGTAAGCAGCTCGCACAGTGATGCGAACTCCCCCTACGATTTCCTCAACGAAGGCACGACCGTTAAAGCCATCATCGAGCAATATTCCACTTTTCCAGTGACGGCTTTGGTAATAATTGTCTCGTCCAAGGGAATAGCGGTGCAGCCGCACGATTAAGCGGTACATCAGCCCTTCAATTTCGACGGGATCTCCCGTTTCGGCATCGAGAATGCGACAGATTTGCGTGCGTTCCGTATCCCCCGCTTTCAGTACCCAATCTTGCTCCCAGTTGTCGGGTCGCTGGCTGGGAACCAGTTGCGCCATCAGGCTGGTTGGAGGCGCATCGGCTTCGGAAAATTTGACCGGATAGGACAGATCGCAGCGTTCCATCAGCTTGATAAACACGGGATGGAGAGCGCGAGGATAGCGATCGCCCCCGCGAGCCGGATCGTCCCACAGTTCGCTCAAACGGCCGTGGCGAACCAAGCCATTCTGTTCTTTAACTTGCCGATCTTCCAAGACAAAGCTGATGGCTTTACTCAGCCATTCCGGTTTGAGAATGACCGTCTCTTTTAGCACGGGATCGGTGCTGTAGTGAATTAGATGGCCCAGTTCGTTGAGGATGGCGGCGTAGGTTTTGGCGAGGGCCAGGTCAACCTTTTGCGAACTACAGAGCTTTTGAAAGTCTTCGTAAGTTATCCAAGCATCAGTTTCGCTGCGCTGGCGAAGAGTATCCAGAACCCGCTTCCAACTGGCGGGAACGGTGCGACCCACCGAGGGAATCTTGTTCGCCGTGCGAGCAATGAGTTGTTTCAGTTCTTCCAGACCCTCTTCGCTTTTGCTATCGAGGTGGTGGAACTCAACAATCAGGTCGCCAAACTCATCGCGCAAGGCCTGTTCGTCAATATGGTCGAGGCGTTCTTTGGGGCCGCCATGAGTGGCAATGACGAGAATGCGAGGCGTGTCGTCGGGACGGGTATCGTCGAGAGCGCGATGTTTGACCATCTTAATCCACTCATCCACGCGGCACTGCTCTGGCCCTCGGCGTGGGTTCCAGACGGCGAGATAGATGGCGGGAGCGGTGAAAAAGAGTTGATGGGTGTGGCGATAGATGTTTTGACCGCCAAAGTCCCACCCATTAAGGGTAATTTCTGCATTGCTGTCCGCATCCGCAACAACGAGGGATTTGATATCGACCTCGACCCCGTGGGTAGTTGGACGGTTCTCGACCCATTCATCGCCTCGCAGCGCACCGAGCAAGCTGGTCTTGCCCACTTCTCCCTCACCAATGAGGATGAGCTTGGCTTCGTTGAGAACAATTTTATCTTTTGCCTTGGCACGTAAATAGGCTTGAACTGCGTCAATTCCCTGTTCGTAGGCTGCGGCAAGTTCTGGATTGAGGGGATTGGAGTTGAGGAAAAGCACCTGCAATTGAGAGAGATTGCCCAACGATTCCGGTAGCTCTGTTAGTTGGTTGTTTCTGAGGTAAAGCATTATCAACCGAGAGAGATTGCCCAACGATTTCGGTAGCTCTGTTAGTGGTACTTTAGCGAAAATCAAGCCCAAATATAGCCTCGACTCTCTATATACTGTCTAAATACGTCCTGATTCTCCGTCAGCCAACCGACAAAACGATAAGATATCGCCGTGCGAAAAGCCCTCAGAG
>Ga0207422_1001823_pt1 | contig 35391 bp, 27 predicted proteins | sample MarCyaLeptolynsp_FD_187757 | JGI IMG/M metagenome (GOLD analysis project Ga0207422, IMG submission 187757) | Marine cyanobacterial communities from Panama - species 1 Leptolyngbya sp. (SPAdes) | ecosystem: Environmental > Aquatic > Marine > Unclassified | place: Panama: Panama City | collected... | reverse complement strand
ATTATCGCTATCTAAATCAATACGGTTTTGGCGGCCATCAGAATCAGAGTCAAAGTCACTAAGAATCGTTCCTCCCTGATCAGGATCAAAAGTATCGGCCCAACCATCGACATCTGTGTGTACCAGATTACTGTCGGCCTGGCCATCACCATCAGTATCCGAGCCCCCCGCTTCTCTGATGTCGGTTATGCCATCATTGTCACTGTCCAAATCCAAACGATTGTCAAGCCCATCTCCGTCAAGATCATCATAGGACAGTGGAGTACCACCGTTATCACTGTCAAAGAGGTCTGACCAACCGTCTAAATCCGTGTCGGAGAAAGTACCATCTACTACGCCATCTCCGTTACCATCAGCTCCTCCTGTTTCTATAATGTCAGGTATGCCATCATTGTCGCTGTCCAGATCTATTCTGTCAGCTATTCCATCACTATCGGTATCGGGTACGACAAGTGGTGTGCCACCATTATCGGGGTCAAATGTGTCGGCCCATCCGTCCCCATCGGTATCATTGAATGCTCCATCGACTTGTCCATCATTATTGGTGTCTGTACCGCCTGCTTCTACAATATCTGGGATACCGTCATTATCTGAGTCGAGATTAAATGGGTTAAGATTACCTATACCACTGGTAGCACACCCATATAACTTACCCCTCAGGATTGAGAAGGGTAGGGTGGTTTTTATTGGGTTGGAAAGGCTTTCATATTGTAGGGTCAGCTGTTTGTTTCCGGAAATTTCGAAGTACTCGACTTTGATATCATGATATCCGGCAGAAAGTGAGATTGATCCCGATTTTTCAGAAAAGGAGTGTGGGCCATCATGATTAACCACCTCCATACCATCAATATAGAGCTTGCTCCCATCATCGGACCCTAGATGGAAAGTGTAGGTGTCATCATTCACTAATAATATATCTCCAGTAAAGCGGATCGAGTAATTGTTTACATCTCCGGGTGAGTTGATCACTTGTAATGCTGCTACATCGAAGTTTGAGGTAAGTGCTACGTTGTCAGCACCTGTTGTAGGAATGTTGTCTACCGTATTACCTGCGGGTAGTACATTGTAGAACTCATAGGTGAGCATGCTGTTGACAATACAGTGCTCATCCACATCCAGGATACCATCATTGTCGTCATCTAAGTCGATACCATTATTCACCCCATCTCCATCGAAATCATCTGAATCCCCGAAGCAGCTATCTTCACCTATCGGATCTCGATAATCCAATCCTCCTGTAGGACAAGTCAAATAGTCATTATCTAGGTCTAAGAAGGCATTGACCTGATTGACACCTCCTAAGTTGCCATTAGGGTTTAAATAATCATCTGGCCCATGGAGATTATCCAGTCCGTTTTGTCCTACGGTACCATCAGTCCTTCCGTCATTGTTATTGTCAGTTAGAAGCCCAGTAGATTCGTTAATATCAAATACGCCATCATTATCAGAGTCAAGGTCCAAATAATCAGGATTATCAGTGCCGTCCTTATTGAATGGGTTCAGTAGGGCAGTTCCACCGTTGTCGGTATCATAGGCATCGTCAATGCCATCACCATCAGTGTCATTTGCGCTGAATTCTGTATAGGTTTCGGAGGCTTGGAATTCAATATTATCAGGTATCCCATCATTGTCACTATCCAAGTCAATAACATTTGGGATTAGGTCTCCATCAGTATCTAAGAAGGGCAAGGCGATCCCCCCGTTGTCTGAATCGAAAGCATTGGCCCAACCATCGTTGTCTGTATCGCTAAAAGCACCATCTATCAGGCCATCACCATCGGTATCTGAGCCCCCGGCTTCTCTGATATCAGTTATGCCGTCACTGTCACTGTCCAGGTCCAGACGGTTGTCAAGTCCGTCTCCGTCAAGGTCATCATAGGACAGTGCAGTTCCACCGTTGTCGCTATCGAATACATCTGACCAACCGTCTAAATCGATGTCAGAGAATGTACCATCTACTATGCCATCTGCATTACTATCAGTGCCTCCCGTTTCTATAATATCAGGGACACCGTCATTGTCACTATCCAGATCAATTCTGTCAACTATTCCATCACTGTCGGTATCAGGTAATAGAAGAGGTGTCCCACCATTATCTGGATCAAATGTATCGGCCCATCCGTCTCCATCAGTATCATTGAATGTTCCATCGACCTGACCATCATTGTCAGCATCCGTGCCGCCTGCTTCTACAATGTCAGGTATACCATCATTGTCAGAGTCTAGGTTGAAACTATTGTTGTCGGCCTGATCGGTTGATGAACATCCATTGATATTCGTCACAAATGTTGAGAATGGAACCAGAACTACAGTAGGATTTGTAAGACTGGCATATTTTAGTGTGAGTTGTCGGCCCCCGGAATTTTCAAAATATTCCACTTTAATGCGATGATTTCCTTGGGCAAGGGCTATGGATCCAGACTTTTCTGAATAAGGGTGTGCCCCGTCATGGTCTATAATTTCCACATCATCAATGAATAGTTTACTTCCATCGTCTGAACCTAAGTAGAAAGTGTAGGTGTCACTGTTTGTGATAACTATATCACCTGTAAACCGAATGGAGTATTCTGTCACATCGCCTGGTGAGTTGGCTACTTGTAGTTGGACTACATCGAAATTAGACGTTAGTGCGATATTATCCGCTCCGGTTGTAGGAATGTTGTCTACTGTATTACCTATTGGTAGCACATTATAAAACTCGTAGGTGAGCATTCCCGTGATAATGCAGTTTTCATTAGCGTCCGGAATACCGTCATTGTCATCGTCAAGATCGATATCATTACATACTCCGTCACCATCAAAGTCATCGTTACTATTTGTACCTCCTACAGTACCACCGCAGCTTGTTGAATGCTTGGCTGTTTCAGTAAGCTGAATGTTGGGGAACGCTGAATTGTCGGAGTCTAGATGATTGGACAAAAGGCTATCACCCATTTCTCTAATTCCCAATGTGTGCTCACTGCTTAGGTGGTTTTGCAATTGCAAGAGCACGAACAGTGTCAAGAGAAAGTACGAAATGGATCTAACCGGATGGTCAGAAAAAACTAGAAAATGAGATAAAATAAGGGGTTTGAAGGACCCATTCTTCTTTTCTAAAGCATATGGCAACACATACTTTGAAAAAGTAATTTGGAATAATTCCACTGGCTGTTAGGCAATCGTTGTTAGTATACACACCGAGCTCCATCAGATACCAACGGTACCTTAAGGGGAGCTTTAACAACTATGCGCCAGCCAGCAAAACCTATTTGGGATTCACTCTTAGTCTCGAATTCGAAATCTTAGTTTCGACAAGTAAAGCACTGAAAAGTAATGAATAATATTTTTGATCATGTAAACGACATTAAAATATATGTCAATAGATCATTTTTAAGTTCTTTTTGTGAAAACGTTTATTGGATTAATCAATTGTAATTGAAGTAGGTTTTGTTCTAAAACCCATGGTCTTGGATATCCAATCTGCGTTGATGATAACTCTTCTTCGTTCTATTCAAAGCATCTCTCGAAAGACTAAATGAGTCCGAATTTAGGCTTTGTGCACCTATTGGTACTGCTGGGTGCATTTTTGAACCACGCCTTGTTACATAATTTTTAATCTAGTATGACATAATAATACAGCATGTTCCATTGAATTATGTAAACATGTGTTTTGGTGAATGTAGGCCAAACTGGACGAGTTTGGCCTCTCTTTTTCAAAAATAGAGTTTTCACTAGAAGTATTTATTCAAACTGAATTGAAGGAAACTGTCTCTTCGAATAAAATTTAGAAATTCATTTTGGTCCACATCGTCAAATAGTCTCATCTCAACTTCGGCCTTCCAGGAGTTACCGAGTCTTCTACCACCTTCAATACTCCATAAACGAGTGCTTTTATCTAAATCAAATATTCCTCCAATGAGGAACTCCGTGCTTTGCGTATCATTGAAGACGAACCGAGCTCCTGTAAAAAGGTCATTATCTAGACTGCTAAAGGAAAGTAAGCCCCTGTCGTCATGAAGGTACTCAGCAACAATGCCTATATCCAACCCGCTACTAGCAATATCAAAAAAACTGTATTCTATACCGGCAGCAAGCGCAAACATGTCTTGAAAATCACTTTTTCTGGCAATGCTTTCTACTTTCCATAAAATGGGTCCTGTAGTGGCCTGAATGTCAAGTCCGAACTGCTCGATTACACCATAGAACAATTGGAAATCTCCTCCCGGAGTAGATCTAAAGAATGGTTCTCTACCCGTACCATTAAAATAGGACAGGCCAATGTCAAATGGCCCAGTGAATGCTGACCATCTGGCGGCAAAACTCGGTCTGGTTTCTTCAGCTTCTGATTCGAAGGCTACATCATCATTATCAATGATAAATGAAGTCCTTAACCTGCCTCTTTCTCCGGGGAAAACCCTCTTTCTAAAATAGGGTAAGTAGAACAGGTCAAAAGTGCCGATGGCGCTGGAGTATGAAAACTGAACCATAGCTTCCCCAAGTTTCTCTTCTCCATCAAAGCTCTCAACAAAATCTGTTTGGTTGATAATGTCAACCAAGTGTACCGCCTCTGTTTTTCCCCAAAAAACTTTCTTAAACCCTACGCTGAGTTCCCAATTGTTCTTGACGGTCTGGTAGTAGAGCTCTCGAACATCAAAATGAGTTCTGCGACTGTCTCTGTCAAATCGCCCGAAACCGATGAACTTAATGCGATGGTCTCCACCATTCCATTCATACAGATATTCTGGTTGAATGACCAGCGATGGGAAACTGTTTTTTTGTCCTCCGTATAATCCGTCTTCAAAAAAGTAACGGTAGTCTGCACCTATATAACCAGAGAATTCCTGATAAACACTCTCATCTTTTTGCGCCCATGCCGGAAGAGACAATAGAAGGCATAGGGAACCGATGGAAAACGTCTTTCTCCATCGGTTGTTCATAGGCTTGGAATTGATTAATCTTAATATCATGCCTTATGGCTTATCGACTCGCTCTTTGAAGACTGTTCTGAGAAAAGTCAGATTCCTTTAAACCCAGGTCGAACTGGTAATCTTCGAACTTGAGAAGGGTTTTCTTGCCAGTTTGATGATTGATCATATTCATTTCTCCAGCACGCCAATGCTTCTCCTTGTACACCTTGTATTTTCCGTAAGTCAAGGTTTTGAGTAGTGCATTTTTACGATCATAGAAGTCCATTTTTTCTAGACGATAGTTGTCTTTATTATACCAAACAACCTGACGGGCGTAACCCGATTTCGGGTCAACAGGGTCTCTCTCCACTACATAGGCACTTACACCATTGACTTCTTCCTCTCTCAAAAATTTGTAGGTGTACTTTTCTACTTCTTGCGAAGACAAATCTTCATACGCGAATTCACTTCCCATAAAAGGGCCTGATTTGTTATTCGAAGAAATCCTCTTCACCCTCTTAAGTGCAGGCAAATACAGCCACTGATCATCAGAACCTTCCTTATGTGTGAAAGTAAGGGTGGCGGTGCCTTTTACATCTCTGGGACTATCAAAAACGATCAACGACTTATCACCGTCTTCTGTCAGTTCTAAGGTTTGATTACTCATGTATCGGGTACTCTCCTGACCTTGCTTATTGGTTAATACCATGGTGAGTTTCGTGACAGAGCTTCCAAAGCCCTGATCGTATGCATCGGCAGCCTTGGCTACCTCAATTCCTTTTTCTTCTGCGGACTGAGCTTGTAAGCCAAGGGCTGCAAAAAGTCCTATTAGAATTAATACTATGTTTTTCATCTGTTTACTATTTTCTTGATTTTGAATTATGTAGTCGGAATAGCACTTATTTCTCCAGTGCTTCCTATTGAGCTTTTGTCTTTTATATCTTGAGATCTTTTTACTGGGGAAAGCATCAGTAATGCAGGTAGCATTAAGAAGTCCAGTACCAAGGCCATAATGATTATGATGGTGGTAATTTTAGCCATGTCTGAATTGAGGCCAAAATTGGATTGGGCCAGTACCAGGAAGCCTGCTACCAATACAAATGTTGTCACCAATAGTGCTTGCCCAACGGTGGAGAAAGCATATCGGACCGAGTCCTCAGGACTCTTCCCTAACTCTCTTCTGGCCCTTAAGTATTTTGAAAGGAAGTGAACCGTATCATCCACGATAATTCCCAAAGTCATACCAAATACAATGGATATTCCCGTATTGATATAGCCATAGAAGAGCCCCCAAATTCCCAGGCCGATAATGACTGGTGTAATATTCGGAATTAGACTTAGAAAGCCGAATTTGCCACTTCTGATGGCGAAAGCCAGAACGAAAGAAATTAAGAGAAGGGCCACTGCCGTGCCACTGATCATACTCATGATCTGTCTTTCTGACAAGTGAGCGAACATCATGGTGCTACTTACCCCTTCAGCTCTCATATAAGCAGGAGCGTTGTCCTCCAGCCAGTTGGTGGCCTTGTCACTAAGACTCAACATGCTTTGTGTAGGGATATTCTTAATGGTAACAATAACCCGTGTTTCAGACTTGTCTACATTGACTTGATTATTCAGGTCAAGGCCAAATGGCAGAGACATTTCATATAAAAGCAAATACTGGGCAGCTTCTTCACGGTTGTCAGGCATTTTGTAGTAGGAGAGATCATCCCCGTGCATTGACTTATTGACCTGCTCCATTACCTCTGTGAAAGCGTTTACATGAACAACCTCTTCGTTGGTGTAAAGCCAATCTTCAAAAGCCTTTAGTCGATTGAGATACTCAGGGTCATTAATGCCACCTTCTTCCTGTGCAGCAATGGAAAATTCCACCGTGTAAATGCCCGTTAGATTATCTGAGATATAGTCAGTATCTGACCTGAATGGAACGTCTTTACTGAAATATTTGATGAATTCATCGTTGAGTTCATTCTTAAACACCAGGAATGACGATGTGATAATAAGCAATGATGAAACGGCAATAACAGGTCGCTTGTTAGCAATGACAAATTCTGCCAGGCGCTCCAAGAATGGAATTTTTCCACCTTCTGAAGTCCTTTGCTTTACTTTGACCGGAAGGATGGCCAACAGTGCAGGAAGTGTCAACGTAGAGTAGAGGAACGCAGCCACCATACCCACGGCTGTTAAATTACCAAGATCGTGGAAAGGAGGTGAGTCTGAAAAGTTCATGGACAAAAACCCTATGACTGTGGTCAGGCTTGTGATAAAGACAGGCATAAAGTTTAATCTCAATGACTCTACAATAGCCTCTCTTTTCGCTACCCCTTTTCGCATTTGCTGAATAATTGTGATCAATACATGGATACTGTCCGCAACTGCGAGTGTGAGAATGATATTGATAAACGCTCCAGAGGGAGGGGTCAGACCAATTCCCATATAGGCACCAAAACCCATGGCAGTCATTATCGAAAGGACAATAACCAGTAGCGTAGAGAATGTACCTGAGAAAGTCCTGGTGGTCAAAAGAATCGTTATGATTACAATTAAAAACATCAGTGGGGTCAAGGTTTGGAAGTCGCCATTGGCTGCTTCAAAAAAGGCGCTGTTGAGCATGACCATTCCAGAAAGGTAGGTGTCCAGGTTTGGGTATTTGGCCTCTAACTTTGCGACCATATCTCTGGCAAAGGCAGTTACCTCTGCACTTTCACCATTGTCTACTTCCGGAAGCCTAACGGTTATATTCACCGCTGTGACACTGCCCTTTTCGTTAATGAGCCGGTGAACGAGCCTTGGGTCCTCTGTGGCGATTTTCTTAAATGCCGTCAGTTCTTCATCAGACTTATTGGCAGCATCCTCTATTAAATCTTCTACATACAAGTCATCATCTACAGCCCTTGTATACTGAAAGTTGGTAATGGCATCTACTCTGCTAGAATAGGGTGTCTGCCATGATTCAGCAGTCAGCTCTTCAATGGCCGTAAGCGTTTCTTGTGTAAACACCTCTCCATCTTTCGGAGAAATCACTATAAAGACATTATCGTCCTTTGTGTATTTGTTTTGAAGGCCATCATAAGCCAACATCTGTGGATTATCTTCACTAAAGAAGACATGGTAGTCACTATTGAAGCCCATTTGGCCTCCAGCTCCAAAAGCCATAGCCAGTAAGATTGTACCGATCAATACTGGCCATCTAAACTTGACGACTGTTCTACCCCATCGCTCACCGAATTGACGCGAGCCTTCTTTGAGGTTTTCAATGTTTTTTTTCATCTGGGTTAATTTTGATTTCTATTGGTTGCGAAATGACGTCACTTGGTAATGCTTGGGGACAATCATTCGAAAAAATATTTCGGTTATTAAGATATTCGATGAACGTAAAATACGATTAAGGTATATTTTAGTTCCCAAATAGTTCGAAAATCGAAATTTATTTTCAAAAAAAAGTCAAGAGGTGGTCTCTGCCCTTAATTTAAAGTTGAGGTTTTGCGTGGCTTTTTGCATCAGAAAAATGAATTGTTCACGTTCATCTTTCGAGAAACCATCAAGAATATGTTGGCCGAACATGCTCATCATTGATTCGAGCATTTGATAAAGTTCCTGGCCATATTTACTCAATCCAATCCGTATAATTCTACGATCCTCCTCTGAATAAAAACGCATCAAATAACCCTTGTTTACCAGTTTATCCACAATTCCAGTGGCTGTACTCATGGGAACACCTGTGAAGTCTGCGACTTCTTTCATAATGAGAGATTTGTGCTTTCCTAAAAGAACTACCAAACCGAACTCTCTTTTCGATAGGTCCTTGGAAACTTCAATACAAGAGTTATCCACTTCTTGCATTTTCATTAGCATGGCCTCAAGAGCATCTGTGAATTGTTTTACGTTCTTTTCGCTGGTTTTCATTCTGTTCTCCTAACAACTAGACAACGTCACAAATTTACTTCGGGTTCCGGAGCAAATCAAACGGTCAGTCGGATTAACAACAATATCTCATAATATGTTCGACTACAATTATAGCATCTTTAGTCTTCTTAAGACTAATAGTGTAAAACAATAGCGTGCTCTAGGCTGTTGCCCTTTTGAATTTTCTTAATTTCGCCATTCAGTTCTATCGCTAAAACTAAGGACCAGACAATACTTCAGTCTGAAGAACCCTATGAATTTCATACCTAAATCGCTTCTCAAAAAGCTCTATACACGTGGTAGTCTGACCAAGGTGGATCAGGGCTTTATCTTTAATATCAAGAATCGATTAATTGACGTGCATTTTCAAGGCCTGAATAAGCTAGAGTTAGCAGGTAATGAGGTCTCACAAGATTTAGTATTTGCCGACTTAGGAAATGGTGAATGGGTATCTGTCAATCAAATTAATGCCCAAAACGGGTTCGGTCTCAAGCTCGGTAAAAGTTTTGATGTACTCGTGAAGTCACAACTTAATGGACAGGCGAATCTGAAACTTGACTTTAAGTTTGATACCAAACCGTTTGGTACTTTGAGCTTTGAAGTCAATGATCAGGTGAATGAGTTCCGGAAAGAACGAGAAATCAAAATCCCTAGAAATCATGACAATGACTACAGTCATGAGGCTATGACTGAAAGGCTCGACTTTGTAAAGTCTTTTACCGGCAATGATCCAAGACACATAAGCGAGCCAATTGATGACACATCTGCTTATCAAGGTAATATCGAACACCTGACGGGGTTTGCACAAGTACCTCTTGGTATTGCAGGCCCGATCAGAATCAATGGAGAACATGCTCAGGGAGACTTTCTTATCCCTTTAGCCACGACAGAAGGAACTTTAGTTGCCTCATATAATAAAGGAATCAAACTTGTCAATGAATCTGGTGGTGTTAACTGTCGGGTTGTCAAGGACGGAATGCAACGGGCACCAGTCTTTATTTTTGATAATGTCAATAAGGCAGTGGATTTCAGTCAGTGGATAGAAACGGTTACTGATCATTTGAAATCAGAGGCTGAATCGGGCTCTAGGCACTTGAAATATCAGAATGTCGAAGTCTATCAGGCAGGCAATAATGTGTTTTTGAGGTTCAATTTCTTTACCGGAGATGCTGCTGGGCAAAACATGGTAAACAAAGCCACTTTTCAGATTTGTCAATGGATTCTGGAATCTTTTGAGGGCATTAAGCACTTCTTTTTGGAATCCAACATGGCGAGTGACAAAAAGCATTCCTTTATCAACTCCCTGAACTCACGAGGAAAGCGTGTTATTGCTGAGATAACCTTTACAGAAAAACTTCTCGTTCAAAACTTTGGTGTTGATGCACATCAATTACAAAAACACCTGGGCGTGGCCAATCTGGGAGGTATGATGGCTGGTGTAAACAATAATGGACTACATACGGCCAATGCCCTGGCAGCGATGTTCATCGCTATGGGGCAAGATGTAGCCAATTTAGCTGAAAGTACTGCAGGATTTTTACATTCCGAGGTTACCGAAGATGGCAGTCTTTATGGCACCATCACCTTGCCATCTCTAATCGTAGGAACGGTAGGTGGAGGAACCGGGCTTCCAACACAAAGAGATTGTTTGGAGATGATTGGTTGCTACGGATCCGGTAAAGCCAAAAAATTGGCTGAAATCATTGCAGGAGTGGTGCTGGCTGGCGAAATTTCCTTGGCGGCTGCCATTTCTTCATTAGATTGGGTTGCCGCACATGAAGACTTAGGGAGAAACTCAATTCCATAGTAGGTTGAAAGTATCTGTTATCATACCAACCTATAACGAGGAAGCTTGCATTGGCGCACTGCTCGATAGTTTGGATGAACTAGAGCCCAAACCTTACGAGGTGATTGTTGTCGATGGTGGTAGCGATGATGAAACCACAGCCTTAGTTCAGACTCATAAGACACTCTTAATCCATTCTTCTAAACTTGGTAGAGCAGCACAAATGCACCACGGGGCACTTGAAGCTAAGGGTGATATACTTTGCTTTTTGCATGCGGATACTTTTGCTCCAAAGAATCTGGTGCACATTGTTGAGGAAACTCTAGATGACGATCGTATCAAACTAGCAGGTTTCAGAAGTATCATGACCGGAACTTGTCATCAGCGAATGACCACTTGGCATAACAGGATCAAAACATATTATGCCCCCTTCATCTACAACCCTTACCGGACTGTTTTTAAAGGGCTGAGGTTGTTATTCGGAGATCAATTACTCTTTTGCCGTAAGGCAGATTACCTGGCTTCAGGAGGTTTCAATCCAGAAATGATGATTTTAGAGGAAGCTGACCTGTGTATCAAAATGAATCGCATCGGAAGAATCCGACAGATCAAGACTAAAGTGTATTCTTCGGATCGGAGGGTGGCCAAATGGGGAGTAATAAAATCAAATATAATCTTCGTGGTGATCACAAGCCTCTGGGCGATTGGGGTCTCGAACAAAAGACTGGCTCAGTTCTACGGAAACGTGCGGTAACAATCTTTTCAGGCCTGTTGCATATCACATGAATATGCTAAATAGAGCGCCTTACCCCCTAATCAAAACTTCTTTGCGCGATTATTTCGTTTGTTAATGTAACGAATAGAGATTTCGGAAGTCTGTTAGTTAACAGCTGAATCAAAACCTCAAAAATCATGGTCAAAAACTATCTCAAAATCGCCTTACGTTCTCTTCTGAAGAATAAAGTCTATGCCTTTCTAAATATTTTTGGGCTTACAGTTGGCATCACATGTTCGTTATTGATCTTCCTTTATGTACAAGATGAGGTAACCTATGACGGTAATCATTCACAAGCAGATAATATCTATCGTGTTTCATGCGAATATTTCTTACCGAATGATGGAGGCTCTGAGAAATGGGCACCAATTTCTGCCTATGTAGCGCAGTACTTTGTCAGCGATTACCCTGAGATTTTAGAGTCAGTCAGGTTTCAACGAAACACCAATATAGTGGTTCAAAAAACCGGTCAGACAGAGCGATTTTATGAGACAGTAGTTTATGCAGACTCCAACGTGTTCAATGTTTTCGATTATGATTTGCTAGAGGGAAATCCTCTGACAGCCCTCAAGGAGCCCAATACCGGAGTAATATCTAAGACGACAGCACTTAAATATTTTGGCAGAACAGATGTTATTGGAGAGACGCTGGAATTGCCTGACTTTCAATACCTGTTGACCGTCACAGGCGTATTAGATAAAATACCCAGCAACACACACCTTAAGTTTGATATGTTGGTGTCTTTTGAGACGCTGAGGGCAGCAGGTAGAGTAAGTCCCACCTGGTGGAATTTCAACACACATACCTATTTAAAGACAACTCCAGGAATAGATCCTCTGGCCTTAGAGAAAAAAATAAAGCGAATCTCTGCTGAGTACATTCTAAATCAGGAAACGGGCTCTGGTTATCGACAAGAATATTTTCTGACCTCCTTGAATGATATTCATTTAAGGTCGAACGTCAGGGCTGAATTTGAAACGAACAGTCAGGAGGCTTATGTCTATATTTTCTCCTCAGTTGGCATCTTTATATTAATCATCGCGTGTATCAATTTCATGAATTTGGCGACTGCCAGATCAGTGAACAGGGCCAAAGAAGTAGGTGTGAGAAAGGTAGTGGGTGCTTTTAGAAAACACTTGATAGCGCAGTTCCTGAGCGAATCAATTTTCATTGCCTTTGTCTCATTGGTATTGTCCATCGCACTTACACTGTTGGCCTTGCCTCAATTGAATGCATTTACCAACAAGGCCTTAGTATTTGACCCTTTACAGAATGTTTCTTTAGGTGCCGCATTGCTAGGGATCACGCTCTTTGTGGGCCTCGTATCCGGAAGTTATCCGGCATTCGTTCTGTCAGCTTTTAAGCCTACAGAGACATTAAAAGGAAGCTTTAAGACTTCTTCAAAAGGCATTGTCCTCCGAAAGGGACTTGTCGTTATGCAATTTTTGATTTCTATCGGACTTATTATCTCCACCTTGATTGTATTCAATCAATTGAATTACATGAGAGATTTGGAATTAGGTTTCGAAAAGGAGCGTGTAATCTTCATCCCAACTCGCTATGGTGCGGGTACCACAGAAAATTTTCAAGTCTTAAAAGACAGGCTTGAACAGTTTGCCGAAATATCGGCAGTGAGTCTTTCCTCGAGAGTGCCAGGTAAGGAAATGGGAAACAATGTAGTTCGTCTGGGGTGGGACCAGAACGCAGAATGGAGCGATATGCGATTCATTACGGTAGACTATGATTTTCTCGATGTTTATGAATTGGAAATGGCCGAAGGGAGATTCTTTGATAGAGAATTTGGAACAGACCGAAATGAAGGCTTCATTCTAAATGAGACTGGCGTAAACAGGTTGGGTTTTGATAGCCCTAAAGATGCAATTGGCAAACAATTGGCATGGCAGAATAGGCAAGGGAGAGTCATCGGTGTATTAAAAGATTTCTATTTCATGTCAGTGCAAAATGAAATCGAACCCTTCATTATGCCCATGCAGCACAACAATCCAGGTTACCTTTCTGCAAGAGTAGAGACCGCTAATTTTGCCAATGTAATGGAGCGCGTAGAATCTATTTTTCGAGAAGTTATGCCTAATAGAATATTCGAATACTCCTTCCTTAATCAAGATTTTGATCAGCAATATAAGAATGAGGAGAGTTTTAGTAAGGTGTTCACTTTCTTTGCCATCATTGCCATTCTAATAGCCTGTTTGGGGCTCTACGGTTTGGCAGCTTTCACCGCACAACAGAAAGTGAAGGAAATTGGTATTAGAAAAGTCTTAGGAGCATCGGCATTTGGTGTGGTATTTTTACTATCCAAAGACTTTGTCAAACTCGTGACCATTTCATTTATAATTGCTGCCCCTGCTGCTTATTTCTTAATGGACGGTTGGCTGAAGGATTTCGCAGAGCGGGTTAATGTAGGTGCGGCCACTTTTCTTATTGCTGCAGGCGCATCGCTGTCTATAGCTATATTGACGGTAAGCTACCAATCAATAAAGGCGGCTGTGACGAATCCAATAAAGGCCCTCAGGTATGAATAACAGCCAAAGCCTTTCTGGACTTTAGGATAGTATCACCAAGTGTCATTTACTGTGATAAAATTCTAAAAATCTCCATTAATTTTACTTGTCAAATTCATTGGCATTTTTTGTTCCTCTACGCAGCCTTTTTTATTAAGCAGCTGTAAAGAGAGCATAAGGGCTACATTTGACCAAGATCGAAAAACTATTGGAAGCAATTATTCTAGGCTGCAAGGAGAATGACAGGCAGAGCCAAAAGGAATTGTATAGCAATTTCTATAGCTATGCCATGAGCATTTGCCTACGCTACACCGGAGGTGAAGCGGATGCAGTTGAGGTGCTTAATGATGGTTTTTTGAAGGTTTTTAAAAACATTGAAAAGTTTGATGCGACTAAACCTTTCAAACCTTGGTTACGCAGAATCCTTGTGAATGCATGTATAGACCATATAAAAAAGAATGCCAAGCACAATCATCTTGCCGATATATCAGAGGCTCAGGTGGAAGAAACAGACCAAGTCGCTCCAGATCATAATATGGATTATGAGGAGATTCTGGAGAAAATTGGACAATTGTCCCCAGCCTATCGAGCAGTTTTCAACTTGTATGTCATAGACGGATACAAGCATCATGAGATTGCAGAACAGTTGGGGATTACAACGAGTACTTCGAAAGCGAATTTGACAAGAGCAAAGGCAGCCCTAAGGTCCTTGCTTAGTCAGGAGGTGTACAATTATGGATGAGGCGAAGAACGGAGATAGATTAGAACAGCTTGTAAGGGAAGCAGCAGAAGGAGCTCAATTTGAGTTTAACCCATCGGCTTGGAGTGCGATGGAACAAAAACTTGACGCTCCTAAGAAAGGGTTCTTCTGGTGGAAGCTGTGGGGTGGACTAGGTTTATTGGCAATTATTGTTTTGCTGATGATCTATATCCCTGATGGTACAAATGAAGGTGACCTTGCCGAAAATTCTTCTGTGAAAGAAAATGTCATTGAAGATGATAATCCTGAAAATGCGGATAGAGAAAATCAAGTTGCTTCAAATACTGAGAGAAAAGAAGCCGATAAGTCAGCAGCTGCTGACACCAAAGCTGAATTGAATAATGAGGAGCCAAGAGCAGATGTTCCTTCAGGTCAATTGACCAGTCCAGAAGCAACTGATGATCCTGAAGTTCAGGCAGCGGTTCAAAATGAGATTATCACCAAAACCGAGGGAATAGCCAGCAAAACAAATGCAGAAGAGAAAACAGGCTTAGACTTGCGTAATTCTGATGAGAAAGCCACCCTGGTTGTAACTGAATCTTCAGCGGAGGTAACAAAGATTGACAAATCAGTCAGTTCCATTACAACAAAACAAACTAGTAATGCATCTTCTGCAGTAACTTATTTTGATCCTGAGCAGCCTCTTGATCCTTTGGACAGTATAGGTAGGCAACAAGCCGAACTATACGAGTTAGGTATGGAAACCATAGCACCTCGGTGGGTACCTAGCGTCTTTCTATTCGATCTGTCATTGAAGCCCATGACCTTAGACACTAGCATCTACCAAACAGCCGACTTAGATAGTCTGCAGACATTCAAAAGATGGTCGTTTGGTGCTATGGTTTCTTTAGACTTAAGTGCTACTGGCTTAGAGGGCTTTACTGATCCTGGAACCATGATTGGTCTATTAGCCGAATATCGTCTTTCAAGAAACTGGAGTATCCAATCAGGTCTTAGCTACTCAGTGAAGAACTACAGTGCCCTAGGTGAAGAGTATGATACTTCAACATGGCCAGGAGGACGTTCAGATAATCTGGTAAATGCACTTGCCAGGTGTTTGGTGATTGATATACCAATCAATGTGCGAAGGTACTTTGCTGCTAAAAATGGTAATCAATGGTTCATAAGTTCAGGACTATCCACCTACCTCATGTTGAGAGAGGATTATGAGTATGAGTATGCAACTCAAAACCCAAACTGGGCACCAACGGATCAAGTCAGAGGTGAGAACAATCACTTCCTTGGTATTGCCAATTTCAGTGTTGGCTATGAAACTCCAATTAACAAGAAATTAGGGCTGGCCATTGAACCGTTTATGAAGTTGCCTTTGACTGGAATAGGTCAGGGTAGAGTAAGGTTTTTGAGTTTTGGAGCCAATGTGGCCATCAAATTAAGATAATTACTAGCAAGTCGATTGAGTCGAAGAGGTCCTCATTTTATGAGGGCCTTTTCATTTTAAAATCATTACTTAGCTTAAAGTGTCCATTGGAGTCACTTTATGAATTTCGGGTCTAATACATATCGCCATGGGGCTTAGCTCGGTTAGAAACTTCGGTTTTTTAAAATGGATCATTTATAAAGGCTGGTATTGGGATGCCAAAAATAAGATCAAACGAATTGAGCCAGTAATCTCTAGCACTGGGAAAATTGTGGATATCGGTTCTGGCTATGGTACGGTTACTGATCTACTGCGCAAGAACGGCTACAGTATCACACCTGTGGATATTGCAGACCATGCGATCAGAGAAGACTTAGCGCCTGTTTGCTATAATGGCACCACCTTGCCATTTGAAGATAATAGCTTTGACCAAGCCCTTTTGTTGACCGTTTTGCATCACACCCCAAATCCTCAGGCTATAATAACTGAGGCAGCAAGAGTGAGTAAGGAGATAATCATTATTGAAGATGTGTATCGGAATAAGATCCAACAATACCTCACCTACTTTGCTGATAGCCTCTTCAATTTTGAGTTTAGCGGGCATCCTCATTCTAATAATACCCGAGAAGGTTGGACTGCAATGTGCAGCGCTCTAAATCTGGAATTAAAGGTGATGCGTTCAGACCGTTTTCTGCTCTTCTTTAGACAAGAGACCTACCTCCTCACTCGAAAACTTGACTAAGACACCTTTGCAAACGTAAGCGTTCAAAAGTGCCATTTGACAAGCTTCTTTCTACTGAATTTACTTTCTTAGGTAAATGAATTGGGGATTTTTAGGTTTTGGAAGAATTGCGAGAAAATTTTTGGAAAGCCTTAATGCTGTGGAGGGTGAAGCAGCCTATGCTTTTGCTTCCAGATCGAACGCAGAGGCATTGCGGGCAGAGTTTTCGAACGTAAAGATTTATGATTCTTACGAGGCTCTACTAGCCGATCCTGAAGTAGATATTGTTTATATCAGCACCACACATAATTTTCATTGTCAGAATGCTATTGACGCCCTTCGGGCGAGAAAACATGTGCTTTGCGAAAAACCCATGGGCATTTCATCTGACGAAATAATGAAGATGAAAGAAGTAGCGGAGGAGACTGGGAAATTCTTGATGGAAGCTATGTGGATGCGCTTTTTGCCAGCTTATAGGCAAGCCATCGAAGTGATTAAGTCAGGTGAGATAGGAGAAGTCAAGTACATGACCGCAAGCTTCGGTTTTCGGTCTGAGGATAAACTTACGCAAGAGGGTCGTTTGTTAAATCCTGATTTGGCTGGGGGAGCCCTCTATGATGTAGGTGTATATCCATTGACCATCGTGTCTGACCTTTTTGGTTGGGAACCCAAAGACTTCAAAGCACACGCCATTAAGTCCAGTACCGGAGTGGATGAAACCATTCAGGTACAGTTTGACTTTGGGAATGATCGGATGGCTCAGATACTAGGTAGCATAGCGCTTCATACCAACAAAGAAGCTTGTATTTATGGAGACAAGGGCTTTGTCAGAATGCCCATGTTCTGGAAAGGAGAATCCTACGAGCTTATCAAAGGTGATGAAACCCAGTTTTTTGAACTGCCGATGATAAGCACAGGCTATGCACACGAAATTATCGAAGTAAGAGAGTGTATTATTCAGGGAAAGACAGAGTCTGATTTATTTACCCTTAACGATAGCTTAATGAGTGCTAAGTTAGTAGAACGTATTCTTTCAACCATCTTCAATTAGAAAAATTTCAGACATGCCAAATGGATTTTTAATCGATCAGGACGGAGTTATATACGTAGAGGATAAGATGATCCCCGGTGCGGATATCTTTGTCAAAGCGCTTCAAGACCAGAACATTCCCTTCACCTTTATGACCAATAACAGTCAGCGTACTCCTTTGGATGCTGTACGGAAGCTGGAGAAAATGGGGATTTACGTGGAGGAGAAGAACGTCTATACAAGTGCCATGGCCACTGCCCATTTTATGGCACAACAATTTCCCAATGGCACAGCTTATGTACTGGGAGAGGGAGGCTTGATTTCCAGTCTTCACGAAAATGGACTTACACTGGTGCAAAATGATCCTGACTTTGTGGTGGTTGGTGAAGGCATCAATTTCACCTTAGAGATGGTACGCAAAGCCATCGATTTTATCTTAGAAGGAGCCAAATTTATTGCGACCAATCTGGATGCTTCACCTCGAAAGAAAGGCTGGAATAACCTGGGTATTGCATCAATAGTTGCCATGATTGAAGCAGCAACAGGAAAAAAAGCATTTTCAGTTGGCAAGCCCAGCCCAGTCATGATGAGACAAGCTAGAAAGTACATAGGCTTGGCCACGGATGAGGCAACTGTTATTGGTGATACCCTGTCAACTGATATTCAAGGAGGCGTTCAGGTGGGTTATAAAACCATTCTTACACTGAGTGGGATGTCCAGTCGGGATCAGCTGAACGACTTTCCTTTCAAGCCAGACCTTGTAATTGATTCCATTGCTGACCTGACCTTGGACAAAATTCCCTGGTGGGAAGATTGACCTCCTCCATGGTCATTTCGATGCTTGGAATTAGTATATTTCTAGCATGTACTTTTTAGGCTATGATGTAGGAAGCAGCTCAATAAAAGCAGCTTTGGTAGATGCCAAAACGCTCGAGTCGGTGCACATTGTTAAGCACCCAGCGCATGAGATGCCTATTGATTCTCCCCGAAAGGGATGGGCTGAACAGCATCCAGAAGATTGGTGGATGAATATCCAACAGGCTACTAAACAGTTGCTCTCTGAAGCCAATGTTGAAGGAAGCGATATTCTTTCAATTGGTATTGCCTATCAAATGCACGGGCTTGTCCTAGTAGATGAAAATATGAAGGTACTGAGGCCCGCGATCATCTGGTGTGACAGTCGGGCCGTTACCTCATCTGATATGGCAGTTTCAGCGCTGGGAGAAGAATATTGCCTAAGTCATTTGCTCAACGTTCCCGGAAATTTCACGGCTTCCAAGCTTAAATGGGTTAAGGAAAATGAGCCAGAGGTGTATGAACGCGTACATAAGTTTATGTTACCGGGTGACTTCATTGCCATGAAAATGACGGGGCAGATAAGCACGACTATTGGTGGTCTTTCGGAAGGTGTTTTTTGGGACTTTAAATCCAAAAGGCTTTCAAATGAACTTGTAGACGCTCTGGGTTTCTCTGATCAACTCATACCTAGTTTGGTCGATGCTACTGGTATTCAGGGTAGGTTGAATGAATCAGCCTCGAAGGCACTTGGTCTCAAAGCAGGTACTCCCATTAGCTACAGGGCCGGAGATCAGCCAAACAATGCCATGTCGCTAAATGTCCTGAAAGCTGGGGAAGTGGCTGCTACGGGTGGTACATCAGGCGTAATTTATGGAGTCACTGATAAACCTTTGTATGATCTCAAATCAAGGGTCAATTCATTTGCTCATGTAAACCATCGGCCTGATCATTCAAGTATAGGTGTTTTGCTCTGCATCAATGGTGCTGGTATTCAATACAACTGGGTTAGACGAATGCTCGATACAACGGAGAGACCCTATGAAATTATAGAAGAAGAAGCATCTAAAATCCCTGTAGGTTCAGATGGTCTGGTTTGTCTCCCGTTTGGCAATGGTGTGGAGAGAATTCTTGAGAATAAAGAGCTTGGATCACACCTCTTAGGCATTGATTTCAATCGGCACCACAAAGCCCATATCTATCGAGCTACACTTGAAGGCATTGCCTTTGCTTTTACCTATGGTGCAAATATTATGAAGCAAATGGGTGTGGAGATTGGTACAATGAAAGTGGGTAATGACAACCTTTTTCAGTCAGCCATCTTTTCACAGACTTTGGCAAACATATTGGGTTGTGGCATTCAAGTTTATGACACAACAGGTGCCGCTGGAGCGGCCAAAGCATCTGGTGTTGGAGCTGGTCATTTGAGAAACCTGGAAGAGGCAATGGGCAAACAAGAAAAGGTTAAGACAATAGAACCTGATGAAGATGTTAGAGAGCACCAAGAGGTTTATAACCTCTGGTTAAGAAAATTAGAAACGCAATTAAATTAGATATCAATTATGGCGGTAGTTACCGGAGGCCAGGAGTTTTTTAAAGGAATAGGGTCAATCAAATTTGAAGGGAAGGATTCAGATAATCCATTGGCCTTTAAGTATTATAATGCCGATCAAGTAGTCGCTGGTAAGACCATGCGGGAACACTTTCGTTTTGCAGTGGCATGGTGGCACACACTCTGTGGCACTGGTAGCGATCCTTTCGGTCCGGGCACTAAAGTATTTCCATGGAACGCTTCAAGCGATCCCATCCAACGTGCCAAAGATAAGATGGATGCAGGCTTCGAGTTCATTACAAAAATGGGTGTACCCTATTATTGTTTCCATGATTTTGACTTAGTGGATGAGGGTCCGAGTCTCAGTGAATCTGAGAGCCGTTTAGAAGCCATTTCTGATTATGCCTTAGAAAAGCAAAAGGCCTCTGGAGTCAAAGTACTTTGGGGAACGGCCAACCTTTTTTCCAACCCGAGATACATGAATGGTGCTGCCACAAATCCGGACTTCAAGGTAGTGGCCTATGCTGGGGCACAGGTAAAGAATGCCCTAGATGTTACCATTAAACTGGGTGGTGAAAACTATGTTTTCTGGGGAGGCAGAGAGGGCTATATGTCTTTGCTCAATACGAATATGAAGGCGGAGCTCGATCATATGGCGCAATTTCTTCATATGGCGAAAGACTATGCACGTAGTCAGGGTTTTAAGGGAAATTTCTTCATTGAACCAAAGCCAGCAGAGCCTTCCAAACATCAGTATGATTTTGACGCTGCTACTGTTATCGGATTCTTGAGGCAGTATGATCTAATGGATGATTTTAAACTCAACCTAGAGGTCAATCACGCCACACTCGCTCAGCATACTTTCGAGCATGAGATGCAAGTGGCGGCAGATGCGAACATGTTAGGCAGTATGGATGCCAACAGAGGTGACTATCAAAATGGTTGGGACACCGATCAGTTTCCTAACAACCTAAATGAGTTGGCACAGGCTATGATGGTTTTCTTGAAATCAGGTGGATTGCAAGGTGGAGGTATCAATTTTGATGCAAAAACAAGAAGAAACTCAACAGATCTTGAGGACATTTTCCTGGCCCACATTGGAGGTATGGATGTATTTGCGAGGGCATTGATTATTGCAGACAAGATTCTTTCGGAGAGTAAGTACAATCAGATGTTATCAGATAGGTATGCATCTTTTAATCAAGGAGAAGGGGAGCAATTTATACATGGGAAACTCTCACTCAGTGATTTACATAGTCTAGCTCAGGCAAATGGGGAATTATCTCTGACTAGTGGTAAACAGGAACTCTTCGAAAATATTATCAATCAGTATATCTAGGCTGCATTGGTTTCTTGCTGATTTAGCTCTAGCTTTATCTAGAGGATTGTTGTACATGTGACTCATGTGCATGAGCATTTAGAAAACGATTAGAAACATTGTAACCTTGGAACTTAAAAGCCATGGTCAATACCTAAGCGTAGACTCTTTTAAGGGAGGGGCTATTAGCGAGTTGACCCTTTCTTCAGGAACAATAACCAAAACGGTCATAAGTCATCAGCAGGACTATCACTATCAGTCTTCCTTGTTGTTTCCGTTTCCGAATCGCTTAGCGTCAGGAAGCTTTGAGTTTGAAGGAAATCGTTATCAGTTTCCTGTAAACGATTTCGGTTTGCCCAACGCCCTTCATGGCTTCCTACATGATCGCCCTTTTCAACTAAAATCAAAGGAAGAAAGTCATATTGAGCTCAGGCATGTTTATGATGGGGATTTGTCATATTATCCCTTTCCATGTGAAATACACTTGCGCTACGCGCTTGAACCGAGCGAACTAGTTATTCAGGTGAACATTTTGAACACGGGCACTTCAACGCTCCCTTGTGTTTTTGGATGGCATCCTTATTTCAATTTACCGGAAGCACCTGAATTAGGTACCCTCCATATGCATAGAGTAGATTTAATAGAAGTGGATGGGTATTTGATTCCTACAGGGAAGAAGACTCCCTATCGGACCCTTGAAGCGGGTGCTGAGATTTCAGAATTAAAACTTGACAACTGTTTTAAGTTTAATGATCAGATGGATAAACACACTACTCATTTGATTTATCCGGATAAGAGTGTACTCGAAGTCTGGCAAGATGAAAAACACTCCTATGTTCAGGTGTATACGCCTGATGATAGGAGAACAATTGCCATTGAACCAATGACAGGCAATATCAATGCGCTTAATACCAAAGAAGGCCTCAGCTTGATTGAGTCTGGGCAGTCTTTGATATTGAATTTTGGAGTTGCTCTGAAGCACACCCAATAAGACTATTCATGTATTATCATGATAGGCATAGGAATATCGAGAATCATCTTCCTAGTATGACTTCCATGCCTTAGTCTTTCCAAAAAGCCATGGTGTTTAGAAATCATGGCAATCATTTCGATATTGGCCTCTTTGGCAAAATCCAGAAGTCCTTCTTCCACATCATCAAATTTCCTGAAGTGAAATGAATGATTAATGTGCTTTAGGTATTTATCCATACTTCTAGCAATATCTATCTGCTCTTTAACCAACACATCCCCCTTGTCTATATGAATGATATGCAGTTGCCCAAGGAATGCCTTAACTATGTCTACTACCAAATGAATGGCATCATGATCTGGAACGTTGTGGTAGTCACCCGCCAAAGCAATGTGTTTCATTCTGCCAATGTCAGCGTCTTCAGGCAATGCAATAACAGGAATTCCAACATGCTTAATTACATGGTAGGCATTGCTTCCAATCAATGCTTTTGCGATTCCGCTTGCCCCATGAGTTCCCATCACTATGAGGGCGATATCTTCTTCTTTACAAAGCTCGCTGATGCTTTCGTGAAGAGAGCCATATTGAATAATACTACGATATGACACCTTAGAAAGAGCAGGTGTTTTTTGGATAAGTTGTTCGATCCTTTCTCTGGAACTCTTTTCCAGTTCTTCGAAGTCATAACCAATATTTCCTGTAGGAACCCCCTCGGCTATCCCAATGGGTACAATGACTGAGTGAAACAGCAGGACTTCCATCTGCATCCTCTCAGCTATTTGGACAGCATTATGAAGTGCGTTTTTTGAACAATCTGAAAAATCAACGGGTACTAATAGCTTTTTCATTATTACCTCCTTTATGTCTTTTAAATGATATAATGAAGCTACTCCCTCCTAAAGCTTAAAGGGCTGACTGGCGTCAGACGGGCACATGATTATGATCATGTTTTGAATAACAAAACAAGTACCCTGGTTCTAAGGTCACTCAGTTATATTATTTATTCCGTTTTCAGTGAGTCCGAAGGGTTTAGACGAGCAGTTTGCAATACTCTGGAAATAATGCTGAGAAATGTTAGCAGCAAGGTTCCGATTAGAATTGGAATAAACAATTCAATTCTGATACTCTCTCGATAGGGAAAGTCCTGAAGCCAGCGGTTCATAGCTGCGTAGGCAATAGGCCAAGCAATGATATTAGCAAGGAGTACCAGCATTAACAGCTCTCTTGTTAAGATATGCATGATGCTTGTCATAGATGCCCCAAGAACTTTTCTTATGCTTATTTCTTTCCTTTTGCTGATGGCAGCTTGAACAGAAAGTCCAAATACCCCCATACAAGCCATGAATATTGCCAAACCTGAAAAGATGCCGAATATGAGGGTAAATCGCTTTTCATTCTCATAGGCCCTTTCGATTCTATCATCTAAAAACCGAAAATTGAACACCAGATTGGGAGATGACTTTGCAAAAGTATTTTCAACAGAACGGAGTGTTTCACCTAAATTTTTTCCCAAGAGTTTGATAGAGATACTCTTGAGTCTTTGACCTGTATTATTAGACTCAAAGAATTGAAAATACATGGGCCCAATTTTTCGATGCAGTGACTCAAAGTGGAAGTCTTCCACAACGCCTATTACTTGTGGGTCGAATCCATCATAGAGATGAATGTTAAGGCCAAGCACATCATGAGTATTGGAGTTGATTCTTTCAACGGCACTCTCATTTAGAATGATTGCCTGAGTATTATTGTGCTCAAAATAATGTCCGCTTTTGAGTTGTATGTCATACAATTCAAAAAAATCTTCATCTATAAATACATAATTCATCCCAATAGGTTCATCGATACCAGCTATCGAAATGCCATTAGTCACACCCAAGTCAAAGTCGGTGATCAACTGCCTATTGGCCCCAGCTACGGCTTTGATGTTAGGATTTGCGAGGAGTTCTTCCTTTAAGACATGATAATTATCATTTATGGCTTCACTTTCCGAATCGATTGTGATGATGGTCTCGGTATCAAAACCCAGGTCTTTACTTCTGAGGTAATCAAGTTGATTGAAAACCACCATTGTACAAATAATAAGGGTCACTGAAATCACGAATTGGACGGTAACAAGGGATTTTCTCATTATTCGAGTGCCTTTTCCATGTTTTGAAACCGTTCCTTTTAGACTTTTTATCACTTTAAACCGAGAAAGGTATAGGGCAGGATAAACCCCTGATATCAGACCAATAATTAAGCTTATTCCTATGAAGTAGAGTCCTAGATTGAAATGTTGTGAAAAGCTGAAGTAAAGCTGTTTTCCCGATAGTTGATTGAAATAGGGTAAGCCTAAATACACAAGTCCAGTGCTTAACAGAAATGAGATAAAGGCAATGGAGATGGACTCCGTGAAAAATCGGGCAATAAGTTGCGATCTTTTGGACCCCATCACTTTTCTGACACCCACTTCCTTGGCTCTTTCTAAAGCATTGGACGTGGCCAGGTTCATGTAGTTAAAAGAGGCAATCAGTAGGATGAATATCCCTACAAAAGATAGTAGATATACATAATCAATGTTTCCATTTGCCTCAAACTCATTTTCCAAATGAGATCTTAAGTGTATGTCGGTAAGAGGTTGTGTGTGCAGGTGCATACCCGCGGTTTTAAAAAAGCTGGGGGCATAGTTTTCCTCTATGTACGGCAACTTTTTATTTACCTCCTCGATATGCTGATTCGGTAATAGCTTAATATAATTGTGCTGCATTGCCAGGCCACGTAAACCTAGATTTCGAGCATCCGATTCTATAGTACTTTTAGAGAGCAGAAAGTCCATATGGAAGTGGCTGTTCTTGGGCATATCTTCAAACACCCCAGTGACTTTCGCTTGAAAATACTTGTCATGATTTGATTTGAGTGCGATTCTGATGGTTTCACCGAATGGATCATTCCCCCCAAAATATTTATCCGCCATGGTTTTTGAGATGACGATACTGGAGGGTGCTGTCAAAAGTTTCTCAGGATTCCCTGATTTGAGCTGAAAGGAAAAGAAGGAGAAGAAATTTTCATCAACAAAGGCTACACGACCTTCATCAAATTCTTTTTTTCCATACTCAAAAGTGAGTTCTTCTTCAATGGGTTTGATGCTGGAATAGTCCTCAATCTCAGGAATATTCTCCTTCATTGGAGGGATGAGATAATACCTCAGTCTGGAGGTTTCAACAACCTCTTCGCCAATGCTATAACTCTTAGTAATTCTGTAAGTCCTTGTTGCATCCTCATGGAACCTGTCATAACTCATTTCCGATTGGACATAGAGTAATATCATAAAGGAGAGGCCGAGACCAAGACTTAAACCTAGAATATTTATAATAGTAAACGACCGTTGTTTGTTGAGGCCACGAAGAACCATTTTTAGATAATTGAGATACATAGAACCATTATTTTGAGTTGACCTGGGATATTGTAATTTTTTTGCCCGCTTTCTCTTTTTAACTGTGTAAGAAAACAATAGGGCGATTGTATGCCTGAAGAACCTATAGTTGGCAGACCAAGCGGATTTCTTTTGCCGGTTTAATTGGTAGATTTCCTCCATATCTCCGATGAGATCATCAACATCTGCTGGTTTTGAGCACCAGATAAAGAAGGAAACCATCCATTTTGGGGGTGTTTGTTGTTTAGGGCTTTTCATAGGAAATCGGCAAGAGCAAGTTGAGCATTAGGGCTATTCCATAGCTCCTCGCGTAGGTTTCTCATCTTCGCCAGACCTTGTTTTCCTTCGATAGTGAGCGAGAAGTAGCGTTTTTTTCTTCCACCACGCTCTTTGGTAGCACCACCAAGCCGGGAGCTTATAAACCCCTTTTCTTCTAAGCGAGTGATTGTAGAGTGTAAGGCTCCAATGCTGATAGTCCTATTGGCTCTTTTCTCAATGTCTTCTTTTACAGAAACCCCATAGGAGTCTTCGCCAAGTGCTGCTATGGTCAGTAAGACCAGTTCTTCAAATTCACCAATAAAACCTCTCATGACTCAAACATAAGAGAATTTTATTTAATTCTATATTTGAGAACAAATAAATTTTCTATGCATAAAACTAGAGTGCAATTGTTGACGCTATTGAGTTTTACTCAGTGGATTGCTGATAATGGGGCATAAAAAAAGACACTCAAATTTGAGTGTCTTTCTAAGTAGCGGGAGCAGGACTCGAACCTGCGACCTTCGGGTTATGAGCCCGACGAGCTACCAACTGCTCCATCCCGCGATGTATCAACCTCAGACGATTTCTGAAGTGGGCTACAAATGTAGGTGACAAATCCATTCGAAACAAGTACCTTTGCGACTTAATTTCTGAGTAAATGAGTGATCAACCCCATAAGGCTGGTTTTGTGAGTATTATAGGTAAGCCCAACGTGGGAAAGTCTACCCTAATGAATGCGCTTGTGGGTGAAAGGCTATCCATTATCACCTCAAAAGCTCAGACGACAAGACATCGAATTATGGGTGTTTTGAGTGGAGATGACTTCCAAATCATTTACTCTGATACACCCGGTATTCTCAAGCCAGAGTACAAGCTTCACGACTCGATGATGAGCTTTGTGAATAGCTCGTTTGAGGATGCGGATGTCATCCTCTTTGTTGCCGATTTGTATGAGAAATTTGAGGACGAAAAACAGATCAATTTTCTAAAGGAAAAGAAGGTGCCGGTGATTCTGGTGATGAATAAGATTGATTTGTCCAAGGGAAGTCAGGCCGAAGATAAAGCGGCCTATTGGCAGGAGTTGTTTGACTTTGATGATGTCATTCTAGTATCGGCTTTAGAAAAGGAAAACATTGAAGGCCTATTTAAGACCATCATTAAGCACCTTCCAGAGCACCCTGAGTACTTTCCAAAAGATACGCTGACGGATAAACCCGAACGTTTCTTCGTGGATGAGATTATACGTGAGAAAATTTTCCTAAACTATAAAAAGGAAGTCCCTTACAGCTGTCAGGTGGTGACGAGTGAATTCAAAGAAGACGAGAAAATCATCCGTATTAGAGCTGAGATTTATGTTGAGCGAAAAAGCCAAAAGGGCATAATTATCGGTCATAAAGGAGAAGCAATTAAGAAGGTAGGAATAGAGGCTAGAAAAGACCTGGAGACTTTTTTCGGAAAGCAAGTGCATTTAGAAACCTTTGTAAAAGTTGAGCAGGACTGGAGAAAGAAAGAAATGAAGCTCAAGGGTTTTGGCTATTCTAATTGAAAATTGAATTATGGCAAATATTGTAGCGATAGTAGGAAGACCAAACGTAGGTAAATCGACCTTTTTCAATCGATTAGTTGAGAGAAGACAGGCCATCATGGATAATGAAAGTGGTGTAACCAGAGATCGGCACTACGGTTATGCTGAATGGACTGGAAAGCACTTTACCGTTATTGATACTGGAGGTTACGTCACAGGTTCTGAAGATGTATTTGAAGGGGCCATTAGAGAGCAGGTTGAGGAAGCCATGAGTGAAGCTTCTGTCATTGTTTTCATGGCTGACTGTCATGATGGATTGACTGGCCTGGATCAAGACTTTGCCAAGATTGTCAGAGGTTTGAAGAAGCCTGTAGTGATTGCAGCGAATAAGGCTGATACTGCGGATTGGACTTATCAGTCGAGTGAGTTTTATGGCCTGGGACTTGGAGAGGTATTTCCAATATCTTCTTCCAGCGGTAGCGGAACGGGGGAATTGCTTGATGAGGTCGTAAGACACTTTGAAGATGAAGGCGATGAAAACCCCGAGGATGGGATTCCGAGAATTGCCATTCTAGGTCGTCCTAATGCTGGTAAATCATCTTTCATGAACGCCATTTTGGGTAAAGAAAGAACCATCGTTACTGACGTTGCTGGAACAACACGTGATTCAATTAACACCCATTATACCCTTTTCGGAAAAGACTTTATCCTGACAGATACAGCAGGTGTTCGCAAGAAGTCCAGAGTACACGAAGACATAGAATTCTATTCAGTCATGCGGGCCCTTCAGGCCTTGCAAGACTCTGATGTCTGTGTGATTATGGTGGACTGTACCAGAGGCCTGGAGGCTCAGGATATGAACTTGATCAGTTTGGCCCTGAAGTATAAGAAGGGCATTATGCTGATGCTGAATAAGTGGGATTTAGTTGAGAAGGATTCGAATACCATGAACAAATTCAAGGCTGAACTGGAAGAGAAGTTGGGTCATTTGAATTGGATTCCTAAGATTTTCACTTCTGTTACCGAGAAACAGAGGATCTTCCAGGCGATTGAAATGGCCGTTCAAGTGTATGAAAATAGAATTAGAAAGATATCTACCTCTCAATTGAATGATGCGCTTTTACCAGCTATTGAGCACTATCCTCCACCAGCACTCAAGGGTAAGCATATTAAGATTAAGTATGTAACACAGTTGCCAACACATTCGCCTACCATTGCCTTTTTCTGTAATCTTCCTCAGTACATTAAAGCACCATATGAGCGTTATCTGGAGAACAAAATCAGGGATAGCTTTGAGTTTGATGGTGTGCCGATAAAGCTTGTTTTCAGAAAGAAATAGTCAATTGAGAGAAGTATTGATAGATAAGGTGCCGCCTGATGCATTGGATTATTGTCACCAACTCTGGTCGGATTTCCCTTTTAACTTCAAATTGAAGAAGTCGAGGAGCTCAAAATTGGGTGATTACCGATACGACCCTAGAAACAAGTCTCATACCGTTACGGTCAATTCAGACCTTAATCCCTATCAATTTTTGGTCACCTATGTACATGAGGTGGCTCACCGTGTGGTTCATAAGCCAAGCGGAAGACAGAAGCCACATGGGCAAGAATGGAAAGTATGTTTTCAAAAACTTATGCTACCCTTGCTGAGACCAGAGGTCTTCCCCGATGATATTTTAAGGGTATTGGCAAAGCATATGAAAAGCCCAAAAGCAAGTAGCGCTGCTGACCCAAGATTGATGGGAGTGTTGTCGAAATATGATGAGGCCCATACGAGTGGTCATGTTTTGAAAGACTTGCAACTTGATACAGCGTTTAGCTTTAGAAAGCGAATTTTTAAAAAACTTCAGGAAAAGAGGACTCGCGCTGTATGCCTTGAACTGAAGACAGGCAGGCGCTATCTCATCCCGATGGTTGCTGAAGTTGAAATAGTTGATTGACTAGAATAGGTCAATTCTCCTACTGATGATATGGTCGATTTTCTCGAAGAACACCTGAGGCTTTAGGGTGCGCCAGTTCAAAATGTCTAGCTCTCCACCGAAATTGATGTAGCTATCGATGTTATAGTTTTTCATCTCCTCCTGGACGAAATCACGAAAATTGACACCAGTAATCCAGCCGTCTTCCATATCTTCAAACCACTCCTCGTAATAACTATCATCCGATCCGTGAAAGTTGAGAATGTTCTCCCCAATGAGTATATATTTTTGAATATCATAGCTGCTAAAATGATCAATGATATTGCGCTTTAGGTACATGATGTCATTGTTGATGGCATCATTCCATTCTCCTATAAATTCAATGATGATGAACTGTCGATCGTAGTCAGTAAAAAGAATCTTGATGTAAAGCGTTTCGGAACCCATAGAATCCCAGTGCGGATCTATGTAATAACCATAGATATTCTCTGAATAGAGGTCGAAATTGTACTCCTTGCCATCATATGGTGAGTTAGGATCTTCGGCTACATTGTAGTATTTAAGCCAATTATAGTAAGGCTCAATGTTGTGCATTACGAGTTTTTGATGAATTCTATCACCTTTCTAACGGAGCCATGCTCTTTGAGCAATTGCTCAGCGACTTTGTAATTCACCTGGAGCATTTCCATGACCATTTTCGCACCACGATCGACCAGTTTATTGTTAGAAAGCTGCATGTCGACCATTCGATTCCCTTTCACTCTTCCCAACTGGATCATTACTGAAGTGGAGATCATATTCAGCACCAGTTTTTGAGCCGTGCCAGCCTTCATTCGAGTGCTACCTGTTACAAATTCAGGACCTACAATGGGTTCAATAGGAAACTCAGCCTCCCATGCTAATGGACTATCAGGATTGCATGTGATGCATCCTGTAAGGATTCCGTGCTCCTTAGCTTTTTTGACACCCCCGATCACATAAGGTGTCTTGCCTGATGCGGCAATTCCGATCACAATGTCTTTGTGATTAATCATATGCTCTTGTAAGTCTTTCCAGGCTTGCTCAGTATCATCCTCTGCAAATTCTACTGCTTTGCGAATAGCGCTGTCACCTCCGGCAATAATACCGACCACCACACCATGCTCCACACCATAGGTCGGTGGGCACTCCGAAGCATCAACTACACCCAGTCTACCACTGGTGCCTGCTCCTATATAGAATATACGACCACCTTTTTGCATCCGAGGAACGATTTCGAGCACGAGACCTTCAATTTGCGGAATTACTCTTTGAACCGTTTGCGCAACGGTCATATCTTCCTGATTGATCTTGTTTAGGAGCTCTTTTACTGACATTTGCTCCAGGTGATTGTGATTAGATTCTGATTCGGTAACGTTCATTTCTCTTAAATAACAAAAGCACTAAAATCAATGCTCTTCAAACTTAAGCCTTATACCTTACTTTTCCGTCTTACTTTTTGTATTCGCTTTTAGCGCGCTCCAAACACTTTGTTTTATTAACAGACTGAAGAGGCGGACCTCTCATGATTGAAGCCCGTCTCTTAAAATGCACAAAGAGGCTGTAAACAATTTCGAATTAAGATTGAAGGATCCTTTTAGGGCTTTATTCTGCTGTTAATTACACCGCTAATGAGCATATGACTTTCTCTCTTACTAACTCTTAGTCCTAGCCATTTCTTGTAAATTGGGCCAGGGTCAGACCTGAACACGACCACCAGCTTTTCCTTAGGGTTTACATACACGTATTGTCCGCCATTTCCTGTGATCAGGAAACCTCCATTGGCGGTTGTCCACCACAAATACCCATAGTTATAGTACCAGTAATCACCAGTTTCTATTTGGGTCTTTGTGCTCATGTCGATCCATTCTTTCGGGACTATCTGTTCGTTCTTCCATTTTCCATCTCTCAGGTACAAAAGACCAAAACGTGCATCATCGCGTGCAGATGTTTCAAAGAGTACGGCTGGATGTTTTGAGTTTTTTCCAAAGAATGAGTACTCAACGTTTTCTACTGAATAGTCTTGCATATTCAACCTTGAAGCGATTTGCTTTTCAAATGCATCAGGAATTTTTTCCTGCATTGCATTCTCCAGAATGGTGCCTAGAACATTATAATCCCAGTTGTTGTAGTAAAAGAATTCACCTGGCTCGTGAGAGTCTCTCTCAGGGCGCTTGTTAGCATTCTCCTTGCTTTCATAGTTAGCTTTTAAGTAAACTCCCGAAGCGGACTTCATTAAGTGTTTCACTTTGGATGTTTTTTCTAAGCCTGAAAGGGGTTCTTTATCTTGGATGTTCAAATCACCCATCGAGCTTTCAAGATGAATTGTCCCCTTGGCAATTTGTGGTCCTAGCAGTGCATGCATAAAACCTTTGCGCAGTGACCTTCCATCAAATGGAACATTCGTTTTCCCCCAATCTGCAATAACATAGCCGTCAACTATTATCATCATGGCCTCTCCACCCGTCTTCAAGAATGAACTTCTTATAAGCTCCAATTTTTCTGAAGAGTAACCCAGTAATTCTGGTTTGGTTTTATTCCAGTTTTGATCGGGGTAATGGAGACTGTCTATTTTTTCAGTCAACTGAGCATTTGACTTGCCGATAGATTTTCTTCCTTGCGCCTGAAGTTCAATCGACAGAATAACAAAACATACGAGCAGCACCATAACTATTACGGGGACTACTCTTAGTGATTTTATTTTATTTCGAATCATACCCCGAATGAGGGAGTAACTTGGGAGAGGCGTGTCTCAATCCATAGGTTAAGACAACTTTTCTTGCTTTTTGAAGCGTGTGGGTGTAGTATTTGTGTATTTACGAAAGGATTTATAGAAAGAGGCTCTGGAATTGAAGCCAACCTCATAACCAACGCCTTCTATACTTAGGTGATCATTCTCCGGGTTCAGCAGTATTTTTTTAGCCTCTTCCACGCGCATCTTATTGATATAATCGTAAAAACTACATCCAAATATTTCGTTGATTACCTGAGATGTAACATAGACCGGAGCGGAAATACTAACAGACAAATCTTCTAGCGTAAGTTTCTCATTTTGATAAAGTTTGTTCTTTACCACAGCTTCATTTAGGCTGAGGCTGAGCTCATACCTTCTTTTCATAGATACTGTGGAGTTCGAATACTTATCGTTCCAATCCCAAATTCCCTTTTCAAAGGGGTTGCTTCGTTTTACTATCAAAATAAAGCCAGAGATTACCACAATGGATAAAGAGAGATAGGCAACGAATAAGAAGTCAATTTCTGAATTGGCAAGCTCTTTAATGGTGAGAAAGGCGGTGAAAACCACATAGCCAATAATAGAAATGCTCAAAGCTGGAACAATAAATTGAGAAAGCTTCTTCGCAGTTGCTGTCGAGTTGTTTTTGTAAACGGCAATGAAATCAAATACTATCAGAGACAAGTAAAAGAAACTATAAAACAATCCCATTGAATTGTACCAATAGGGAAGAACGGAGACATCTATAAATGCTTCATGGTTTAAATATTCGAGTTTTTGAGAGGCAGGCAATAGGTAAAAAGGGAGCATATATATAAAGACTCCGATTGGTAGAATTAGATGAATTAGGGATTTTGCTGACAACCTCCTGTCGCGAAAAACCAAATAATGTAAGAACAGGTAAATGGCTGGAGGAGTAAAAACGCCTAAAGTTGTATTGAGTCTAAACAGATGGGGAAAATTAAAGACTAGACCTGTGCTCATAGCGAACCTGACAAAAAAGCGTAATCCAATAATGGCCAAAGAGATCCATAGAAAAAGCTTCCACGGTTTTTGTCTTACTCCTTTTAATCCAATTAGTGTAGTAAGGATAATGGAGATAAAGCTTACGAAGAGTAATATGATTTCTTTAGACAAAGTCACTGTGATCTCAAGATAGTCTCAAATTAGGTTTTTAGCCTAAGCCTACTGATGAAATAGTGTCAGTCCAGCGATCGGCTGTTGAGTGATGTGTTTTATTTGAAGACCTTTGTTCATGGCAACATCTCTAAGGATATTACCAAAGTAATAAGCCACAGAACCGGTGAAGTGGATAGGTAGTTCTTTATGCCCCTCATATTTCATCACGTTTTTGGTGATAAAAAGTTCAAATCCAGTAGATACTAATTGATACATGTATGGATCTGCAATGTGTTTGCCAATGAACTTTGCAAAACTGGCTAGAAATCTTCCGGGCATGGGCTCTTGATACATTTTGCTCAGAAAACCATCTTTGCTAAGTTCAAACTCTTCTTTGAAAAGTATGCGCAGGTGTTTGGGCATATCTTTTCTGTAAAAGTCTGTCACCATTACTTTGCCCAGATAGGTTCCTCCACCCTCATCGGCTACGGCCCAGCCTAACGAAGGAATATTATCAGTGATTTTCATGCCATCATAAAGGCAGGAGTTTGTACCTGTTCCAATGATGCAGGCAATGCCTGGTTGATCTCCACATAAGGATCGGGCAGCCGCAAGTAAATCATGATTAACATCAATCTCTGCATGTGGATAATAGCGTTTCAGTAGGCTTGCGATTTTCTCACGATTATGAGCAGAGGAGCATCCGGTACCGTAGTAGTAGATTTGGTCAATTTTCTCCGGAATCTGGTTGTGGAGCGCTTGAATTTCCTTTAGCATTTCATCTTCCGACTGATAATAAGGATTGATACCAGCAGTTTTTGCCTGGGAAATATCTCCTTCTTCACTTATAACGCGCCAGTCTGTTTTAGTAAAACCACTATCGGCAATCAGTATCTTCATTAGAAAAGAAAGTCTTTAAGGTATAGTTTACCCTCGCCAATTTATAAGTGTCACAGGAGCTTTCCAATTCAAGGACACTTTCGTTTGCCAAGGTCAATTTATTGACCAATAGCTCAGGCTAATCACGAACTGAAGGTATTATAAACGTATTCCCTTTGGAGTATTTGAGGAAGCATGAAGCACTTTGTTGGAATTTATTCGTCTAAGATGAAATACTTTCTCACCTAACTGACCAAGAGGTACAAACCCATTCACAGCTTCTTCCGTTCTGGTAATTCTCATCTCGTTTTTATTCTTCATTTGAGCCAAAACGCTAAACTTCTGACCTTCCATGGTTTCGTAGATGATAAGAAACTGATTTTCATAGGTTCTTACTTTGTAGTGCTTTACTCTTTCTCCCATCACTTGAATTTCCGTTGACTCATCGTTCAGGTCGATTCCTAACAAGACGTCTAAAGTTTGTCTGTTTTCAGTATTGTCTACCCACATCCCGGCTAGATTTACGATGCCATCTTCGAAATACAAAGGTTCTGGCTTCTTGGAAGCGCAATAGGTCAAAAGAAAGGCGAGACAAATAAATAATAGTGGCTTTAGTCTTTTCATTTTTTATTATTTATATCGAATGTCTCAAAACAAGGATTGTTATTTTTTGATTTTCGATTATCGAACTGAATCCTTCGATAACTGGTAGAAATCTTAGATGATTGGTAGTATTCTTCGATGAATGAAATTATGGCTAGGCAAGAGTCTTCCTGATAGTTTCAAGAAAATGTTTATCAGAGATTATTTAAACTGCCCCTATGACGGATTCTTTGATGACTAGTTTATTAAGGCACCAACCACCTTAAATTTCTTAAAGACTGCTTCGGTATGAGGTGCGTCTGGCAGTTCATTCGTCAAGTCTTGGCCTGCCCAGTGCTCGTAGTGCTTACCATTTCTCCAGAGTTTTGAATGGGTCACATCGTAGATTTTGCCCTGATAGGCCACCCAAATAACATCCTTGTCCTGACCATTTCTTAAGGCCAGCTGTGCTTTTGTATAGGACTTAGTTGGATTCACTTTTTTGCTTCATTAAAAGCCTGATTTCCAACTAAGTCCTATACA
>Ga0207422_1001821_pt1 | contig 35424 bp, 26 predicted proteins | sample MarCyaLeptolynsp_FD_187757 | JGI IMG/M metagenome (GOLD analysis project Ga0207422, IMG submission 187757) | Marine cyanobacterial communities from Panama - species 1 Leptolyngbya sp. (SPAdes) | ecosystem: Environmental > Aquatic > Marine > Unclassified | place: Panama: Panama City | collected... | reverse complement strand
CCATAGGGATAAGAATCCGAAGAACAATAAGCCGGACAATCTGACGTTACTCCATCGACACTGCCACGACCAGGTTCACGCCCGGTGTGCATGACAAGCACCGAACGGTTGAGGAGCCGTGTGTGTTTAAAGGCACAAGCACGGTTTTGAAGACCAGCAGGGTGGGTGACTGCCCTGCTGAGTTTCTCCGGTTTAACCCAACCGGTAGGGTCGAGATCGCCCTCAAGACTGCTTTGAGATCGGTAACAGATTTCCAACAAGTCCGGTTTAACCCAACCGGTAGGGCTCCCTGATTATGACGATGAACTGGACTGTGACGGGATTTCCAACAAGTCCGGTTTAACCCAACCGGTAGGGATTACAAGGCAATTCAATCGCACTGCGGTTTAACAGATTTCCAACAAGTCCGGTTTAACCCAACCGGTAGGGGTTGGCAGCCAGAGTAATCGTTGTGCCGCCCTTAACGATTTCCAACAAGTCCGGTTTAACCCAACCGGTAGGGCTAGAAGAGAATAAAATTGACGTACTTATTTTTACTATTTCCAACAAGTCCGGTTTAACCCAACCGGTAGGGTCGAGTTGGAGGGCATCCAGGTAGGTTTGCTCCAATTTCCAACAAGTCCGGTTTAACCCAACCGGTAGGGTCGCAACAAAGGCTGCGAAACACGCGCAAATTGGAAAATTTCCAACAAGTCCGGTTTAACCCAACCGGTAGGGTATTAAAAGGAATATTGAGTAGCAAAGAAAATTCTTATCATTTCCAACAAGTCCGGTTTAACCCAACCGGTAGGGTCAGCGAGGTGGGTGGTCTCGCTCTGGACTTCTTGACAATTTCCAACAAGTCCGGTTTAACCCAACCGGTAGGGCAGCGTTGAACTGCGAGCTGCACATTAAGGACTTTATTTCCAACAAGTCCGGTTTAACCCAACCGGTAGGGCCTCCCCCTCACCCTCCTCCTACTCCTGACTCTCACATTTCCAACAAGTCCGGTTTAACCCAACCGGTAGGGAGTTCGTCTACAACACCTTACCACGAGCGGGTTTCAGCGGGCAAATCGACGCATCTCAATTTTAATGTCAATAAAGTGGGGGGCTTTCTCAATAAGAGATTGGGGATAACGTCTGAAACCCTTGTCCGATAAGGAATCGACGCATCTCAACGAAAGAATGCGGCTTTCGGCGTTTTGCTGGATTGCGTCGATTTTTGGGGTTGAAATTGTCTGTAGGGCTTGTTGGGTCAGGGTTTGCGCTTGAATGATGAGGCAATCGGGGTATCCCATTTTGGATTTTAGATTGGCGATTTTGGATTGGGGGAAGGTTTGTTGGGTAGGTGTTCTATGAATTCGATCGATCGCGTTTCCCGGTCAAATTGATATCAATCGCATACTAAAAGGGTTTGGGTTGAGTTGCTGCTGCAACCCAACCTGCATCAGGATAGGGCAGTATTTAGCGATAGAGAAGCGGCATAACGTTATGGCAGAGGGCCTGTAAGTCTCTATGGAGTGGCATTCAAGTATAGAGAAACGGCATAAATTTGTGATAAAGGGGCTGTAAGGGTCTATGGAGCGGCATTGAGCGATAGAGAAGCGGCATAACGTTATGGCAGGGAGGCTTTGAGTCTCTATGGAGCGGCAATGCGTTCTGGTCGCTTATAGCAGCACTATGGTGTTGGCTTAGGACATTATGCTTTGGGTAAAAGGGAACGGGGAACAGGGAACAGGGAACGGTAAAATGTCTTAATCTATGGCCGTAGTGCTATATCGGTGCAAGTTCCTTGGCAACGGGTTTGAACGGATGTAGCGGATGGGGCGCATCCAGAGTTTGTGGGAGTCTAGAAATAAGGATCTCCTTTGGGTAGGGTGGGCAGTGCTTTTGAGTGTTCAAGACTGCTGAATGCAGCGTTTTGATAAGCACTGCCCACCACGAGGGTCTCGGTTGGTGGGTAAACCGCGGCCATTTTGAACCGCCTCGTTGCGATCGCAATCAATACTCGCAGATCCCGAAATGGCCGGGGTTTATTTCCTATGGGTCTCTCTCAAATGGATAAAACAGCAGCAGGCTGGAAATGCCCACCCTACCTGATAGACTCCCCCAATAGTTGGATACGCCCTAGCGGATGGTTATCCCGTTGAGGCTCATAGGGCATCCATCTGGTACATCCGGTTTCATCCGCTGCCAACTTGAGTCTTAATGCACCAAATGAGCTGTGTCAGACCAGTGGGATGGGTAAAGGGCTATGTTCGTGCCGATCGCAGGCTATCTGATGGGCATGCTTCGCTTTGTCCAGCCTGCGCTTCAGTCAGTGCCATTCCGGTGTAGGGGTCTGACATCGCTAATTTAATGCAATAGAGTTAGGTTGTCGAAAAGGCTATAATCCTGACTCGAGAGACCCTGGCAGCACTAAAGTGCCAACTACGAATTTACACAATTTTAGCTGTGTCATACCAGTAGGGTGGGTTGCGCGATCGCGCAGTGTCTCCGAAAGGAGAAAGCCCAACGCAAAGTCTTTCAATGTTGGGTTTCCGCTATTGCTGCAACCCAACCTACACGTTTGGATAAGCGCTTCTCAATCCAAAATCGCCAATCGAAAATCTAAAATGCTCTCGGAGTGCTCCCCAATCGAAAATCCCCAAGCGAAAATCCAAAATCGTTAGGGTTGTGCTTGACAATTGTGCTTCGCTAAACTTTACGCTGCTCTCAGCAGGATAGAATCAAGATGGACGGATAAGAATGTGCCGGGAGAGTCCTAACGCATGGGTAAAGTGGTTGGCATTGACTTGGGGACAACCAACTCAGTGGTCGCTGTCATGGAAGGCGGCAAGCCAGTGGTGATTGCGAATGCAGAGGGAACGCGAACTACGCCTTCAGTGGTCGGCTTCAGCAAGGATGGAGAGCGGGTGGTGGGTCAGATGGCTCGCCGACAAACGGTGTTGAATCCTCAAAACACGTTTTATGCCATTAAGCGCTTTATGGGCAGGCAGTATGCTGAGCTCAGTCCGGAATCGAAACGGGTGCCCTACACGATTCGCCGCAGCGAGCAGGGCAATATCAAAGTCAGGTGTCCCCGGTTGAAGCGGGAGTTTGCGCCGGAGGAATTGTCTGCCATGATCCTGCGAAAGTTGGTGGATGATGCCAGCCGCTATCTGGGACAACCGGTGACAGAGGCGGTGATTACGGTGCCGGCTTATTTTAATGATGCTCAGCGGCAGGCGACGCGGGATGCGGGCCGCATTGCCGGGTTGGAAGTGAAGCGGATTCTCAACGAACCGACTGCCGCGTCTCTGGCTTATGGACTGGAACAGGCAGAGAACCAGACCCTGCTGGTGTTCGATCTGGGCGGGGGCACGTTTGATGTCTCGATTCTGGAAGTGGGGGATGGGGTTTTTGAAGTGAAAGCCACCAGCGGTGATACCCAGTTGGGGGGCAATGATTTTGATAATCGGATTGTGGATTGGTTGGCGGAGCAGTTTCTGGAAACCGAGGGGGTGGATCTGCGCCGCGATCGCCAGGCGCTGCAACGTCTGACTGAGGCTGCGGAGAAAGCCAAAATTGAGCTGTCGGGGGTGACGGTTAGCGATATCAATCTGCCCTTCATTACGGCTACTGAGAATGGTCCGAAGCATTTGGAAACGAGGCTGACTCGGTCTCAGTTTGAAGATCTGTGCGGCGATTTGGTGAGTCGGTTGCGGCGTCCGATTAAGCGGGCGATGTCGGATGCGGGGCTATCGCCCGTGCAGATCGATGAGGTAGTGCTGGTGGGGGGATCGACGCGCATTCCCCTGGTACAGTCGCTGGTGCGGAGTTTTATCGATCGAGAGCCGAATCAAAACGTCAATCCGGATGAAGTGGTGGCGGTGGGGGCGGCGATCCAGGCGGGCATTCTGGGCGGCGAGGTAAAAGATGTGTTGTTGCTGGATGTGACGCCGCTCTCGCTGGGACTGGAGACCATTGGGGGGGTGATGAAGAAGATTATTCCCCGCAATACGACGATCCCGGTTCGCCGTTCTGATATTTTTTCGACGGCGGAAAGCAATCAGACCCTGGTGGAAGTGCATGTGCTGCAGGGCGAGCGGGAGATGGCGAACAATAATAAATCGCTGGGACGGTTTAAATTGATGGGGATTCCGCCTGCGCCGAGGGGAGTGCCCCAGGTGCAAGTGTCGTTTGATATTGATGCCAATGGCATTTTGCAAGTGGCGGCGATTGATAAGACCACGGGCCGGGAGCAAAGTATTCTGATTCAAGGGGCGTCGACCTTGACCCAGGAGGAAGTGACGCGGATGATTCAGGATGCTCAGCAACATGCTGAGACGGATCGGTTGCAACGGGAGCGGATTGATAAGCGGAACCGGGCGGATGCGCTGACGCTCCAGGCAGAGAGACAATTGCGGGAAGTGGCGTTGGATTTTGGTTTGCAGTTTATGGCGGATCTGCGCTACCGGATTGAATCCCTGGTGCGGGAGTTGCGGGATAGTCTGGCTCGCGATGACGATCGGGACATTGACCGCACCTATGCCGATTTGCAAGATGTGCTCTATGAGCTGAATCGCGAAGTGCGCTTGCGCTTCCAGGAGGAAGAGGACGAAGATGATTGGTTGGGTTCGATTCGCCGTACCATCACAGGTGAGGGGGATCCGTTCTGGAGCGATCGCGGCTCTTCCTGGGATAATCGGGGATCTTCCTGGGATAATCAAGGGTCTTCGAGTTGGGATAGTCGAGGGTCTTCCTGGGACAATCGCGGCTCTTCGAGTTGGGATAATCGGGGATCTTCGGGCTGGGATAATCGGGGATCTTCGGGCTGGGATAATCGCAGCTCTTCGAGTTGGGATAATCGGGGATCTTCGGGCTGGGATAATCGGGGGTCGTCTGCCCATGACAATCGCGGTTCTGCCAGACAAGATGGTTGGGGGGCTTCGAGAGGGAATAATGGGGATTCGTCTTCGCGCCGCGATCGCACTTCTGCTTCAGATTCTCGTTCCTCGTCCTATGGAGGCAGCTCCAATCGTTCCAGACCCCCTTATGATGATGAGTGGGATGATGATGATGAGTGGATCTAGCGGTGCCCATGGTTAGCGATCGCCTGGTTTTGTTCTGGCACCGTCGCGATTTGCGACTGAGCGATAATGTGGGACTCTCGGCTGCCCGCCTGCGGAGCCAGAAGCTAGTGGGAGTGTTCTGTCTGGATCCCCTGATTCTGGAGCAGGGGGATGCTGCGCCTGCTTGTGTTGCCTATATGGTGGGGTGTCTGCAGGAGTTGCAGCAGGGGTACGCACAGGTCGGCAGCGAGCTGCTGATTTTGTATGCCGATCCCTGTGAGGGGATGCCGCGTTTGGCGGTGGCGCTTGAGGCTGAGGCAGTGTTCTGGACTCGGGATGGAGAGCCGTATGCGCTGGAGCGCGATCGCACGGTCGAAGCAGCGCTGAAAAACGCTGGCATTCAGACTGAGAGCCTGTGGGATCAATTGCTCCATGCCCCCGGTGAGATTCTTACGGGTACAGGTAAACCCTATACCGTCTATACGCCGTTCTGGCGCAATTGGGTTCGTCAACCCAAGGCGGAACCAATCCCAGCGCTGCAGCAGGCGACTGGGTTGACTGCAGCCGAGCGGACAATCGCTCAAGACGCCGGGGCGATGGCGCTGCCAACGGCTCGCGATTTGGGCTTCCCCTGGGAGAATGAGTTAATTCTGGAACCGGGGACGCTAGCGGCGCAGGCGCGTTTGGCAGAGTTTTGCGATCGCGCCATTACCGAGTACGCCGAACAGCGCAACTTCCCCGCCAATCCGGGAACCTCGCAACTCAGTCCCGCCCTCAGATTTGGCAGCATTGGCATTCGCACCGTCTGGGCAGCGGCTGCTGAAGCATTGCAGTTGAGTCGCAGCGACGACGTTCGGCACCATATCCAGACCTGGCAGCAAGAACTGGCCTGGCGAGAATTCTATCACCACGTCCTCTACTTTTTCCCTGAACTGTCCACCGGAGCCTATCGACCGGCGATGAAATCTTTCCCCTGGGACGACGATCGAGACCGGTTTCAAGCCTGGTGCGAAGGCCAAACAGGTTACCCGATTGTCGATGCGGCGATGCGGCAATTGAATCAAACTGGCTGGATGCACAACCGCTGTCGCATGATTGTCGCCAGCTTCTTGACCAAAGACTTGATGCTGAATTGGCAATGGGGCGAGCGATATTTCATGCAGCATCTGATTGATGGCGAACTGGCGGCCAACAATGGTGGCTGGCAATGGAGCGCCTCCAGCGGCATGGATCCAAAACCGCTGCGGATTTTTAACCCAGCCAGCCAAGCTCGAAAATTCGATCCAGAGGCGGAATATATTCGCACCTGGGTGCCAGAACTGAGCAGCCTGGATACCGCTGCATTAGTCACGGGCAAAATTCTGCCGCTCGACTGTCAGGCGTGCAACTATCCAACGCCGATTGTGGATCATCAACAACAGCAGCGGCAGTTTAAGCAGCGCTATCAGCATGCCAGAGGTTAAGTATTAGGGATGAGGTGTCAGGTCTGTCGGTTCGCGCATTTTTCCGAATCCCATGGGATATGGTGCCCTACCGATCTGCAATCTTCCCCTATTGATGTTAGAGCCTCACAACATCCCCAATCACAGCAGGGCACCCACAAGGGGTGCCCCTACAGAACACCCTGCAGATTGCGCGATCGCAACGACTCTGTAGGGGTCGGTCTTGTGCCGACCCTGGGTCTATCGATTCCGTGCGAAGGAATCGCGATGCAAAATCACGTGCTCTCGCAAAAAACAACGAATCGGCTGTATTAGAGTGTAAGACAATTTTGAGACCCACTCAATAGCATTTTCCTTGTGCCTAAAAAAATGCGCGAACAGCAAGTCAGGTTGCAAGGGTAAATCCTTTTCTTTCTCTTAACCCTCTTTCCCTGTTCCCTGTTCCCCGTTCCCCGTTCCCTTCCTCAAAGTTATACATAAAGTTGAACAATGGGCAGATGCGATCGCAAACAGTTGCGGCAGACAATGAAATCACGAACGAAACAAAACTGTCTGCAATCGCGAAACCAGGAGAAGCCAGCCATGATTAACACCTCTTCACTGCCAATCCAGCAATGCGTCAAGAGAATCTTTGAGACCGGACGCATTACGGTCGCTGATAGAATGTCTTTCCTCTACGCGATGGGGTCTCAACAGGCGCTGAGCGTTGAAGAGAACTATCAAGTCAAACAAGTCTTCGAGCGATTGCAGATGGGACTGCTGACTGTGGTTGAAGTCTGATGACCTTGAGAGAGAAGACAGAAAAAAGAGAGAAGGCAGGACAAAAGAGCAGGCGCGATCGCAACCATCAAAAGCGAATTGCCCATTCTGGACTGCTGGCTCACCCTGGTTCTTTCCAGCCCAAGTCGTCAACCCAACACCCAACAGGATTGTAGTGACAGATAGCGGTTTGCAATGAAATTCAGTACCCGGTTTCGGTAGAGGCTTGGCAGTGCCAAGCCCACCCAAACTTTCTGTACTTAACCAGACTGAAAATTGCGATAAAACGACATCAGAACGATAATTCAAGAGAGAATCGGAACCTGGGACTAAAGTGCCCAGATTCCAATGTATCCCTCGATTAACCGGGGCCAGATAAGTAGCTGGTGCTAGCTGTCCTAGAAGCGATAGCCTGCACCAAACTGGAAGCTGAGGGCGCTCGCGGGGCTATCTTCATAGGCGCTGATGCCCAATTTGGTATCGCTATACAGCACCAGACGATCGACGACTTCCCGTTCAACACCGACGGTCAGAACCGCCGCATTACGATTGCCCAGAGGTGTGGGCTGCCCCTCGGTCTCGACAAAGGAATAGCCTGCTCCCGCGTAGAGGTTAGTCTTCTCGGCGATGGGAACATCGTAGGAGACAATGGGCATAATGGCACTGGTTTCGCCACTGAAGAGGACGGATCCCCGCAGGGAAACAGGGGTATTTTCAATATCAAACCGGCCTTGAATATTACCGCCGAGATTAGCCGCGTCGCCTTGCTGACCACCATTGGTTAAGCCTGCTGCCAGCCCTGCGCCGACGTAGCTGCCATCCATACCTGTAGGTTTGGCTGAGGCCGCACCAGCAGAGAGAGAAAGGGGCGCGATCGCGATTGCCGACAGAGCAGAAAAGATTGCCAAACGTTTGAGAGCGCGTTTCATCGTCAAACCTCCACAAATTGCTTTAGAGTAATCTTGAGAGTTCGCTGCGTAAAAGCGAGAGAATGCAACCTTCTGGTTTGAGTTGATTTTGATTCCCGCCTCAGCTTCTCCTACAGAATAGCGAGCCAAGAAAAGGGTTGACCCTCCAGATAGACTGTTTGTAGAGTGGCACAGAAACAGGAACTGAAAAGACTTGCCCTGCAAGCCCTTGAGCCGATCGTCAAACTGTCACAGCCGATCGATCCATTCCAATAGCAGACAATAAGAAGATCGATCGTCATCGTACAATAGAACAGCGATCGTAGGGCGAACAAGATTGTAGGGTGGGCAAGGCTACCCATGTCCCGATCTTCTCTACCAACTGACAGTTCACGCATTTTTCCGAATCCCATGGAATAGGGTGCCCTACCAATCTGCAATCTTCCCCTATCGGGGGTAGAGCCTTACAAAATCCCCAATAGCAGCAGGGCACCCACAAGGGGTGCCCCTACAGAACACGCTGCAGCTGGTGCGATCGCAACGATGCTGTAGGGGTCGGTCTTATGCCGATCCTGGGTCTATCGATTCCGGGCGAGGGAATCGCGATGCAAAATCACTTGCTCTGGCAAAAAACACCGAATCGGCTTTATATCGTGTAAGACCATTTTGAGATCCACTCAATAGCATTGACCTTCTGCCAAAAAAATGCGCGAACGGCAAGTAGTACACTACTCTAGTACAATAGAATAATAGCGAGCATGCGCCCTGATACCCATTTACCATGCAAATGCACTGGTTAAAATCAGCGGAACGCTTGCCCGGTCGCACTTTCTTCAATCCAAAATCGCCAAGCTACAATCCAAAATGGTATGCGGAGGTCATGGAGGATGAATCAACCCACCCTGGAGCAGCAACTCCGCCCCTTCCCAGACCATACTCACCTCCCAGATGCCGATGGTACCTTTGCGAAGAACTTTCAGGAACATCCCCAGAGCCTGCTTCTCACTGATTCCATCGAACCGATCCTGCAACAACTTCACCCGAACGGTCATTATGCTATCGGTCAAGATTGCGGCATCTACTGGCGGGAAACCCACCCCCCGGAACAAGGGGCTGAAGCACCAGACTGGTTTTATGTACCGGGTATGCCGCCGCTGCTGGATGGCCAGATCCGCCGCTCCTACGTCCTCTGGCGAGAGTATACCCCACCCTTAATCGCGCTGGAATTTGCCTCCGGGACGGGCGCTGAAGAACGGGACAGCACTCCCTTACAGGCTGTCGATGGCACCGTGCAGAAACCCGGTAAATTCTGGGTTTACGAGCAAATTATTCGCATTCCTTACTATGGCATCTATGTTATCAATACCGGCGAATTAGAGGTGTATCATTGGGAGGATTTTACCTATCGTCGTCTAGAGCCGAACCAACGCGGCCACTACGCCATTAACCGACTGAATGTGGAATTGGGCGTTTGGCGCGGCACCTATCTGGGCCAACCCGAACAGCGTTGGTTGCGCTGGTGGGATCCCGAAGGGAATTTACTGCTGACCGGGAAGGAACGGGCAGAACTGGCCCAACACCAGGTCGAACAAGAGCGACAAAAGCGGCAACAACTCGCTGCCCAACTCAAAACCCTCAGCCCCGAGCAACTGCAGGCCCTCAGGATCGATCCCGCACTGTTGGAATAATCTGCTAATCAAACCCCGGAGGTACTGGGAATATACGATCCATTGTGTTCTGGTCCATGGTCAGGAGACGGTTGATAGCATCAATGCTGTGGTCTGTGTAAGAATTGCTGTTTTCGGGAAACTCTATGACATTACTCACTTCAACCCCTGTGCGATCGCGAAAGGATCGTTCGAAATTATCACGCATAATATGGGGAGGAACACCAGAGTAGTTACGTCCAGATGGATCGATAGCACCTGTCAACAAACTACGAAGGATTGCATGAGCAATTGTCTCTGCAATTAAACGCGCCAGGACTTCTCTTGCAAATTGGTTAGTCGCCGCAAAATCCCGGAGCTTTTCGCTGCGCGCAACTACCTTAAGTGGAAGATCGACACCTACCCTGTCCTCTGCAAATCGGCCCAGTGAAATGTGCAATTTCTCGTCAAACACCCCCGCACCATAACCTCCTGGGATCCCATCATAATCTTCATAGGTTTCTATTTGGACTACACGCAAGTTATCAAATGTTTCGTTTTTGTTATAGAGATAAACTCTAGTGTAGCTACCTGTTGGAATCCTATAGTTTCTGGGTTCGTTAAACGGCTCAAGTTCCCAAATCATGCGAACATTACCAATCTCGAGCAACGTTTCAGATAGGGTCCTAACCCTTTCGAAAAGCGTTGCTCTGTGTTCTTGAAGAGACCACTCCTCAATAAACTGGTTAAAGTCATCAGCCTGAAGAACGGAAATAAACTGAGGGACAGAAATTTCGATACTTTCTGAAGCCTGCTCTTTGCCCTGAACCATCACCCGAAATTCTAGCTGAGTCAGACCAGGCCCTATGCCAAAGACAGATCGTTTGACTCGCACTTTCGATCGTGAATGGTTCTGGATCGATTCTGTCTCTTCGGAAAGCGTCAATCGTTGAATGTCCTTGCCAGATGATGTTTTTGCTTTGATCTCCACCCATTCGTAATAGGCACCTTCAGGAGGATTCTTCACTTCTACTTCTAATTTCAGTTCTCCAGACCGATCTCCAACACTGGGTCTAAACGCCCTAACATCAGCTTCGTCTTCATCCCTGTCCCAGATAAACCGAACAGCGATCTTTTTAAAGCTCCGATCTGATCCGCCATCAGCATTTCCTAAGATTGGACCTACAGCAGCAACCGCACCATGGAGAGGACTCAGGGCATTCTGGTACGCATTAGCTTCATGAGAGGCTGGGCCACTGCTACCCCCTGAACCCAGCAGTGTTCTACCGCTACCATTGCCAATGGAACCGCTTGAACCACCGCCACTGCCAGCGGTCTGGCCAGAGCGATCTGTTCGAGCGCGAGCCTCTCGATCGAGCCTGGCCCCATGATTTATCAGGGCACCAGTACGGGAAAGGTTGCCGCTGCCGCCGCTGCCCCCTGCACCCGATAACCCCGCCACGCCACCGGTCAAGATTTTGGTGGCTGCATCCAGTTGGGCTTTTTGCAGATCCGCCGCCACTTGCAAATTCTGTCCCGCCTGCGCGCCGCTGGCCACGGCGCTGTCGCTGGCACTGGTAATCCCCTGCTGTGCCAATTGAAGCGCCCCAGACAAGCCGCTCATATCCCGGAACAAGTTTGCGGTCGTAATCGCATTCAAAGCCCCTGCCAGTCCTTGCGGATCGGGCAAGTTAGGTGGATTCATGATGTTGACGACCGGAGCATCCAGCTGACCCGGCGTGAGATTTTCCGTTGTGCCCCGGGAACCCGCGGTCAGGGGCGCAATTTCAGGAGCCTGCTGCGGAATCGGCGAGGTTTGCCAATCCCAGAAGCGGGTGATGTCCAGTTTCTCGGAGGCGTTGTAGCGACCCAACACCGCTTCGGCAAAGGTACCCCCCGTGCCCATGGGGATTTCCTGTTGGATCTTGTGGTTGAAATCAATATGTTTGGCTTTCCAGGCTCGCCATTGTTGCAGCTCAACTACATTCGTAGTGGGACTGGCGAGTCGCTCTCCCTCGTTTGAACTCGCGGGCTGAGCAGCTGCTTTCCTGACTGCAGCCTTCAGGGTTTCCTGCTCAGCTTGTTTGGCCACAGGGGAGGGTGCTGCATCTGAGAGGGGTTCGTCGTCAAAGTTGTAGCGCAGCACCAGATAGTTGCCATAGACCGTCAGGGGCTGCGGATCGATGTATTCCACCAACCGTTTACCTCTGAAGGTATAGCGGCTCAACAACAAGGCCACAGACTGGGGATCCAGATTTTGCCAGATCAGCTGGCTGTAGTAAGACGCTTCTTCGTTCAGCAGGGTGCTGAGGGTGCGATCGCCCGGCACGGGTACCGTATCCAGCAAAATCTGATCGCTGCCACCTTGAACTTGCAATCTGAAGTTCGCCGTAAATGACGTTTGCTCTGGCCCAGGATACTCCTCAGAAAAGTGGAACCGGATACTCAGATAGTCAGCCCTGGGAAAGTCAAGTAGCACCGATTCTGAATCGCCGGAACCGTTAGTTCCATCATCGACAAATCCCTCTTTTGTCGGACTGCTGCCACTCTCATTTGCGAAGACGTTCTCTGCGGTTGTGCCCGTAGGTTGAGACGAGGTCGAGGGCGAGACAGGGACATTGGGATCCTGGGATGGGGTAGGAAGACTGCGATAGTCGATGGCAATTGCTTTAATATTTTCAGTCAGGAGCGTCACACTGGGAGGAATTGAAAGGATTGAATTGGCTGCTGGAAGTTCGATGGCAGTCTCGGAATCCCTCAGAGAAATCTTCAGAGCTGTCACGCGACTGAGACCGTTGCCGAATAACCGCAGTTCGAGCAAGCGCGATCGGCTTCTTTGCGTCCAGCGACTGCCTTCGCCAAGGGTGACGCCATCGGTATTGGTCAGCGTAAGTCGCCGATAGGGTTGCAGTTGTTGCCTGAAAACCACCACATCCTCCTGGGAACTCAAGAGCAAATCTCGCACAGTGGCAGAATGGGCCCCTTCGTAGAGCAGGGAACGATAGCGATCGATCAGTCGGACATCGTCAAAATCTAACGACTTCATTGGAATAAAAATGCAGCGTTCGACTTTGACTAAGCAGGTGACTACGCGATAAATCTGCACCACTTCGTAGTAATGGATCGAGAGGGCGTGGGAATGGTTGTAGTTGGTAATGATGCGGGTTTGCAGTCGCTCCTGCTCTGATTGGGAAACCTCCCGCACCACCGAGGCGCGACGGGTTCTGACAGAAGTAGCATTTTGCTGGGTGCTCTGATTGATGTCCTGCAGGGTTTCGCCGGTAATCGATCTTCGTCCCCGTGAGGAGGAGACTGTGGTAGTCTGGGAACGATTGCTGGAGAAGCCACCAGACCCACCAATGGTGAGCGCTCCGATAGACAGACCGAACCCACGCCCACCTGTCCTGGCTCGATTCTGGCTCGATACGTTGGAAAATCCATTTTGAGCCTCAGCTGCGACTGCCTCCACAGTTTCGCTAATGGCGCGATTTTGCACCAGGCTGTTAGTCAACGACTCCGCCTGACTGATGGACTCGCTCGCTTCGGCAGCGGTTTGACGAGACCAGTCGATGATGGCGATGCGGGTACTCTCGGCGGGGGCTAGGGCGATGCTGTGGAGCAGCTGTCCCAGGGAAAGGCCCTGGGGAAACCAGGCTTGCTCGAAGGTTAGAATGGCTCCTGTGGCGGGTTTGGTGAAGCCTTCGCTGTTGTAGAGCGGTAACAAATCTACCTGACTGTCAATGTCTTTTAGATCCTGGTCGGTCTCAATTTCATCTAAGAAAATGGAAGAGTAGTAAACCTTTTCGGTGGCGTATTCTCCGGCAGTGGGCAGGAGTTCTGCGGGGGCGTCTGGATCGTCTGCCAATGCACCATTGTCGCCAAAGGCTAAATTAAGGAGTTGTCGTGCGGCCTGAAAGGGTTCCCATAAGGCCAGATCGCGGATGGTTTGCAATTCCGGTGCTGCCGCTAACAAGTTGTTGAATCGCTGCGGCCCAATGCCATCTAATAGTTCAATACTGGATGCCTGGAGTTCTCGAATCGGGCGTTTTCGCGCCGTGTTGGTGACGTATTCTGCTGGGACAGTGCCTAAGCTAGCGATTGCGCTTTCTGGTTGGTTGGCAGCCTGGACGATTGCATGAGCGGCGTTAAACACTCTAGAAACTGCAAGCTCAAATACGGTCTGAATATTTAGACTCTTCAGGACTTCTGCAATGGGATCGCTGACATTGTTCAAGACTACGATCGGAGATTCCAGCACTTCTGTGGCGCTGAGGTGGCTGAACTCACTCTTCACGGCTTGAACAGGATAAGTATTTAACATAAGTTCCTGAAGTGTTATTTTATGTTTGCAAGATGACTGAGCATCATTGTAGCTAATTGATCTCAGCATGTCATCAATAACAAACTCAAAGTAAATGTTTCACATGACTTGATAAGGTTATCTTAAGACCCTTACCTGGCAGGGGATTAAGATGATTTTTTGAGTACTAGCATGAAGAAACGGGGGTTAGCGCCCTTCATGGAGCGCTGAGGGACCTGCAACTTAGTACCATACCGATGATTTGGCTTCTTCTTCGAGAAATCAGTCCTATGGCTGGTATTTTATTTCTACGCAAATCCCTAACCTTTCAAGTTATGTGTCTAAGGGTATTTTGGCTTTGGGCTGAATTGAGGAAGAGATGCGATCGCATCTCGCCTGAAAGGGGGAATGTCTTTTTTTTTGCAAATTGCAATATTGTGTTTGCATAAGTTTACCTTAAGCGATCGTTGAGTGCGATCGAAAGATACAAAAAATTCTGCGAGGATGCCATTTGTGCTGGTGTTAAGGTTGCGATCGCAGATCGCCCGAACCATCCCCGGAGAAGTCGATGTCAGACAGTCCACCGGATCGCACACGACGAGTTAATCGTTACCCAAAGCATGGTACTTCATGTCTTTCATAAACGGGTTGAGCAGATTTGTTTAGTTTACGACCGCTCCCAGAGTCTGCCCAGCAACCGCAGCACCCTCTACGGCAAAGCCCTGAACATTTTGCTAGAAGAATGGGCCGCCGGAAGCGCCTGCAGCGGGACCCAATTTGCCAGGGTCTGAACCCAGAACTAGAAAAGGTCTTGCTGGCAGAGATCGCCTACGAAGGCTTTGTCGCCGACCAACTGTTTTTTCCAAAACAGCAACTCATCAACCGCATTCGCGACTTCCTCGCCGACACCGTCGACAATCCCAAATACCTGGATAGTGCCGCCGTACTCAACGCCATCGCCGTACAACAAGGCATCCTGGTCGAACGCGCCGAAGCCATCTTTTCCTTCTCCCATTTGGGATTACAGGAATATTTGACTGCACTGCACATCAGCCAGAATTATCGTCGGGTCGAGCAATTGGTCAAGCAATATCTGACCGAAGAACGCTGGAAAGAAGTTTTTATCATGGTTGCTGGCTTGTTAGGAAATGCAAATGAGATGTTGTCACAAATGGATGCGATCGCGCAGCAACTCATCAGCAATCCCAAACTGCAAATCCTGTTGCAATGGGCAGACCATGTGACTAGGGAAGCAAGAGGGAACTGCAAATCTTTAGCTAAGCGTGCTGTGGCTATGATCATCATCACCATCGCTATCGCTACTCACGCCACCAACAATATCGTTCGTGCTATCAGATTGGCCAACATCAGTGCTTTTGTCAGTAACAGCCCTATTAACTTTTCCATCACCATGGTCAACACAAGCTTCCTTTCCCACAGTGATAGCTTTACAATAAGCAACAGTTTTATCATTAAAAACGCTATTCTGAGAACTTTTAGAGGTTTCATGCGTAAGAGCTTCACCGACATTGCGAGCGACCTCGCAAGTGCCAATGACCTCGCAAGTGCTAGCGAGCTTGAAGAAGACAAAATCTTCAAAGATGGTATTCTAACCGCACTTATTAGCGGATTGGAGGAGCTTCAATCTCAAATTCCAGATGATGACCAACCGCACGAGACGTTGCTAGCGTTTGCCGATCGCATAGAGCAAACCTACCTGGATGCCTTTCAAATCAAGCGAGAATGGTTGGAACTGTCTGACGAGGAAGTCAAGGCCCTTGTCAACTATTTCTGCATATACGAGTTGATGGTGCGCTGCAAGGAAGCGGCGGTGCGGGTCTCGCGGGAGACCTGGGCAGCGATTGAGGGACGGATGCTGTTGCCCCAACCCACTCCTACCGAATAGAACGCGGATCCCTACGATTCTTATAATAGACAAACAATCAAGCGACGGAAGAACGCTTCATGTCGTACCAGGCATTCACCTCGTCCACGATCTGGTTGATGCCATTGTTATCCAGAGGATGCCAGCCGTTGAGTTGCGTTCCTTGGGGCAGAGAAGCAAAACCATCGTGCTGAACGTTCGGATCGGCAAACAATCGGTAATAGCCTCGATCGTCGTCCATGGTAAACAACAGCAGATAGAGCGGGAAAGGAGTCTCCTTCAGCCTGTCGATCTCCCGGCGTGTCCATCGTGGGTGAGGCGGATCGATCGGCATCTTGCGCTTGCGCTTGAACGCCAAAGAATCGGTTGGTGGGCAAGCCATGCTGTAGCAAGGTCACAAGCATGTGGATTCCCGTATCAGCCGCTGTCATCCGCTCCACCACCAGATCGTCGCGGCGCGTCAGATGAACGAAGGCCAAATGTTCAGCTCGCTCTGTGATAAAGTCTTGCCAGTCCTGCTTCATCATTCGCTCCATTTCGGATCGAGACAATGGGAGTTGGTAATTCTGCTACTTTCGCCTCACCCAGTATTTCGGTCTGCGTTCATGATGCGCGACTGCCAGGATACGGATCTGCCCTTCTTCAACGATGCGATATAGCAAATGATATGGAAATCTTGGCAGAATCAGATGGCGGATCGAACCTTGTGCTTTCGGGCCAGCTGCAGGATATTGTTTGAGCAAGCTGACTGAATTCTCTACTGTTTCAAGAAATTCCAAACCCAAACCAGGTTTCTGCTCTTCGTAACGAGATGCAGCTTCTGTTAACTCCTGTTCTGCCAGGGGATTAAACGAAATAATCGTCATTTCAAAGATGCACGCAGTTTCTCAAACACTTCTTCTGCTGGGATACCTGGAGTGTTTCCATTGTCCATTTCCCGATCGCGGCGTTCAGCCTCCTCTACCCAAACCGTTGCGACCTCCTCGTCAATCTCGTCCTTTTCCCCTAAGCGTTTGAGGAGACGACCTAACAATGCAGCTTGAGAGTCGGCGGGGAGTGCCAGAACTGCTTCTTCAAGTTGTTCGAGTGTCATTGTCATCAAAACCCTCTCTTGCATTCATATGACTGACGCGGATTATGTATTACACAAAGATAACGCTACGGGATTAGGTTATGCAAAGTCCTCATCAGATTTGTCAATCTAGCTTCCAGGTCAATCTCTATCGCAAACTCAGCGAGCGAACAGTGCTGATAGAGTTTAACAGAAGAACCGGCAGCATCTCAAAAGCACTACACACCTACATTGGATCAGCAGCAGCTTGGGACTGAGCTGCCTGCCTCACGGTTTCGATATCCAGCCCCAATCGGGCAGCAATTTCTTCCCCGCTCAAACCCAATCCCAGGAGCAATGGCACTGTTTCCAACTTGCCTTCTAACTTGCCTTTTTGCTCGTATTCTTCGGCAACTTCCTGAAAGTATTTCGTTTTCTTCAGTTCATCTAAACCAAACATCGCCTTGATCTCCTCGCGTCCCAACTGCGGCAGCTTATACACCATGATAGTCTCAATCAACCCTACAATTGCGATCTTTGAGTGCTGGGTCAGTCAGGGTTTGATGGGCTTGTTGCACCAGCTGTTGGGCTTGCTGAGGCGCGGTTGCATTCGGTTCAATGACCAATTTCGCAGTGGCGAAGCCCAGGGAGGGAGCAGTGGGTGTTGCTAACTCGTCCAGATAAATGCGGTGCAGGGCCTGGTTCCCCGTTGCATCATGTAGCTGAAACCAGCGGTAGTGCTGAGGTAGGCCCGGATCGAGGCTGCGGCGAGCAAAAATGGCCACGGTCAACCAATCGTTTTGGGGTTGATATTGACCCAGATAAACGAAGATTTCGCTGAAGAGTCGCCAGTAAAAATCGGGTTTGGGCTGAAATTGCACTTCGGCAAAGACAACGGGACAATCAATGACGCTCTTTGGTGGCAGAAAGACACCATCAAAGCAGCGGGCTAATTCTTTGACTTCAACAGATTTGAACTGATAGGGCGATGCTGGAACGTTTGCGGTGCCAATCAGTTCGAAAATTAGCTCGGGGAAGGCTTGGAAGATTTTGTAGAAGATAGAGTCAGTTTTCATAAGCGAAAAATCAGCAGTGCGATTTCTTCTCCAGCGAGAAAGAAAACATTTTGAGTTCGTTCATCAATGCGGACGATGCAAATGGGCAAGTACATTTTTGTTGCCCAGAAACTCAAGGTAAAGCAGGTGAATTGTTGTGCAGCAGTCGGAATAATCAGTCTCTCATTTCAGAAAATGTTTTTTCTATTGCACAAGAGTGCGACCAGGCGATGCAATATTTGTAGTTGTCTGCTGTAGTTCAGATCGATCTGAGACGGTTTTCAACCTCTTCTAGTGGAATGGTGTTTTGCTCTCGCTTGTAGGACTCTAATCAGGTCAGGAACTGATGATTTTGATGCAACAGTTCGACCTCGGTGGAAAAGTCGTCAGCAGGGCTGACGACAAAGGATGTTCCATCTGTGGCCTTGATGTTTATCTTATTCTTGGATCTCCAGTTTGGCTGATGCTGTGCGTCCGAATTCTTCGGGGGCGTACATGAGTTGGGCTTCGGCTCCGGGCCATTCGAAGCTGCCGGGGGTGACGGAGCGGGCCAGGTAATGGAGCTGATAGACGCCTGGATCGAGACGATCGGCGAAGGCGGTGATGCGATCGCGGTAAATGCTCTGGTAGCTCATCTGCCAGCTGTCGCTTTGGGCCTGCAGCGCCTGGTTTGCAGTTTGGAAGCTCGTATCCACTGCCTCAAAGCCAGCGGGCAGCGGATCGGTGATAGCCACCCGATCTACCGAATGGTCGGCGACGATCTCCAGGCCAATGTCGAAAACCTGTCCAGCGGGGACTGCGAGCGGCTTGTCAGGTGCAGCGAGGCCGATGATTTCCAGTACCTCGTCTTCATTGGCAGGGCGAATGGTGCGCGTTACCCGCAGGCCGTTGAAGCGACCGGGCTGATTGCCCTTTAAGCGGTAACGATAGGCGGTCAGATAGTGTAACCGGCCCTGCCCTGACTTCTGCAGCACCAGATCGTGTTGACCGCGCGGCAATTTGGCCATGGGAACATTGACTTCCAGGCTGGGTTTGCGATAGCCCTGGAACCGCTGGGAGGCCAGTTGTTTGCCAGCCAGCCGCACTTTGGCGGTAAAGTTGGGTGGTTTGGCTTGTTGCTGACTGTAAACCACCAATGCAGTTAGTGCTTCAGCATTGTCATAGGTGGTTTTCCAGGTACTGTCCCGTCGCAGCGCTAGCAGGCCCTGAAGCAGTCGATCCAGGACTTCTGGTTTGGCGTTCCGGGCAATGAACAACTGTAGCGCTTGCGCTTGGGCTTCGGTGGCGGACCCCAGCCATTGCCAGCCGCGCGGATAGGTGATTTTGGCGTTGCGGCCAGTCTCGTAGACTGTAGCTTGCACTTGATCGAACCGGGTTTGGGCTTCTTGTCGCCATTCTGGGAACTTAGTCAGATAGCGAATCAGTTCCAGTTGCTGGCTGCGATCGAGATTGTCGTATTGGGTGTAGATTTCAGAGAGGAAGTCGTTGCGTCGATCGCCGAGAGTATCCAGGGCCAGAAGCGCATGCAGGCGTACCTGGGCTTTACAGCGGGGATTGCGGCAAAACTCGTATTTGCCGGGATTGGCTATCAACTTGTCCAGATAGCTTTTGAGTCGGTTCAACATTGCCGGATCGACGGGCAAACCTGCGGCAGCGGTGCGGGCCAGGACTTGAGCAGCGTAGGGGGTGAGGAAGGGATCGGCACCCTCTTGACTGGGCCAGTAGGCGAAGCCGCCATCAGGTTGCTGGAGCTTTTGCAGCCGTTCGAGGGCCTTCGCGACTTCTTCTGGAGGATTGAAGTCTTCGAAGGTTCGCTCGTAGGTCTGGCCGAGAATATGGAGGTTGGTTGCGATCGCAAGCTGACTAGCCCGTTGTTCCAGACAAGGGAACCAATCCCGTTCTAACACCTGTTTGGCCGGAGCGGCGATTTCGGGGATGAGCGTGCTGGCCAGGGAAATGTCTAAGCCCCCCACCTCTGGCACGACTTGCTGAGCAATATTCAAGGGAATTTTCACAGCGTCGGTCGTTGTACCTGATTCGATCGCTTGTTCTGTAACATCCAGGGTTTTGACGGGCAGCGAGACTTCAAAGGCATCGCTGGCTTGTCTGCCCAGTTTTGTGATGAATTGAACTTTGGCTTCGCCAATACTGGAGGCAGTCATAGGAAAGCGGTAAGCGCGCGTGCCGGCTTCGGCTCGCGTCCGTAGCGTTGTGGATTGTTTGCTGCCCTTTTCGAACCGAAGCGGGGGAGAGAGTTTGCCTGCGATCGCCAGCTGCCCCTTCTTGGCCGTAGTATTTGTCACAGCCAGTCCTGCTTGAAAGCGATCGCTAGGTCGAACAAACTGCGGCAGCACCGGATTCGACAGCAGCGGCTTCGTCGTGATAAAAGTCGCATCACCGTTGCCAAAATCCAGTTCCCCATCCGTAGCGACAGCCATCGCTCGCCAGGTCGTCAAATCGTCGGGTAGATCGAAGCTTACCGTCGCTTTCCCCCTGCCATTCGTGCGAATAGACCCGTTATAGTAGGCCAGCGCCCTGAAATCTCTACGGATTCGCGTACTCGCCCCACTCGCCGACAGCCCACCGCCGTAACCCCAGCCCTTTTCGATCGGGGAAGAGATCGCGGCCACAACAACATCAGGGCGATTATCCGCAAATCGGGTGGAAATGTTCTGTTCTGCATACACCGTCTCTACCAGATCGGGCGGACGATAGCCGCTCAACTGCAGCACCGATTCATTCGCAACCATCAGGGTCACCTGACCAGCAACGGGATTACCCTGGGCATCCTTCAGGGCTAGCTGAACGGTCTCCTTGCCACCCGGTTGATTGCGCTCCTGCTTGGGGGTCACCGTTACGGTCAAATACTTGTCTTCCAGATTGGTGCTAAACGGTGCAAAACCAACCCGCACTAGCTTATCCAGACTACCCGGTTCCACCTCCGACAAGGGTTGACCTCGACGCACCAGCACCGCCTCCACCGCTGCATTGGGCAGCATATCTGGGGTAACCTGGAACTGGATTTCCGGCGCTCCTCCTGTGACCTGGACAATTTTTTGTTCGATCGTATGGTGACGTACTACAGCAAAGTACAGTTCTGCTTCTGGATAGGGCGACTGAATCAGCATCGTTGCTGTTTCACCCGGTTGATAGCGATCTTTGTCCAGCTTGATGTCCAGACGGTTGTTGGTATAGCGACTGCCCCAGTAGGTGGGCGTTTTCCCCGTAGCCCAAACTTGCACCTCCGTCGCTGTCAGGTCATTTCTCGCACCGACAAAATTAGCCCGAATGCGATAGGAACCGGATTCAGGCGGCGTCAGCGATATCGTTGCTGGGCCGCGTCCCAATTTAAATGTCTCTTCAGCAACAGTTTCGTATTCAACCTGATTCTTCGCCTTGCGGCTGCTTTCCACCAGTTGTACGACACTACTATACTTCATGGACTGCAACTCAACCTTGACCCGCTCGCTCGCCAGGAACTTACCCATCGGATTGGTAACAGCAATCTTGATGGGAAACGGTTTGCCTGCATCCGCAACAAAATCGCTCTGAATGCCAATTAACTTTTTGCTGGGCAAGGCGGTAAACGTCTTCGATCCAGAGACGGAAAGGTTGGCTGCATCAGTCACTTCAGCATCAACCCGATACCGCATCGGATAGGGCAGATCGTTGGTAACTTTGACCGTTCGAGTGCTGTTACCCTGCTCGTCCAACAACACTTTGGCTTCTAACACATCGCTGGATATTTCAGGACGCTCCTCTGGCCAGAACCACTGACGGCCAAAAGCAAAGTCTTGCCAACCTTCGGGGGTAAAGGTCGTCGGAGAACGGGTGACGTAGTACTTCACCTGTGCACCAGCGACAGGGGCACCAAACAAATAGGTACCCTGAGCACGGGCTTGAGCACTCTGGTTCATCAGCACATAGTCTCGATCCAGGTCAAGTTCGACTTTGAAGTTAGGGGGCTTGAACTCAGCAACGCGAAACTCGCCGTAGATCTCGACGCCATTGTCCCCTTTGGCGACAATGGAATAGAAACCCAGGGGTTGGTCAGGCTTGAACTCCAATTTGAGGGAAAACGTGCCGAATTCGTTGGTGGTTTGGGTTCCGAGTTCGGTTTTCTTACCATCGGGATCGTGCAACATCACCGTGTAGCGGGCATTTTTATCTTGTTTGAGGCTGTCGTCTTGTAGATAGTAAGCGGCTCCGGTAAACCAGGCTGTTTCTCCCGGTTGATAGAGCCAGCGATCTGAGAAAATGGTACCGCGCGATTGCGGGGCACCGTTGTCCCACCCGGCATACAGGCCATAGCCTCGGTCGCCGCTGTATTCATGGGTGCGGGTAAAGGCCCAGTCTTGCCCTTCTTGTACTATCACTAATAGTTTTGGAGGCGTTTCAAAACGCTGCTTGCCGGGTTCCATGCAACCCTGCAGAGCAGACTGGCTCAGCAACGCTGTTCCTTTAGTGTCGGTAATGGCGATGGCGCAGGGTTGCGATCGCACTCGGAACTGAGCGTCCAACTGAGAGCGATAAATCTTCACCTCAGCACCATTCACAGGCGAACCATCAGATAAGTGATGGACTCGTACCAGGCCCGAATCCGGGAACCACTGAGCAAATACCCCCAAATTGGTCAGTTGTACCAGACCATAGAACGTCGGTGTACGCCACTTTTTGTCCTTTTTATTCTCAACCGTTTTCGCTTGCACTCCATAGGCCAACATCCCTGTTTCTGCACCCAGTTGCTGACGGATAGGCACCGATATTTTGGCAACCTGATTTTTTTTCTGGGGCACGCGGAAACTTGGCCAGTTGGCAGGGAGCGGCAGCAGATCGGTATCGTTTCCCCTCGGCCCTGCATAATCGGTATAGATCAGATCGGTGGGCTGTACGACCTGATAAGCAGCTTTGTACCTCGCTTCCGGTAAGTTCACTGCGGTGATATCCAATTGCAAATCCTGACCGGATGGAAAAATATTTAAGTCTCTTGGTGCCCAAATGCTTGCGGTTAGATCTTCTGTTCTATATTTCACTTTCACTGACTGACCCAGCATTTGTCCAAACCGATCTTTGAGATCGGCTCCAATGGTCAGGGTATAAGTCGTTTTCGGTTTTAGTGCCCAGGGATTAATAGTAACAATGCGATCGCCATCGTAGGCGCGCAGGAGTCGCGGTACCGGCTCAGGTTCAGGAGTCAGACTGATGTTTTCTAATGCAGACTCTGCCACCAGACCATTGTTGAACTCTAGCACAGGACTGCCATTGACAAACCGTCCATAGCCAGCAGGAGAACGTACTTCCTCAAATGATAGCGGTGCGTAGGTTTGCAATTTTCGCACCACTACTGTCTCCGAATCCAGGTTACCGTTCAGCGGACGCAGACCTGCGTCCACCTCCAGTCGATACTGAGTCGCCTTTTTTAATTCCCGTTGCGGCTGTACAGTATAAACCCAGCGTTGCTGAGCGGTGTCCAAGCGTTTTGTCGAGCGCTCTTTGTCTGACTTTTCTTCTTTTCTCAATGCGACTTTGATACCAATCCCTCGCTTTTTGCCTGCGGGGACGAGCCGTAAATGCTTTTTCAGAGACGCCAGATCCAGCCCTGTATTTGCAGTCAATTCCAGAGTCGGTTTCAGTTCAATTGGGGCAGGATCTTGGTTTTTCTGAGGATCCTTCCCAGGCAAATTCGTTAACTTTATTGGTGTTGTATTGAATGTCCAGGTCAGATTTTCCTGCAATTGATGCCCGTTGAGATCGGCCAGTCCCGCTTTAAGCGTCACCTGTACTCGCGTTGCTTTTGGTAGCGCTTGTTCCATCTGGAATCCGACCAGTCGTGGCGTCAGAAACCGAAACTGACCAGGCAGCGGCGGTACAATTTCGAACTGTTTTAGCAGGGCTTGCTGAGCATCACTCTCCAGGTGCTCCACTGGAATCAATGGTTCCTGAAAGCGCACGCGAATCTGCGATAGCGGCTCCACCTGTCCCTGGGGCGAGATGTGCTCGATCCACTCTGGTAAAGTCGGGTTGGGCAGCGAGTCAACCGCTGGTAGGGACTCTGGCTTGGCTCCGCAGCTTGCGATTCCCAGTATCAAGACCAAAATCAGCAGGAACTGCAACCCACGTTTAATCCTTGTGCTGATGGCTTTCATAGATCTCTCCATCTCACCGCTCTTATCGCGATTGTCCCCATTGCTTTGAAAGGGGTCGATTTCTCCTGGGAGAAATTCCTGATCCCAAAATAGACGGGGTTTTGCGATCGCCAGGGATTTAAAGCTGGAAATCCCACAATTCTTAACCTGCTGATTAGACGAACTGGATGCGAACACAACGTAGAGGTTTAGCCCCTGCCCCATGGAGGCTACCCGCCAGTTCTTCGGGCCGGCGGTAGGCAGTCCTCCAAGTGTAAGGATTGTCGATCGCTATCTAAAAAATGGGTTATTTTGAAAATTTTGCTGTGCAAGCCTGACAAAATACCCTTCCAAGTCGCATATCAACATTAAGCTGGGAAACATGAGGGTGCTGGCATACAGCATCTAGAATTCAGGAGCTAGATTAGCACTTGCGCACTGACCCCGCTAACTTGGTGCATATAACTGGGTTGCAGAAAAAGCTTGAACGTTTAACTGATAGACACTGCAGCCCTTTCAGTGCTCGCTGTGGATTGGCACAGGTTTAGCTGGGTCACAACCCTAGTAAACTGACATCGCTAATTTAGCGTAATAGAGTTAGGGTCTCGAAAAAGCTATAATCCTTACTCGATAGCATCAGAAGCACTAAAGTGCCAACTACGAATTTACACAATTTTAGGCATGTCATATCACTAGATTCTGACTCCTGAAGTTTGACGCTCGATCTCCAAGCTGTTGCTTGGGCTGGGCCGGGGGGCGATAAAAAAAGTGCGTCAATATTGTAAATCGTGTTATACATAAGCTATAATAAGAAGCAATCGAACGATAGTTTGAGCCAACCTGGTTTGGTCTACAACTCCTACAAAATCCTGCGAACAGAGGCATTAAGGGGTGTTAAGGAACACAATAAGGAACCTCCATGACAGAATTAGAAACGGGTCGTCGGTTCGACAGACTTGAGACTCTGATCGAGGGGCTGGCCACCAATGTCGTACAGCTAACAGATAACGTTGGGCATCTGGCTAATGATGTGAGCAGCTTGAAGCATGATGTTGACGGCTTAAAACATGATGTTGACGGCTTAAAACATGATGTTGGCGGTTTGAAACATGATGTTGGCGGGCTGAAACATGATGTTGGCGGTTTGAAACATGATGTTGACGGGCTGAAACAGGAGTTGACTCGCACCAATGACAAGGTGGAAATCTACCAGAAGGCGTCGCAACAGGTGGTCAATCTGGCATTTGGGTTGATTTTAACGGCGGCGCTGTCGATTATTGTTCCTGCCGTTTTGAGTCGGTAATACCATTTTGGATTTTAGATCGGCGAGTTTGGATTGAAGAAAGGCTTACTGGACAGGCATTCTGTCAATTCCATGGTTCAAACGGGTTGAAGATCTGGAGAATGAGAAGCGACTCAATCGTCCGGCATTATCGCGATCGCAGGTTAGAGTCAGTGCGGCATGCCATTGCGAAACTGCAACCGGGGTTCAACAATTTGCGCGTTCGCCGTTCGCCATTGCGACTGACGGTTTCTAACGAAGGACAGGAGCTGAACGTGACGCAATTGTCTGACGGGGAGAAGTGTTTGCTGGCCATGGTGGGCGATCTGGCGCAGCGACTGGCTATTGCTAATCCGAATTCCCTGCTCAGGAGGCGCGATCGCGACGATTGCGATACCAGGTTTGGCAAACCACAATGACCAACGTCAAAATCGTTAAAGGAACGACAAAGGCTAGCATCATAGTACTGAAAGCTCCCAAAGCTGCATGTTGGGTTGCATTCAGGAAAAGGTACATGGTGTAGGCAGCGTAGTAGAGCAAAAAGAGCAACCCTTCCCATCGGGCAATGGTGTAGCCCGTGAAGAAAATCGGCAGACAGGCCACCGCTACTGCAATCATCACCGGCAGGTCAAAGCGTAAGACGGGCAGGGACATGGGGATCCCATCGGGCGCGATCGCAGCACATAACCCCAACACCATCAAAATATTGAATAAATTGCTGCCCACCGCATTGCCCACCGCCAGATCGCGCTCGTCGCGGAAACTGGCCACAACGGACGTGGCAATTTCGGGCAACGATGTGCCTACAGCAACAATCGTTAACCCAATAATCAGCTTGCTGATGCCAAAAAACTCAGCGATTGCGACTGCACCCCCAATCAGCCAGCGGGAGCCAAGAACAAGCATCCCCAAGCCAACGGCAATATAGCCAAACTGGAGAGCAAGCTGGGTTAAGCCTTTTCGCGTTCGCAGACTCAACTTCTGCGAGTTGGAGTTTTCGCCATTCGCCTGGTTCTTGCGGCGACTCTGGAGAATGGCCCAAACTGTGTATACAATGGCTCCCACAAACAGCAGGCTGCCTTCTAGATGACCCAATTTGCCGTCCAAGCCCATTAATAAGACCAACAACGACAGTGCAATCATTAAGGGAATTTCCTGGCGCACTAGCTTTCGCGACACTGCTAGGGGAGCAATCGCTGCCGCAAAACCCAAAATGAGCAAGATGTTGGCGATGTTGCTTCCGACTACATTGCCAATGGCGATATCGCCCTGACCGTCATAACTCGCTTGCAGAGCAACCGCTAATTCTGGGGCACTGGTTCCATAGGCCACAACCGTTAACCCGACCACCAGAGGAGAAATGCCCACAGCCACAGCTAAACGGGATGCACCGCGCACCAAAAGCTCTGCGCCGACGATCAAAAGCACAAAGCCACAAATAAACAAAATCGAGGTTACTAAATCCATCAATTATCGTCTGGTGAATTGTCAAGTTCCAGTCCTGGCTCCAGCAGAGAGGTTTCATCTCCTGTGCTGGCTGCCAACTCAAAGATTGGTTTGCCGATCCCGATTCAGGATAAAGTCTAACTTTCCTTTACATCAGTCCATCCCAATTGTGCAATACTGTCGGCCCGTAGTCATTCATTCAGCATGCTTGCCACGATCGACGCCCCACAAGAGACCTGAAATCTTCGCGTTCTTCACATTAAGAAGGATTGAAATGATTAACAAATGGGTGAATGGTTGAAACAAGGCAAAATACTGCTGAATTTGGCATGGTTGGCTCGTAATGAGGCTGATGCCTGAGGATTGGCGATGAGAACTGCGATCGCATGTTGGCTTTTTGCTGTTGACGAGGGAAATCCCTGTTAGCAGGAAATTTCATGACGGTTTCCTGCAACCAGACTCAAAGAAAATGGTAGCATTGATTTTTCTGAATCGAGAAATGGCTGTTAGTTCTACCACACTCCACGTCTCATATTCCCCACCCTATCAGGCAATTCTTTTAGATATTGAAGGCACAACAACCCCAGTTGCCTACGTTTTTGAGGTGCTTTTCCCGTTTGCCCGCGATCGGGTAGCCGACTTTCTGCGCGATCGCGGCTCTGATGCAGCGGTGCAGGCAGATTTGCAACAATTGAGAGCAGAATATGAAGCGGACCTGAGCCAGGGACAATCATTACCGACCTGGCAGGGAGCCGGGGCAACAGCAGCCGTGCCCTACATTCAGCATTTGATTGCCATTGACCGCAAATCTACAGGACTGAAATCGCTTCAGGGAAAGATCTGGGAGTTGGGCTATCGGGATGGACGCTTGCGATCGCAACTCTTTCCCGATGTCAAGCCAGCCCTGCAACGCTGGACAGCCGCAGGCAAAAAACTCTTCATCTTCTCATCCGGCAGCGTCCAGGCTCAACAACTGATTTTCCGCTACAGCGAAGCGGGCGATCTGACCTCCTATCTGAGCGGCTATTTTGATACCCAAACTGGCCCCAAAAAAGTAGCCGAGAGCTATCAAAACATTGCCGCAGTCATGGGTCTACCGCCTGGCAAAATTCTCTTCGTCTCTGATGTCACCGCCGAACTCAAAGCCGCCCAAACCGCTGGCATGGAAACGCTCTTCTCCAACCGACCGGGCAATCACTCCTCCGACCCCGAAGGCTTCCCATCCATCCAAACCTTCGATGAAATTTGAGCGTTTGACAAATCTGTCTATCTTGAGAGCTGTCATGTGCCATCTTCCCAGGCTTTTCCTGGGGGCACCGATTGAAAGATTCAGCCACCTGATATAGCACTACGAAATATAGATGAGGACATCACAAAAAGCGCAAAACCAGATAGTCAACCTTGCCTTCTGCCTTCTGCCTTCTGCCCTCTGCCTTCTGCCCTCTGCCTTCTGCCCTCTGCCCTCTGCCCTCTGCCTTAAAAATGAAGCAGAAGTTATTGCTAAACTAGGTTTCACTGGAAAGGTTGTTGTGATGACTGTATATCGATGTTAAGACAAGAAGATCTCCTGGTGTGTGATGTTTGCGGGCAGACAGGGGTTTCGCCTCCGCAAGATCGCAAGAACGTATGGTCAGGGAGAGAAGTTACTGGTTGTGGAAAATGTTCCTGTTGTGAGTTGCCCTCATTGCGGTGAAAGTTATTTGACCGCAGAAACCTTGTATCATATCGAGCAAATCAAACAAAAGCGACAGCAGGTTGCTGTCGAGCGTCCTGTAGCGGTTGCGAGCTACAGCTAAGTCAGGTATTGGCTCGCAGACTGGCCTTCAAGAACTTCTCTCCGGGCGATCCCGTCTTTCTTTTCTGTCTAAAGAAACACACATTATAAAAATCGATAATGCCTGCAATTTTGACAAACTATATTCAAGCTGCCATGAACAAAGCAGCATTTAAGCAGTTGGAGGATTGTTCCTACTTTGGAGAGATCCCAGATCTGGAAGAGGTTTGGTCCCATGACAGTACCCTTGAGGCTTGCGATCGCGGGTTACAAACCGTTTTGGAAGAGTGGATTGTGCTCCAATTACATCTCCACGCTCCAGTTCCTACAATCGACGGTATTGATATTGACCCCTTCCAGCCAAATGCCGTTGATGAGCAAGACGATCTGGAAGAATTACAAGCAATTTATGACGCTGCTAACACGGAAGGGACTGTTTCGCTGGACTGTCTTGAAACTCGACGAGACGCAATGGTAACCCAACTGCAATGACCGATCGAATCGAGTTTTCCAAGCAGGCAGCAAAACAATTCAATGCTCTACCCGCTGAAGTATAATCTCACGTTCGAACCAAGCTGAAAGCTCTAGCCACTGAACCTCGTCCTCCCGGAGTCGTGAAGCTAAAAAGTGTTGAAAAATAATACCGAATTCGGATTGGTAACTATCGGGTTGTCTATGTCATTGAGGATGAGATCTTGCTGATTCTGGTGCTGAAAGTCTCCCATCGTCGAGATGTATACAAATCCTGACTTGCGATCGCGTCAACTGCCATCAGCCTTGATAAGGACAAACTTAAAAACCTGCCTGAAATTGGAACTTTAGCGATAGCGCACCGAGGTTATCAGGGTTCGGAAATTCTGAATCCACAGGAAGGTAGGGATTGACAAAATGCCTTGCTCAGGTACAATTTAGTCTTCGCATTTCAGAATACTTGCCACTACGTCGTAATTTATAAATTACATTACGTCCTATCCTGACATGACCAATGGTCGTGATACTATGCCCCAGGTTCATGTCTCTTAAGCTCGCCCCTCTCCGCGCTCGTCTGACAACCTTGCCATCGTCTGGCAGGTATCGCTGTCAGCAGAGTGACTGGCTGCCAAAGTGGGGTTGCTCATTCCCTATTGAAGAAGTCAATGTCTCAGATTCAGGAGAAATTAAGCCACGTTCTTAATCACACAGACGATGTGTAGCGTTTTAATAACTTTGGTGCGATCGGCATCCTGTCTGTCATACCAGCACAGTCAAAATTTCTATCCATCAGGAATCGCAGAGATCTTGACTGTTCGTTACCTACCGCGCTCCCATGGAACGTTTTATCGTCGGCAACACTCCGAATCGCAAAACGGATAATGGTGGTTATACCCATTTGACTTAGAAACACAATCGATCAATTGATAGAACGCTTGCTGGACAAGCGTTCTATCAATCCAACATCGTTAATCTAAAAGCCAAAATGGTATCGGATGGCTCGGCAATCGATAAATAGATGACAAGCACCTCTGTGAAGGTGTTCTACCATAGGAAGTCGAGTATGACAGGAAACAAACCTGATGCGATAGTTCAGCGCAAATTTCTAGCTGTTTTTCTTGCTTTTGTCTTTGCTTTTATTACAATTTTTTGTGGCTGGGATAGTGCCATCGCCTATCCTCAACCCGATCCCAACATCTGTCCTGCCAACCGAACGCCAACCCCACTAGAGCAGCAACTGACGGCCAAGATCGGTAGCAAGCTCCTCGCCTATGAAGGGTGTCCAGAGGAAATGGGAGCCTGGGTACTGTTACCCATGCCCGAAAAACAAGAAGATCGAATGCAGGCCGTTCATATTGCCCTGCTACCAGACAATAAAGTTCTGATTGCCAACGGCAGCAGCAACCGCAATCGGCTCACCCCAGAAGGCAAGCTGGAGGATGGCGTTGATACCTACGATTACGCAGTTGTCAACAACACCTCAATTTTCGATCCCTCCCTGTCCGATCCTTACTACCAGGGCAAAAGCATTGCCGACGCAGACTTTACCACCCCACCCTTCACCCGGATTAGCTCGCCTCCTTCGCGCCTGAGCGGGGAACCCAACGATCTTTTCTGTTCCGGGCATTTGCACTTGCCCAATGGCAACGTATTGTTCATGGGCGGGACCCGATTTTACTATCCTGGAGTAAAGTTCCAGGGATCGAAGCAGGCCAATCTATTCCACTGGCAAGATCAGACCTGGGAAAACCTCGGGTTGACCGAGGATGGTCACTGGTATCCGACCTTAGTGCCGCTGAAGACCGGCGCGATCGCAGCCTTTTCCGGCCTCAGCGCCGGCAGCTTCGACATCAGCCCGATTGTTGAAATCTACGATCCCAACCTGCCAGCCGACAAAGTCTGGCAGCACATCAATATCCGGGATCTGCCCAACAGCCCCTTCAACACTCGCATGAACGACCGCAGCTATGCGCCGGATCTAATCGACCTCTATCCCCGCATCCTGCCCACCAAAAAGGAAAACCAGTTCCTGATCACTGGCGACGGTGGCGGCAAGGATCCCTTGCCCGTCCACGTCAGCAACCACAGCTACTTTGTCGACTTCGACCAAGCTGCTGACGGCACCTACTCCATCAGCTTCGAACCCGGCCCCGACCGCAAAGACGTGACCAAAGTTTACGGCACTGCCTCCCTCGATCCATCTTCAGCCAATGGGGATGTGCTGCTCTATGGTGGCATCACCGGTACCGCCGACATTAGCTTTGGCCCCGGTAAGTACGCCATCAAAGGTGCGAGCATTCCGTCGAGCCTGGAACGCTGGAACGCTCCAGCCACTCCCGGTGGTAAAGGAGAATGGGAAATTGACAAGGACTTCCTGGCCCGCATTGACGAGGATATTCTCCAGGACAGCACTGGCATTACCGCCGATGGCAAAGTGCAAGCTTACCCGCTAGAGTACGAGTACGTCAAACAATCCTCTAACCTGGGTCGTTATGGCAAACGTGCGATGGAACTGGCGGTGATCTTGCCCACCAAGCAAGTCCTGGTGGTGAACGGCGGCAACTACGCTGAGCATCGGCCGATGTACAATCCCACTCTAATGACACCCGATGCCACCAAACCCCAGGGGTTCAGCAAAAAGTTGATGAACCCGGATGTTGAAGCCCGACTCTATCACAACACGGCCCTGCTCTTACCCGATGCTCGCGTTCTGGTGATGGGCGGCAACCCCTCCCGGGCAGCCCGCAAAGCAGATGGCACCGTTTTGACCAATACCATTCGGGATTTTGAGATTGCCCCTCCCGGCATCACCTATCTCCCTGCTGAGATTTATCAACACGCCGTTTTCTATCCTCCCTATCTCTTCCAACCGGGCGAGCGACCTGAAATCACCAGCGAGATCGAAACTCTGAAATATGGCTCATCCCATACAATTTCAGTCAGTAATAGTTCTAATTCGGGAGACTCTCTCGTCCTGGCCAAACTAGGATCGGTAACCCACTCGTTCGATAGCGGCCAACGTCTGGTTGAACTGGAACACAGTTCTTCAGGCAGCACGGTGAGCTTCAAGGCCCCAACTGACCAGCATTTCACCCCACCGGGTTACTACATGCTGTTCTACCTCAATGCCACTGGGAAGCCCTCCCACGCCAAAATTGTCCATCTAGAACGTTGATCGTCAACCCGATCGCGAATAACTGGGAGGAGAATTAACCCACTGACAACAGTTCCAAAGAAAATATCCATTGTCGTCCATGGGAGACAGGCATGTTGTCTGTCTCCACTACTTGGTCAATCAAGCGCCTGGTGCGACAAACGGATTTTGGGGCTGTAGACTGCGCTGAATACCAAATCAGTAAAATTGAGATCGGTTTGTAGGTTGGGTTGCAATACTGTTCGGTTAAGGATAGCGGATTCAATCACTTGACGAAAAATAGACCTGTAGGGACACGGCAATGCCGTGTCCCTACGCGAGAAGCTAATTCTCGTTTCTAAACCGAACAGTATTGGGTTGGGTTGTAGCGTTAGCGGCAACCTAACCCAAAGTCTGCTGGTGTTGGGGCACTTGCGAGAAGGCTTGCGCCTACGCGAACTCAACCCAAATTAATCAAACAGCCCCATTCGATCGATCGCAATTCACTCGACAGGATATAACCGCGTTGTTTCATCCAGTGGAATTCTCCTTGCCAGCTCGTAATTTTTCTCAAGATGGCAACTGAATGAGTTGTGCCATCAAGCAAAGAGTAATACCAATTTGGCTTGGAGATGCAACTGATGAAGTGGGCAGAATGTTGCCCAAAATGGGACGCTTGCCCAAATGGGACGCTTGCCCAGTCAGCCTTCCTTCAAGCCACAATCGGCAATCTAAAATCCAAAATGGTACAAGGAGTCACTTATGGCAATTGACCTGAATAAAATCGTCGAAATCGATCCCCTGGAAGATAATGAATATCGCCCTCTGCTAGAAGATTTGCAAGGGAATATTCTCCGGGGACATGGGCGCGATCGCAGCGTTCACCTCTTCCTGGAATTCGATCCCGAAAAAAGCGAAGAGATCAAACAATGGATTGGCACCTTTGCCCGCAGACACGTCACCTCCGCCCTGGCTCAGGCATTCGAAGCCCAGCGCTATCGTGCCAACAAAACAACCGGCTCCGTCTTCGGCAACTTCTTCTTGTCCATGGCAGGGTACATGTGTTTGCAATTCCCCTACGGCCAGGTCCCCAACGACACTTTCTTCCGGGCTGGCATGAAAGACCCCAACACCCAGGCTACTCTAGCCGATCCCCCCTCTTCGGAGTGGGACACAGGCTTTCGAGGAGAACTCCATGCTCTAGTCCTGATTGCTGACGACAGCGCCGACCGCCTGAACGCTGCTGTCAGCGCCATCGAAAGCGAGCTCGCTGGAATTGCCAACATTGTTCACCGAGAAGACGGCTTCATCCTCAGAAACGCAGAAGGCGAAATCATCGAACACTTCGGCTTCCGCGACGGCCTCAGCCAACCCCTATTTCTCAAACGCGACATCGATCGCGCCCGCGCAAGCAGCGACTTTTCTCAATGGGATCCTCGCGCCCCCCTCAGTCTCGTCCTGTTCAAAGACGCCTTAGGTAAAACCGAGGAAAGTTACGGCAGCTTCCTCGTGTATCGCAAGCTAGAACAGGACGTCCAGGGCTGGAACGAAGAAGTCGTCAAGCTGGCCGGAGAACTCCCGTCTCCGCCTGATTTGTTAGGAGCCTATGCCGTCGGACGGTTCCAGGACGGTACGCCAGTGGTACTTTCCTCCCAGGGCAATAATAAAGATGTTCCTGTTAACAACTTTAACCATAAAGACGATCCCCAGGGAGCCAAATGCCCCTTCCACGCCCACACCCGCAAAACTAATCCTCGCGGCGATACTGGCGACTTGATCCCATCTGCCGTTCCCCTGGAAGAGGAAAAAATGCATCGCATTGCCCGCCGGGGTATCAGTTACGGCCTCGACACCTCCGCCAGCAATTATCAAGGCACCACACCCCCAGCTCCCAAAACCGGATCGGGACTCCTATTCTTGTGTTTTCAGGCCAATTACAAGAATCAGTTCAATATGATTCAGCAACAGTGGGCCAACCAGAGCGAGTTTATCCAGCGCGGCGTTGGACAAGATCCCGTCATTGGTCAGGGGGGCCAAACCCCAGGCGGGCAAAGCTGGCCCACCACCTGGGGCATCCCGGAAAAGAAACAGCTGGACTTCAGCCTGTTCGTCCATATGAAAGGCGGCGAATATTTCTTTGCCCCCAGCATCAGCTTTTTGCAATCGCTCAATCCCGTGCAGGAGAAATTCCTGACGGTGAAACACAGCGGTCAGGTCATGGATGTGGCCGGAGCCAGCAAAGCAGACGGAGCTAACGTGCTGCAGTGGACTAAACACGGCGGCGACAACCAGATCTGGATTCTGGAAGATGCCGGTGACGGTTACTATTTCCTGGTCTCCAAGAATAGCGGCAAAGTACTGGATGTGGCCGGAGCCAGCCATGAAGATGGGGCCAATGTGATTCAATGGTACAAGCATGGTGGCGACAACCAGCAATGGAAACTGGAGGATGCGGGTGACGGCTATTCCTTCGTCGTTTCCAAGAACAGCGGCAAGGTGCTGGATGTGGCCGGAGCCAGTCAGGATCCTGGAGCGAATGTGCTGCAGTGGACTAAGCACGGCGGTGACAACCAGAAGTGGCAGCTGAGTGACGCTTAGGTCGAGGTTAAATATCTACGGACAACCCAAACCTGTAGGGGTATAGCATTGTGTCGAACGATGTAAGGCGATATCCCTGCGTGAGGATTCTGGGATTAATCCCTTTAAGATCCGTAGAGGGTCGCGACCGAGATTGATTTCATTACGCCACTTGGAAGGTTAGCATCCCCTTCGGGGATGCTAACTCTTGTTTTTTCGACCGAACTGTAAAATCTGTCGGTTCGCACATTTTTCCGCATCCCATGGAATAGGGTTCTCTCTCGGTTTGCGATCTTTCCCTATGGCAGTTAGAGCCTCACAACATCCCCATAACCGCAGGGCACCCACAAGGGGTGCCCCTACAGAACACCCTGCTAGATTGCGCGATCGCAACAAACCTGTAGGGGTGAATGGCACTGAAATAAGCCAAATCATGCAGTCAGCTTGGCCTTGAGCACAGAACGAGGCTGACGCATTCGGGGATAATTCTTCGGTCTACGTTTTTTCACTCTCGGTTCAACCCGATTGGGCCGCA